>WPCJ01099433.1_pt1 | contig 39957 bp, 37 predicted proteins | sample 5399831 | NCBI WGS metagenome assembly WPCJ01 (sample SAMN12869470, study PRJNA574797) | sludge metagenome | isolation source: wastewater treatment of pH10 | place: China:Beijing | collected 2019-05-20 | reverse complement strand
CCGACGCCTTCAAAACACGTAACCGAAGATCCTCACTGAGCGCTCTCGCCATCGTTCACCTCCATCAAGGTCAACGTTGAATCAGCAGGAAGCCAACGCGTCACATCACAATCGATTCATCAATCCCCGGATGCGCTCTAGCCGTCGGTCTGTGCCAGATCGGCTGCAATGCTGATGGCGATCGCCTGGACAAGGCACATTTGCGCGACCAGCGACGTGAACCCCAGATAGTGGACGTCACGGACCACGATCGACGTATCGGCACGTTTCGCGAGAGGGCTATAGTCGCTATCCGTCAGGGCGACGACATCGTGTCCGCCCTGTTTTGCCGAATCGACCAGAGCAAGCACTTCCGTCGAATATGGGTGCATGCTTATCGCAACGAGCAGATCCCCCTTGCGCATGAGACGGATCTCGTCTTGCAGCGTCCCGCCGGCGCCAACCAGGAGCCGGGTGCGCAGATTGGCCCGCATCAGGGCGTAGGAAAGATAGTTGGCGACCGCATGCGAGCGGCGTTGGCCAAGAATGAAAATCTCCGAGGCCTCCGTGAGGCGGCGTGCGAACCGGTTGACCGTTTCCTCATCGATGCTTGTGGCGAGGTGGCTAAGGGCATCGGCGTTTATGGCGGCGAACCCCCGGACGAAATCGACCGGCTTCGACGCCACGCTCGAATCCGGAAAGTCACGCTGGAGATGCTTGATGCGCTCGCCATAAGTCGGCGACTGGTCGGCAATGGCGGCTCGAAACACCTTCTGAAAATCGGAAAAGCCGGAGAAACCGAAATGCTTCGCCAGACGCATGAAGACGGAAGGTTGCACGTCCGCATTTTTCGCCAAGGCGGTAATGGATTGGAGAGCGACGTCGTTGGGATGTTCGAGCACATAGGTGCCGGCCTGCTGAAGGCGGGCACTCAAACCATCAAGCTCCTGCTGAATGGATTGCAGGACATCGTCAACTCTGCGCGCTTGTCCGGCCTTCATCGCACCTCGCCGCTGTTCCTATCGTTACATTTCGTTTCTGTACAGACCGATCGCCCAACCGGCACCCCTCAATGCAGAAGTTGCGACAGGAAAAGCTTGCTTCGTTCGTTCGCCGGATTCTCGAAGAAATCCTGCGGGTTGTTTTCTTCGACAATCCTGCCCTTGTCCATGAAGATCACGCGATCGGCGACTTGGCGGGCGAAGCCCATCTCATGAGTGACCACGATCATCGTCATTCCGTCTTGCGCAAGCCCGACCATGGTATCCAGAACCTCTTTCACCATTTCGGGATCGAGAGCCGAGGTCGGTTCGTCGAAAAGCATGACCTTGGGGCTCATGCACAGCGCCCGGGCAATGGCCGCGCGCTGCTGCTGGCCGCCGGAAAGCTGGCCCGGATATTTCGACGCCTGGTCGGGAATCTTCACGCGCTCCAGAAATGCCATGGCCTTTGCCTCCGCATCCTTGCGCTTCATCTTGCGAACGGTCAGCGGCGCCAGCGTGCAGTTCTCCAGGATGGTAAGATGAGGGAAAAGGTTGAAGCCCTGAAAGACCATGCCGATTTCGCTCAACGGACCGCTGAGCTGCCTGATGCGGTCGGTCAGTTCCACGCCATTGACGACGATTCTGCCTGTCTGGTGATGCTCCAGGCGATTGAGGCAGCGGATAAGGGTCGATTTGCCCGAGCCGGATGGCCCGCACACGACGATGCGCTCACCGGCACTGATCTTGAGATTGATGTCCTGAAGGACATGAAAGTCCCCATACCATTTGCCGACGTCTTCCATCAGGATCATTGCATCATGTCTCTCGATACGCATCGCCACTCCTTGCAGACCGCCCCTTGCGGCCATCGGGGATGGCCGGACGCCACTGCCTGGCGTCCGGCCTGCTCGAAAAATCAGTAGGGGTACGGCACGCCGTGCGCCTCGTGGATCGCCCGCAGCTCGCCGGTGAACTTCATATTGAAGATGAAGGTGTTGACCCACTGGAGCAGGTTCCACTGGTCCCGGCGCATGCCCACGGCCATCGGGTTGTCGCGGATGGAGAGCTTCACCTCGAACTGGTCGGGCGGCCCCTGGCGGATGGCGGCTTCTGCGGCCACATTGCCGATGACGAGCGCGTCGGCCTGCCCCGAATAAAGGGCTTGGATCGTGCCGGCATCATCGTCGAAGCGCATGATCTCCGCATCCGACGGTGCCACCGCCGTGAAGGCCACGTCCTGCGCATTGCCGCGAACGACCGCCACTTTCATGCCGGAAGTATCCTCGGCCTTCGAGACGGTGCGGTCCTTGCGGGCCACGATCACCTGCTGGGCGTTGGTATAGGGTTCGGAGAACGCAACCTGCAGGGCGCGTTCCGCCGTCGGCGCAAAGGATGCGATGACCACATCGGCGCGATTGTTCAGCAGCGTGGGAATGCGGTTCGGCCCCGTCACCTGCACGATGTTCAGCTTTACGCCAAGCCGCTCGGCCATCAGCTTTGCGATGTCGACGTCGATGCCAGCCGGCTCCATCGAATTGTCCAGCCCGCCATAGGGCGGGTTGGTAATGTCGATGGCGACCGACAAGGTTCCCTTCTTGACGATCTCGTCGGTCGTCTGGGCCTGGGCCATGACACAGCCGGCGATGGCCATGGTCGCGCCCATTATCAAAGACATCAATCTGCGCATGCGTTTCTCCTCCTCAAACAGTTTGCTTCCGGGTTTTGCCTGGGCGTGATCGCCGGGTGCGGTCGAGACCCTTCTCGAGCCGCCGGCTGAGTATCGAAATCGGCCAGCACAGCAGCATGTAGAGGCCGGCAACCACGCCATAGACGATGAAGGGGCTCAAAGTGACATTGTTGACCAGTTGCCCCGCCCTGGTGATTTCGGTGAAGCCGATCAGCGCCGTGACCGAGGTGCCCTTGATGAGCTGCACCACGAAGCCGACCGTCGGCGCGATGGCGATCCTGACCGCCTGTGGCAGGATGACGAGGCGAAGCTGGGCACCATAGGACAGGGCCAGCGCATGGGCGCCTTCCCATTGCCCGCGCGGCACCGCCTGGATCGAGCCCCGCCAGATTTCCCCCAGAAACGCCGCTGTATGCGCCGAAAGCGCGACGGCCGCGGCTGTCCAGGCATCGACGTTCACGCCGAAAAGCCCGATGCCGAAATAGACCACGAAGAGTTGCAAAAGCAGCGGCGTTCCCTGGAACAGCTCGATATAGCCGGCCGAAAGCAGGCGCATCCAGCGGGCGGATTGAATGCGCAGCAGCGCGACCAGCAATCCACACACCCCGCCGACAACCAGCGCGACTACGGTCAGCAGCAAGGTCCATTGCAGCGCGCTCAGGATAAACAGGAATTCAGACCATCCGAATGCGCGCATCACCAATGCCCTTTCCGCTCGTAGATGGACGAGTAGATGGCCCCGAATGCCAACCGGAAGAGGATCGACATTGCGAGATAGAGCCCGATCACGGTGAAGTAGACTTCGAAACTGCGCAGGTTCTGCGACTGGATCGTGTTGGCGACGGCCGTCAGGTCATTGGCGGAGATCGCGGACACCACGCTCGACCCCAGGAGAAGCATGATGAACTGGCTGGAGAGGGCCGGATATACGGCCCGGACCGCCGGTGGCAGGACGATCTTGCGGAAGATTTGCACCTCGCTCAGGCCGAGAGCGAAACCGGCCTCGCTCTGGCCACGCGGGATCGATTCCACGCCGGCGCGCAGGATTTCGGCGGCATACGCACCGACATTGGCCGTCATCGCCACCAGAGCGGCATAGGTCGGATCAAGCCGGATGCCGAGGCTCGGGAGTCCGAAGAAGATAAAGAAGAGTTGGACCAGCAGCGGGGTGTTGCGGATGATCTCGACATAGAAGGAAACCAGCGTCGTTCCGATCCGGCCGCCGCGCATACGCACGAAAACGCACAGGATCGCGATCAGAAAGCCGAACAGACAGGAAATGGAGGTGAGCTTGACGGTGAGGCATGCCCCCCAAAGCAGTTGATCCATACTCTGCCAGACCGGACCGAAATCGAAATTGTAGGTCATTTCGCCTGTGCCCTTTCAGCCACGCCGCCTCCCGAGATGCCTCAAGGCCGCGTCGCGATGGCCCGCCGGGCCGAGGCAAGCTGGGTGCGGATGAAATCGTGGGCATGCGCGGCAATGTCGTCGGCGTCCTCCCACAGCGGCCGCCACAGCGACATGATCCCTGCAAGGGCCGGTTTGGTGCGGTTGCTGGTAAATGCCTCAAAGCCGATAGGCCCCGAATAGCCGATCTCTGCAAGGGCACGGAAGGTCGAGACGAAATCGACCTGACCCGATCCGAGATAGCCGCGATGGCTCTCGCTGACCTCGAAATAGCCGAGCTTGTGGCCACAGGCGCGAATAGCCTGGGCGATATCATTCTCTTCGATGTTCATGTGATAGGTGTCGAGATGCAGCAGCACATTGTCGGCGCCGATTGCCTCGATAAGAGCCAATCCCTGGGCGGCCGTGTTGACCAGATTGGTTTCGTAGCGGTTGGCCGGCTCCAGGGTGATGGTGATGCCCGCCGCCTTGGCAGCTTCGGCGCATCTGGCCAGGATTTCGATGCAGTGCCTGCGGCCCTCCGGTGTCGGCGCGACGGTGTATTTCGTCAGGGCCGAATAGATGATGCCGCCCATTTGCGTGGCGCCGATATCCCGCGCCATGGCGATCGCCTGCATAAGCCGGGCCTCGCCCTTTTGCGCGATTTTACAGTCGGCGCTCGAAATATCGGCGTCGAGCGACATGCCCATTGCGGCGCGCGTGCGCATGCCGTTGACCTCAAGCACCTTGACCAGCGCGGCCGGATCGATCGCCGACATGTCGCGCAAGGGAACGGCGATGATGTTGTAGCCGAGCGCGGCGGCCCGTTCGACGGCATGGCACCCGTCGTCCATGTTCCAGGGGCTCGACCAGGTGAAGGCGTGAATTCCCAACGGATTATGCATGGCTCATGGACCTGTAGGTGGTGGTTTCGATGGCATCGGCCTGCCGCCGATCCGGCAGCGACTGCCAGCCGGTACCGTTGAGGCATTTCGCGGCCGCGGCCGCGGAGGCAAATTTGAAGCAAGCTTCGATAGCCCTACGCTCGGCCACAGCGAGCGCAAAGGCTCCGTGAAAGACGTCACCCGCGCCGGTGGTATCGCGTGGGTTGATGCGCGGCGCGGGAAGACGGTGCTCCTGGCCATCGTCCAGCCACAGCACGCCATCGGCACCGAGGGTGACCGAAACCAACCCGTCGAAATGCCGCCCTGCTTCCGCCAGCGCCGATCCGACGCTGTCCTTGCCGGTGAAGGCGCACAACCCGGGCTGGGAGAAGATGATGTGGTCGGCCATCCTGCCCAGGACATCAACGGTTTCGGCATCTCCGATATCGGCATCCAGAACCGTAGGTGCGGCCAGACTGCGCGCTCGCTGAAAGGCCGTTGCGCCCCCTTGCGCCCACCTCAGATCGGCCAGCACGACGGTTTCCGCACCGATGCTATCCAAGGGCAAATCCTCGGCGCTGACAGCAAAGCCGCTTCCGGGGAATGCGGCGATCAGGCGTTCGCCCGCCAAGTCCTTGAGCACCGCCGAACTGGGGGACGACCCTTCCTTGCAGCGAAGCAGGCCGCCTATACCGATCCCCGCCTCGACCAGGGCGTCGGACAGGAAATCGCCGACGCTGTCCCGGCCCAGCCTGCCCCAGAACTCGACCTTCGCGCCGAGCCTTGCCGCAGCGGCGGCTGCCGTCGCAGCCATACCGCCCGCGCAAAGGGAGCGGGAGGAGGCGACCACCTTGCCGCCTCCGGCACCTATGGCGGGCACCTCATAGACCTGATCGAGCGTCACGATACCGACGCAGGTGACACGGGCGCTCATTTGCCATCGCCCTTGCCGAAACGGCTGACAAGCTCCGCCATCAACGGACCGGGGCTGGAAAGGACAGTACGGCTGAGCGCGGCTTCGAGGTCGTCGCGCAGATGGGCAAGCGATGCCTGCGCAAGAACAAGGAGGTCACAGCGCCCGGAAAGCGTCGCAGCGCTGTCTGAAACCAGACGATCATGCGTTGCACGGTCGCCGCTACGGAGCGCATCGAATGCATCGGCGACCAGATGCGGCACGATCTCGACCTCGCGCCCGGCGACTGCCGCGTGCGTGGCCAGAAGCTGCCGGCTCGGCTCCACCGTGCTCGACGTGGTGCACAGAACGCCGATTATTTTTCCGTTCAACACGGCCGTGCGCGCTATCGGATCGTCGATCTTGATGATCGGCACATTGACCACCTGCCGGGCGATGTCGACCGCCGGAGAGGTGGAGGAACAGGTGAAGACGATAGCGGTTGCACCGGCATCCGCCGCCAGCTCCGCATGACCCACGACGCGCGACGTGATCGAGGTACCGGGACCGTGACGAAGCAGGTCCTGAAGCAGCGATTCATCGAGGGTGTGAAACACGTCGATACCCGGCAGGTGCTGGCTTGCCAGTTCGGCAAAGCGCGGCACCAGCGTTGCCACCGTGTGAATGAAGCAAAGGCGATCGGCCATCTTTCCTCCCGGTCGAATGAGGCCAATGAAAAATTCTTGTCATGACTACACTTTTGGAAAAATCTTGTCTATAGGAGAAAAATCACAAACGCATCGACAGCCGCAAAATTCGGGGAAGCACATGGAATTATCAGCAGGAAAGTATTGGTCGTTGCGCCGCCTAGCCGACGCCAACGGGTACTTCAAGATGACGGCGGTCGACCAGCGGCCGGGGGTGGAGGCGCTGGTCGCGTCGCGGCGGCCGGATGGCAAAAGCGCCTATGAGGACGTCGGCGCGATCAAGGAATTGCTGATCCAGGAATTGTCGCCCTATTCCTCGGCCATGCTGGTCGACCCCGGCTATGCCTTTCCCTATGGCTATCGCAGCCTCGACCCATCTAAGGGCCTGCTGGTCACGGCAGAACAGTGGGACTGCGAGGAAGATGCCGGGGGCCGGCGCACGCTGCTTTATCCGAACTGGTCAGTCGAGAAGATCAAGCGCATGGGCGCGGATGGGGTGAAACTCATGCTGTGGTATCGGCCCGATGCGTCGCCCGACACCTTGAAGCATCAGCAGGCGCTGGTGGAAGCCGTGGGTGCGGAATGCCGCCGCCACGACATTGCATTCCTTCTCGAGCCGCTGGTCCATCCCTTCCTGTCGGAGGCGGGTTCTCCGGAGTATCGCGAGGATCCCAACAAGCGGCCGGAAATGGTCATCGACACCGTCAAGGAGTTCCGCAAGGAGCGTTACGGGGTCGATATCTTCAAGCTGGAAACCCCCTTGCCGGCCAACACCATCGCCGATCCGGACGCTGACAGCCCCGAAAGCCGGTCCGCCCAAGAGTGGTTCAACCAGATCGATCTGCTGCTGGACCGCCCGTGGGTTATGCTTTCGGCCGGAGCCGGCATGGAACCGTTCCGCCGCGTGCTCACCTACGCCTTCCGCGCCGGCGCCAGCGGCTATCTCGCGGGCCGGGCCATATGGTGGGGCGCCGCCGAGCAATTCCCCGACCTCGATGCGTTCCGGGCCCAGATACGCGCACAAGGCGTCCCCTACGCCGAGAAGATCCAGCACACCCTGCAGCAATATGGCCGGCCATGGACCGAAAAAATGGGGGTCAAGGGCGAGGTCAGGCTCAGCCATGCCGGCCCGTCCTTCTACGAAAATTATCCGGCCTGCCAGAGGTAAACGGACGGGATGGATGCAGGTGCCCTTCCGGCTTCAGGCTTACGGAGGGCGGAAAGGGGAACCGAACCGATGCTTCTTGGCGTGATAGCGGACGACTTCACCGGCGCAAGCGATGTCGCCAACACCATTTCCAAGGGCCTTCCGGGGCAAGGAGGGCTTCGCACCGTTCAATACCTCGACACGCCATCCTTCGGTGCACCCGCCGATGTCGAGGCGGGTGTCATCGCGCTCAAGAGCCGGTCCATCGCCCCTCCGGAGGCGATCCGGCAGTCGCTGGAGGCGCTGGAGTGGCTGCTACGGCAGGGATGCCGGCAGATCCTGTTCAAATATTGCTCGACCTTCGATTCCACGCCGCAGGGCAATATCGGGCCGGTGGCCGAGGCCTTGGCACAAAGGCTGGGATCAAAGGGCGTTGTCGCCTGCCCGGCCTTTCCCGATACGGGCCGGCGGGTCTATCAGGGCCATCTCTTCGTCGGCGACCGGCTGCTCAATGAATCCGGCCTTGAGAACCACCCCCTCAACCCGATGACTGACGCCGACATCCGGCGCTGGCTGGCGCTCCAGACCAAGGAAGCCGTCGGGCATATCGGCCTCGACACGGTACGTGCCGGCGCTTCGCGAATTGCCGAACGCCTGGCGGCCGCGGCCTCGCGGGGCGAGACCCTCGTGATCGTCGACGCCATCGCCAACGACGATCTCGTGGCCATCGGAAAAGCTGCCGCTGGTAGCCCCTTGATCACGGGCGGCTCCGGCGTTGCCATCGGCCTGCCCGGAAATTTCATCGCGCAGGGACTTGCCGGCGCGCATGACAGAGGTGTCGAAGGTATCAGCGGACCTGAGGCTATCCTTGCGGGCAGTTGCTCGGCCGCGACCCGCGAACAGATCGCCCTACACAAGACGCGGCACCCCTCCCGTGCCATCGAGGTGAACGACGTCATCACCGGCAAGGTGACGGCGGGCGACCTGGCCGCTTTCCTGATCGAAAATACAGGCCGGGCACCCCTCGTCTATTCCTCATCGACACCTGAGGAAGTGACCTCCATTCAGCAGAAATATGGCCGGGATCGCGTCGCGGGCATGCTTGACGAACTGTTTGCGGAAACGGCGCGCCGGCTGGTGGACTCGGGCATCAGGCGTCTCGTCGTGGCGGGCGGCGAAACTTCCGGCGCCGTGGTGTCGGCGCTCGATCTGAAGGCGGTCGCGATCGGCCCGGAAATCGACCCGGGCGTGCCGGTTCTGGTTTCGACAGGCAAAGATCCTGTTGCACTGGCCTTGAAGTCCGGCAATTTCGGCGCACCGGATTTCTTTGGAAAGGCTCTCGAAAGGCTGGCCGGACGATGAATGCTGAAAGCAGATTGCGCGAGAACCTGGCGCGGTTCGCCAAATCCCTGTTCGACAGGGGCTTTTCGGTCGGCTCCGCCGGCAATATCAGCGTCGCCCTCGATGACGGCTTCCTGATGACGCCGACAAATTCCTGCCTGGGTTTCCTGGACCCGGCCAGGATCAGCAAGCTCGACGCCGGCTGGCGTCATGTGTCGGGTGACAGGCCTTCCAAGGAAGCCTTCCTGCATAGGGCATTTTTCGAGACACGGCCGCAGACGGGTGCTGTCGTCCATCTCCATTCCACCTTCGCCACCGCCCTGTCGTGCATGGCCGATGTCGATCCGGAGAACTGCATTCCAGCAATGACACCCTATGTGGTCATGCGTGTCGGGCAGGTGAAGCTCCTCTCCTATTTTCGGCCGGGCGACGAATGCGCGGGCGATCTGGTGAGAGGACTCGGCGGCAAGCATGCTGCGGTTCTTCTAGCCAATCATGGCCCGGTTGTATCTGGCCGGGACCTGCCGTCAGCGGTTTTTGCGGCCGAGGAACTGGAAGAATCCGCAAAGCTTGCCGTCATCCTGCGCAACGAGCGTGTTCGCTACCTGACCCCCACCGAAGTCGAAGATCTCAAGACTGCCTTTCCCATCGGTTAATTTTCTGGTCCGCGGATCAGTCATCCGACTACGGCTACGACAATTGGCCGATCCATGATCAACTGAACGTCATTCCACCGTCACCTGACGCGATCTCCGTTTTGTGAAGGGAACCACTGGGGGTATCCTGTAGTTGATAGGATGGGAGGCCGGCTTCCGGACCGGCTTGATGTGAGGCAGCCATGACCCAGAAAAATACCGACGTCTTCGAACTTTTCTCGGAGATCTATGCCAATGCGGCCCAAGAGGAGATGAGCCTCCAGCAATACCTTCTGGCCTGCCGTGAAGACAAATCCCTGTATGCCTCCGCACCGGAGCGAATGGTCGAGGCGATCGGCGAACCGACATTGGTCGACACCAGCAAGGATGAGCGGCTGGGCCGGATTTTCTCGAACAGGACGATCAAGCTCTATCCCTCCTTCGCCGATTTCTACGGCATGGAAGACACCATCGAACGCATCGCCGGCTATTTCCGCTACGCCTCGCAGGGGCTGGAGGAACGCAAGCAGATCCTCTACCTTCTCGGCCCGGTCGGCGGCGGCAAGTCATCGCTGGCGGAGCGGCTGAAGAAGCTCATGGAGGAGCGGCCGATCTACACCTTGAAGGTCGGCAATGCGGTTAGCCCCATCTTCGAATCGCCGCTCGGTCTGTTCCATCCCGAGCGCATGGCCGATCTCCTGGAGGACAAATACGGGATCGCGCGGCGGCGGCTGAACGGCCTGATTTCGCCATGGGCGGCCAAGCGCCTGGACGAACTGTCCGGCGATATCTCCAAGTTCAGCGTGGTCAAGCTGATGCCGTCGCGGCTTCGCCAGATCGCCATCGCCAAGACCGAGCCCGGCGACGAAAACAACCAGGACGTTTCGGCGCTGGTCGGCAAGGTCGACATAAGGCAGCTCGAGAATTTCAGCCAGTCCGATCCGGACGCCTATTCCTACAGCGGCGGCCTGAACCGCACCACGCAGGGGCTGCTCGAATTCGTCGAGATGTTCAAGGCCCCGATCAAGGTTCTGCATCCCCTGCTGACCGCGACGCAGGAAGGCAGCTACAACGGCACCGAGAATTTCGGCGCGTTTCCGTATCAGGGCATCGTGGTGGCCCACTCAAATGAATCGGAATGGCTGCAGTTCAAGAACAACAGGAACAACGAGGCATTCCTCGATCGCATCTTGGTGGTCAAGGTGCCTTATTGCCTGCGCATCACCGAAGAGCGTCAGATCTATGAAAAGCTGTTGCGCGAGAGCGAACTGGCCGGCAGCCCCTGCGCGCCGGAGGTGCTCGACATTCTCAGCAGGTTCACGGTTTCGACCCGGCTGGCAGAGCACGACAACTCGCCGCTCTACACGAAGATGCGCGTCTACGACGGTGAAAACCTTAAGGAAATCGATCCCAAGGCGAAATCGGTCCAGGAATACCGCGATGCCGCCGGCGTCGATGAGGGCATGACCGGCGTCAGCACACGCTTCGCCTTCAAGATCCTGTCGCAGACGTTCAACTACGACACCAAGGAGGTGGCGGCCGATCCGGTCCATCTGATGTATATCCTCGAACAGGCGATCAAGCGCGAACAGTTTCCGAAGGAAGCGGAAGCCGCCTATCTCGACTTCATCAAGTCGGAACTCGCGACGCGCTATGCCGAGTTCATCGGCCACGAAATCCAGAAAGCCTATCTGGAATCCTACAGCGAATACGGCCAGAACCTGTTCGACCGCTACATCGCCTATGCCGACGCCTGGATCGAGGATCAGGACTACAAGGACCCCGATACCGGCCAGATCCTCAACAGGGACGTTCTCGACAACGAGTTGTCGCAGGTCGAGAAGCCGGCCGGGATCGCCAACCCGAAGGACTTCCGCAACGAGGTGGTGAAATTCACGCTGCGGGCGCGCGCCAGGAACAACGGCCGCAACCCGGCATGGACCAGCTACGAAAAGCTGCGCGAGGTGATCGAGAAACGGATGTTCGGCCAGGTCGAGGACTTGCTTCCGGTGATCAGCTTCGGCTCCAAGCAGGACAGCGTGACCGAGAAGCGGCATACGGAATTCGTCCAGCGCATGGTCGAGCGCGGCTACACCGAGCGGCAGGTCCGCCGGCTTGTGGATTGGTACATGCGGGTCAACAAGGCCGGCTGAGGCCAGCGGGGGGCTCGTCATGCCAATCTTCATCGACCGCCGCCTGAACCCGAAGGACAAGAGCCTCGGCAACCGCCAGCGCTTTCTCCGTCGTGTGCGCAACGAACTCAAGCGAAGCATCCGGGACCAGATACGTGCCGGCAGGATTGCCGATGTCGATGCCGACCATGTCGTTTCCATGCCGGCCACAGGCACGAGCGAGCCAAGCTTCAGCCATGCCGGGGACAGCGGCCAGCGCCGCCATGTCCTGCCGGGCAACAAGCAGTTCGTGCCCGGCGACCGGTTGCCCAAGCCCGGCCAGGGTGCCGGCGCTTCCAGTCCGGGATTGAAGGAGTCGGAAGACGACTTTCGCTTCGTGCTCTCGCGCAAGGAAGTGCTGGATCTCTTCTTCGAGGATCTGGAACTGCCCGATCTGGTCAAGGTCAACCTCAAGGAGATCCTTGCCTTCAAGCCGCGCCGGGCCGGCTTCACGGCGGCCGGCGCGCCGACCAACATCAGCGTCGGCCGCACCATGCGCAACAGCCAGGGCCGCCGTATCGCCCTCAAGCGCCCAAAGCAGGAGGAACTCGATGCCATCGCCCGGGAGATCGCGGCGCTTGAAGTAGGCAGGCCGGACGCCGCGGCGCGCCAGCAGATTGCGCTGCTGCGCGAGGAACTCGAGAGGCTGGAACGCCGGCGCAAGCTGATCGCCTATGTCGACCCCGTCGACATCCGCTTCAACCGCTTCGACGCCCAGCCGGTGCCGAACGCCAACGCCGTCATGTTCTGCCTCATGGACGTGTCAGGCTCGATGGGCGAGCGTGAGAAGGATTTGGCCAAACGTTTCTTCGTGCTGTTGCACCTGTTCCTGAAGCGGCGCTACGACGCCACCGAGATCGTCTTCATCCGCCATACCCACGAAGCACAGGAAGTGGACGAGGAAACCTTCTTCTACAGCACGCAAAGCGGTGGCACGGTCGTCTCCACGGCGCTCGAGGAAATGCACCGCATCATCGAGGAGCGCTACCCCAGCCGCGAATGGAACATCTACGCGGCCCAGGCATCGGACGGCGACAATTTCGCCACCGATTCCGAGCGCTGCATATCCCTGCTGGACGGCGAGATCATGCGCCTTTGTCAGTATTTCGCCTATGTCGAGATCATTGACGAACGCGAAAGCCACATCTTCGGCTCGACCGAAAACGGAACCTCCCTTTGGCACGCCTACGATACGGTCAGTGACCGATGGCCGAATTTCCAGATGACCCGCATCGCCACCGCGGCGGACATCTATCCGGTGTTTCGCCAGCTTTTCACCAGGCAGCCGGGCACCCCGGAACGGCCGGCGGGAAAACGCTGATGGCCAAGGCTGGCGCCAGATCCGGCTTGCTGTTTTCAGGCTCCGACTGGGATTTTCGGACATTGTCGCAGTGCTACGACGCAATCGAGGCAGTCGCGATCGAAGACCTTCACCTGGACGTCTACCCTGTCCAGATGGAGATCATCTCGTCGGAGCAGATGCTCGACGCCTATTCCTCCGTCGGCATGCCGCTGATGTATCGCCACTGGTCGTTCGGCAAGCACTTCCTCTATCAGGAATTGCTCTATCGCAAGGCCGGGCGCGGGCTCGCCTATGAACTGGTCATCAACTCCAATCCCTGCATCGTTTACCTGATGGAGGAAAACACCATGGCCCTGCAGGCCCTGGTGACCGCTCATGCCGCGCTTGGCCATAACCATTTCTTCAAGAACAACTACCTGTTCCGGCAATGGACCGACGCGGCCTCGATACTGGGCTATCTGGATTTCGCCAAGAACTTTATCGCCAGTTGTGAGGAACGCCATGGCCTTGCCCAGGTGGAAGCCATTCTCGATGCAGCCCATGCCCTGATGGAACAAGGGGTGTTCCGCTATCGGCGCCCGCCGAAGCTGTCCTCTGAAAGGCAGGACCAGGGCGCGCGCGAGCGCTTCGAATATCAGGAACGCTCCTACAACGACCTGTGGCGTACCCTGCCGCCGTCGGTGGACGCCAAGGGTGGCAGGGTGGACGACAGCGCGGCCGAGCGGAAGAGCGCGCTCAATCTTCCGGAGGAAAACCTGCTCTACTTCCTTGAGAAGAACAGTCCGGCGCTCGAACCCTGGCAGCGCGAAATTCTCAGGATCGTGCGGATCGTCGCCCAGTATTTCTATCCGCAGCGCCAGACGCAGGTCATGAACGAGGGATGCGCCACCTTTGTGCATCACACCTTGATGAACACGCTGTTCGATCGCGGCATGATCGACGAAGGCGCCATGCTGGAAATCCTGAAGAACCATTCGAACGTCATCTTCCAGCCGGCCTTCGACGACCCGCGCTTTTCCGGCATCAATCCCTATGCGCTGGGTCTCGACCTGATGCAGGACATCCAGCGCATCGCGACGGAACCCACGGCCGAGGACCGCGACTGGTTCCCCGATATTGCGGGGAGCGGCAACTGGCGCGAAACCCTGCTCGATGCATGGGCCAACCATCGCGACGAGTCCTTCATCCGCCAGTATCTGAGCCCGGCCCTGATCCGCAAATGGCGCTTCTTCCTTCTGGAGGATGCGGCCGGCGAATCGCACTATAAAGTGGCGTCGATCCATGACGAGCGCGGCTACAGGAAGATCCGGTCAGCGCTGGCCGACCGTTACGACATCGGCGCGAACCGGCCGGACATCCAGGTCGCGGATGTGGACCTGCTTGGCGACCGCCACCTCCGCCTTCAGCACAAGGTCAAGGATGGCATCCTGCTGGAGGAAACCGGCTGCGACGCGACACTGCGTCATGTCCGCAGGCTCTGGGGCTACGATGTCAGCCTTGAGGGCGTGGACGCGCAAACCGGCGCCACCCTTTACGAACGATCGGCTACCCAGGCCGGCGGCTGAGGCGAATGCGCGTTTCTCTCGGGTCGCAGCCTTGCAAGAGGCCGTTGACTCATATTTGCGCCCTTCCCTGCTCGGTCGGTTTCCATTGCCCTCATCCATTGCACGGTTGATGGGCGCCCTCCAGTTCTGCCACCACCTGCCGCGAGGACGGCGATTCCACGCGCAACGTCATAGTGCGCAGAGCATCGGCCAAGGCCGCAAACCGGGCCTCATCGAGCTTGCGTGCAACCATCGCGTAGCGAAATGAATTGTCCGCCCATGTGGCTGATCGGACGTCGCCGTCGTTGACGACACGGAGAGGTTGGCCGGCGTTCGAACTCGCCATGCGAAACAGGCTCAGCCTGCATCCATGCTGGCCCGCATAGCCTGCCTGCACGACCGGTTGACCGCCCAGCATGGCATCGGAACGAAGCGAAACCAGAGAAAGGCCCGCAGCGCCAAGCTCCGGCGCCTCGAAGCTCCGGATATCGATAGCCGGAGCGGCCACATCGAGGACCTTGGCCGACCAGTCGTCATGCAACGCCAGTGCCTGGACGATGGCATTGCCCGAAGGCGATTTCGCCCGGCCATCGAACATGAGCGCACCCAGCCATCCACCCAGAAATACCAAGCAGAGAACGGCCGCCGCTGCGGCAACGGCGCTCGCACGTGGCCGGATACTGCCGGGCGGAGATTGCACCACGACGAATTCGGAACCTATGGCGGCAACCTGTCGCTTCATGTGTCGCAGCGTCTCGACCTGCTGCGCCAGCCCCGCATCGGAAACGATGCGTGCTTCCAGAAGCGCGCATGCGTCGGGCGAAAGTTCGCCATCGACATAGGCGTTCAGCATTTCGAGGTCCGTTTCGGTCATACCTGTCCTGTTTTCCGTGAAAGCGGGACAACCTTGGGGCTGTCATCCGCCAGAAGCCCCGCCAGCGCTTGCCGGGCACGGCTGATGCGGCTCATCACCGTGCCGCGCGGCACGCCCAGGAGATCGGCAGTTTCCTGGTAACTGAACCCGGAAATATCGACCAGTGCCAGCACCTCCCGATGATCGTGTGACAGAAGCTCGAAAGCCTGCCGCACCGCGAAACTTTCGACGGCCATGCTGTCAAGGGAAACGGGCATGGCGTCGGACAATGTCTCCAGCATTCGCGACTGTCTCTCCGCCGCCCGGTGCTGGTCGATCCACAAGTTGCGCATGATCGTAAACAGCCATGCGCGAAAGGCCGGTTCGTTCACCGGGCGCTCACGCGCTGAAGCAGCACGAAGCACACAATCGTGCAACAGATCGCGCGCGCGGTCGCGATCGCCTGTCATGGCGACCGCGAAACCATAGAGACGTTGCTGATAGCGCGCAAACCGCGTCTCGAAGCGCGTGCGCGTCAGCATCGTCCTTCTCCTGGCTTTCCGCCTGGACCGTCGCTCCCGGAGAAAAGGAAACGATGGTCCTGGCCAGCTGGGCTACGACTTTCGATGTTGTGCTGTCCTTTCTCAGTAGGTGGCAGACAGATAGTCGGCGATACCCTTTATGTCGGCGTCGTCAATGGGTGCCCCATAAGTGTTCTTCATTTTCTTGACCTCGGCCTCCCAGAAGTCATGCCCCTTCTTGGGCGGCTGGGTGTTGATGTAGTCGGCGGAATGACAGGCGACACAGTTCGCCTGCGCCAGTTCGACACCCGGACCCGGCTTGAATTCGGCCGTCTCGTCCGGCAACTCGTAGGAAAGCGTGTCGGCCAGCGCATACCCACCACCCAGCATGGCGGCAGTGACAAGCAGGATCTTTGCGGAAACAGGCTTCATGATCATGCTCCTCAGGCCGCGACAACCTTGGTGGTCTCGATGACGTTGCGCATGTAGCCCGAGGGATTCCAGGGCTGCTCCTCCGGCTGCGTCGTGCCGTCATTGGCGGTGGCGCGCACTTTCAATTCGTGCTCGCCCTTGGCGATCTTGACGGTGGCGGTCCATTCGCGGAACGAATATTTGCCGAGATCCTCGCTCAGCGTGGTTGGCTGCCATGTCTTGCCGCCGTCGCTCGAAACCGACACCTCCTTGATGCCGGAACCGCCATCGAAGGCGATGCCGCGAAGCGCGAGCGGCGCGTCCGCATCGACCTTGCCGCCATCCGTCACGCTGGTGATGAAGGAGCGGACCTTGAACCGGTTGATGGGAACCGTCGTGTCAGCCGGCTTTCCGGGTTCGGTACAGTTACAATCGTTGTCGGGGATACGGTAGGCCGTTTTCATCCAGAAACTGTCGAGCGGCTTGTCCAGGACGGTAATTTCGGTGAGATGCTTGACCCAGTAAGTTCCGTACCAGCCCGGCACGACCAACCGCACCGGAAAGCCATTGAGCCAGGGCAGATCCTCGCCGTTCATGGCGAAGGCAATCATCACTTCACCGTCGCGGGCGTGATCGATTTCGAGTGCCTTGACGAAATCGGGCGTCTCCGGCAGCGCCGGCTCGTCCAGCCCGTTGAACGACACATGCGTGGCGCCCGACTTCACACCTGCCTTGTCAAGCACGGCCTTCAGCGGCACGCCTTTCCAGCGCGCGTTGCCCATGGCGCCGTTGCCCGACTGGCCGCCGCCCATGCGCGGTTCGAAGAAGCCGCGGCTGTTGCCCGAACATTGGTGGACCGCGACGATCTCGACTGGATCGTGCATTGCCTTCAGCTCGTCGAGGGAAAGCGACAGCACCTTCTCGACCGCGCCCTTGACTTCGACGCGATAGGCGGCGGGATCGATATCGAGCGGAACGTTGGCCAGATGATAGCGCACGAAAAACGCGTCGTTGGGCGTGATGATGCCTTCGTTGAAGACGCTGAACGGGGTTTCGAGCTGCGGCGGGCGCGCGGTCTGGCAAATCAGCGGGCGCTTGCCCGGATATTGCACCAATGGCCTCTCGCCATTGGCGAATGGAAGCACCGCCGTCTCGGCGGCCCGGGCGGCCATTCCGGAGAAAGCCATGCCACCGGCCGCTCCAAGAGCGGCCGAGCCTGCGGTTTTGAGTATCTGGCGCCTGCTGATCATCGTCCTCTCCGATGTTGTTGTGACAGAGGAGACGAGCACCACCCTGGAATTATTCCATCGCCTGCAAAAGATTCTTCCAACCAGGCAAACTGCCTTTGGGGCAATCGATTTCGTACAATCATGCCGGAGAGACAGATCAACCTGTAAGCTGGACGGAATTATTGCGTTTGGGCTAGCTATTGGCATCCAAGTGCGGTAAGGCGCCGGGGAAAATCCGGTCATCTTCAGCTATCGCGAGCAGCAGACATGCGGCGCAAGGCCCCATCGTTCATTGTCGAAGTCAAACGCAAGCGCGGCCATCGGGGAACGCCACGCTCCCTGTGGAGCGATGTCGATCTTACCGCTTTCGGTGACGGAACAACCCAAGTCGCGGCGCCGCAACAGCAAGACTTGCCGCATGTTGACACCGCTCGGATGACCAACGATGCTCGTGAAGAGCAACACACGAGGATGGAGCACGTGATGGCAGCCCCTCAGGACGTTGAAGCAGCACCTGTCGTCACCGGAGAACCTCCCAAAGTGGAGGCACCTGAACCGCAACAGAAAGCACTCCGCCAGAAAAGGGCCAAGGCCGACAAGCCGAAGGCGGCGGCCTCTGAAAAGCCGGCTCGCAAGAACAGCGCGAAACAGGCTGCCAAAGCGGCCGAGGCTCCGACTGCCGCGGTGAAGGGCAAGCGCAAGACCTACTCCGAAAAGGAACGCACGCAGAAGCTGGCGCAGATCGACCGATCGATCGGCCGCGGCGAAAGTGTCAGGAATGCTGTAAAGCAGACCGGCATCTCGGAGCAGACCTACTATCAATGGAAGAGGACTGCGACATCCACGTCCACGGCATCGACAGGCACCGACTTGCAGGACCTCCTGGCTCTTGAAAAAGAAAACGAGCGCTTGAAGAAGCAGTTGGCCGAGCATCTTCGCAAGGAAAACGCCGAACTCAAGAAGAAGCTCGGATTGGCCTAGTTTCAGATTCGCTAATTTAAAAGCGAGGGCGCTTGCCGCATTTCGGTAGGCGCAATGCTGCGTCTCAGTACTTTGACGGGTACGACTATCTGGATAAGGCCGACCGAGGCGAGTCTCCAGAAGGCAATTCGCCGAGTGTTCCTTCCGCCTCGGCGATAGCCAGATTGAGAGCATTCAGTTCATCACACCCGTCCGGACAGAGAAAATTCAGCTTCTGCGCATTGACCTTGGCACGTTCCGTCTGGCCGAGCTTAAGGAAAAGCTCCCCCTGATATTCCAGCGCGCCTTTGTGATCGGGGTCATAATAGAGCGCTTCGCGATACCATTTCGCGGCCTCGTCGTAGCGCTCCAGATTGCGCAGGCTGAAAGCAAGCAGATTGTAGAGATCGGCATGCTGAACAGTGGTGGTGAGCGCCGTAAGCTCCTCAACCGCCTCACTGTAACGCTCGGCATAGATCTTTGATCTTACCCCGGTCAGGTCGGGCAGATCGGTCGATGTGGGCGTGTCCGCACCACGCGCCGTACCCGGCAAAGCCAGCAAGATGAGTGCCGCGGCGACGGCGCGCCATCTGGCAGAGACGCGAACAGTGAAAGGCTTTGTCACGCGGCCTCGGCCTCCTTCGGGGCATGAGCATCCATGCTGCGCAGGATCTCGCGCCGCACATCTGCGAACTGGTGGCTGGCCCGGTCGCGAGGCCATGGCAGATCGACCTTGATGTCGCTTGCGATGCGGCCGGGACGCGAATGCATGACGATGATACGGTCCGAAAGATAGATCGCTTCCTCCACATCGTGGGTGACCAGAAGCATGGTGACCTTCTCGGTTTTCCAGATGCGCAGCAATTCCTCCTGCAATCGCAGGCGGGTCAGTGCATCGAGCGCGCCCAGCGGCTCGTCGAGCAGCAGGATTTCAGGTTTGGAAACCAGCCCCCGGGCGATTGCTGCACGTTGCGACATGCCACCTGAAAGCTGGTGCGGATAGACGGTCTCGAATCCCTTGAGGCCGACAAGCGCGATATGATCGGCCACCGCCTGCGCGCGCTTCTGGGCCGGCCAACCCGAATTTTCCAGAGCGAGCCCGATATTTTCTTCCAGAGTCAGCCAAGGCAGCAGGCGATGATCCTGGAAGACGATGCCCCGTTTCAGGCTGGTGCCACTAATCGGCTCGCCGTCGAGCAGGATCTCGCCATGGTAATCCTTGTCCAGCCCGACCGCGAGACGCAGCAGAGTGGACTTCCCACAACCGCTTGGACCCACGATGGAAATGAATTCTCCCGGGTCGGCCCTGAGGTTTATATGATCGAGAACCTTCAGTTCCGCCTTGTCCACCTCGTAGGACTTGCTGACATTCCTGATGTCCAGCGTACCGCGTTTGCTCATGGCATATTCCTGTCGTTGCAGCCTCCCGCATCGCGGGAGGCCATTGTTGCGCCGGTGGGTCAGAGCGAACGCAGCGCTTCTTCCAGATAGCTCGCATCCGCCCATTTGCGGCTGTCGAAGTTGCGCTTCACGTAACCATGTTCGACCAGGAACTTCTTTTGAATGTCGAGGCCGGCAAGATTCTGCTCGGACAGCGACGGCAGGAAGTCGGTGGCTGTGATTGCGCCTGCAACATCCGCTGGACTCTGATGATAGGTAACCCGCTGCAGTATCGATGCCGCTGCATCGCGGTTGGCGTTGATCCAGTGCGCTGCACGCACCACAGCCCGCAGGAAGGCGACCACGATATCCCTGTTCTTGCGCGCGAAATCGGTGCTCACCGTCAGAGCATAAGGGCTGTTGGCCACCTGCAACGTCCAGTCCGGATAGCGAGAGAAGTCCTCGATCACTTTAAACCGGCCGGTACGCTCCAGCGCCTGACCTCGGCCATGACTGGTATAGACGGCATCGACCGTTCCGGCCTCCAGCAGCTTCACTTCAGCCGTGTAGACGAGATCATCCCGGCTACGTGTCGCCCACAGTTGCGACGGCTTACTGGCGTTGCCGAAGCCGCGATCTTCGTGTGGCGCATCGACGATTTCAACCACGGTGCGGTCCAGACCGGCAAGCCTGAGTGCCACCAGAATACCGCGCTCGCTGGTTGCGCGCCACCAGTCCACCTTGTTTTGGTTCTGGCTCTTGTAGAGGCCGAACTTGCGCCCCTTCAGATCGGCAACCCTGTAGATGTCGGACTCGCTACGTACCAATATCTGGCCACCGTGATGCCCGGCCGTGAGTGCCAGCAATGTCGTATCTGTCACGTCGGCCTTCGCCCAGATGGAAGGGATATTGCCTCCATCGCGGAAAAGATGCTCGAACTGGTGGCTGAAATGGGGAAGATACCCCTGTTCGGGCGGCAGGGCCCGCAGATAGGACAGCTTCGCGCCGACCTTGCCCAGCTCTTCCTCTATCCAGCCAAGCTCCTGTGCTACATTGGATGCCGCAAAGACAGGGCAGATCGTATAGTAGGCTTCCCTCGCCCCTACGGACACGGCGGATTTCGATGAATTGCGTTCCAGAACGTCGGTCATCGGATAACTCCTTCTTTCATTTTCCTGGAGATGAAACTGCTCAGAACGAGGCCAGTGCCTCTTCGAGATAGGACGCGTCGGCCCAGCCGGAGACGTCGAAATCGCCGCGGATATAGCCCTGCGAAAGAAGAAAATTCTTCTGTATGGTCAGGCCGGAGAGATTCTGGGCCGACAGGTTTGGCACCAGATCGTAGCCGCGCAGGGCTGCAGCTATGTCGCCAGCGTGAGGATAGATCGTTGTACGTAGAAAAATCTCGGAGGCCGCATCCGGGTTCGCATTGATCCAGTGGCCAGCCCGGATCGAGGCGCGCAACCAGGCCACGACAACATCGCGGTTGGCTTCGGCGAATTCCCGGCTGACCGTAATGGTGCGGGGCGCATTGGCGATCCTCAGCGTCCAGTCCGGATGATGGTCCAGATCCTCAATGACCTTGAAGAGCCCACTCGCCTCAAGCAGCCGCGCGCTTCCTATCGAGGAATCATAGATGGCGTCGACCCGCCCCTCGAGAAGCGCGCGCGCTTCGCGGCTGTGGGCGCCGGCGATGATCGCTTCGGCGTCTCCATGCCGCTGTGCCCAGATACCGGCCGGCGTACGGGAGGGCGTCTCCTCATGGTTGTCGCGATCCTCGATATCCACCCATTCGACATCCTCGCGCTTCAATCCGTGAATCGCGAGCGCCGTCAGGATGCCATGCTCCGTGGTTGCGCGCCTGAAATCGATCTTCCCCGATTGCAGGCTGCGATAGATGGCGATGCGGCGGCTTTTCAGGTCGCCTACGCGATAGATGTCGTCCTGCGCCCGCACGATGATGCGACCGGCTGGCTGAGCCTGCGTCAAACCTACCAGCACAGTGGGCCGCAGATCGGCCTGTGCCCAGATCGCGGGACTGTTGCCGCCGTCACGCAGCAACCGTTCCGAGGCATGGCTGTAGTGTGCCTGCCAGGCCGCCTCTCCTCCCACGGAACGCAGATAGGTGGCCGAAGCGCCCACTTTCGCCAATTCGTCGTCAATCCAGCCAAGTTCGAGCGCCACGTTGGACGCCACCAGAACCGGGCAGATCGTGTAAAGCAACTCGCGCGTCGTGCTCGCCGCGATGTCTTCGGGTGAGGGATTGAATGCAGTCGTCATGTGGGTTCTCCTTGAGGTGAATGTTGGGAAGCGGTGAAAGGCCTGGCAAAGGTCAGCCGTCGAAACCCTGCTTCCAGCGCAGCAGATACCGCTGTAGCAGCGCCATGGAACGGTCGATAAAGAAGCCGACGACGCCAATGACGACCATGCAGACCAGAAGCTGGTCGGTCATGAGCAGCGATTGCGCCCTGAAAATCAGATAGCCGACGCCTTCCATGCCGCTCAGCCCTTCGGCCACCACCACCAGCGCCCAGGCGAGACTGGCTCCGTAGCGCACACCAACGAGGATGCTCGGCGTCGCGCCGGGGATGATCACCTTGCGTACCAGTTGCCAACGCGTCAGCGTCAGCACATTGGCGAGTTCGATGTAGTTCTTCTCCACGCTGCGAATGCCCTGAAGCGTGTTGAGGAACACCGGAAAAAACACCGTCTTGGTGATGACGACGATCTTGGCGGCCGGGCCGATGCCAACCCATAAAACGATAAGCGGCAACCAGGCGATTCCCGGAATATGCCTGATACCATCAAGTGTCGGCCCGAAAATGCGCTCGACCGTCTGCGATAAACCCGCTGCAATCCCCAGCCCGATGCCCAAAACGGTCCCATAAACGAAAGCCTGGGTGACGATGTTGATCGAAGCGAGAAAATCGACATGGAAGCTCTGCCGACCAACCATGTCGAAGAACGACAGGAGGGTCGTCGAAGGCAGGGGCAGGAAAACGGGTGAAATCCACTCGTTCTGCGATGCCAGTTGCCACAAGAGCAGGATCAGAAGCGGCAGGATCAGCCCGATAACGAGATCACGCGACTTTAGCCGCCGCCGGCCCTCCTTGCCTCCGCGCAGCCGATCTTTTCCGGCAACGGCCGGCGGCTGCACATTCACCGTGGTGATGCTCATTCTGTACTCCAGTCTGTTCGGGGAAGAGGGCGACCGGTTGCCGGCGGCGGTAGCAGGCCCGTGAACCGGCCATTTCGGCACTACTTTTCTTGCGGTTCAATAGCCGTGCCGCCAGCCGGGTTGCACTTCCGGCAGGGTCATTCGTGCGGCGGTTCGTTATCCCTGGAAGGGAAGCGGACTATCAGTTGTAGACGGAGTATTCCCCGCCTTTGAAGAAGCGGGCGTCGACGAACTGCTCGATCGCCTCATCTTTCAGGTAGCGCTCGGCAAGAATCTCGTCACCGGCTTCGATGTAGTATTTCTGGAAGTCGCGGATCGCTTGCCTTGCATTTTCGGCGGACTGCTCACCGTCCATGAATTCGAAGGAAGATGCATCGGTGATCTGGAACTTTGCAATCTGGACGGGCAGGCGCAACTCCTCGGCAATGATTTCGGCGGATTCGTCGACATTGTCCTGAATCCAGGCCTTGGTCCTTTCATGCGCGACGAGGAACGCCCTGATGGCTTCCGGATAGGCTTCGGCGAAGGGACGCATGGCGAAATAGGAAACCCTGCCGGCGGCGTTCACATAGATGCCGTCATCGGGGCTGCGGCCAACTACCTTAACCTCGCCGGACAGCCACAGTGCGGCGGAGGCGGGAAGCGCGATATGCGTTGCGGTGGCATCGATGGCCCCGCTCAGCAATGCCGCCGATGTGGCCGCCGAATTGGTGATCGTCTCCTGGCGCACCGCGCCCTTGCGGATGCGGGTATCGAGCGGGACGCCTGCCTCGTTCAGGATCTCCGTCGGAGAGGTCCAGCCACAGCCGACGCGACTGCCACCAAACTTCTTGCCCTCCAGATCGGTCGGGCTGTTGATGCTGGATTCCGCCTTGGCGAGGAGTGGCGTGCGATATTTGTCTGAGGGCGATGACTGCCAGACGATTACCGCATCGATGCCATTGGCCTTGTGAACGGTCGCCGGATACATCATGCGTTGCGCGATGGCGAGCCCGCCCCGGTCCAGAAGCGCGGCCTCGGCGCCCGACAACTCGGCGGTTCCAGGATTGATGAGATTGATATCGGTGATGCCGATCTTGGCGAACTCTTCCTGAATGAACCCCTTCTTGTGGCCCACGACAGTCCACGCCGCCTGAGGCAGGTTGATGAAGGTGAGCGGCTCCCTGGTCTCGGCCTGATCGGCCAACGCCAGGCCGGCTGCCGGCCCCTGTGCCAGAAGAGCGGCAGCGGAAATGGCCGCAACGCTTGCGAGCGCCAGGAATTTCGATCGGATACGCATCATGTCTCTCCGGGATCAGGTCGCTTTCACGAAAAGCGCCAATTTGAAACTGCAATATCGCAATGGTATTTGAGGGTCACTTCCTGTCAACGACAGGCCATATATAGGGAAATAAAAGCAAAATTATCCCACTTAGAATTTTTATTATAAATATATTTCCTATTTACTCTAAAATATAGCGAATAATATATCAAATATGATCATTATATCTACCATATTTAAAATTTAATACGGACAACTAAAGAAAATCCATATTCAGTATAAAGTTTATATTTTGGCACGCCGCGAGTTTGTACGCTACACAAACCGCATGAAGACGTTGAACCACATGTCCAGGCAGCAGGGACGGATGCATACGCATTCGGGAACATGGCGCTGGAGCATTCGGATTATGATGATCCTTGCCTCCCTGACCACCCTGCCTGTCGGCGCCCATTCGTCATCTGATCCACTGCGTATCGGCGTCAGCTATGTGCCGCCTGAGCCTGGTCCTGCCGAGTATCGCGTCTACACGCCCGAGAGCTTCGATGTGCTCATCGCGCGAAAGATCGCGAAGCGCCTGGGCAGGAAACCGGAGTTCGTCCAGCTTCCGGAGGTCGACTGGTCCCCTTCGCTCGAGCGCCACGAGGTCGATGTGATTGTGGGCAGGGTGCCGGACGAGACTCGCCTGCCCCGCGATTTCATAATTGTGGATACGGGTTTCAGATCCGGAGCAGCGGCAAGCATGCGTACCGATACAGACGTCAGGGACTGGCAGGATCTGGCCGGGCGCACGGTCTGTGTTGCGCGTGGAAATACGGTCGCATTGGCCCTCGCCCGGCAAACGGGAGCGCAAGTGAAGATCGAGGATGCCCCCGCCAAATCGCTTGTGCAGGTGCGAACCGGCATCTGCGACGCTGCGATCCATGATGAAACGCTGCTGGAACGCCTGTTCCAGCAACAGGGATGGCAGAAGTTTTCCGCCACGCTCCCTCCTACGCCCCCAGTGCGCCTTGCGGCCATGCTCGATACGGATGACCCGCTTCTGTCCGATGCTGTCCGGCAGGTGCTCGACCAGATCGGATCAGCCGGAACATGGGTGGAACTGCAGGAAAAATGGGCGCGCAATGTGGCCTTCGAAGTCTATCTCGATCAGGACGCGCCCGACTGTCACTGAACCGACAACTTTGAAAGGAAACGGTTTTTTCATGAAGTGGGCTACCATCCTTACAGCCTTCATGCTGGCAGCCTCGCCCGCCCTCCAGGCCGAAGCCACGCAACCGGCCAACGATCAATATGACATTGGCGGGCCATTCAGCCTGACGAACCAGCATGGCGTGCGCTTCACGAACGCCGACGTGAAGGGCAAACCCTATCTGGTTTTCTTTGGCTTTACCCATTGCCCCGAAGTCTGCCCCACGACGCTATTCGAGTTGACCGGCATCCTGGCCGAACTGGGTGCCGAAGCTGACGCTCTGGTGCCGATATTCGTTACGGTAGACCCGGAACGAGACACGCAGGAATATCTTGCCTCCTATCTCGGCGTGTTCGACAGGCGCATCGTGGGACTGCGGGGGACACCGGAGGAAACGGCGGCCACAGCCCGGCTTTTCCGCGCGACATATCGCAAAATCCCCCTGGAGGACGGCGATTATACGATGGACCATACCGCCATCATCTACCTCATGGACCGCCACGGCGAACTTTTCGACAGAATAGAATACCTTGAGGACCACGCTTCGCAGGTGGCCAAGATCAGACGCCTGCTTGCTTCACGATGAAGCGGTGGGCTGTTCACCCGGCTCCTGGGGCGACGAGGAGCGCGGATGCGCCATGGCCACATCCCGGACAAGCTGCGCCTCCGCACGCATCCATTGCAGAAAAAGCTCTACCGGAGCAGCCTTGGCCTTTCTGGAAGAAGCTACGAAGTAGTAGGAAAATTCGACGGGATGCGGCTTTCCGAAAGGAATAATCAGTCGCCCTGCCCGCAAATCCGCTTCTGCCAGACGAAGCTTGCCGAGAGCCAGGCCTTGACCGCTGACCGCTGCATCGAGAATCAGCGAGGACTGGTTGAGCCCGAGCCCGTGATCGAGCCCGCGTGAGGACATCCCCATACCCCGCAGCCATGTGCTCCAGTCCGGGCAGGATGAATCATATTCCGGCCCTTCCTCATGCAGAAGGGGTACGCCCTGCAATGACCGCGTGCGGGGATTCAGCCCATAGTCTTCCGCGAAGGCCGGGCTGCATATCGGCACAACCGCTTCGGAAAAAAGCCGTTCGACAAACAGACCGGGATAGGCGCCGGCGCCATAGCGCAGGACGCAATCCACGTCTTCACGCTCGACATCGGCAAGTTCCGTGGACGCATTGACCTGTACCTTCAGGTCGGGAACCGAATGGCGCAATCGCTCAAGCCGCGAAACCAGCCATCGGGCTGCGAACGAGGGTGCCACGGACACCCTGATCACATTCTCGCGCGCGCCTCCGGCAAGGTGAGCAACGGCCTCAAGCATGCCTTCGAAAGCGTCCGTCAGACCGGGCATCAGCAGACGTCCCGCATCGGTCAGGCGCAACCTGGCCGTATTACGGTGGAAAAGCTGTTCACCGACGTAATCTTCCAGAATGCGGATTTGCTGTCCAATGGCCGCCGGGCTTACATGAAGTTCTTCCGCTGCCCGCGTGAAGCTGAGATGACGCGCCGCCACCACGAAGGTCCGCAGCGAGGTCAGCGGCGGAAGCCTTGCCAGAGTCGGGGCCTGAATGCGAGTTGGCGACCGGGCTTTTCCCATGTTTGCCGGGGAAGGCCCCCTCTGCTCCTTAATTCTACAATTTTAGTAGATTAAAGAGATTGCCCTCATCGATATCAAGCAACCGGGAACCGGCGAGACGCCGTAAGGGGGAAACTGTTTTCTGTTCTCCAAGTCGTCCGCGCGCAGGCCTGAGGCGCATTCGCCCGCACGCTGGCGAATGCGGTGATACTCATGCAGGCTGCTTGTTCTCCTGCCGCCCTACCCGTCAAGTCGCAGTTCGGAGGTGACCTCGAGCGTCCGGTCCTGCCGCACCGCAATGCCCCCCTGCGGGACGTGGGCGGCAAGCACTCGGTCGCGTTCCCGGATGAGATCGGCGATCTCGGGCTCCCAGGCCACGAACATGGCGGTGAGCCAGCGATTGACCAGATAGGAGGGACACGGCATCTGCAGGTCGAAGCGCGGAAGAAGCGCAATCGTCGCCGCAGCATCCGCCCATTGATCGTCCACGACCCACTGGTTGACCGTGAACAGCCGCAAGGGCCGGCCGTCGCGATCGACTCCGATCGCCGCAAGGTGATGCAGGGGACCATCGGAACCTTGCGGGCGCAGGAAACAATGGAAATGGCCGTGCTCGGCCGAGCCTTCGTCGGCGGGATGACAGTGATAGAACCATTGTGCGCCGCTTTGGGGATCGTAGACGTCGCCGGGCGGGAAATGCTCCCATGCCGAGAGCGACGAGATGCCCTGGAAGATCTCGGTCAGCACGGTGAGGCCGCCCTTGGCGAGTATGGACTCGCAAAAGGCGATCTCGCGCCGTGCCTGTTCGCGAGCCTCGCTCATAGGTCGCTCTTGATTACGAGGTCGGGCGCTTCCTGACCCTCAGGGAGTGGCAAGGGTGGCGGTGGAGGCGGAGCGAGCGCGGGTGCAGGCCTTGCCTGTGGCGCAGCCGGCAGAGGCGCCGGAGGTGGGGGCGGTGCCAGCTTCGGCGGCGCACCGGCCGCGCAGGGAGAGGCGGAAGCGCTGCCGGCCGCGCAAGGTGCGGCGGCACAAGGCGCGGTTCCCGCCGCTGCGGCGTTGCCTTCCAGCTTGGGGCGCTCGGGCACGGGATGGGTGGCATGGTCGACTGCGATGGCAGCCGTGGTGACGGCAAGCGCTGCGCCGAACAGGATCGTGTTGCGTGCGCTCATCTGCGCGCAAGCCCGTCAAGACCGAACACCGGGCGCGCCCATACGCCAGCGAAGGAGCCGACGAAGGCAGCGGCGAACCACAGCCACCCATGTAGGCTGCCGGTGGCGATGCCGGAAAACAGCGCGCCGATATTGCAGCCGAAGGAGAGCCGCGCACCGTATCCCATCAGCAGCCCGCCAAGAATGGCGGCAACCAGGGAGCCGAGTGGGATGGCCGCCTTGGGCGCGAACTTGCCGGCTATGGCGGCGGCAAGTGCTGCTCCCAGCACCAGCCCGAAATCCATCACCGAGACCGTGTCGGCCAGCACCGAGGAATTGAGCGCCTGCGCCTGCGCCGGCCAGGTCCAGAATTCCCAGCCCGCCACATCGATGCCCGCGGCTTGCGCGATCTTGGCGCCCCACAGGCCGAAGCCGTAGGTGATCGACCATGGATGGCCGGCCGTCAGCAGCGTCGCGATGTTGAGCAGGGCAAGCAGGAGGCCAGCACCGACCAGTGGCCATGGGCCACGCCAGATCCATGTCCAGCCCGGCCGTGCCGGGGCGGGCTCGCGCTCGATATTGCCATGCGCGCGCCGTTCGATCAGCACCGTGATGAGCGCCACAAGTCCAAGGCCAACCAGTGTGACGGCAATGCCGGAGGCAAGCCCCAGTTCGCCTCCGAGGGAGATGGCGGGAAGCGAGGGCTGCGCCAGCCAGAATGGCAGGTGAGCGGTACCGATCAGTGCGCCGACAATGAAGAAGACCAACGTAACCAGCATGCGCGCCGAGCCACCGCCGACGGTGAACAGCGTGCCCGAGCCGCAGCCACCGCCAAGCTGCATGCCGAAGCCGAACAACGCCGCGCCCACAAGGACGGAAACGCCGACGGGCGCCAGCGCACCGACGAGCGGTTGACTGCCGATGCTGCCGGCCGCCGTCAGCGGCATCATGGCAAGCGCGGCGACAGCTATCATCAGCATCTGCGCACGCATGGCGCGGCCGCGCCGTTCCACCACCATGCGCCGCCAGCCCCCGGTAAAGCCGAACGAGCCGTGATAGAGTGTGGCGCCGAGGGCTGCACCGATCAGGAACAGGCTGCCCTGCCTCAGGTCGACGAGGCCGGAAATCAGCAGAAAGCCGGCGGCCAGCGCAGCGGCGGCCACGAGAAACGGAGCCTTGTCGGTCTTGGCATCGGGGAGGAAGCGCGGGAGGGTCGTGGCAGTTATGTCGCTCATGATCTACCGAATCTAACGATTGAAGCAGGGCGGGCCTTGAATGCCGCCGCGATGCGCCGCATCCAAAGCCCGCCTTTGCGGTTTGCAGTATGACGGGTCTTGTCGATCCTGTCGAACTTGGCCCTAACCGAACCTGGCCCTACTGAACCTGGACCGGCCGCGCGGGGTCGGCAGCCCACTCCGCCATGGAACCATCATACATGGCGGTGTTCTTGTTGCCGAGAATTTCCGACAGGCCGAACCATGCGACCGACGCCCAGTGGCCGGTGTTGCAGAAGGTGATGTTCTTCTCGTTCTCCGCCAGGCCGACGCCGGCAGCGAGCGCCGCAACGGTTTCCGGACGGGCAAAGCTGGCATATTCACCGCTGTAGAGCGACGAATGTTCGATATTGACCGCGCCGGGGATGGTGCCGAGCTTCGCCACGACCGGGCTCTTGGACTTGCCGACATACTGCTCCTTCGGACGGCCATCGACCAGCTTGACGCCGTCCTTGAGCGCGGCGGCCACGTCATCCGTCGTGGCGCGCAGTTCCTTGCGGACATTATAGGCGAACTCGGCCGGCTCCGGCTTGCGCGGAGTGGCAGCGCGTGCGCCACCCTGGGCATCGTATTGCCGCCAGCCACCGTCGAGGATCGAGACCGCATCGTGGCCCAGATATTTGAAGGTCCAGTAGACGCGCGTGGCGCCGCCGAACTCGCTGGAATCGGTACCCCACGGCACGATCACCACATGGTCGTCACCGTCGATACCCAGATTGCCGATCAGTGCGACGATCTTCTCGATCGGCGGAAGCTGGGCGGGCACCCCGTCGACCTCGACGCGCCAGCCTGCCGTGGCATAGGGCGCAACCACCGCGTTGGCGATATAGGGTTTATCGCCGAGGTCGGTTTCCTCGACCTTGTCGCGGATGTCGAGGATGACAAGGTTGTCCTTGTCCGCATTGGCCTTGAGCCATTCGGCGCTGACGAGCGGAGTGACGTCCTGCGCTTGTGCGACGGCAGGCGCCAGAAGGCTGGCGAGCAAAATTACGATGATCGGTGCGAGGCGCATATGGAAGCTCCAGACCCGGGAAACGATATTCCAATCATACCTCGCCGGCGTGGCGGACGCTCAGAAGTCGGCTCCAAAACCATTTCTGGAAATAGAATGCCATACCCAAAGAGGGCCATTGCTGGGCATGATATGCTCAAACAGGGTGCAGCCGCCTTGTCCGTCGCCGTCGCGCGGCGTCAGAATCCGATCCGCCCGATGGCCGGAATCTTCAGTCCCGGGCGTACGATATCCACGCCGGCGACGAGGCCGAGGGCATGCAACTCCAGCCCGCTGCGCGCACCGGCAGATATGCCCAGAAGACCATAAAGCGTTGCATGTACATCCCTGCCATCCGCATCGATGGCGAAGAAACGGCCGTCGGGAAGATAGTCCCGGCCAATTGCATCCGGCGGCAGCACGACGCCCAATTCGGGAACGCTTCGCAATATATGAGCGACGAAAGTGTTCGAGTTCGGCCCGGGCCACATGCGATAGCCGCCGGCTTCGGAATGGGGATAGGCCGCAATGACCGCCTCGATCCGGGGGATCAACCGCGCGGCCTCCGCACCTTGAAGACTGACGACGAGACGTGGCGTGTTGGAATACCAGTAGGCGTCGGGCGCATAATTGTTGCGGCGCACCGGAGCGCCCCAACCCACCTTGTCATAGCGGTTGTAGTGGCCCGCATTGGCTGCCTTGGTGACAATCCAGGCGTGGCTGGCCACCGAGCCTTTCATACCGCCCGTCGTGGCGGAGAAGACATGGATCGTCGCGTCCGAAACGTCTTGCGGGCTCGGCAGGATACCAGCCGATCCCCAGTCCGCTTCGCGCCAGCTTTGTGGCCGGTCGCGCATGTACCATACGCCAGCCGAGGCAAGGGTGGGCACCAGATAAATGACAATGAAGAGGCCAACGATGCTCTTCAGGAATTTCATGCAGGTGAACTCATAGCCGATGCCCCTTTCACGGATTGAGCATTCCGCATGGAAGATGGAATTTTTGAGGCTGCGATCTTCGGTCCAATCGAATTGCCTTTGCTTTGGCAGGTCATCCGGCAACGACCACCTTGAAAGGGGTTGCTGAAGGCTCCCGATCGAATTGGGCCGTCACCACTCAACGCTCTCACGCCATCCATTCCGGAATACGCGAGGGCGCCCTTCCCTCGATTGCCGCCCGCACACAGTCAGCCAGAGCGCCAAACCGGACTACCCGACCCGAGAGACCCGGGCCGTAGTGGGCATACTTCCCGGAAGTGGTCATCACGGTCCGCGCCTTTGGCGGAAACACCGGCTCCGTAATGGAGCACCAGCACAGATCGGGCAGAACCCGGACGCCGGAGCTCTCAAGGCGCGCCAGAACGCCATCGCGACGTGCTTGCGCAATGACGTCTCTGCCAGCCGTCACGATGACGGCAACTTCCGGCCGCTTTCGACGACTACCGAACGCATCGGCGATAGCGTGCAGTTCTTCGAGCGATGCATGAGGACTGCCGAAGGCAACGAGATCCACCTCCTCCGGACCGCTATTCAGAGAAAGCCAGGCTGCACCGATGTCGCCGCGCGTGATCCGCACCCTGTCCGCATCGTCGGCCGCCGCATTCTCCGCATCTGGCGTCACGCCCTCGATGTGAAGCATTGGGGCCGCAGAGGTCGTGCCGAAGGCTGCGCACAGAGCCTGCAGATTGTCTCTCGACGGCCGTGTCGCGGCGAGCCCACGCAGAAGCGGAACATGATCCGGCGAGGCGCGGCCGGCAAGATAACCCACGAGCGGCCATATGGCCTCATCGGCATGGTCCGGCCATTCCACCTCGATGATGCAGCGCGCCTTGCGACCTGCATCGAGGTAGGCGCCGGCCAGCGGTGCGCGTCCGGTAAGCGCGATGCAGAGGTCGAGGAAATCCGGATGCTTTGCGGTTCTCGCGCCGAGCACCGTATTGGCGAAAATGACGGCGTTGGACTCGGCCCAGGCGATACAGTCGCCTGCTCGCGGTGCGCTGTCGAGCAGATAGGGCGCGCAGGTGAAGCTGGAACTGCATCCCATGCGGACATAGGCATCGGCCAATCGCGCAGCGGGCAGGCCGAAGGAGGAGAGAACGCCTTGCGCCCGCCAGTTGTCGTGATCCACCGAGATGGCATTCGTCGTCGTCGGAACGCAAACCCGGGCTCCCATCTTCGCGAAGTGTTCCACGAATGTCAGATTGGCGGGCCCCGCATAGATGCAGCCGTCGATGTGGACCTGCGTGACGTCAACGAGACGGGCCGCTCCTTGCTGGGTCGCCATGGCGCAGATGATCCGCATGGCCTGGCGCACCGCCTCGCCATGCGCGCCTTCCAGCTTGGCCTTGTCCGACGCCGACAGATGGAGCGAGCGCGGCGCCTTGGCGGCAAGGGGAATGGCGAGCCCTTCGGCCTTGATGGCAGCATCGCCGATCGTGGCTGTCCTTGCGCGTGACAGCTCCTGAAATGCGTTCGGGGAAATGCGCATGATCGGAACCGTCTTCCCGAACATTTCCGAAGCCACAAGCCCGCCCAGCGTCAGAACATCCTCGTCTTCGCAAAAGACCAGCGCGGTTGGAGCCTTGCCTGTCAGAGCCATGTCGAGCAGGACGCCAGAGCCCGAGCATGATCCCCGGCTTGTCGGCATGAGCAATATCGCGCCCGTCAGCAGTTCGCCGTGCAAGGGATGATGGGCGTCGATGACGCGGCCGCTCGCAGGATCGACCCCGCCCCAGAAACTCAGCGCTTCATGGGTGGAGACGATCCGGCCTTGCGCGGTGCCCGCCAGAATGATCGATGCTGTCGATGAACCCTGATCCGCCATGGATAGATTGTTCCGTGCCCTGAACCGCGTGGGAAGCACATTCGGTGCCGACTGGGCTCCTGCCTTGAGGCCATCAGTCCCTCCGACGAAGCTGAACCAGCAACACACCTGTTTCAAGTCGACTTTTCCACACCAGCCGGACAAAACGGTCACTTGCCGGAACGCGGTCGGGAAAGCGGCATTTGACGCCTGGAAAGCAGCGGTTTCCGCCCGCAGGTGCTGGCGCTTGTTTTGGCCGGCATGATGGAACGGAAGACTTTTGCGACCGGGGTTCTTGATCGAACGGCCCGCAGCCGCCATATTGCGCCGGCGCCTCTCGTGATTTGAGAGTGATCGCAGCTTTAGATGCCGCCTACACGGGCTTTTCGGCATCCTGTTTCAATATCGGCCGTCGCTTGTGGTGCGTTTGACAAGGCCGATCTTTGTATTGGAGACAAGAATGGCGACTGCAACGCCCTACGCGCTGCCCGAAGCAGTGCTGACCAAAATTTCAGCAGGGACCCCGGTAATCCGGGCCTATCGGGAACATCTGGGTTATTCGATCGAAGACATAGCTGTCACAAGCGGCCTGACGGTCGAGGAAGTCGAATTGATGGAACGCGGCCACCGCTTCGATAAGGGCTACCGTGACCGCATCGCCCGCGCCCTCGGACTTCCTCAGGGCATCTTTGACGAGATTTCCGACGTCCCGGACGCGGCTTGACCAAGGTGGAGACGGGGCACTTCGAACATGAAGTCGCCCCGCAATCATATAACAGCCCGTAAGGAGCCCCCGCCCTCCTCGATAATGGGCTCTCAACCTTACTCTTCACCGCGCCCCAGGTCGCAGTAGCTTTGCAGCGGCACCGGCTTGACTGGCAGGTGAGCACTGAAGCGGCCGGAGGCCTCGATCGGAGCTCTACGCGCAGCGGCAATACGTGCAGCCACCGTGGCCTCGCAATAGCGGCCCTGGCATGGGCCCATGCCGCTGCGGCATTCCAGTTTCGCCGCGCTGGCCGACAGGATGAAAGGGTTGTTGGCCAGCACCGCGTCCAACTGACCGCGCTGGCGGAGCAGATTGGCAGGCGGCTGGTCCCCGCCGCGCTGAGCGAGGCGCGGGCACCGTCGGATTGAGGGAGAAAGGACGGGTCAAGCAGATCAGCGCGCCGCCTTTCGGTTCCTACGCAGGCTCAGGCACTACAGTGGCAATGATCGAGGCATCCAGCGCCTCGTAGGCGGCAAGGCCGATCGTGTCGTAGAGCTCAGCGCGGGTCTGCATTTCTGGCACCATAGCCTTTGCCGATCCGTCGCGTTTCAACGTGGCATAGAGCTTTTCCTGGGCCTTGTTGGCGACGCGCAACGACGATACCGGCCAGATCACCATCCTGTAGCCCATGGCCTCGAACTCGTCGGCGGTGAAGAAAGGCGTGCGGCCGAATTCGGTCATGTTGGCGAGCAGCGGCACGCCCGGCATGTGCGCGGCGAACTCGCGAAACATGTCGGCCGTGGTCAGCGCCTCGGGGAAGATCGCATCGGCGCCGGCTTCCATGTAGAGCTTTGCCCGCGCGACGGCCCCGTCGATGCCTTCGCTGGCCGCCGCATCGGTGCGGGCGATGATGTAGAGGTGGCGGCGGGCTTTTGCCGCGGCGGCGACCTTGGTCGCCATGTCGTTGGCGGCGGCCAGCTTCTTGTCATTGAGGTGGCCGCACTTCTTGGGCAAGAGCTGGTCTTCGATGTGGACCGCGCCGGCGCCCGCATCCTCGAAGGTGCGTACCATATGCATCACGTTGAGTGCCTCTCCATAGCCGGTGTCGCCATCGACCAGCAGCGGCAGACCGGACGCGCGGGCGATCTGGCGGATGAAGAAGGCCACCTCGTCGACGGTGATGATGCCGAGGTCGGGAATGCCCATCGAGGCCGTCATGGCCGCGCCCGACAGGTAGAGCCCCTCGAAGCCCGCGGCTCTGGCCTGCAAGGCGGCCATGCCGTTATGGGTTCCGGGAAGCCTTGCGATGCCGCCGCGCTCGACCAGCGCCCTGAAGCGCTCGCCCGCGGGTTTCTGCGGAAAGTCCGAAGATACGAGATAGGGCATGCTTTTCCTCAGGCTGCCTTGGAGTTTTCGGCCGGCCGGCCACGACGTTCGATCGGCACGAATTCGAGATTTTCCGGCCCGACATAGTTGGCGGACGGGCGGATGATCTTGTTGTCGATGCGCTGTTCGATGATATGCGCCGCCCAGCCGCTGGTGCGCGAGATGACGAAGAGCGGCGTAAACATGGCCGTCGGCACGCCCATCATGTGATAGGACACCGCGCTGAACCAGTCGAGGTTCGGGAACATTTTCTTGGCGTCGGCCATGGTGGATTCGATGCGCTCGGCGATGTCGAACATCTTCGTCGATCCGGCCTCGACGGAGAGCTGGCGCGCCACGGTCTTGATGACCTTGTTGCGCGGGTCGCTCACCGTATAGACCGGATGGCCGAAGCCGATGACGACCTCTTTCGCCTCGACGCGGCGGCGGATGTCTGCTTCCGCCTCGTCCGGATTGGCGTAGCGCTTGTGGATCTCGAAGGCGACCTCGTTGGCGCCGCCGTGCTTCGGCCCGCGCAGCGCGCCGATAGCCCCGGTGATGGCCGAGTAGACATCCGAGCCGGTGCCTGCGATCATGCGCCCGGTAAAGGTCGAGGCGTTGAACTCGTGCTCCGCATAGAGGATCAGCGAGATGTGCATCGCCTCCACATGCGCGGCCTTCGGCGCCTTGCCGTGCAGAAGGTGCAGGAAGTGGCCGCCGATGCTGTCATCGTCGGTCTCGACCTCGATGCGCCGCCCGTTATGGGCATGATGATGCCAGTAGAGCAGCATGGAACCCAGCGAGGCCATCAGGCGGTCGGCGATGTCGCGCGCACCAGGGATGTTGTGATCATCCTTTTCCGGCAGCACACAGCCCAGCGCCGACACACCGGTACGCATCACGTCCATCGGATGCGCGGAAGCCGGCAGGCGCTCCAGCGCCTCCTTGACGCTGGCGGGCAGGCCGCGCATCGACTTCAGACGGGTCTTGTAGGCGCGCAGCTCGGCCTTGTTGGGTAGCTTGCCATGCACCAGCAGATGGGCCACCTCCTCGAATTCGCAACGCTCGGCCAGGTCGAGGATGTCGTAGCCGCGGTAGTGCAGGTCGTTGCCGGTCTTGCCGACGGTGCACAAGGCGGTGTTTCCGGCGGTGACCCCCGACAGCGAGACGGATTTCTTCGGTTTGAATGGGGTTTCAGTGGTTTGTGTACTCATGCTGCGCTCCAGACGAACAGGGATGAGGGGTTTGCATTCACCTTCATTTGTTCGCAATATACGCACTCCAGAAAATACTTAAACTACTGAATTAGCGTTATTTTGCAAATACGTTCAGTGTTTTTTGCGAAGTTTGCGAAGATTTCAAAACCCCACCTTCCGGAGCTGCGATGAAAAAGGTATTTACCGGCGTGCGCCTGCGACGCCTGCGAGAGGAACGCGGCCTGACCCAGGCCGCTCTCGCTCGCCTGCTGGAAATCTCTCCCAGTTACCTCAACCAGATCGAAAAGAACCAGCGCCCGCTGACCGTACCGGTGTTGTTGCGCATCAGCGCCACGCTGGGCGTAGATGTGCAACGTTTCTCGGACGACGACGAAGGCCGGTTGGTGGCCGAGTTGCGCGAGGTGCTCGGCGACGCCGGTCGCGCCGCACCGGGCGGCGAGAATGTCTCGCTGGCCGAGATCCGCGAGCTCGCCAGCCAGATGCCGGCCGTCGCGCGCGCGCTGCTGGCACTTGACCGCCGTTGCCGCGAGGCCAACGATCGCCTCGCCACCTATGCCCTGCGTCTCGGCGAGGCACGCGGTGCGGCGCAGCCCACCGCACCGATGCCCTACGAGGAAGTGCGCGATTTCTTCTACGCCCGCCACAACCACATTGCCAACCTGGATGCCCTGGCCGAACGCTGCTTTGCCGACTGGTCGCTGGCTGCAGGGCGAGTCGATGAAGGGCTGACGGAGCGGCTCTCCGCCGAACACGGTATCGTGGTGCGCGGCGCCGCCGGTGGCGACGCCTGGTCGGCGGAGGCCGAGTTCGCGCCCTTGCGCGAGTTCGACACACAGCGGCGCATCCTCTACCTGTCGCCGCTGCTCGACGCCGGCCAACGCGCCTTCCAGATGGCCACCCAACTGGCCTTGCTGGAAGCCGGCGAAGCCATCGAGCAACTGGTCGCCGAAGGCGCCTTCCTCGGCGAGGAGGCCCGGGTGCTGGCGCGCATCGGCCTGGCCAACTACTTCGCCGGCGCACTGATCCTGCCCTACGGGCAATTTCTCGCCTCAGCCGAAGCGCTCGCCTACGATATCGACCGCCTTGCGCGCCGCTTCGGCGTCGGCTTCGAGACCGTCTGCCACCGCCTGTCCACGCTGCAGCGTCCACAGGCGCGTGGCGTGCCCTTCATCTTTGTGCGTGTGGACCGCGCCGGTAACATCTCCAAACGCCAGTCGGCCACCGACTTTCACTTCTCACGCATCGGCGGCACCTGTCCGCTATGGAACGTGTATGAAGCATTCGCCCACCCTGGCCAGATTCACACCCAGCTCGCGGCCATGCCCGACGGCCGCGCCTACCTGTGGATCGCCCGCAGCGTCACCCACCGGCGCAGCGGCTGGGGTACCCCGGCCAAGACCTTCGCCATCGGCCTGGGCTGCGACCTGCGCCATGCCGGTCGCCTGATCTACTCGCGCGGCCTGCCGCTCGACGACCCGGACGCGCGCACCCCGATTGGTGCCGGCTGCAAGATCTGCGACCGGCCCGCCTGCCCGCAACGCGCCTTCCCCTCAATCGCCACGCCCCTGCAGGCGGATCCCGACAGAAGGCGGTTCGAGCCGTATGCCGCCAACCTGCTCTCGATGTCGGCAGGCGTGCATCTGGGCAGCTGAACAGCCATTGCATGTTCGTGGTGCAAACCAGTGGCTGAATGCCCCAGGACAATGCACATTCAGGCACCAGCCTGCTCGTGCATCACCTGTTCGCATGAACATTCTCATGCTCCGCACGTCTGGCACCAAATCTGCTTTGGAATTCTCACTTGTATACAAGGAGAGTCCTCATGTCATGGCAATCCCCCGCCCCTTCGGCACCCATCCCCCCCATCCCGGCACTCACCTTGCCGCTCACCTTGTCCGAGTGGCAAGCGTGCTACGCCAATGGCGTGACGGTTGCCGAGGCGCTGTCGGCCTACCTCGAGCTGCCGGCGGACGATCCGGCGTGGATTGCACGCCTCGATGCCGAACGCCTCGATGCTCAATTGGCCGCGCTGGCAGCGCGTCTGGCGGAGGTCGGAGGGGAGCGCCGTCACCTGCCCCTTTATGGCATTCCCTTCGCCGTGAAGGACAACATCGACGTAGAGGGTTGGCCCACCACCGCGGCCTGCCCGGCATTCAGCTATGTTGCCGAGCGTGACGCCGGTGTGGTCGCGCGCCTGCGCGCGGCCGGTGCGATCGTGGTGGGCAAGACCAACCTCGACCAGTTCGCGACCGGTCTGGTTGGTGTGCGTTCGCCATACGGCGCGGTGCCCAACAGTTTCGACCCGCGCTATGTGTCAGGCGGCTCCAGCTCGGGCTCGGCATCGGTGGTGGCACGCGGCCTGGTGCCGTTCTCTCTCGGTACCGACACTGCGGGCTCGGGGCGGGTGCCGGCGGCGTTCAACAACATTGTCGGGCTCAAGCCGACCTGCGGCTGGTTGTCCACCGCCGGGGTGGTGCCGGCCTGCCGCACACTGGATTGCGTGTCGATTTTTGCGTTGACGGTCGAGGATGCCGCCAGCGTGGCAGAAGCGGCAGGCAGCCCGGATGTGGCCGATCCTTACGCGCGCGCCCGTCCGTCCGACGCGCCGGCTGGCCTGCCCGGCGTGCCGCGGGTGGGCGTACCGAAACAGCTGGCGTTCTTCGGCGACGCGCAGGCCGCTGCGGCCTTCGAACACGCCCTCGCCAGCTTGCGCAGGCTCGGGGTGGAACAGGTGGAGATCGACTTCAGTCCGTTTACCGAACTGGCGGCGCTGCTCTACCAGGGGCCGTGGGTCACCGAGCGCCTGGTAGCGATAGAGGACATTCTGGCCCGTGACCCGGATGCAGTGCATCCGGTGGTGCGCGGCATCGTCGAAGGCGGTCGTGACTATTCCGCTGCCGACGCCTTCCGCGCCGAATACCAGCGCGCCGAACTCGCTGCGCGCATCCACGCGGTGCTGGCCGATATCGATCTGCTGGTGGTGCCAAGCACGCCGTCGATCTACACCATCGCCGAGGTCGAGGCCGATCCGGTCCGCCTCAACTCCCGCCTGGGCACCTACACCAACTTCGCCAACCTCGCCGACCTGTCGGCGCTGGCCGTGCCCGCCGGCTTCCGTGACGATGGCCTGCCTGCAGGCATCACGCTGATCGCCCCGGCCTGGCACGACCGCCTGCTGGCGGCCTTCGGCCGCGAGTGGGCAGCCGAGCTGGCGTTGCCGCTGGGTGCCACCGGACA
>WPCJ01091621.1_pt1 | contig 40064 bp, 28 predicted proteins | sample 5399831 | NCBI WGS metagenome assembly WPCJ01 (sample SAMN12869470, study PRJNA574797) | sludge metagenome | isolation source: wastewater treatment of pH10 | place: China:Beijing | collected 2019-05-20 | reverse complement strand
ACGTCGTGCGGCGCTCAAGATGGATCCCGGGGTCAAGCCCGGGGACGACAGCGTTCTATCAGAAGATAAAGCGCTTAGCCGTCGATCTTCGCCGGCTGCAACTGCACGGACTCGCCGCAGCCGCACGCGCTGATCTGGTTCGGGTTGTTGAACACGAACTGCGCCTGCATCTTGTCGGTCTTGTAGTCCATCTCGGTCCCGAGCAGGAACAGCACAGCCTTGGGATCGACCAGGATCTTGACGCCCTTGTCCTCGACGACCTCATCGGTCGGCTTCACGTCATGGGCGTATTCGACGGTGTAGGACTGGCCGGCGCAGCCGCCATTCTTGATGCCGACGCGCAGCCCGATGATCTCGGAATCCGCGCGCTTGGTCAGCTCCAGCACGCGCGCCGCCGCGGCATCCGTCAGACGCATAACCTGCGGCTTCGGGCGCGGCTTCGGCTTGGCGGGAGCTGGTGCGTTCGGTGTCATATCAGTCATGTGTTCAGTCCCTTGGGCGGTTCAAGGCCGCCAACGGAGAATTCAGTCGAACGCCGATCTCACCACATATTGAGCACGAGGCGGGCCTCGTCGCTCATCCGGTCCGGCGTCCAGGTCGGCTCCCAGACGATGTTGACCTTGACGATGCCGGCGCCGGGCACGCTGGCCACGGCATTCTCCACCATGGTCGGCAGTTCTTCCGCCGCCGGGCAGTTCGGGGTCGTCAGGGTCATGTCGATGTCGATGCCGCGATCGTCCTTGATATCGACCTTGTAAATCAAGCCGAGCTCATAGATGTCCGCGGGAATTTCCGGGTCGAACACCGTCTTCAGCGCGGCAACGATTTCCGTGCCCATGCGCTCGGTCTCGGCAGGATCCAGCGCCGAAACCGTCTGCATCTCCGGCGTCTTCACCTCTGCGGTATCACTCATGCGAAAAGCTCCCGTGCCTTGATCAACGCCTGCGCGAGATGATCGATTTCTTCGCGGGTATTATACATTCCGAACGACGCGCGGCAGGTGGCGGTGACGTTGAATCGTTCCAGAAGCGGCATCACGCAATGCGTACCCGCGCGCACCGCGATGCCCTGGCGGTCGATCACCGTCGCGATGTCATGGGCATGGGCGCCCTTGAGTTCGAACGAGATCACCGGCCCCTTGTCCTTCGCCGAACCGAAAATGCGCAGCGAATTGATCTCGCGCAGCTTGCCCTCGGCATAGGTCAGGAGGCCATGCTCATGGGCGGCGATGCGCTCGCGGCCGACCGAGTTCACGTAATCGATGGCCGCACCGAGGCCGATGGCCTCGACGATCATCGGCGTGCCCGCCTCGAACTTGTGCGGGGGATCGCCATATGTGACCCAGTCGCGCGACACTTCGCGGATCATCTCGCCGCCGCCGGCATAGGGCCGCATGGCGGCAAGGCGATCGTATTTGCCATAGAGCACGCCGATGCCGGTCGGGCCGTACAGCTTGTGGCCGGTGAAGACATAGAAATCGCAATCGATGTCCTGCACGTCCACGGTGCCATGCACCGCAGCCTGGCTGCCGTCCACCAGCACCGGGATGCCGCGCGCATGCGCGATGGCAGTGACCTCTTTCACAGGCACGCGGGTGCCGAGCGCATTCGACATCTGCGTGATGGCGACGATCTTGGTGCGATCGGTCAGCAGTTTTTCGAATTCATCGATGAGGAAGTTGCCTTCGTCATCCACCGGCGCCCATTTGATGACGGCGCCCTGACGCTCGCGCAGGAAGTGCCACGGCACGATGTTCGAATGGTGCTCCATGATGGAGACCACGATCTCGTCGCCTTCCTTGATGTTCTCGCCGCCAAAGGCACCCGCCACGACGTTGAGCGCATCGGTTGCGTTGCGCGTGAAGATGATCTCTTCCGGGCGCTTGGCATTGAGGAAGTGCTGCACCTTGGTGCGTGCGCCCTCATAGGCTTCGGTGGCGGCATTGGCCAGATAATGCAGGCCGCGATGCACGTTGGCATATTCGGACTTGTAGGCCTCGGTCATGCGATCGAGCACGGCATTCGGCTTCTGCGCCGAGGCAGCGTTATCGAGATAGACCAGCGGCTTGCCATAGACCTGCATCGCCAGCGCCGGGAAATCCTCGCGGATCAGCGCGACGTCGTAGGAGCCGTCAATGACTGCAGGATGCATTGTCATTCCAAATTTCTCTCTTCGACCCATCAGCCGTCATTGCGAGCGCAGCGAAGCAATCCAGAAGCGAAGTGAACAAAGAACTGGATTGCTTCGTCGCTGCGCTAAGGGGAAAGCGGATGGCTTTCCCCGACCTCGCAATGACGACGTCCCCTTAGCCCCGCGAACCCAACCAGCGCTCCGCGGCACCAATCGCCACATCACGCAGGTCATCATTCACGATCGACTCCAGCGCCTCGCCGACAAAAGCCTGAATCAGCAGCGCCTGCGCTTCCTTCTCGGGAAGGCCGCGGGCGCGCAGATAGAACAGCAGGCTGTCATCGAGGGCGCCGACCGTGGCGCCGTGGCCGCACTGCACGTCGTCGGCGAAGATTTCGAGTTCGGGCTTGTTGTCGATCTCGGCATCGTCCGAGAGCAACAGCGCGCGCGACATCATCTTGCCATCGGTCTGCTGCGCGATCTGGTGCACGTTGATCTTGCCCTGGAACACCGAATGGGCACGATCGTCGAGCACGGCGCGGAAATTTTCGCGGCTGACGCAGCCGGGCGTCGCATGATCGATCACGAAGGTGCAATCGCCATGCTGCTGGCCGCGCAGCAGATGAATGCTGTTGGTGGAGAGGTCGCTGCCCTCGCCCGCCAGCGTGATGAAGCTCTGATAGCGGCTGACGCCGCCGCCGGTGGTCAGGCTGAACGTATTGAACTTCGAGCGTGCGCCGACAGTGACGATGGCGCTGGCGATGCTGGTGGCGTCGAGCGCGTCTTCCATCACGCGCACATGCTGCAGATCGGTATCGTCGCCGACCCAGAGCACCGTGGTGTCGTGGACCTGATAGGCTTTGGCGGATTCCGTCGCGACATAGGTCTCGACCAGAGTCACCTTGGCATTGCTGCCGATGCGGATCAGCGAGCGCGTGAAGGACGCAACCTTCGGCCTGGTCGTCACATGGACGATCTGCAGCGGCTTCGTGACCTCAGTGCCGTCCGCCACGCTGATGATCACGCCATCGGTGGCGAAGGCCGCATTGAGCGACAGCATGGGATCACTGACCTTGCTGAGCAGCAGGTCGGCGCGCGCGGCGCTGGCCTCATCCGCCAGCACGGCGCTGAGCGCATGCACGGTCACGCCATTGCCGGCAGACAGATCGGAGAGATCGGCCGCGAGCACGCCATCGACCAGCACGAGCTTCTGCGTGTCGCCATCCGTGAGCGCGGCGACGGCCTTGCGGGCTTCCGCCAGCGCAGCCTGATCCGGCGCAGCCGCGAGCGGCGCGACATCGCCGAGCAGCTTGCGCAGGTCGGTATACTTCCATTCCTCGACGCGCCGGTGCGGCAGGCCGTTCACGGCAAACGCATCGAAGGCGCGCTGGCGCGTTTCGGTGACAGGCCCGGTACCGGGCAGACGACCGCGCGCAGCGGCAAAGGTGCCGTCCAGCGTCGCGCCCGTCGTGGTCTTTGCTACAGCTACATTCATGATGATCTCACTCAGGCCGCGGCTTCTTCATACTGCGCGTAGCCGGACGCTTCGAGTTCGAGCGCCAGTTCCTTGCCGCCGGACTTCACCACGCGGCCCCTGGACATCACGTGCACATGGTCCGGCACGATGTAGTTCAGCAGGCGCTGATAGTGGGTGATCACCACCATCGCACGATCCGACGAGCGCAGCGCGTTGACGCCTTCCGAGGCGATGCGCAGCGCGTCGATGTCGAGGCCGGAGTCCATCTCATCGAGGATGCAGAGGCTCGGCTGGAACAGCGCCATCTGCAGCACTTCGTTGCGCTTCTTCTCACCGCCGGAGAAGCCGACATTGACGCCGCGGCGGAGCATGTCCTGCGGGATGTTCAGCGAGCTTGCTACTTCGCGCACCTTCTTCAGGAAGTCCGGGGTCGAGAACTCATCCTCGCCGCGCGCCTTGCGCTGCGCGTTCAGCGCGGTGCGCAGGAAGGTCATGGTGGCGACGCCGGGGATCTCCACCGGATATTGGAAGGCGAGAAACACGCCCTTGGCAGCGCGCTCGTCCGGCTCCATCTCGAGCAGGTCTTCGCCCTTGAACAGGATTTCGCCGCCGGTGACTTCATAACCCGGCTTGCCGGCGATGACGTGAGACAGCGTGGACTTGCCCGAGCCGTTCGGGCCCATGATGGCATGCACCTCGCCGGCATTCACGGTCATGGTGAGCCCATGGAGAATCTCGCGATCTTCGACACGGACTTGCAGGTTCTTCACTTCGAGCAGAGCGGGCATTGGTTTTTCCTTCGAGTATCATCCTGAGCTGCGCGGCGGTCGCGCAAGTCTTCAGGAAAGTCCGCGTACAAGTTTCGTTCGCTTGAGTTGAGCGGCCAGAAATGCGTTCATTTCTGCCAATTCCCCGCTCATCTTTTGTAGGTCGTCCGACATCCTGGACATGTCGGCGCGCATCGCACGAAGCTCCTCAAGAATGAGTGCTTCGTGCTGAGACATCATCCCACCGAGCCTTCGAGCGAGATCGAGATCAGCTTCTGCGCTTCCACTGCGAACTCCATCGGGAGCTGCTGCAGCACGTCCTTCACGAAGCCATTGACCACGAGGCCGACAGCCTCTTCCTGGCTCAGGCCGCGCTGGATGCAGTAGAACAGCACGTCTTCCGAAATCTTCGAGGTCGTCGCTTCGTGCTCGAACAGAGCCGAAGAATTCTTCGCCTCGATATACGGCACCGTATGCGCGCCGCACTGGTCGCCGATCAGCAGCGAGTCGCAGGCCGTGAAGTTGCGCGCATTCTTCGCCTTGCGGTTCGCCGTGACGAGGCCGCGATAGGTGTTCTGCGACTTGCCGGCGGCGATGCCCTTGGAGATGATCCGGCTGGTGGTGTTGTTGCCGAGATGGATCATCTTGGTGCCGCTATCGACCTGCTGATAGCCGTTCGAGATCGCGATCGAATAGAACTCGCCGCGCGAATTGTCGCCGCGCAGGATGCAGCTCGGATATTTCCAGGTGATCGCCGAGCCGGTCTCGACCTGGGTCCAGGAGATCTTGGAATTGTCGCCGCGGCAGTCACCACGCTTGGTGACGAAGTTGTAGATGCCGCCCTTGCCTTCCGAATTGCCCGGATACCAGTTCTGCACCGTCGAATATTTGATCTCGGCATCGTCGAGGGCGACGAGTTCGACCACGGCGGCGTGGAGCTGGTTCTCGTCGCGCTGCGGCGCCGTGCAGCCTTCGAGATAGGAGACGTAGGCGCCCTTGTCGGCGATGATCAGCGTGCGCTCGAACTGGCCGGTGTTGCGCTCATTGATGCGGAAATAGGTCGACAGCTCCATCGGGCACTTCACGCCCGACGGGATGTAGACGAAGGAGCCGTCGGAGAACACGGCCGAGTTCAGCGTGGCGTAGAAATTGTCGGAGGTCGGGACCACCGAACCGAGATACTGCTTCACCAGTTCGGGGTGTTCGCGGATGGCTTCCGAGATCGGCATGAAGATCACGCCGGCCTTCTTCAGCTCGGCCTGGAACGTGGTCGCGACCGAGACCGAGTCGAACACGGCGTCGACGGCGATCTTGCGGCGCTCGGGATTTTCGTCACCCGGCTGCGGCTCGACGCCTTCCAGCATCGCGACTTCGCGGAGCGGAATGCCGAGCTTCTCATAGGTCTTGAGAATTTCCGGATCGATCTCGTCCAGCGAGGCGATCGATTTCTTCTTCGGCGCTGCGTAGTAGTGAATGTCCTGGAAGTCGATCTTCGGATATTCGACGCGCGCCCAGGTGGGCTCTTCCATGGTCAGCCAGCGGCGATAGGCCTCGAGGCGCCATTCGAGCATCCACTCGGGCTCATTCTTCTTCGCGGAAATATAACGGACGATGTCTTCGCTCAAACCCTTCGGGGCGAGCTCGGATTCGATATTGGTCTCGAACCCATAACGATATTGATCGACATCGATGAGGCGGACCTGATCGATCGTCTCTTGTACGGCAGCCATTCAATCCTCCGCTCGCGGTTTCAAGGACCGCGGTGGACATACCCAAACCAAATTCAGAACTTGCGGGGGTCTTTACGACGTTCCGGCGGGAAAATCACCAGCCTTAGAACCGTTCAACCTCTGTTTCGTCGCTCTGCTTAATTAATGATCCCGCCAGCTTTTTCCAAGCCTGAAGGCACCGATCGACATCCGCTTTCGTGGTCGACCAGCCGAGGCTGAGGCGAATCGCGCTGCGGGTCAGTTCCGGCCCGTAGCCCATCGCCTCGACCACATGGGACGGCTGGACCTTACCAGATGAACAGGCGGAACCGGACGATACCGAGATACCTTCGAGATCAAATCCAATCACAGCGGTCTCCGCGCGCAAGCCGGGGGCGCCGAACAGGATGGTGTTCGGCAGGCGCGGAGCATCAGCCGCGAACACAATGACGTCGTTGTGCTGCCGCAAGCCTGCCTCAAGAATTCGGCGCAATTCGGCGACTTTCCCCATCTCCGGCAGCGCTGCAATGGCGGCCTTGGCGGCGGCCCCGAAGCCGCTGATTCCAATGACATTCTCGGTCCCCGCCCGGCGCGACAGCTCCTGCCCGCCGCCGCGCAGCAGCGGCTGCGGGCCGGTCAGCCCGTCCCCGATCACCAGCGCCCCAACGCCCTTCGGGCCGCCGATCTTGTGCGCAGAAATCGATAGAAGATCGACCTTTAAGACACTGATATCGATTGAAATCCTCCCCAGCGCCTGCACCGCATCGACATGCAACACACCGCCGGCTTCATGTACCACTTCAGCAGTTTCAGCGATCGGCTGCAGCACCCCGGTCTCATTATTAGCCGCCATCACCGACACCAGCGCCGGTGATCCTCCCGCCAGCAACTCCCGTAACCGGGCGGGATCGACGACACCACTGCGATCGACGTCCAGCACCGTCACCGCCTCCGGCGCGAACCGCCCGGCGGCCATGACAGACGGGTGCTCCACGGCCGATACGATCAACCGCTCCACGGGCGCGCCGCCCTTGCGCGCGGTACCGGGCACCAGAGCCACTACATTGGCTTCGGTTCCGCCAGAGGTGAACACCACCTGCCGCGCCTCGGCACCGACAGCGAGCGCCACGGCGGTGCGGGCGTCCTCGACGATCCGCCGGGCCTGCCGGCCTTCGGCATGGACCGAGGACGGGTTCCCCACCGCATCCATGGCAGCCAGCATCGCTGCCCGCGCTTCGGGCCGAAGCGGGGTCGTCGCGTTCCAATCGAGATAGACGCGCACGGGCGGCAATGCAGCTCTCCTTCAGTTCCGTGGCCGTCTCTTAGCTCAATCTGCCATCGAATGCGCGTCCGGACGTCTCTCGAACCGTTCAAGATGCTTGCTTTTCGCCCCTGCGCTTATGGTAGAACGCGGCCTCCACTCCACCCGGCGCTGCATCGTGCAGCGCCGATCGCCCGTCTCAAAGGGCGCGAGACCTGCCGCCGAGCCCATGCGAGGCCGGCCGACCGCGCCGGGAACGGGACCAAGGATCACGATGCCCGAAGTTATTTTTGCCGGTCCGGCAGGCCGTATCGAAGGCCGCTATCACCCCGCCAAGCAGAAGAACGCGCCGATCGCGATGGTGTTGCATCCGCACCCGCAATTCGCCGGCACGATGAACCACCAGATCGTCTACCAGTGCTATTATGCCTTCGTGCATCGTGGCTTCTCGGTGCTGCGCTTCAATTTCCGCGGCGTCGGTCGCAGCCAGGGCTCGTTCGATCACGGCACCGGTGAACTCTCGGATGCCGCGGCGGCGCTCGACTGGGCGCAGTCGATCAATCCCGAAGCACGCGCCTGCTGGGTCGCCGGCTTCTCCTTCGGTGCCTGGATCGGCATGCAGCTGCTGATGCGCCGCCCGGAAGTCGAGGGTTTCATCTCGATCGCGCCGCCGGCCAATCTCTACGATTTCTCGTTCCTGGCGCCCTGCCCGTCCTCGGGCCTGATTGTGCATGGCGACAAGGATGCCGTGGTGCCGGCCAAGGACGTCAACACGCTGGTCGAGAAGCTGAAGACCCAGAAGGGCATCGTGATCGACCAGCAGGTCATCCCCGGCGCTAACCACTTCTTCGACAACAAGCTCGAGCCATTGATGGAGTCGGTGACGAGCTATCTGGATATGCGACTCGCCAACGTGCGTTAAGCGCTGCAACGAGCATCAAACAAAAAGCCCTCTCAAACAAAAAGCCCTCGGCCATCCGGCCGAGGGCTTTTTCGTCGCAGCGATCAGAACGACCGAAGTATCTGAACCGAACCATTATACAGGTTCTGGTCCTTGATTTCGTAGGCCTGCGCTGCGGGCTTGCCCGTCACGTTGCCGGTATAGGTACCGCCGAGATTCTGATCGAGGCGCGTATAGGTGAACTCGGCCGACAGGGTCAGATTCTTGACCGGCGTCCACGCTGTCCGCGTGCCGATCTGGGCGATCGCAAAGTCGAAGTTGTTGGTCGTGCCCGAAATGCTGCCCGCCGTTGCGCCCGTCGGCGCCGCCGCGCTGCCTGCACCGAGACGGCCACCGGCTGGGCTGAAGGCTGCGGCAAGCAACGCATTGCCGCCATCACCATAGGAAATGTGGCTGTAGTTGCCGAACACCGACGTGCGCCACGCCGTATTCCAATAGTGTTCGTAGAAGGCGCTAACCTGCCAGGTCTCTGCCTGCTGGATCTGACCGTTGGTGCCGAACACGCCGTCGAGCAGATAACCGAAGCCGACCGTGTTGCCGTCGAACTTGGCGAAGCGGCCGCCGCCCTGGGTGTCGAGCGTGCCGCCGCCAAACACGTACTTCGTTGCGCCCTTGCCGTAAGAGGTTTCGATCTTCAGGCTGTCGCTGGCGCCGGTCGGCAGGTTCTTGAACTCCACCGCGCCGGTGACCGCGAAGCCGTAGGAGTCGTCGGCATGGCCGGAGGCTTCGTTGGCACCATAGAAGCCGGGCGTGATCGTGTGCATGGCCGCACCGAAATGCAGCGAGCCCCACTTCTGATCGAGCCTGATATTGCCGACCACGTCGGGGATGTGATTGCCGCCATAGGAATTGCCGAGGAACGTATAGGACGCAACGCCATATTGCTGGTTCAGGAACTGGCCAGCGCCCGGCGCGACGATGAAATTCGCCGTGTTGTAGAGGCCGGCATTGCGATAGGGCGACGCGTTTTCAAGCGAGATCGCCGCCGAAACGCCGTTGCCGAATTCGGCAGTATAGGAAATCTGCGGCAGGCCGGTGCTGTTGTTCGAGCCCGCGAGGAAGCCTGAAGAAATATAGGGCTTGGTCAGCGCCCATTGCGGATCGAATTGCGAGACGGCCTTGCCGAAAGTGAAGCCGCCGAACTGAATGAACGCGAGATCGACCTCGGTGAAGCCGCCGGCGATGCTGTCACGCCCCTGGGTGAAATCGAGCTGGAAATTCGCATAGGTGCGAACCATGCCGTATTCGGTGGACGTGTGCGTATCCGTGATCAGATTGATGCGATCGCGGGTGAGATAGTAATCCTTGGTCCACAGATTGTTGCCGCCGGCACCGCCCTGCCAGTACGGCGCATCATAGGGACCGCCATTGATCGTCGTATCGATACGGATCGCGCCGCCGATCTTGATACAGGTGTCGGTACCCGGAATGTAGTAGAAGCCCGCGCCATAGAGCGAGCACACTTTCACATATTCGACCGCCTTGGCCTTGACCGGAAGATCCGCCGCCTGCGCGCCGCCGATTGCCATCAGCCCCGCTGCCGAGCCGAGAATTGCCTGCCTGATCGCCGTCATGATGTCTCCCCCGCACGAGGCCGCGAGCGAACGCACAAGCGTTCTGCGATCCAGCATCGCGTCTGTTTCAGGCCGCAGTCACCGCCGCCCGGCATCAATCTGTTGGTGGCAACGATGCGACACAATGGCCGCGGTCGATTGACGCAGCATCATTTGCAGCCTGTGTGCTTTGGGCAACATGCGATGCGCCTATGCGGCAGCGCGTTACCGACGAGATCACGAAAACGGCTGACGCGATCACGGGCCGGTGTTCGCGCGCGAGAGCGCCGGCGGCTCATAATGCTGGGTGCGAGGCATCTACGAATCGCGATGCAGGCTAGGCGATCCACCTGCATGCACGCCGCCCGTCAGCGCTGCGGCAACGCCAGTCGTGCCGGGGAATGTCAGCGGCAATCGCTTCAAGCTGCGAACGGCGAGAAAAGCGAAGGCCTGCGCTTCCATCGCATCGGCCGACCAGCCAAGATCATCGGCAGTCTCAACGGATGCAGGCGCGACGCGGTTACGAAGCATCGACAACAAGGTTGGATTCCGTGCGCCGCCGCCGGCAACGATTAACGTATGCGGCGGCTTCGGCAGCAACGGGGCGATCGCTGCGATACTCGCAGCAGTGAAAGCCGTGAGCGTTGCGGCACCGTCGGCCGGCGATTTGCTACCGACGCTCAGGGCAGCGAAATGATTGCGATCGAGCGACTTCGGCGGCGCCACCGTAAAGAACGGATTTTGCAAAGCACCTGCGACCCAGGTTTCATCCACATGCCCCTGCGCAGCCAGCGCACCATCGGCATCGAAGGGGCGTCCGGCCGTGTGCAACACGAAGTCATCGAGAAGTGCATTGCCGGGGCCGGTATCGCAGGCGATCAAAACGTCGTCGCCGTCGATATAGGTGATGTTTGAAACGCCGCCGATATTGACGACGATCAAGGGGCCGTCGCGATCGAGCGCTCGCGCCAGCGCGCGATGATACACTGGCACCAGCGGTGCGCCCTGCCCGCCTGCAGCAACATCCGCCGCGCGCAGGTCGTGAACGACCGGCAGACCGAGACGTGCAGCGAGCCCCTCGCCGTCGCCGATTTGCACCGTCAGACGCTCGGCGGGCCGATGCAAAACGGTCTGACCATGGAAGCCGACAAGGTCGACGGAGTCGCGCGCGATTTCGTGCTGCACCAAAAAAGCCTCGACTGCTTCGGCATGGGCTTCCGTGACCACCCGCTCGGCCTCGGCCAGCGCGCCCGGTCGTGCATTTCTATCCATCATGCCGACCGCATCGCTCAGCGCCTGCCGCAGCAGGCCGCGCTCGGCCTCGCCATAGGGCCGATAACCGGACGGCCCGAATGCCGTCACCCGCTCGCCATCGGTCTCGATCATGGCCACGTCCACCCCGTCCATGGAGGTTCCGCTCATCAATCCGATCGCCCGCAGCACCCTGGTCACGCAAATCACCCCGAAATCCGGTCCAAACTTGTGCCGAACCGTCCAATCTTATACCAAACCACCCTCTGGCGCGCCCGCCATGCCCAGCATGTCGCCGATTGATTGAAGCGGCGTAAAACCTTCAGACCCGAGTCCCGAACCGATGACCACCTACAAGTCCGATTTCCTCAACGTGCTGCACGACCGCGGCCTGATCCATCAGGTCTCCGACGCCGCCGCGCTGGATGCCGCCTGCTGCAAGGGACCGGTCACGGCTTATGTGGGCTATGACGCCACGGCCACCAGCCTGCATATCGGCAACCTGATCTCGGTGACCATGCTGTACTGGTTTCAGCAGACCGGGCATCGCCCGATCACGCTGATGGGCGGCGGCACTTCGATGGTCGGCGACCCCTCGTTCCGCGACGACCAGCGCCAGATGCTGACGCCGGAAAAGATCGCGGAGAACATCGAGGGCATCAAGAAGATCTTCGGCAAGATGCTGACCTATGGCGACGGTCCGACCGACGCGCTGATGGTCAACAATGCCGACTGGTTGATGAAACTCAATTACGTGGAATTCCTGCGCGATGTCGGCCGCCATTTCTCGGTCAACCGCATGCTGTCCTTCGACAGCGTGAAGCTGCGCCTCGACCGCGACCAGTCGCTGTCATTCCTCGAATTCAACTACATGATCATGCAGGGCTACGACTTCGTCGAGCTCAACCGCCGCTATGGCACGCTGCTGCAGATGGGCGGCTCCGACCAGTGGGGCAACATCATCAACGGCGTCGATCTCAGCCACCGTATGGGCGGCCCGCAGCTCTATGCGCTGACCACGCCGCTGCTGACCAAATCGTCCGGCGAGAAGATGGGCAAGTCGGCCTCTGGCGCCGTCTGGCTCAATGGCGATCTATTCAGCCCGTATGACTTCTGGCAGTACTTCCGCAACACCGAGGACGCCGATGTCGGCCGCTTCCTGAAGGTGTTCACCCGCCTGCCGCTGGATGAGATCGCGAAGCTTGCTGCGCTCGGTGGTTCGGAGATCAACGAGGCGAAGAAGATCCTCGCGACGGAAGCCACCGCCGTCGTGCACGGCCGCGCTGCAGCAGAAGCCGCCGCCGAAACCGCGCGAAAAACCTTCGAGGAAGGCGCGCTGGCCGAGAGCCTGCCAACCGTCAATATTCCACGTGCCGAACTGGATGCCGGCATCGGCGTGCTGGCAGCCTTCGTCAATGCCGGCTTCGTCGCCTCGAACGGCGAAGCGCGCCGCCAGATCAAGGGCGGCGGGTTGCGCGTCAACGATGTCGCCGTGAATGACGAGAAGATGCTGCTGACGCCGGATCAACTGACGCCGGAAGGCGTCATCAAGCTCTCGCTCGGCAAGAAGCGGCATATTTTGCTGAAGCCGGAATAGGAGAAGCGGCCGTAGGATGGGTTGAGCGAAGCGAAAACCCATCGTTCCGTCGGAGTCACGGGCTCGGCTGATGGGTTTTCGCTCCGGCGCTTACGCGCCGCCGCTCAACCCATCCTACGGCTCCGCTGCTCAAGCCTGCATAGCCGCATTCATCCAGCGCACTTGTCCACGGCGAGCGAAGCGCGTCCCATGACGCCATCGCAATCGCCGTGGAAGAAGAGCGCTCGATGGATCTGAAGACATCCCAACGCATCGGGCTTTCCGTCCTCGGAATCTGCTTCACGCTCTCACTGTTCGGCCGCGGACTGCAGGAGAGTTTTACGGTCTTCCTGCTACCGGTGTCGCAATCCTTCGGCTGGGATCGCGGCGAAGTCGTTTCGATCTATTCGCTTACGGCGCTTTGCGTTGGGCTTTCCTCTCCTCTGGTCGGCAGGCTGTTCGACCGATCCGGTCCTCGCACGGTGTTCCTCATCGGTCTTGCCGTGCTCGGATGCGCCCTGCTCACCGCGGCCTATTCCCAGCAGCTCTGGCAATTCCAGCTCACAATGGGACTCTGCTTTGGATTCGCCGTGGCCTGCATCGGCAACGTTCCGAATGCATTGCTGCTGGGGCGCTGGTTCGGCAAGCGTCTGCCGACGGCGATGTCCGTCGTCTATTCGGCCACCGGCGCCGGTGTCCTCATCATGCTGCCGCTCGCTCAATTGCTGATCGATCATCTCGATTGGCGCGGCACTTATCAGGTGTTCGGCTTCGCCGCTCTCGCGCTGACGATTCCGCTGATCGTTCTCCCCTGGCGCAAATTCAGCGCCGGTTCGCCTCATCTCGAAAGGCCCAAGGGCGGCGACGATCCGATCGAGGAAGGATGGACGCTTGCATCCGCCATGCGCCATCATGCGTTCTGGGCACTGTTCGGCACGTTCTTCTTCACCGCCATCGGCATGTACGCGATCTCGCCGCAGGTGGTGGCCTATCTCGTTGATGCCGGCTTTCCACCATTGCAGGCTGCAACCGCCTGGGGCTTCAGCGGCGTCGCATTGCTGGTCGGTATGCTGGGCGTCAGCTGGCTCGATGGCGTCATCGGTCGGCGTCCATCCATCCTGTTCAGCTATTCATGCTCGTTGCTCGGCATCGTCATGTTGTGGCTGCTGCAGTGGTATCCGAACTATGCGCTACTGACCGGCTTCGTCATCTGCTTCGGCAGCATGATCGGATCGCGTGGACCTCTCTTGTCTGCAACCGCCATGAAGATCTTTCGCGGCAAACGTGTCGGCACGATCTACGGCGCCATCACATTCGGCAGCGGTCTGGGAGCCGCACTCGGCTCGTGGAGCGGCGGCCTGCTGCATGACTGGACCCAGAGCTACAATTCTCTGCTGGCCTTTGCGTTGATCAGTGTCATCATCGGCATGATCCCATTTCTGGTTGTGCCCGCGCTACGCAATTGACTTTTGTTCGGTTCGCGCCGCGAACAAGTTGAGTTTCTCACGATTCACGATTGGTAAGCGACTCGTCGGTATTTTGATGCAACATCGCTCCGATCAGAGGTCGCTATGAGTTTGCTTAGCCGTTTTACGATCCGCACCAAGCTCACCGGTATGGTGCTGGTCTCTGCCGCGTCGATCTGCGCCGTCATTGCCGTGGCCGCCACGCTCAGCCAGAAGCGGATGCAACAGGATCGGATGGAGCAACTCCACACGGCAGTGGATCTGATGACGGGCATGGCCGAAAGCCTGCAGGAGCAGGTGACGGCCGGCAAGGTCAAGCTCATCGACGCGCAGATGCAGTACCGCGCGCTCGCCCGCACGATGCTGTTCGGCAACAAGCAGGGTTACCTGGTCGCTTATCGGCCGGACGGCGTGATTCTGGTCAATGCCGGCAATCCGAAGCTCGAAGACAAGAACACGGGCGCCAAGGATTCCAATGGCGTTCTGATTTCCAAAGCGATCATGGACGCAGGCAAGCAGACCGCCAGCGGCGGCGCGACTTACTATCTCTATCCGCGCCCGGGCCAGACCGAACCCGTTTCGAAGATGGTCTATGCCCGCCACTACGCGCCATGGGACGTCACCTTCTCGGCCGGCCTCTATGTCGACGACCTTGATAGCGACGTAAATGCCTTGCTGGTCCGCCTCGGTTCGCTCGGCGCCGTCGTGCTCGGCGTCATGGCGCTGCTGTCCTGGCTGATCGCCAGCGACATTCTCGGTGCGCTGCGCCGGCTGCAGGCACGCATGCAGGAGATTGCCACCGGCTCGCTCGACAAGGCCGTAGCCGAGACTGATCGCGGCGACGAGATCGGCCGCATGGCCGAGACGCTGGAAATGCTGCGTCAGACCTCGCTGACCGCTCGCACGCTGCAGGCCGAACAGACCCTGCTCAAGGAGCGCGGCGAAGCCGAGAAGCGCGAGGCGCTGATCGCCCTCGCCGACCGCTTCGATGCCTCGGTCGGCCAGCTCGTCGGCCTGATGGCCTCGGGCTCCACCGAACTCGAAGCCACCGCCCAGTCGATGTCCGGAACCGCGACCCGCACCAACGACCAGGCCGGCGTGGTGTCCACCGCCGCCAATCAGGCGAGCAGCCGCGTTCAGACCGTTGCAGCCGCGGCGGAAGAACTGTCGTCCTCGATCTCCGAGATCGCCCGGCAGATGGCGCAGTCGGCCAAGATCACCACCCATGCGGTGGAGAGCGCGCGCCGCACCGACACCATCGTCCGCGCCCTCGCCGAAGGCGCGCAGCAGATCGAGGACGTGGTCGAACTGATCTCGACCATCGCCGCCCAGACCAACCTGCTGGCGCTCAATGCCACCATCGAAGCCGCCCGCGCCGGCGATGCCGGCAAGGGCTTTGCCGTGGTCGCCACCGAAGTGAAGAGCCTGGCCGGCCAGACCGCCAGCGCCACCAAGGAAATCGGCACCCGCATCGCGCAGATCCAGACCGCGACCAAGGAAGCCGTCGATGCCATCCAGGGCATCACCACCACTATCGAGGAAGTCAGCGCCATCGCCACCACGATCGGCTCGGCCATCGAGGAGCAAGGCGCCGCCACCGCCGAGATCGCCCGCAACGTCACCCAGACCGCGCAGGCGACCAAGGACGTCACCACCAATATCGGCGGTGTCACCAATGCCGCCCATGAGACCGGCAATGCCGCGACCATGGTGCTGAGCGCCGCTTCCGGTCTGTCGAAACAGGCCGAGCAGCTCACCGGCGAAGTGAACACCTTCCTCGCCGGCGTGCGCGCCGCCTGATCCGAAACGCCTGCAATGCAAAGGGCGCGGTCAGCGATGACCGCGCCCTTTTTTTGTAGCCCGGATGGAGCGTAGCGCAATCCGGGATTCAGAGCCTCAACATCTCGCCGGTCCCCGGATTGCGCTGCGCTCCATCCGGGCTACGAAGTCTACCGCGCGGTGAAACCGCCATCCACCGGCAGTGCCACGCCGGTGACGAAAGTCGATTCGTCCGACGCCAACCACAGCGCGGCATTGGCGACGTCCTCGGCCTTGCAGAGACGCCCCATCGGCACGGCAGTAAGCAGCTTGGCCTCGTTCGCAGCGGCTTCCGCAGCGACACCCGAACGGCCGGTGAAGCCGAGCTTCATCGGCGTATCGGCAAGGCCCGGGCAGATCACATTGACGCGGACCTGATCGGGCGCAAATGTCTGACAGAGCGACTTGGTGAGACCCACCACGGCGAATTTCGCGGCCGAATAGATCGGGCTCATCATCGAGCCGACCATGCCTGACACCGACGACGTGAAGATCACCGAACCGCCACCACGCTTGCGCATGTGCTTGATCACTTCTCCCGCACCGATGGTGGCCGAGGTGACGTTCAGCGCCATGGCGAATTCATAGGCCTTCAGATCGAGATTCTCGACACCCGCCGGGCCGGGAGTGCCGGCATGGGCCCACAGGATATCGACGCCGCCGAGTGCAGTCGCTGCATCGTTGATCGAGCTCTTCATCTCCTCGGTCTTCGACAAATCTGCCTGTATGGTGACGAGGTCAAAACCCTTGGCCTTCATGTCGGTCTTGAGCTGCGCCAGCGCCTCGGCATTGACGTCCACCGCGGCAACCTTCGCGCCCTCATAGAGGAACAGTTCGACACCGGCTCGGCCCATGCCGGACGCGGCAGCAGTGATAACGGCGAGTTTGTTGGCGAGACGCATGGCTTAGTCCTTTTCTGGTGGTTACGAGATCGAAAAAAAGAACGCGCGGCGCGGGATCACCGGCACCTGCGCGTCCAAGTCTTGGGAGCTGAAGTCTTGGGAGCTGAAGTCTCGGGAGCTGAAGTCTCGGGAGCTCAAGTTTTGGGAGCTCAAGTTTCGGGAGTGAGCACCGTTACTTGATCATCGGGCAGCCACCATCCTTGAGCGGACGGAAGGCGGTCTCGGCCGGGATCGTCGCGACGACATTGTAGTAGTCGTAGGGCTTCTTCGATTCCGCGGGCTTCTTGACCTGCAGCAGATACATATCGTGCAGCACCCGACCGTCCTCGCGCAACGTGGTCTTGCCGAACAGCGGATCCTCAAACGTGCCCATTTCGCGGATCGCCTTGACAACGGCAACGCCATCCTTCGGCGAGCCGACCTTGGCCACCGCCTTCAGATAGGTCAGTGCGGCAGAATAGGCGCCAGCCTGATTCATGCTGGGATAACGGCCGTTGTTGCGCTTGGCGAAGCGCTCGCCGAATGCGCGGGTCTTGTCGTTGAGGTCCCAATAGAAGCCTTCGGTAAGCTGCAGGCCCTGCGCGGTACTGAGGCCGAGCGAGTGCACGTCCGAAATGAACATCAGCATGGCGGCAAGCTTCTGGCCGCTCTGCACGATACCGAATTCGGACGCCTGCTTGATCGCCTTGATGGTATCGCCGCCGGCATTGGCCAGCGCGATGATGTCGGCCTTCGACGCCTGAGCCTGCAAGAGATACGACGCGAAATCGTTCGAATCGGTCGGATGCTTGATGCTGCCGAGCACCTTGCCACCATTGGCATTGATCACCGCCGTCGCATCGCGTTCGAGCGAGGCGCCGAGCGCGAAATCGACGGTGAGGAAGAACCAGTTCTTGCCGCCAGCCTTCGTCATGGCATCGGCGGTGCCGTGCGACAGCGCCCAGGTATCATAGGTCCAGTGCACCGAATTGGGTGTGCAGGCCTTGCCGGTGAGATCCGACGTCCCCGACGCGGTAAACAGCGCGACCTTGTTGAGTTCGGCCGTAAGCGGCGCGACGGCCAGCGAGGTGGCGCTGGTGGGAATGTCGACGAGCACATCGACGCCTTCGGTCTCGAACCACTTGCGGGCGATGTTGCGGGCGATATCCGGCTTGTTCTGCGGGTCGCCCTGAACGACCTCGATCTTGAACTTGTCGGCGCCCGGCAGCTTGTTGAAATCCTCAACGGCCATCTTGGTGGCTTCGAACGACCCCATGCCGCCGATATCCGAGAAGATGCCGGACATGTCAGCGAGCACGCCGAGCTTCACAGGCGTCTGCGCAGACGCCATGGGCGCCGACAGTGCCCCGAGCGACAGCGCGAGAGCGGATACGGCGAGTGTCTTGCGAATGGTCATGTTTCCTCCCCTGACCCCAGATCGACGACACACGGCCCCGCAGGATCTCGGCATCGCTCGAAAATTCTTGTTTATGAATTCATAAGACCTATACATGAATTAGAAGTCAAGACGCTCCGGAGCGATCCAGATGGCTTCCAAAGGCCATTTGGCGCTACAGAGCCAACCGGAACGCGCAACGACGCAGGCGCCCGATGCGGGCGGCCCGACAGGGAAGAACAGATCCGATGCTGGTCAGGCAGGCCGCTAACGTTTTGGAGTTGATGGAGTATTTCGCTCGCCGCAAACGGCCGGCGACGCTGGCGGAGATTTCCGACGATCTCGGCTGGCCGCGCTCCAGCACGTTCAACCTGGTCGGAACGATCGCCGAGAAAGGCTGGCTATACGAGCCACGCGCCCGCAACGGCTACTACCCCAGCCCGCGCTGGCTCACCCTCGCCCGCACCGTCGCCGAAGCCGAGCCGTTGCCAGAAGCCGCGCATGCACTGGTGCTTGAGATTGCCGACAAGACCGGCGAGACGACCGCCATTGCGGCGCTTGCGGGGACCAACGCGATCTTCCTCGACGTCGTCGAATCCTCGCATTCGGTCCGCTATTTCGCCCAGATCGGCGACCGTGTTCCCGTTCACGCGAGCTCCGTCGGCCGCGCCATCCTCGCCCAGCAGACGCCCGAGGAGCGCCGCGCGATCTACCGCAAGATCAAGTTCGAACCGTTCTCGGACACGACGCCTTGCTCGGTCGAAGCGATCGAAACATCGCTCAATGAGGCTGCCGAGCGCGGCTATCATCAGAGCTCGTCAGAATATATCGCAGACCTCGCCGGCGTCGCCGTGCCGCTGCCGCTCAATCACCGGCGGCTGTCGCTTGTCGTTGCAGGCCCGACATCGAGGTGTCTGCACAGGCGGCCAGAGACGGCTGCAACGATTCTGGCGTGCGTCGAAAGCTTCAGGACAGAGGCCTCACACGACTAGCAGGCACACACGCAGGTCACCGCCCGACCATACGCGATCAATTGCCATTGTTGTTCTGGTTCGGAAATTCGATCTGGTTGTTCTGCTTGCCGGTGCTGAAGTCGAAGATTTTTCGCGTGATGCCCGGGGCGATGGCGGAGAGCGGGTTGACGCGCAGCACCGGCGCGCCAGGCGTACCGACCACTTCATAGGTCACGCCGAACAAGCCTTCATTGCTGCCGCCGCCGAGAAACAGGCCGACCACCGGTATCTGGCCGAACATGTTGTTGAGGCCATACATCGGCACAAACGTGCCGCTCATACGCACCTGATTGGCATTGTAGTCGATGTTCCCTTCGATGGTCGCGCCGACCGAAGGCCCCTGCACCAGACCATCGCGAACGGTCATCAAGCCGTTCTGCCGGGTGAACTCCGCGCGCAGACGTGAGAAAGACACACCGGCGTTCTGCGCGCCGGGCGGCCCGTTGGAGGCGGCAACGCGCTCGAGCGACGCCTCCCCCTTTACGGTGAAGTTTCGCACATTGATCAGGCCTTCCTTCGGACGTGTGTCCGTGGAAGGGGCGTCCATCGCCAGAGCGAGCTGCCCCCCGATCATCTTCGAATAGGTATCGGTGACGCGCAGGAATGCGCCGGCATCGTTGGTCTCGACGAAGATGACATCACGGCCGGCGCCTTGCGCCTTGCCGCGCATATCGCCGGTGAGCGCCGTATCGCGGCCGAGCTTGCCGGTCAGGGCGAATTTCGAGATGGTGCCGCCCCGACGCGACACCTTGGCATCGACGCTGCGTACCGCCTCGCCGTAATAGCCGGCCACGGCGCCGAGCTTGACGTCGATGTCGAAATCAACCGACTTGGCCTTGCTCTTGGTGTCCGGCTCCTTGCCGCCGGACATCGCGCCCTTCAGGAAGCCACGGCCATCGAACACGTCGCCGCGCATGGTGACCTTGAGCACGCCGTCATTGCCGCGCTCGGCCTTGATCGATGTCTTGTCGCCCTCGGAAGGCGAATAGGTCGGGAAGTTGACGTTGACGAGATCGCCGTTTTGATCGAGTTCGACCGATCCCTTGATCGATGCGCCGGCGCCATCGACATTGATGTCTTCGAGGCGCGTCGTGTCACCCTTCTTCACCACATTGAAGGACGCCTTGGCCTGCTTGCCCGCGACCTTGGCCCAACCCGGCAGCAGGTTGTCGAGCTTGAGCGGCGTCAAATCAGCTTCGATGCCGAACCTGCTGTCGCGGTCCCCACTACCGATCTTGCCGATCAATTTGACCGGCACGGCGCCGGTCATCATGGTACCGAGATCGAAGCCCATGCGGGCACGGCTGGCATCGTCCAGCGTCGCGCTGAGGCGGACATCGGCATCGCCATCGGTCGGCTTGCGATAATCGAGTTGCCCGGTCTGGCCGTTGATCTTGATATCGCCGCGGACCTGATAGCCCTGATTGTTGGCGGCGATCTTCAGCAGATTGGCCTCGACCTTCTGGTTCATCACCAGCTTGTCGGCAGAGAAATCCTTCAGGTCCGCAGTGATGTTGTAGGTCGTGTCGGCCTTGGTCAATTCGTGCTGGATCGGCATGCCCATGGCGACCTGCGCCGTCACATTGCCCTTGATGGCATTGGGATCGAGCATGTTGCCAGAAGCCTCGCTGAGGCGATCGGAATTGAGCACTTCAACGACGCCCGGCGCCGGACCATCCAGCTTGAAGCGAATCCGCGACGGCGACGGTTTCGGCGCCATGTCCGGCACCTCGAACACGATATCGTTGAGATTGATCTTGCGACCGGCCGGCGTATCGAGATTGGCCTGGCTGATGGTCACGGTCGCGGTGCGACCGGTAATGCGCGCGCGCAGATCGCCGTCATGTACGACGGGCAAGCCATCCACCGGACGCAGCGAGACGTCATTGGCGATGATTGCGACATTCAGGCCGTCGTCCGGGATCGGCGGACCGCGCCGTGTCAGGTTCTTGGTCGGCGAATTCACACCGATCTCGATCCGCTGCAGGTTGCCCGCCTCGATCCGCTCGATCACCCATTCGCGCACTTCCGGCACGATCAGGACGGGCCACATGCGCTTGAGTGCCGAGGCCGACATCGGCGTTCCCGCGAAGCCGAGCTTCATGCGTGGCTCGCCTGCATAATCGACGCTGCCGGTGCCAGCGACGCCGAGTTCGCCATTGCTGATATTGGCCTGGGTCAGCGACACCAGCCGGTTGTCGGGATCGAATTTGGCGCGGATGGAAATGTTGTTGAAGATCAGCGGCGCTTCGCTGGGATTGCGGCCGCCGAGCACAATGGTGCCCCCGCTGAGGCCAGCCTGCCACGCATTGGAAGTGCCGTTCGGCGGCTCCACATGCGCGAGCAGCGTGACGCGATTGCCGCCCGAGATGACCTTGAACGGCGCCAGCAGCACGCGGCGTCCCGAATCCCATTCGAAGCTGATCTCGGCGCTGTCGATGGGCATCGGATAATCCGGCGTGTCATTGTCGATGATGTCGCCCGCACCCGCTGTCAGCTTGCCACGCAGATAGGTTGGGACACCGTCGCGGCCGATTTCGCCCTTGAGCTCACCGGTCAGCGGGATATCGGCGCTGTAAGTGAGATCCTTCATTCTCAGCGCCAGCAGGATGTTCTTGGTCGAGACCCGGTCCGCCTTGAAATCGACCGAGCGCACGCCGTTGCTGGGCGCACCGATATTCACGCCCAGCGACCATGGCGCCTTACCGCCCTCGCCGACCGTGAGCGCGATGCCACCGTCACTCGGCCGCCGCAGGCTCAGGGAGATATTGTTGAACTCCCACTTGTTGCCGCGTTGCTGGTCATCGACGACGAGCCGGCCGTTCTTCAGACCGACCTCGTTGAGGTTCTGGCCGTCGAGACCCGACAGCGTCAGCGTATCCAGCCAGTCGAGGCCGGCGAGAATCCCTGAGGGAGTTTCGCGCCGATCACCGCCTCCGGCAGTCCCCGGCGTCGGCGATGGCTGCACCTGGACGACGGGAGGTTGCGGCTGCCGCGGGAATGTGAGTTCCGGCTGCTTGGTAGGTCCGAGCCACGAGCCCGGCACGCGCGGCGACGCGATACCGGTTGCAATCGGCCTCTCGTTGTTTCCAGTGGAGACCGTGACCTGCCCGTCCGGCGTGATACGCACGGCGAGCGCGACATCGACGAGATTGAGGCTCTCGGCCCGCATCCGTCCCATCAACATGGCCGCGACGGACACTTTCACTTCCGCTTTTGGCGCGCTGGCGATCACATTGCGATCGCGGTCGCGGACGACGATGTCACGAATGCGCACCGCCATGCGGATGCGGCCAGCGCGTTCGATCTGGGTGCCGCCGATTTCGACGGTGTTGCCCTCACCAATATTGTCCTGGATCGCATCGGCGAGCCACGGTGTCGCAATGTCAAAATTGATCGGGCCGGCGCCAAGTCGCCACCACAGGACGGCGAAACAAATGGCCGAAACGATGAACAGCCCGCCAAAGACCGTGACAATGCGCTTGAACCAGCGTCCGCCGCTGTAGTTTTCGCCCAGCGCCCGGAACCGATCGCCAAGCCGGTGCCAGCGCGAGGGTTTCCGCGACAGCAGTTTACGCGCGCGATCATGGCCAGCCGCATAGTGCTGACGATCCCAATCGGAATCGTCCCACTGCATGGACCTGTCATCGGCGCGCGGACGAGGCGCTGCGGGTGGCTTGCTCTTTGCCATGTCCTCTAGGTGCCGGGCCTTTCGGTGGGGTGCGCTGATTGCGAGACCGGTCGCCACCGACAGTTCGCATCGATCTGTGACGAACGCCCAACTGCCGGCAAAACTGCCAATCCCGGATTTGAATTATAGCTCGTCTCGGTCGCTGCAGCACCGACAGGCGCGGGCAACGTGTGTCGTCTCGAATCCTTCAGTCACCATACAGCGAGGTCGGTGGTTTTGCACCGCGCCACCCGTCTCGGCGGTTCCTCGAAGCACCTCTGCAATCTCGTCACAGTGACCGCCCGAAAGCGACGAAAGGAAGGCGTATGTACAGGAAATTGCGCAAGAATCCCTCGAAAACCGAAACAATCGGATGGCCTGTCGCGCATCCGCACTGACACCCTGGAACGGCCACCGCTGCGGCCATCCGCCTCGTCCGGACACCGGCCCGGATTTCGGCCATGGAGCCATTCCAGCACCTCGGATAAGACGGTCCGACGAAATACCGATGACGAAGGGACTCGGCCAATGGCCAAGACAGCGACGACCGCATCCACCGACCCGATGGAGGGGAAGAAGGCGCCAACCTTCAAACTGCCGCGCGATGGCGGCGCGACGGTTTCACTGTCCGATTACGCAGGCCGCAAACTGGTGGTCTTCTTCTATCCGCGTGCCAGCACGCCCGGTTGCACCAAGGAAGCCATGGACTTCACCCGCCTTGCCGCCGACTTCGATGCCGCGGATACCGCCGTACTTGGCGTCTCGGCGGACCCGCTGAAGGCGCAAGAGAAGTTTCGCGACAAATATGAGCTCGCCATGCCCCTGCTCTCGGATGCCACGCAAACGATGCTCGCCGCCTATGGCGCATGGGGCGAAAAGAAGTTGTACGGCAAGGTGTTCGAAGGCGTTCTTCGCAGCACGGTGCTGATCGGCCGCGACGGCAAGGTCATCAAGGCCTGGCGCAATGTGAAGGTGGACGGTCATGCCGATGCGGTTCTCGCCGAGGCACTGCGGCATTAACCCATATTCAAATTGACTGACGTCATTTAGCTGGAATTAACCATGCCGGGCTCAAATCCCTCCCGTAGTTGAGCCCGCCGATGAGTCTCCCGGCAGGCCCGGGAGTGCTGATGTCGAACCGTCCTGTCCAATACGCCGAGTACCCTCAGCACCACGCTCACGACCACGGACGCCCCCAACCGCGCCGCGTCGCCACCGCCAAGGCGCCCGCCTCCATGGCGGCCAAGCAGAGCGACTACACGATCGCGCATCGTGGCAAACAGGTCCGCATTGGGCCGGTGGTGTTCTGGATCGCCGTCGGCACGGTGACCGTCCTCGGTGCATGGTCGGCTGCGACCGCGACCTATTTCGCCTTCCGCGACGATGTGCTGACCAAGCTGATCGCCCGCCAGGCCGACATGCAATACGCCTATGAGGATCGCATCGCCGAGCTGCGCGCCAAGATCGACCGCACCACCAGCCGCCAGATGCTGGACCAGGAGCAGTTCGACAAGAAGTTGGAACAGGTGATGCGCCGCCAGAACCAGCTGGAATCCCGCGCCAGCGCCCTCGGCAGCGTGCCCGACCTGTCGGTGACCGGCTCGATCCCGCCGAAACCTCCCGGCCGCGGCGCGTCGCTGGACACCAATTCGATCCCCAAGCCCTCGCCGGTCAGCGACACCGTCACCTTTGTCGCGCCGCCCGACCGCGAAGCGCGGCTGGAGTCGCGCGCGCCCGTTCTGGCAGCCCCGCCGCAAACCCAGGTCGCCAAGCTTGGCGGCGCCGACAACGTCATCGATCGCCTGCAGGCCTCGCTCGACCGCGTCGAAAGCCGTCAGCTGGCTGCTTTGAGTTCGACCGAAGAAGCCATCGATTCCAAGGTCCGTCGCATGCGCGGCGCCATTTCGGATCTCGGCCTCAACATGGCCAAGCTGGAAGCAGCCGCACCGCGTGGCGGGATGGGCGGACCGTACATCCCGGTGAAACTCTCAGCCAGCGCCGATCCGTTCGAACGCCAGCTGTATCGGCTCCAGCTCACCCGGGCGCAGATGGACAAGCTGAACCGCACCATGGCGCAGGTGCCCTATCGCAAACCCGTCGTCGGCACCGTCGAATTCAGCTCCGGCTTCGGCGTACGTACCGATCCATTCCTCGGCCGCCCCGCGATGCATGCCGGCCTCGATTTCCGCGGCTCCACCGGCGATCCGATCCGAGCCACCGCGAATGGTCGTGTCGTCTCTGCAGCCTATGTCGGCGGTTACGGCCGCATGGTCGAGATCGATCACGGCAATGGCCTCTCGACCCGCTACGGTCATATGTCGGCGATCCATGTGAAGGTCGGCGACAGCATCAAGATCGGTCAGGTGATCGGCCTCGTCGGCTCCACGGGCCGCTCCACCGGCCCGCACCTGCACTACGAAACCCGCATCGATGGCGAAGCGGTCGACCCACAGAAGTTTCTCCGCGCAGGCGTGCGTCTCAGCGCCGGCTGAGACACTGGCGGGCATTGTTGCCCTGCCTGCAATGTGATTGAAGCGACGTCGAAATCCATCGAGGTCGCCGCGTGACATCTCCCCGACGCATTGGTCCCCGTTACCCCCGCATTGGCCGGTTCTGCTTCCGCGCCACGCGGCGGCTCACGACCTGGGTAATGTCGCTGGCGGGCTTTCACGCCAACGACTCCCATTTCACCGCCCGGCGCATCGACGAACTCCGCGCCAAACTGGCGCGTGGCGAGACGGTCTATCTCGCCGGACTGGGATTACCGGGCACACACAATTCCGGTGTCGCGCTGGTGGAAGTCACGCAGGCCCACGGCCCGCGCCTGATCGTCAATAACGAGGAAGAGCGCTTCTCGGGTGACAAGCACACCACGCAATATCCACGCGCCGCGCTCGATGCGATGCGCACGACGCTGCGCGCGATGGGCCGCGACGTCACGGATATCGATGCATGGCTGACGAGCTGGGACTATCCCGACCTGCTCGGCACACTGGTGCGGAGTATCGTCGAGGAATTCCCCGACGGCCTGAAGCTGCTTCGCACCAAGAATTCCGTCAGCTTCGATGCGAAGCGTATGGAGCAGATGACGCGAACGCCGAAGCTGCTGCGCAAGCAATTCGGCCTGCCCGCACGCGTGCCGCTAATGATGATGCCGCATCACGACAACCACGCATGGTTCTCATTTGCGGCATCGCCTTTCCCCGATGACGAGCCGGTCGCCGTCGCCGTACTCGATGGCACAGGCGATCTCGGCTCGGTCTCGACCTATGTGGCGCAAGGCGGCGCCATCACGAAACTGTATTGCAACGACAGCGTCTTCGACTCCCTTGGTGCCTTCTACAGCGTGATCTCGTCCACCCAGGGCGGTTGGACCTGGCTCTCGAGCGAGGGCCGCTATATGGGCGCCGCCGCATGGGGCGACATGGATCGCAGCAGCAATCCCTATTACCCGCGCCTGCGCGAGGTGCTCGATTTCGGCACCGATGGCGAGATCCGGCTCAACCGCGCCATGGGCAACTGGTACTGCGACCCGTTCGACAATCCCTACAAGCAGCCGCTGATCGACATTCTCGGCGAGCCGCTCAGGCCCGACCAGCTCTGGAATCCCGACGCCGTGCTGCGCGTCGAGGACATCCAGCACCGGCCCGATACGCAAGACCGCCTGAACAAGGCCGCAGCGACGCAGCTCGTCTTCGAAGACGCCATGATCCATGTCGTTGCCGGCCTGCTGCGCAAGACCGGCGCGCATCGCGTGGTGCTGACCGGCGGCGTGGCGCTCAATGCACTCGGCAATATGCGGCTGCTGGAGCATTTCGACGAAGCGTGGTTCGAACGCGAGCAAGGCCGCAAAGCGCGCCTGCATCTGTGGATGCCGCCGACACCCGGCGATCCCGGCGTGACCATCGGCGCCGCCTGGATCTTTGCGCACCTCATCGGCGCTCCGCGCGGCGCAGCGATGACGCATGCGTTCTACTGCGGCGATGCGCCGGCATCGCAAGACATCGCGAAGGTGCTCGAGACCGACGACATCAATTCAAAGATCGTCGGCGACATTTCGACGCCCGACGGCCTCGCAGCCATCGCCGATCTGATGGCCTATCTCGTCGCGCAGAACGGCATCATCGCGCTCTGTCAAGGCGCGGCGGAAACCGGACCGCGCGCGCTTGGCCATCGTTCGATCCTTGCCAATCCCTGCGACGCCGGCACCCGCGAACGTCTGAACGAACGCGTCAAATATCGCGAGGCCATCCGCCCGCTGGCGCCGATGGCAACGCGCGAAGCGGCGCTGGACTATTTCGATTTGCTGGAAGGCGCGTCAGACGCCGACTACAACGCCTATAACTACATGGTTCTGACGGCCCAATCGAAACCGCATGCGCGCGCCAAGATCCCGGCCGTCATCCACGCCGATGGCACCGGCCGCATCCAGATCGTCCGCGCCGAGGACGATCCGCTCACGCACGCCTATCTGAAAGCACTCGGCCGCCATATCGGCGTCGAGCTGTCGGTGAACACGTCGTTCAATGTCGCGGGCCCGATCGCACAGACCCCGCCACAGGCCGTCGAGACCCTGCGCCGTTCGGCAGGTCTCGACGTGGTACTCATGGTGGCAAGCAATGGCACCGTCACCGCCGCATGGCACGGCGGTGAACGCGATAGCGGCCGGTTTACGGCCCTGTATCAGCAGTGGCTCACCGTAGGGCGGATTAGCGAAGCGTAATCCGCCGGCCGACTTGATGTGGCGAAGAACGGCGGATTACGCCTTCGGCTAATCCGCCCTACGCTGTCGTCAGACCTTGCCGATCTTCTTGGCGGTCGCGACGAGACGCTCGCTATCCTTGGCCACGAAAGCCGCAAAGGCTTCCGAGTCCTGATAGGCCGGCATATTGCCGGCAGCCTCGAAGACCTTGGTGACTTCCGGATCCTTCATCGCATCGCGCACGGTCTCGCGCAGCTTGGTCACGACCGGCGCGGGCATGCCCTTCGGTGCGAACAGGCCAGCCCAGATATAGAACTCGACATCGGAATAGCCGAGTTCCTTGAAGGTCGGCAGATCCGGGAATGCCGCCAGACGCTCACCACCGAAATTAGCGAGAACGCGCAACGTCCCTGCATCGACATGCTGCTTGAGCGTACCTGGTGCCGAGGCAAGTGCCTGGATCTGGCCGCCGATGAGATCGCTCACTGCAGGCGCTGCGCCGCGATACGGCACGTGCAGCATCTTGAGGCCGGCCGAGAGGGCAAACATCTCCATCGAAACATGCAGCGTGCCGAACGGCCCCGACGAGCCATAGGAGATAGCGCCGGGACGCGCCTTCGCATCGGCGACGAATTCCTGAATGGTCTTCCACGGCGCGCTCGCCGGCACGGCGAAGAGCGTGGGGTCCGCGAGTACGCGGGCGATCGGCTGCAGCTGATCGACTTCATAAGCAACCGGGCGGCCATAAATGCGATCCGACTCCGGCAGCACCGCGAGCGACGACAAGGTCATCAGCAGCGTGTGCCCATCGGGCGCTGCGCGCGCCACCGTGGCATTGCCGAGCGAGCCGCCGGCGCCGCTGCGATTGTCGATGATAACGGCCTTGCCCAGCACCTTCTGCATATAGGTCGCAACCGGGCGTGCGGCGATGTCGGCCTGCCCGCCGGCCGGAAACGGCACGACCATGCTGATATTCTTGCTCGGCCACGCCTCTTGCGCATGCGTGGTCTGGCCGGTCAGCGCGAGGGTCGACAGGCCACCAAGGCCCGCAAGGAAATCACGGCGTTTCATGGATATCTCCCGTTTATCTTATTCAGCAGTGCATCGACTGCGTGCATCGAAAGACAGAGCACGGCCCGAAGGCGCGGCACTATCGAAGCTTGCAGAATTCACGCATGGGGCGGACATCGCCCCATGCGCCTCGATTGTGAGTCAGGCGATCGCGGCGATCAGCCGACCGGATTTTCCAGGCGGCCGATGCCGCTGACTTCGATGGCGACGACATCGCCCTTCTTGAGGAAGCGCGGCGGCGTAAAGCCGAGGCCGACGCCGGCCGGGGTGCCGGTCGCGATCACATCGCCCGGCTCCAGCGTGATGCCCGCCGACAGCGTTTCGATCAGCGTCGGGATATCGAAGACGAGATCGGCCACTGACGCATTCTGGCGCAGTTCGCCATTCACGAAGGTCTTCAGATGCATCTTGGTCGGATCGGCCATGGCGTCGGCGGTGATGATCGCCGGGCCCATCGGGCAGAAGCCGTCGATGCCCTTGCCGATGAACCACTGACGGTGCTGATGCTGCAGCGTGCGCGCGGTCACGTCGTTGATGATCGTGTAACCGAACACATGCTTGAGCGCGTCGGCTTTCTTGATACCGCGGCCACCGCGGCCGATGATCACCGTGAGTTCGCCCTCGTAGTCAGTGCTGTCGGTCGTATCGAGATATTGCGGAATCGCGGCGCCCTGGCCGATCACCGTGCTCGACGGCTTGGTGAAGATGACCGGATATTCCGGCACGATTTCCTTGGCCGAGGAGTCGTAGCCGCTGCCGGCGAATTCCTTGGCATGCTCATGATAGTTCTTGCCGACGCAGAACACGTTGCGCGCCGGGCGCGGGATCGGCGCCAGCAGTTCGACGCCAGCGAGCGGGATCGCGGCGCCGGCGGCACCAGCAAGGCTACCTTTGATGTCGTCGTATTTGGCGATCAGGGTGAGCATGTCCGGCGCGACATTGGCCGGCAGCGGCTGAACCGTGGAAAGCGCCTCGTCCGCGATGCCGACGGTCGGCCGGCCTTCGTGCATGAATGTGACAAGATGCATGGTTTCCTCCTGATGTCAGCTTATGGGGCGGCTCGCGCGCCGCGTCTCCTATAGGTACGGTTATCTTCGATGGGAGATTTGCGCAAGCGGCCGATTCCGGATTTTTCCTCTTTAGTAGACGCGACTAATCGTCTCTTAACGCCATTCCCGCCCTTAACTTTGCCAATCAATACGACCAATTTTCTTGCCGCAGGATGTGACATCGCGCGAAACCGCGCCTAAAGTAGAATCAGATTTTAGAACGAGTGGAGTGACATCCCATATGGCGAAGGCGGCGGCACGGAAGGTCGTACGTGAAGACCCCGTCAGCCGCGCATTCGGCGATCGGGTGCGCACGTTGCGTGAGGAAGCCGAACTCACGCTGGAACAACTCTCGAAACAGTCCGGCGTCAGCCGCGCGATGCTGTCCAAGGTCGAGCGTGGCGAAAAGAGCCCGACCATCGGCGTCGCCCGGCGTATCGCACTGGCCCTCGGCACGTCATTTTCGTCTCTCATGGGAGACGATGACGGCCCCCGCCGCGCCTTTGCGATCGTCCGTAAGGATCAGCGGCCGGTGTTTCGCGACGCCGAGACCGGATTCGAACGTTTCCTGTTGTCGCCAGTCATGGCTGGGATGCCCGTCGAAGTCGCGCTGCATCACCTGCCACCGAAGACATCGACAGGTGAGTTGCCCGCCTATCCCGTCGGCACGTCGAAACACGTTCTGGTCGCGCGCGGCAAGGTCACCGTCAAAACCAAGGACACCGAAACGGTGCTCGACGAAGGTGACTCGCTCTATTTCGAAGTGGATGTCGAACACTGGTTCGAGAACCGCACCACGCGCGCCTGCGAGTATTATCTCGTGATATCGGCGCCGCCCTCATTCGGACGGCGCGAAGGAAAGGCCTGAATTCAGACGTAGGGCGGATTAGCCAAAGGCGTAATCCGCCGCTCTTCGTCACACGCGCTCTGCCGGCGGATTACGCTTCCGCTCATCCGCCCTACAATCCGCGCTCACTTCTTCAAGCACAAACCCACGGTCGGCGTGGTCGCGCATTTCACGCCGTCCGGCGCGCCGCCGCTTGGGCACAGCACCGAGACAAGCGTCTCGCTGGCTTCGCAGGCAACCGCGCCGTCGGCCTGCACGGCCCGGAAGCTGGCCGGCGCAGCCTCGCCCTTGTCGCCCTTTGGTCCGGGCACGCCCTGCGGACCTTGCGGTCCCTGCGCTCCGGCCTGCCCTTGCGCACCCGGCACGCCCTGAACGCCTTGCGCACCTTGCGGTCCCGCCGGCCCTTGAGCGCCTGGATCGCCCTTCGGCCCTTGCGGCCCGGGATCGCGGCCGCAGCCGCTGACCATCAATGCAACGCCGATCGCGACAATTGGAAAGATCTTCATCATGCCCCACCCGTTGATTTCACGCTGTCCATGCCACGGCGACAGAACAAGTCGGCGCCATCGGCCGTGTTCCAGCACGGGGATGATATCGGGAGCGGTATGGAAGGAAAGCTGGAAGCTGCGGCGTCTCTGTTTCAAGACGCCGCAGTCACGTCGTCAGTCGACGTCGTCGATCGCACCCGGCGTGGTGCCGAAGGCGCGCTGGGCCAGGGTCGCGGCCATGAACTCATCGAGATCGCCGTCGAGCACACCCGACGTGTCCGAGGTCTGCACACCTGTGCGCAGGTCCTTCACCATCTGATACGGCTGCAGCACGTAGGACCGGATCTGGTGGCCCCAGCCGATATCGGTCTTGGCGGCCTGATCGGCGGCGGCCTTCTCTTCGCGGCGCTTCAGCTCGATCTCGTAAAGCCGCGCGCGCAGCATGTCCCACGCCTGCGCGCGGTTCTTGTGCTGCGAACGGCCGGCCTGACAGACCACCGCCACGCCGGTCGGAATGTGCGTCAGACGCACCGCGGATTCCGTCTTGTTGACGTGCTGGCCGCCGGCGCCGCCCGAACGCATCGTATCGACGCGGACATCGCTTTCGTTGATCTCGATCTTGATGGAGTCATCCACCACCGGGAAGATCGCCACCGAGGAGAACGAGGTGTGACGACGGGCATTGGAATCGTAAGGCGAGATACGCACGAGGCGGTGCACGCCGCCTTCGGTCTTCAGCCAACCATAGGCATTGTGGCCGGAGATCTGGATGGTCGCCGACTTGATGCCCGCTTCTTCGCCTTGCGTCTCTTCGAGATATTCGATCTTGAAGCCGTGCTTTTCCGCCCAGCGCGTATACATGCGCAGCAACATCGAGGCCCAGTCCTGGCTCTCGGTGCCGCCAGCGCCGGCATGGACTTCGAGATAGGTGTCGAAACGGTCGGCCTCGCCGGACAAGAGCGCTTCCAGCTCGCGGCGCGCGACTTCCTTCTTCAAGGCCTTCAGCGCGTTCTCGGCTTCCGTGACGATGCTCGCGTCGCCCTCGGCCTCGCCGAGTTCGATCATCTCGACATTGTCGTCGAGCTCACGCGTCACCTTGCCAATGCCATCCAGCGAATCCTCCAGCGAGGTTCGCTCCTGCATCAGCTTCTGGGCCTTCTGGGGATCGTTCCAGAGATTGGGGTCTTCGGCGAGAGCGTTCAGCTCTGCGAGTCGTGCCGTGGAAGCATCGACGTCAAAGATGCCTCCTCAGCAGCCCGACTGACTGCTTGATCTCTTCTACGAGGCGTTCGATTTCAGCGCGCATAAAAATTCCGTTCGGTTGGGCGCGTGTGTAACCGCCACGCCCGTCTTATTCAACCCGTCACCGTCGTCATTGCGAGGAGCGCAGCGACGAAGCAATCCAGAAGGCCATGCAAAGAAAGACTGGATTGCTTCGCTACGCTCGCAATGACGACCTGAAATGACCGGCGATCAATACAGACCGCCGGTTCCCGGACGCATGAAGGTGCGGTCGGTATCCGGCGAAATCTGCTGCGCACCGCCACCGTCGGCCACGCCGATCACCGAATAATTGTCCGGCGGCGCCGTGCCCGGCTTGAAGGCTTCGAGGATGGTACGGCCGCCATCGCCCGGACCAGCGCGCATACCGGTCTTGGCGTCGACACGGATCAACTTGATGCCGGCGGGCACCTTGAACGGCACCGCCTGCTTGTCGGCCAGGGCCAGCTTCATGAAGTCCTTGGCGATCGGCGCGGCGAGCGCGCCGCCCGTCGCCCTGGCGCCGAGATTGCGCGGCTTGTCGTAGCCGACATAAATGCCGATCACGACGTCCGGCGAGAAGCCGACGAACCAGGCGTCCTTCTCGTCATTGGTGGTGCCGGTCTTGCCGGCGATGGGCTTGCCGACTTCGCGCAGGATGGTCGCGGTGCCGCCCTGCACGACGCCTTCCATCATCGAGGTGATCTGATAGGCGGTCATCGGATCCATCACCTGCTCGCGGCGATCGACGAGCTGCGGTTCGGGCTGGTTCTTCCAGCCTTCCGGCGCCTCGCAGCCGCGGCATTCGCGCTGGTCATGCTTGAAGATGGTGTGGCCGTAGCGATCCTGGATACGGTCGATCAGCGTCGACTTCACGCGGCGGCCACCATTGGCGAACATGGAATAAGCCGTGACCATGCGCATGACGGTCGTTTCGCCGGCGCCCAGCGCGTAGGACAGATAATTCGGCAGCTCGTCATAGACGCCGAAGCGCTTGGCATATTCGCCGATCAGCGGCATGCCGACATCCTGTGCGAGGCGCACCGTCACCGTGTTCAGCGAGCGCTGAAGCGCGTTACGCAGCGTCACCGGGCCATAATATTTGCCGGTCGAATAGTTTTCCGGACGCCACACATTGCCACCCGTGCCCTGATCGATTTCGATCGGCGCGTCGACCACCACGGTGGACGGCGTGTAGCCGTTGTCCATCGCCGCGGAATAGACCAGCGGCTTGAACGACGAACCGGGCTGGCGATAGGCCTGCGTGGCGCGGTTGAACTGGCTCTGGTCGAACGAGAAGCCACCGACCATCGCGAGCACGCGGCCGGTGCTCGGATCCATCGCGACCATGGCGCCGGAGACTTCCGGATACTGGCGCAGCCGGAACTGGCCTTCGACGGTCGAACCGTCCTTGTTCAGCAGCGGATCGACATAGATGACATCGCCCGGGCTCAGCACCTGCGATACCGCCGTTGGCGTGCGACCACGGCTCGGACCGGCTGCGGCTTTCGCCCAGCGCACGCCGTCCATGGTGACGATGCCTGTCTGCCGATCCTTCGACACCGCGCCGCCGAGTTCGCGGCCCGGCTGGAAGCCGATCCGCGCCGACTGGTCGGAAACGTCGAGCACGACGGCCATCTTCCACGGCGAGATGTCGGACAGCGACTTCACCTCGGCGAGCTTGATGCCCCAGTCGCCGGAAATGTCGATCTTGTTGGTGGCGCCGCGCCAGCCGCGCACCTCGTCGAAATTGATCAGACCATTGGTCATGGTCTTGCGCGCCATCACCTGCAGCTTGGGATCGAGCGTGGTGCGGACCGACAAGCCGCCTTCATACAGCTTCTTCTCGCCATAGCGCTCGAGGATGTCGCGACGCACTTCCTCGGCGAAATACTCGCCCGCGAAGATGTGGGCGTGGCTGCCACGGCCAGTGACGCTCAGCGTCTCCTTGCGTGCCTTGTCGGCATCGGCCTGCTTGATCCAGCCATTCTCGACCAGACGATCGATGACGTAATTGCGGCGCTCGATGGCGCGGTCGCGGTTCTTCACCGGATGCAGCGTCGAAGGCGCCTTCGGCAGCGCCGCCAGATAGGCTGCTTCCGAGACGGTCAGTTCGTTCACCGACTTGTCGAAATAGACCAGCGACGCAGCCGCGATGCCGTAAGCGCCGAGGCCGAGATAGATTTCATTCAGATACAGTTCGAGGATCTTGTCCTTCGAATAGGTGCGCTCGATGCGCATCGCCAGCAGCGCTTCCTTGATCTTGCGATCGAAGGAGACTTCGTTGGTGAGCAGGAAGTTCTTGGCGACCTGCTGGGTGATGGTCGATGCGCCCTGCGGGCGGCGGTTCGAGCCGATATTCTGCAGATACAGCAGGCCGGCACGCGCCATGCCGGTGTAATCGAGACCGCCATGCTCGTAGAAATTCTTGTCTTCGGCCGCGAGGAACGCGTTCACGACGAGCTTCGGAATCGCCTGGATCGGCAGATACAGCCGGCGCTCCTTGGCATATTCGCCGAGCAACTGACCGTCGGCCGCGTGGACGCGCGTCATCACCGGCGGCTCGTAGTCCTGCAGCTGTGAGTAATCCGGCAGGTCTTTCGAGAAATGCCAGATCAGGCCCGCAGCGGCGGCGACGCCCACGAGGAACACGACGGTTCCCGCGGCGAACAAGAACCCGAAAAACCGCACGAGCAGACGCATGTTGAGACGATCCGTTTCAGTCGCTGTGCGGCCATATAGCACAGATGGCAGCCGCCGGGGGCGAAAGTCAGCCAAAATCAATCGACTAGAGACGCCCACAGCCACCTGACGCGGTGACCGATTCTCCGGCCGTACAGCGGTTTTTATAGAATGTGCGCTGTGGCCAAACTAGGGCTCAGACGTTGAAAGCCCTGTCATTTCCAGAATCTTCAATTGCCGGTGCCGGCCGAAACCATGTGCTTGGCAAAATAGCTGTCGATCGACTTGGCGACCGCGCCGACCGTCTTGGAGCGCCAGTTCTCCGACATCAGCGACTGCAGGTCGTCCTTGTTGGAAACGTAGCCCAGCTCGATCAGCACCGAGGGCACGTCCGGCGCCTTCAAGACCCGGAAACCGGCCGATTTCAGCGGATGCTTGTGCATGCGGGTCGTGACCTTCATCTCGCCCACCACCAGACGGGCAAAACGGCCCGAAAAGGTCCTGGTCTCGCGCTGGGCGAGATCGATGAGGATGTCGGCGACATCGGTCGGTTCTTCGGTGAGGTTCACGCCGCCGATGGCATCCGCCTTGTTTTCCAGGTCGGCCAGCCGCTGCGCCTCGGCGTCCGACGCCTTGTCGGACAGCGTATAGACAGTCGCCCCCTGGGCATCGCCCTCGCCTTTGGGCAGCGCGTCGGCATGGATCGAAACGAACAGCGCCGCCCCCTCCTTGCGCGCCATTTTCACCCGGTCATCGAGCGCGATGAAAGTATCGTCGGCGCGCGTCATCACCACGCGGTATTTGCCGAGCTTGTCCAGCCGGTCGCGCAATGCGAGGCCGAAGCCGAGCACGATGCTCTTTTCGTTTTCGCCGCCCGCCTGGGTGCCGTTATCGACGCCGCCATGGCCGGGATCGATCACCACCACCGGGCGACTGTCGGTTGCGGCGGCAGGAACGGCGCTCGCCACCACGGCCGTGGCAACCGGCGCCGGCGTCACGCTACCGGTAATCGCCGGTCGCAGTTCCGGGCGGTTCTCCACCGCCAGCCCCTGCACGAAGGTCGTGCGGTCCACGGCTTCGAGCTCGATCACCATCCGCGCCGGCTGGCCATTGGCCGGATCCAGCGCCGTAGCGCTCTTGATCTTCACAGGTTTCGAGAGGTCGAACACCATCCGCGAGCCACCCGGCATCACCATGCCGTAGCGGAACGCCTTGATCAGCCCGCGCGCCACCGTCCCGGCCCCGGGATCGAGGTGGAAGGCCACCTGCGGCATGTCGATGACGACGCGATACGGGTCCGCCAGCGTGAAGGCACGCAGCGAGATCTTGCGGTCGAGATCGAGGATGAATCGGGTCTGTTTTTCGTCGCCGGCGATACGAACATCGGATGCGATGGGGAGAGACGCCTCGGCCGGCTTCTCAGCCGCAGCCTCGGGCACATCGCCCGGCGCAGCATGGGTAACTGAGCACCAGTCGAACGCCAGCATGGCACCCGCAAGCGCCATTCCCAGCAAAACGATATGGTTTGCGCGGCGCGTCAAGCGAATCCAAAGCCTCCGGAGCAGCCCATCCCTAGCCCATTAGAATCGCAGGGTTAACTTGCGTTTAATGACGCTCTTGCGAATTCCCCGGACTGTTGCAGGGCTGTGACGCTTCCCTTGCCAGCGGGGTTCATTCCACGTATGTACGAAGAGCTGACGGATTAACTCCCGGTTGTGTCGCGTTCAACCTCCCGGTGCAGCGCTCATCTCCCCGATCTCATCGGAGACATGGGCGTTTTTGATCATCCTTCCAAGGCCAGCGCCGGGCGCGGTTTTCGGAAGACATGATCCTGGCCCGAGCGGTGTCCGGTCCCTGGTTCTTACTCGCTTACGGGGCGGTTTCAGACACGACATGACCGAAAACTCCGGCCTCTTTCGGCCGAGTTAGCGACAACCGGCGCACGCATTCGCGTGGCGCCGGACGTCAGCGCAGGCGGTGCCTTTGCCGCCCAAAAGTTTAGACGGGCCGACGCTTGATGCGCCAGACTGTGATGCCGATGAAGACCCGCTTGGGGACACCGATGCGAAGCTCCCGCTTCGTGCGGTTTTCCACGCGGCTCTTTCCTTCGGCAGCGTTACAGTTGTCACGGCGCGACGGTGAGCGTTTCGGCCTTCCCCTCACCCCAGAATCAGGTGGACCCTCGCGTCACCCGGCCGCGCTAGACGCGCTTGCCGCCACGCGTGCACTCCGCCGCCATGAGTCCTTCCATGCCAAACAAAATGTTGATCGATGCGACGCATCCCGAGGAGACCCGGGTTGTCGTGGTTCGCGGCAATCGCGTCGAGGAATTTGATTTCGAAACCGCGCAGCGCAAGCAGCTCCGCGGCAACATCTATCTCGCCAAGGTCACGCGGGTTGAGCCGTCGCTGCAGGCCGCTTTCATCGAATATGGCGGCAACCGCCATGGCTTCCTCGCCTTCAGCGAAATCCACCCGGATTATTACCAGATCCCGACGGCCGACCGACTGGCCCTGATCGAGGCGGATGAAGCCGCCCATCGCGAGGCCGAAGAAGAAAACGAGAAGCGCTCCAGCCGCCGCCGCTCGCGCCACCGCAATTCGCGCCGGCGCGACCGTGGCGAGCGCGTGCGCAGCAACGTGGTCGAAGGCGCCGCCATCGATCCGTCGCTGGCCGAACAGCCACACGTGGAATTTGAAGGCTTCGTGCCGGCGCGCTTCGATGCGCCTGATCACGCGGTCGCATCCGAGGCCGTGACGTCCGAGCCGGTCGCCATTGCCGAGACGCAGACCGAACAGCCCGCTGCGGCCTTCGAGCCGGCAGCTGCCGAGACCAGCGAACCCGTCGCCGCCGTCGCACAGGACGAGCCGGCAGCCGTTGCCGCAAGCGACGAGCAGCCCGCCGAGATCCACGCCGGCGAAGCTACGGCGCAGGACGAGCATGCCGATGAGGTGCACGCCCACGACGTCCACACCGATGACGAGCATGCGGCCGAAGGCGACGATGCCGAGGACGATGAGGACGAAGACGAGGACGACGAGGAAGAATCCGAAGAGGATCAGGTCGAGTCCGTCGGCGGCGACGACGTGTTGGAGGAAGTGCCGGAGCGCGCCTTCCGTCCGCGCCGTCAGTACAAGATCCAGGAAGTCATCAAGCGCCGCCAGGTGATGCTGGTGCAGGTGGTCAAGGAAGAGCGCGGCAACAAGGGCGCTGCCCTCACGACCTATCTCTCCCTCGCCGGCCGCTACGCCGTGCTGATGCCGAACACCGCACGCGGCGGCGGCATCTCCCGCAAGATCACCTCGGCGCAGGACCGCTCGCGCCTGAAGGAAGTCGTTTCCGATCTCGACGTGCCGGAAGGCATGGGCATCATCCTGCGCACCGCAGGCGCCTCGCGCTCCAAGCCGGAGATCAAGCGCGACTTCGAATATCTGATCCGGATGTGGGAAACCGTCCGCGACATGACGCTGAAGTCGCAGGCCCCGACCCTCGTCTATGAGGAAGGCTCGCTGATCAAGCGTTCGCTGCGCGATCTCTACAACAAGGAGATCGAGGAAATTCAGGTCGCCGGTGAAGCCGGCTACCATGAAGCGCGCGACTTCATGCATATGCTGATGCCGAGCAACACGCGCGCCGTGAAGATGTATCGCGACGGCCAGCCGCTGTTCTCGCGTATGGGCGTGGAGAGCCAGCTCGACGCCATGTTCACGCCCACCGTGCAACTGCGCTCGGGCGGCTACATCGTCATCAACCAGACCGAAGCCCTCGTCTCCATCGACGTGAACTCGGGTCGTTCGACCCGCGAGCATCACATCGAGGACACCGCGCTGAAGACCAATCTCGAAGCCGCCGAAGAAGTCGCGCGCCAGCTCCGCCTGCGCGATCTCGCCGGCCTGATCGTGATCGACTTCATCGACATGGACGAGAAGCGCAACAACCGCGCGGTCGAGCGCAAGCTCAGCGACTGCCTGCGGCAGGATCGCGCCCGCATCCAGGTCGGCCGCATCTCGCATTTCGGTCTTTTGGAGATGTCGCGCCAGCGCATCCGCGCCAGCGTCCTCGAAAGCTCCACCGAGGTCTGCGCGCATTGCGGCGGCACCGGCCATGTCCGCTCGGTCTCCTCGGTCGCGCTGCAGTTGCTGCGCGGCGTCGAGGAAGTGCTGATGAAGGGCGCGACGCATAATCTCGTCGTGCGCACCCGCAGCGATGTCGCGCTCTATGTGCTGAACCACAAGCGCGGCCATCTGCGCGACCTCGAAGAGAGCTTCCAGGTTACCATCGCAGTGCTCGCCGATGCGCATGTGACCGGCCAGCAGTCATATGTGATCGACCGTGGCGAACAGGTGCATACGCTGGAAGCCGCCAAGGCTCTGCTCGCAGCCCAGCTCGCCAATCTGCCGCCCGCGCCGGAAGAAGAGCCCTACGACGACGAAGAGCTGTTCGAGATCGAAGCTGAAGTCGAGACCGAGGAGACCGAAGGTCTCGGCGACGAAGAAGGCGCTGAGGCCTCCGCCGATGGCGAAGGTGGCGATCGCAAGCGCCGCCGCCGTCGTCGCCGCCGCGGCCGTTCGGGTGAAGCACGCGAAAGCGGGGATCGTGAATCTGGTGACGCCCAGGTCAGCGATGCCCATGCCGTAACCGACGGCGCCATTGAGACCACAAGTGAAACCGCCGGCGACGATGCTGAAGGCGACGATGACGAGGCTGACGATCAGCCGCGCGAGGCACGTGACGATCAGTCCGCCGATGGCGAGCGTCGTCCGCGCCGCCGTGGCCGTCGTGGCGGCCGCCGCCGCCGTGGCGGTGAGCGTCCTGAAGGCCATGAGGAAGGTCTCGCCGGCTCGATCGCCGACGAACTCGCCGGGCCTCAGGAATCCGAAGCCAGCGAAGCCGTCGCCGATCTCGACGGCCGCAACAATGGCCATGGCGAGCAGCCGAGCGTCGAAGCCCAGCCGACCGAAGCGCCGAAGCGTGACCATGACTCGGTCCCGATGTTCGCGCCGGCCGAGCCCGCTCCGGCCGCACCAGCTGCCGCA
>WPCJ01208324.1_pt1 | contig 40215 bp, 68 predicted proteins | sample 5399831 | NCBI WGS metagenome assembly WPCJ01 (sample SAMN12869470, study PRJNA574797) | sludge metagenome | isolation source: wastewater treatment of pH10 | place: China:Beijing | collected 2019-05-20 | reverse complement strand
GCGGATCGACGCGCTCGACGATTTCGCCGTCGAGCTCCAGTACGAGACGGAGCACGCCGTGCGCCGCCGGATGCTGCGGTCCGAAATTGATCGTGAAGTTGCGGACGCCGGGCTGGTCGTTCATCACTTAACCCCTGCCTTCTCGTCGCCGGGCAGCGTCGGATAATCGGCGCCTTCCCATGGCGACAGGAAGTCAAACTTGCGGAATTCCTGGTTGAGCCGGACCGGCTCATAGATCACGCGCTTTTCCTGATCGTCGTAGCGAACCTCGACGAAACCGGTGAGCGGGAAATCCTTGCGCAGCGGATGGCCGTCGAAGCCATAATCCGTCAGCAGGCGACGCATGTCGGGATGACCGACGAAGATCACGCCGTAAAGATCGTAAGCCTCACGCTCGAACCAGTCAGCGCCGGGAAACACGTCGATGATCGACGGCACCTGGGTCGTTTCCGATGCGACAGCCTTGACGCGCAGGCGCGTGTTCAGAAACGGCGACATCAAGTGATAGACGACGTCAAAACGCTTTTCGCGGCCGGGATAGTCGACCGCGGTGGCATCGGTGAAATTGACGAAACGGCAACCGGGGTCATCACGCAGGAAGCGCATGACCTCGACGATCTTCGACGCTTCCGCAACGATCGTCAGTTGGCCGTACGCAACCGAATGCGCGAGAGCAGCACCCGGAAGGGCACCGACAATCGTCTGACCCAGTGTGTCGAGCCTCACATCGTCCATGACATAGCCTTAAAGGTTCGCAGTCTTAGCGTTCGCAAGCTTACCGTTCGATGGTGCCGATACGCCGGATCTTCTTCTGCAGCAGCAGCACGCCGTAGAGCAGCGCTTCTGCGGTAGGCGGGCAGCCCGGCACGTAGATGTCGATCGGCACGATGCGGTCGCAGCCGCGCACCACTGAATAGGAATAGTGGTAATAGCCGCCGCCATTGGCGCATGATCCCATCGAGATCACATAGCGAGGCTCCGGCATCTGATCGTAGACCTTGCGCAGCGCCGGCGCCATCTTGTTGGTCAGCGTGCCGGCGACGATCATCACGTCCGACTGGCGCGGCGAGGCACGCGGCGCGAAGCCGAAACGCTCGACGTCGTAACGCGGCATCGACACCTGCATCATCTCGACTGCGCAGCAGGCGAGACCGAAGGTCATCCACATCAGCGAGCCGGTGCGCGCCCAGGTAATCAGATCGTCAGCCGCAGCGACGAAGAAGCCCTTGTCCGACAGCTCGGCATTGACTTCGAGGAAATACGGATCGTTCGCACCGACCGGCTTGCCGGTGGACGGATCGAGGATGCCACGCGGCGCCTGAGCGATCGCGGGTGCGGTTGCGGGGCTCAATCCCATTCGAGCGCGCCTTTCTTCCATTCATAGGCGAAGCCGACGGTAAGCACGCCGAGAAACACGATCATCGACCAGAAACCTGCGATGCCGACCTTGCCGAAGGCCACTGCCCACGGAAACAGGAACGCGACTTCGAGGTCGAAAATGATGAAGAGAATCGCCACCAGATAGAAGCGCACATCGAACTTCATGCGGGCATCGTCAAAAGCGTTGAATCCGCATTCATATGCGGACAGCTTTTCCGGATCCGGGCTCTGATAAGCGACAAGGAATGGCGCGATCAACAACGACAAACCGATAACGGAAGCGATGCCGATAAAGACCACAAGAGGAAGATAATTCTGCAAGATGCCGTTCATCGGCGATCCCTAACCCCGTGACGCGGAAACTGCCACAGATTCGAACATTGGAATGGTTCTGAGCCTTAGCGCAGCGCAACAAGCCATGCAAGACGAGCGATGTTGACAGTTTTCGGCCCTGCCATGCGCGATACGCCTTGAAGCTGGGCAATGCCAGCAATGTCCGATCACACCACTCCCCGTACCCACGCAAACCTCGCGGCACGGTTTCCCGAAGGTTGAAGTTTTCGGGCGCTGCGGCGGAAGATGTCGGCACGGGACGAATGCGCGAACACCGCTCTTGTTCATCAGGCAACGTGTGGCTGCACCGCAGCCTCCCTGGCCCGATATCCCGGTCAGGCCGCACCGGTGTTGCTGCAATGCACCGTCGAAAAAATCATTCTGATGGCGAACCAAAATTCAGCAAATTCGTATCCTGTCAGCCAGCGCTGTGCTGGCCCATCCAATGACAAGAGGTTCCCATGACGAAATTCTTGATCACGGCAGCAGCGCTTTCGGTCCTCGCCATCACCCCCGCATCGGCGAAACCGATGATGATGGGCTGCAGCGGCGATAACATGATGAAAATGAACGACAAGACCTCGGCGATGGCCGACGGCCAGCAGAAGATGATGATGAATCGCGAGATCGGGATGGCCAATACCGCGATGTCCAACGGCGATATGCGCGGCTGCAACATGCATCTCATGAACGCGCAGAAGATGGGCATGATGAAGCCCAAGGCAGATGCCGGCATGATGATGCCTATGATGCCGATGACGGCCGGCGACTCGAAGAAGATGTAGGAACGGTCCGACGGGCTGCGCCGACCTGGTCGGCGCAGCTTGCTCGCAGGATGGCGCCATAAGGCCGGCGAGCTCGGGCCGCCGCAGCCGGACACCGAATGCCGCGCGGCCTTGTCGAGCCAGCACTTCCGAAAATGGCCCTGCCCAGGGCGCCTATGCGCAGGCGTCCCGCTGCGCGATCAATTCCAGCAATTCGCGCTGTGTCCGCCGGAGCCGTTCGCAGGCATTGCCGCAGTCGAGCCCGGCATTGGTAAGCCCCCGAATGTCGGACTGCATGCCGCGGATCCGTGTGCGCAGCCGGACGATTCGGAAATTTATCTTGGCAAGTTCGGTCATACCCTATATAGAACAAAACAAGAACTTGGTGGCAAGACCTTCTTTACCCGAATCTGTCCGGAGGCCTCGATGACCCCTGCTCTGCTGTCCACCGCCCCCGCAATGGCGGCACCGATTCCCTACGATACCGACGCCCTGCTCGACCGGCTGTCCGGGCCGATGACGCGCAGCCAGGCGCTGACGCTGAAGTCGCTGGCGATCGAGGCCTATCAGCCCAGGCAATTCGAGGCCGACCTGACCCGCGCCGAGGCGGCGCGACGCATTCAGGCGCTACGCGACGAGATCGCGCTCGCGGATTCGTTCTGAGACCAGCGGCCGTTCAAGCGACGGAATGCAGACACGCCGTCGCGTAAAGCGCGAGCGTGGGAACTGATATTGCTGGAATAGATATCGATGTGAGGATTTCTGCTGACCATCACCATTCCGATTGGAATGGCGCGAGAGACGGGACTCGAACCCGCGGCCTCCGCCGTGACAGGGCGGCGCTCTAACCAACTGAGCTACTCCCGCGTGGACGTGGACTGTGTCCCGCAGTGAGGCTGGACATAAAGGGACGTCATGACGAAGTCAAGAAGGTTGGTGTGACCTTTTTCACAGTCATCCCCACCCGCCTGCGGTTCGGCCGTTTCAAGGCGAGACATGCAAATAACCCCATATTTTACGGGCGATTCAGCGTAGTCGGCTTCGTGTAGAATCGTCTAAGCCCTGCGGCGTCCCAGGTTTTTGTGACGGTTATTAAAGGAAAGGCCAGTTCTCATGGCAGATACCGCTGACACCCCCGCGAAGGCACCTGCGCCCGCGACCATCACCCTCAAGCATCTGGCGGCTGCGCTGGCCGAGAATCACGAGCTGTCGAAGAAGAAGGCCGAAGAGATTCTCACCGACATGGTCGGCAAGATGACCGAGCACCTGAAGAACGGCGAGCGCATCCGCATCGTCGGCCTCGGCATCCTGCAGGTCCGCACCCGCGCCGCCCGCACCGGCCGCAACCCGGCCACCGGCGAAGAGATCCAGATCAAGGCCAGCAAGAAGGTTGCCTTCCGCCCGGCCAAGGAGCTGAAGGACGCGGTCTGAGGATCGCTCCTGACACGATCGCGCTTCGGGCCACGGCCCGGAGCGCCGCAGACTTCCGGGTGTTCATCTCAGGCGAGCGATCCCATGACAGCGACGTCGGCCATTTCCTTCACCCACGATGTCCTCGAGCGCTTCCTGCGCTATGTCGTGATCGACACCCAGTCCGATCCCGCATCCTCCACCTGCCCCTCCACGGCCAAGCAGAAAGACCTCGGCGCGCTGCTCGCGCGCGAGCTGCAGGAGCTCGGCCTTGCCGATGCGCATCTCGACGAGCACGGCTATGTCTATGCGACGATCCCGGCGACATCGGACAAGCTCGTGCCGGTGATCTGCTTCTGCTCGCATATGGATACGTCGCCGGACTGCAGCGGCGCCGATGTGAAGCCGCAGATCGTCCGCAACTACCAGGGCGGCGACATCGTGCTGCCGGCCGACACGACGCAGGTCATTCGCATCAAGGACAATCCGGCGCTCAAGGACCAGATCGGCCACGACATCGTCACCACCGACGGCACGACGTTGCTCGGCGCCGACAACAAGGCCGGCCTTGCCGAGATCATGGATGCCGCGCGCTTCCTGATCGCCAATCCACAGATCAAACACGGCGCCATCAAGATTCTTTTCACGCCGGACGAGGAAATCGGCCGCGGCGTCGACAAGGTCGACCTGAAAAAACTCGCTGCCGATTTCGCCTACACGATGGATGGCGAGACCGCGGGTCATATCGAGGATGAGACTTTCTCCGCCGATGCCGCAGTGATCGACATCACCGGCGTCGCCGCCCATCCCGGCTTCGCCAAGGGCAAGATGGAGCACGCCATCAAGATTGCCGCCGGGATCGTCGAGCGGCTGCCGAAGGACACGTGTTCGCCCGAGACCACCGAGGGCAAACAGGGCTTCCTGCATCCCACCGGCATCTCCGGTTCGCTGGAGCAGGCGCGGCTCAGCCTGATCGTCCGCGACTTCACCGAAGACGGGCTGAAACAGAAGGAAGCCCTGCTGCAATCCATCGTCGATGACGTGCTGGCCTCGTATCCGCATTCCACTGCGTCGATCGTCATCACCGAGCAATATCGCAACATGAAGCAGGTGATCGACCAGCACCCGCATGGCGTCGATTACGCCATCGAGGCGATCCGCCGCACTGGACTGATGCCGGTCCGCGGCAGCATTCGCGGCGGCACCGATGGCTCGCGCCTGTCTTTCATGGGCCTGCCCTGCCCCAATATTTTCGCCGGCGAGCACGCCTTCCACGGCCGCACCGAATGGGTCAGCGTGCAGGATATGGAGAAGGCGGCGGAAACCATCGTGCATCTGGCGATGATCTGGGAAGAGCGGGCAGCGTAGGCCCGGATTACTCTGGTAACCCGTAACCGCGTGAGCGGTCACAGGATGTATATATCTGCTCATCCTGCTCGAAGCGGCCGATCAAATTCGTCGTACAACCCCGCATTAGCCTTCCGACCGATTGCGTCTGACTCGCGCATCGCTATCCTGTTCGAAGCGGCCCGCGAAGCGCATCGGCGCTGGAATGGCCGAGCGTGTCTGTAATTCGGAAATTCATACAGATCGGATACAGGAGCGCCCATGGGCTCGTTCAGGGGCAAGTACTTTCAGGACGCCCTCTCGGCGATCGAACGAATCGGCGCCGCGCAATCCCCCGCCGTCATCGGAGAGATCATTACCGGCACCGCAGCGTCGTTCGGCTATGGCCATGTCTGTTTCCTGACCTCGGCAGGAAGCCATCAGCCGTTCGAAGAGCGCGTGCTGTGGCAGGCCTGGCCGAAGAGCTGGGCCGAGCAATATCGCAACTCCAATTTCTATGCGCACGATCCCGTCGCCCCACGCATGCGCGGACAGGCGGAGATGTTTGCCTGGTCTGACCTCCCGCTCGACAAGATGAGCGCGGCATCGCGGCACATCATGGATATCGCCGCCGTCGACTACGATCTGCGTTTCGGCCTTTGCGCTCCGGTGCATGGCATGAACGGCTATCAGGCCGGACTGTCGCTGGCAGGCCACGACGTCGAGCATACGCCGGAAGCGAATTCGGCCATCGAGCTCGTCACCATGTATGCGTTCAATCGCTTTGCCATCCTGCGTTCGCGCGAGCAGACCAAGCCCGTTCTGCTCAGTGCAAGGGAACGCGAAGTGATGAGTTGGGTCGCCGCCGGCAAGACGGCGTGGGATACGAGCGTAATCCTCAGCATCTCCGAGGACACCGTGAACAAGACGGTGACGGCGGCGATGAACAAGCTCAACGCGCATACCCGCGCGCAGGCCGTGGCCGAAGCGATCAAGCGAGGATTGATCGCTTTCTGATTTGTCAATCCCCAGTCCACGGAATTTCGCGACCAGACCGCCCATGAGACTCCTCCGCGCAGAGCAGCGCGGAGCACTTCTCATGATCGAGATCATCGATAGCGGTAACGCCAAACACTACGGCGATCTCCTCGACAAGCAGTTCAGGCTTCGCCACGAAGTCTTCGTCGGCGAACGCGGCTGGACCGAATTCGACGTCGACGGCACCCACGAGCGCGACCAGTATGACGACGACGCGGCGGTCTATCTTGTCGCAGCGGACGAGACCGGCATCGTGGCCGGCGGCTATCGCCTTTATCCCACGGTATTGCCGCATATGCTGAGCGAGCAATTTCCTCATCTTGTCGAAGGCGCCGTGATCCGGCGCCGCGACGTGCTCGAACTCACCCGCTTCGCCATGCGCAAGTCGCAGCGTCGCAGCCGGCACTATTTCGAGCTGCTCACCGCGATCCAGGAATACGGAACGATGGAGGGCCTCTCGGGCTTTACGTCGGTGATCAATCCCCTGCGCATCCCGATCCTGCAGAGCTTCGGTTTCGAGATCGAACCGCTCGGCCTGCCCACCATGATCGACGGCGAGTCGACCATCGCCGTGCTGTTTCACGTCAACGAGCAATGCCACGCCCGCGTGCGGGACAAGGTGGCGATCCACAACACCGTGTTCGGCGCAGCCACAGCCTCGCGCCAGATTGCCTGATCCCAATGAAACAGTGTCATCTGAAAGTGATCCAGGGCGGAAAAGACGGCGACGATCTGATCGTCACCATGCTCCATGCGCTCAAGCTGGCGAATGCGTGCCGGTCGGAGACAACCTACAATCTGCTGCGCATGGCGCTGCTGAATGAGGGTATCGAGATCGCGAAGGGAATGGACCGCTGATCGCCTGAGACGACTTGCCGGACCGGAGCACTGGCGCTAAACAGGCGCCAGGGCATTTGCCTTGGGCGGCTAGCTCAGCTGGTTAGAGCATCTCGTTTACACCGAGAGGGTCGGGAGTTCGAATCTCTCGCCGCCCACCAGCAAGGTCTTACAATCCCTCATCTTTCTTGAAGCGCGCGAACGCCGAATGGGGCGCTCGCCCCGGTTTCAATAGCGTTTCAATCGTAAACTCGATTGAGGCGATATCGCAGACCTGCGTCAATCGCGCCCTGCGGCCTGCAGCGCCCTCTCGTTTGCGGGAGGCGCGCCCATGACCAAGCTCACGGGCACCCCCGACTTCTTCGAGCGGTTCGACCATCTCATTCAGCCGGAGCCAAACACGGGCTGCTGGCTGTGGCTTGCTGCGGCGACGACGGGACGCAAGAGCGTCGGCGTTGGCTACGGCTGCTTCGTTGCCGGCCGTCGGAACGGCAAGAATTATTTGGTCTACGCGCACCGCGCCGCCTATGAGGCGGTTCACGGACAAGGCTCCGCGCACGGCCTCCTGATCCGCCATTCCTGTGACATGCCGCTCTGCGTCAACCCGGGCCATCTGTCCACCGGCACGCACAAGGACAACGCGCAGGACATGGTCCGGCGTGGTCGTGCCCTGCATGGCCGTCGATCTCCATGGGCCCGACTCAGCGAGCAACACGTCTCCGACATTCGGCGGCTTGCCGGCCGGGTCCGCCAAAGCGACCTCGCCGAGCGTTACGGCGTCTCCCAGTCGCTCGTCAGCCTCATCACCCGCGGTGAGCGATGGCGGCATTCCGCGCCTCGCGTCACCCCCACCCGCGCTCGAGCAAAGGCAGTCAAATGACCCAGCACGTGTTCCGTTCGGTCCGATCGACCCGTGGCCAGCAGATCGCCGTCGCGCGCAAGCCGAAGCTGGACCGCAAATCCTTCGAGGACGCCCGGCGCAAGGCCGATTCTGGCTCGTCGCTGGCGCAGCACCGGCGCCGCGACGCGCGTCGCGGGGGTGCGCGATGACTTCCCATGCACGCCGGAGCGGCTCCAGCGCCCTAGCCGCACCACTGCGCTACCTGTCCGTCTGCTCTGGCATCGAGGCAGCGACAGTGGCCTGGCACCCGCTTGGCTGGCAGCCGGCCGCCTTTGCCGAGATCGAAAAATTCCCAAGCGCCGTCCTGGCGCATCACTACCCGCATGTCCCGAACCTGGGCGACATGACCAAGTTCGGAGAATGGCCTGATGACCTTCGACCTGATGTTCTCGTTGGAGGAACCCCCTGCCAGTCCTTCTCGGTCGCTGGACTTCGCAAAGGAATGGCTGACCCACGGGGCAACCTCGCACTCACGTATCTTGCCATTGCTGACCGCTATCGCCCCGAGTGGCTGCTTTGGGAAAACGTCCCCGGCGTCCTGTCCTCGGACGGAGGAAGGGATTTTGGCTCCATCCTCGGGGGCATGGGCGAACTCGGGTATGGGTTCGCCTACCGAGTGCTTGACGCTCAGTACGTGCGAGTGGACGAGTTTGGACGGGCTGTCCCTCAGCGACGAAGGCGTGTGTTCGTTGTCGGAAATTCTCGAGACTGGCGACGTGCCGCAGCAGTATTATTTGAGCGCGAAAGCCTGTCGTGGGATTCTCCGCCGCGCCGGCAATCGGGGCAAAGAACTGCCGGCACCCTTAGCTCGCGCCCTAATGGCAGTGGCGGACTCGGAACCGATTTCGACCTCGACGGCGGCTTGATCGCAAACCCGCTCCGGGCTCAATCGCAGCATTCTCACCGGGCCGACAGCGACAACATGATCGCCGTCCCATCCACAGGTGATGTGGCCCACTGCCTCAATGCCGGCGGCATGGGCAGGCAAGACTACGAGACCGAGACCGTGATCGCGATAGCGCACGCGCCGGCCGTATCTGCGACCCTCATGGGACGTTCCAGCCGCGGCGGCGGCCAGACGAATTCTCCCGGCAACAACGCCGACGAGAGCCTGATTGCGTTTGATACGACACAGATCACCAGCCCGACGTGCCGCTCAAACCCGCAGCCCGGAGATCCGTGTTTTACGCTCTCGAAGGGCATGCACCCACCCGCCATCGCTTTCGATAGCAAAGCATCCGGACGGAACGGATTCGCCATCGGCGAAATCAGCCCGACGCTACGGGCAATGGGGCACAAGGACAGCCACACGAACGCAGGCGGCCAGGTCGCAGTGGCATGGGCGATAAACAGCCATGCAGGCGCTGCTGATGCTGATGTATCGAACCGAAGCCATGAAGGCGGCGGTCCGGTCGGGCTGGGCATCCAAGAAGAGGCCGCCTACTCGCTTCGCGCTGGGCGCACACAAAGCGTGGGCACTCAATGGGCAGTCCGCCGCCTCACTCCTACGGAGTGCGAGCGCCTCCAAGGCTTCCCGGACGGCTACACCGATGTGCCGTGGCGCGGGAAAGATCGATCTCCGGACGGTCCTCGCTACAAAGCCTGCGGCAACTCCATGGCCGTGAATGCGATGCGCTGGATTGGTCGTCGCATCGAGATGGTCAACGAAATGACCGTGCAACCCGCTCTTTCGATCAGCTCCAATCACGAAACAAAGGATCAGGCCAATGGCTGATCGTCCGATCATTTTTTCGGGCCCGATGGTGCGTGCCCTACTCGCAGGCCAGAAGACTCAGACCCGTCGCGTCATTAAGAAAAAGCCGGCGCTTGACGCGATATCGGTATTTGGCCCGAAGTTTTTGCTGCTCGCCGGCAACGTCGATCTGGTCGGCTACGCACCAGGCGACCGGCTGTGGGTGCGCGAGACTGCCGCCTACATCAACAACTCCCAGTTCGACGAACCCAGCTATTGGGAGTATCGCGCGGACACCAATGGCCGGGATTTGCCCGGCGATTGGCCGCCAGAGTTCAAAGACGACCCGGAACGGCCACGCTGGAAGCCGGCAATTCACATGCCGCGCGCAGCCTCTCGCCTCACGCTGCTCGTTACCGGCGTGAAAGTTGAGCGGCTGCAAGACATCAGTCGAGATGACGCGATTGCAGAAGGCGCCACCAGCCGGCCGAACTGCAATGGCTTCCGACAGCTCAGCACTGGCTGGTCAATGGATTGGTCAGAGGTCGGGAAATTCAGCCGCTTCGCCGATGGCGGCCCCGGTCCGCTGCTCGAGCAGGACATCAGCCACGGTGATCCGCGCTTCGCGTTCGGCGGCTTCATCAACCTTTTGCATGGCGGTGAGCGCTGGAACTGCAACGGGTCGATTCCGCTCTGGGATCAAAACCCGTTCGTCGTGGCCATCTCGTTCGATGTGATCAAAGCGCACATCGACGCCATGTCGCACCTCCCCGCTCAACCCGCATCACCACAGGAGGCCGATCGTGGCTGACCATACCCCTTTGCCTTGGGAAGCTGGCGAAACCGGTCACGGATCGCCCTACGCTGTCTACTCTGATGATGCGACCGGAAGCATCATCGCGATGTGCCAGCACACATATGTCAATCGATCTCACGAGCAGATGATCGCCAATGTCGCTTTCATCGTCAAAGCTGTGAACAATCACGACGCGCTGGTCAAGTCGCTCCACGAAGCCACCACGCGCCTCGCCGATGTGGTTGACGACACCGGGTATCAGCTCGATGGCGATTTTATCGCGCCACAGGACAAGCTGCTGACCCGTCTGCGCGCCGCCCTCCAGGAGGCAGGACGATGAAATCCGAGCACGAGATCAAGTGGTCGATCAGTGACGTCAAGACGACCGAAGGCGAGACGATGATCGTTGGCGGCATCGGTCAGGAGTTTGGCCTGATTGCTGTCGTCACCGATGAGGCTGACGCCAAGCAGATCATAGCCGATCGGGAGGCCCGCACAGGTGCCCCAGCAGCGCGGACCTCCCGATGGCGTTACGAAATCCAAGACGGACCAGAAGGTGAATTCAAAAACGCGGAGTTCGCGCAGGTTTTTGACGGCAGGGGCGCGTCGGTAGGCACGGTCAAACTTCATCACGCCTTCATGATCGTCGGCAGCATCAACAACGACGAAGTGGTGACAATCGAAACGCCGCCAATCCCGCCTCTTTTGCAGCGTGAGTGGATGGCGCAGGCATTGTTCGAGGTTGATGCGCCCGATCACCTCGAATGGGAAGATGTCGGGATCGACAAGCGGGAACGGTATTTGTGTTTGGCCGACGCAGCGATCCGCAGGAACAACACATGCCCATAGGAACGCCCCAACCCTTTCGAGGCGGCCAAGGCATTGTCGATTGGCTTTTGGTAGCAGTCGTCGCTTTCGTCGTTATTGCCATTTTACTTTGGAGCGCATCATGAGCGGTAAGGATCATTTTGAAAAGGATCCCTTTGACCCTGACGCTTACGAAGCGTTTAAACGCGCGGTAGCGTCACGCGGGTCACGGCCTTCGATACCGAACGATGCCGGACTCGAAGCGCCTGAGGAAATCGCCGAGCGCGGCCGCGCCATGTTTCGTCGCGCCTTGATGCAGGCTGACGCTGACGATCTACAGGAAGACTTGCGGCAGATGCTTGAAGCACTCGGTATGTCGGATCATGCTCGCCCGTATTCGCCGCACCGCGTATTCCAGGAAGCGCTGAACGAGATGAAGCGGCAGCTTGCCGCAGTCCCTCGCTCTGCTGCAAGCAGCGCGACAGATCTTCTCGCCTGGCTCCGCGACGAAACCAGCCTAGAACTCAGCTTCGAGCGCTGGGAAGAAGATGGACGCTGGCAGGTCCACGAGATCCGCGGCGGTCGCAACGATCAGGAATGGTCCCTACTCGGCCGGGGCGACACGCCGGAGCAAGCTCTGTCCGCAGCGAAGATTGCATTGGAGGTCCGAAAGGACGCCAAGGCTGCCACGCGGGCTCGCAATGACCGCCAAACCGGGGGCCGCGCTCATGACACATGACTGTTGCGACATGGCCGCGCCTGTGCCGTGCGATGATTGCCCTTGCAAGTCTCCGCCGCCAAACAAGCAGAAGGAGGCAGCCGAAGCGCTGTGTCTGCTCGCTGCCTATGACGAACGGCTGCAGAAACTGCACGACCTTTTGGAGACGATCCGCGAGCAAATCAGGACAGGCGTTGAGCCCGAACACCGTCCAAAAGGTTTGTTCCAGAATATTCAGGATGCCGTTTACGCGATGCGCGGTCGAACGCTGCTGATGAATGACGCGGCGATCACCGGACCGCTTCAGGTCATTGCTGGAAAAGGCACTGCGGAGAGCGCGTCACCCTCGGTGACGCTTACGGGCAAGACACGCGGAGATGAGACGCCGTGACGTATCCGCAACTGATCAATGCCGATTGCCTGGACGCAATGCCGACGCTGCCCAGCCAGTCCGTTGACCTTGTGCTAGCCGACCTTCCCTATGGCTCAACGCAATGCGACTGGGACACTGTGATCCCGTTCGAACCGCTATGGCTGGAGTATCTGCGCATCGCCAAGCCGAATGCCGCCATCGTCCTCTGCGCTGCCCAGCCTTTCACGGCGATGGTCGTCGCCAGCAACCCGAGCCTTTTTCGCTACGAGTGGATCTGGGAAAAAGGCAACGCAACCGGTTTTTTGAACGCGAAGAAAGAGCCGCTACGCGCCCATGAAAGCGCCCAGGTGTTCTACCGCCGTCAGCCAGTGTACAACCCACAGAAGACATCCGGCCACCCCCGCAAGACCAGCAAGCGCAGCAAGGTTGGCTCGGATTGCTACGGCGAAGCTCGGAAGACCGTGGTGTACGACTCGACTGAGCGCTATCCACGCTCGGTGCAGTTCTTCTCCAGCGATAAGCAGAAGAGCAAGCTGCACCCGACCCAGAAGCCGGTCGCATGGATGGAATTTCTGATCCGCACCTATACAGATCCCGGCGCCATCGTGCTGGATAACTGCATGGGCAGTGGCACCACGGGCATCGCAGCGCTTAATACCGGCCGCGGCTTCATCGGCATTGAGGACAACGAGAAGTATTTCGAGGTCGCTCGGCAACGCATCGAGGCTCACGCGCTCTTTGGGGATCAGCAGACATGAGCATGATCGACGTCATCAAGGCTGCGCTGGCAAAAGCCGAGCGAGAGCAGCGCCATTGGGACAGCCAGGTCGCGCAACTCAGGCACAAGCTAGCCGCCTACGAAGCCGAGGAAAGGGACCGCCCATGAGCACCGAGGCCGATATCGTCGAGAGGCTGCGACGCGAAGCAAAGGCCCGGTCAACCCCCTCCTTGGTCGGCGGGCTAGTGACTGAGGCTGCTGACGAAATCATCCAGCTCCGCGCCGACCGCGACGCCGCGCGCGAAGCTATCCACATATTCCTGCCGCCCGGCAACGAGGCGATGGAGGATATCATCTGGGAAGACCAGCCCGACGATGCGCTGATGACAATCCGCATCCGATACGGCCAATTCAAAAGGGCTCGCACGCTCCTTGCGACTGACCAGAAAGGTGGTGCTACATGAAAGGTCAGATGCTGTCGAAGATGATCTCACTGGCCGTGGAACGTCATGCTGGCCAATTTGATAAGGGCGGTCGGCCCTACATACTTCACCCCCTTACCGTAATGCACCGGCTGCGCACGGACGACGAAGAGCTGCAGTGTATCGCGGTCGGCCATGACCTTGTCGAAGATACGGTCACGACCTCAATGGAGTTGCGGGAACTGGGATTCAGCGAGCGCGTCGTTGTTGGCATCCGCGACCTGACCAAGTTTGAGAGCCAAACAGATGACGAGTATCGGGCCGCGGTCAAATCCAATCGCGACGCAATTCTCGTGAAGATGCAGGATCTTCGTCACAACAGCGATATTCGCCGGCTAAAGGGCGTCCGTCCGAAAGATTTCCATCGGGCTGCACGCTACCACCAGTTCTATCTGGAACTGGAAGAGGCTCTCGCGATCACCTCTCAGGATGGCGATCGTGGCTAGACGCAGCATGCATTGGTACATCGCGCGCGAGGCAGCGGCTTGCGGGCGCATGAAGCCAAAGAATCATCGTGACGGCCTGAATGGACAGGCAAGGAACCCGGCAGGACTCCCTGATAGCAGCGGCGATCTGGCTTCGGCTGGCGGAATCGCAGGCGTCGATATCACAGACCACCGCCGGCAGGTTGGGACGCCTCACGATGGTCCAACGATCATTCCGCATGACGGATCGACCACCTCAGTTGTCAAGGATTCCTTGACTACTGCCGACACCACCCAGGGGAAGACGTGATGGCACAAGAACAGACGCATCCGACGATCTGGTTGCAGCCCTGGTGCGACGGCTGCGAAAAGCACTCATGCAGCGGCGAAGGCCGTATGTGGTGCCAAGACGAGGTGTGGGGTAATTGCGAGGAATGCGGTCGCCCGCCCGTCAAATATGCACTGGCCGGCGAGCAGCCCGCCAACGCCCATCAGTAATCACGGCACCAACCACTCACACGCTCACAGGAGATTGCAATGGCAAAACCGAGCAAGACCATAGTCGCCTTTGCGACATGGCATCCGAAGAAGGGCATTAACGAGCATTGGATCCGGCCAAGAGCCAAGGACATCCGAGAGGCGAATATCGGCCGATGGGAAGCCATCAAGAAGATGGGGTGGCGCATCGTGCGAGTCAAAGTCACCGTCGATCATCAATAAGGAGCGCGAGAGCCCATGGCAGCAGACAAGACAAATACCGCAATCCGGCGCGCACATTTGAGCGCGCTTATCTGGATCGACCTCATCCCGGAAGCCGCTCAGATCGAAGCCAAGATGGCGATCGAAAAGCTGGCGAGCACGGCAGAAGCTGAGATAGAGCGCGCCTTTTTCGAGGGGCAGGACTTCTATCGAAACTGCCGCAAGGTGGACGAATACAAGACCGAGACCTGATCACTCCCCCACAAACACCGTTGGAGCCCAACATGCGGACCAGAGACAGATTAGCCTCCGAGCTTCGCGCAGTCGCCGCACAGGCCGCGCCGGCCAACGCCGCGAAGTATGAGGCCTTCGCCGTTCGCGCCGCCACCGGTGAGTTCGATGACTATGCCGACACGTACGTCTGCCCGATCACGCAGCTTTACCAGGAACTGACGGCGGCTGGGTTCACCAAGTTCGCTGCACGTGTCGCCAACGGCGAATTCGATGCGACGAAGGAAGAAAGCGACGAATGGGCGCGCAGCCCGTCCGGACAAGCCGCTGCAAAGGATCTGTCGCCTGAGATGCGCAAGGTGCTCGGGCTGGATCTACTGAACTAGGAGTCTTCGCTATGATTGGACGTATCGAGGGAGCGACGCGGGTGCTGGGCAAGTCTCAGGGCTATCTCGGCCTACCGCTCCGTGACGAGGTGATCAATTGCACGGTCAGCGGCGAGGCGACGCCGGCCATGGTGACGGCTTGGCTTCCCACTCCGGAGGAACTGGAATTGCTCAATGCCGGCGCGTCGGTTCACGTCCGGATCATTGGCGCCGCGCATCCGCCGATCATGCTGGATGTCGGCCCGGTGCCCGGCCAGTAGTCCCGCACTCAGCCCCCATGATGGACAACGCCCCATGGTAAAGCCGTCCCTTGCCGCCGACGCCAGCCCAGATGCCTACGCGGCAGCCATGGTCATGTGCCAAGGCTACCCGCCATCCTGCTCGGACTGCTGCGAATGTCAGTGGGAGGGGTTCTGCTTCGGTCGGAGCGGCATCGGATACAAGGATGCCCGCCAAGATATCGTCAAGCTGATCGAGGACACTGAGCATCGCGACGTATTCGTCCGATCATGGCTCCGGCTGGCACTGGATGCCCTCGACCATCACCAATTTTTGGCCCGTGGGGCTTTTGACGCCCTGAAACTGGTGGCAATCAGCAAGCGAGTACGGGAAGAATACGAGCGATCGGAACGGCGGCCACCCGCCACCGCGCAACCCACGCCAGCCGTGATGGAGTGAGATCGCAAGCCACCTGCGGCTGTAACATTTCGTGAATTGCAACGCCGCTTGTCATGTCCTACATTTAGGACATGACGGATGGGGAATGGCCCCGCCGCTAACGGGTAGGAGACCCGACCATGGCTAAGATCATCACCAACGACGAAACCGGCAATACCTTCAGCTTCGCGAGCCAGGACGCCTACGAGGTGGCTGAGACCTGGTACAACGACACGAACGGCGAAGAAATTCAGGATTTTTGCAAGCGCCACGGCCTTGATCTGCGCGTCTCCGCGACCGAATTGCGCCCCGACTGGCACGATGCCGCTATGGAGCTATACGCCCGGGTGCACCGCCAGTGAGCGCGCCTCTCCTTGAGAAAGCTGGCCAGGCCCTCTACGGGCCTCGCTGGCAGACTGAGCTAGCACGGATTGTCGGCGTCTCGGATCGCACTATGCGCCGCTGGTTGGCCTCGCCCCACGATATTCCGGTCGGTGTATGGCGGGATATCGACGCAGCCTTATTGGAGCGCGGCATGGCGATAGAGAGGGTGCGCAACGAGCTTGCGCGCGCGATGGCGGGCTAGGCTCCCACGCTGATGGAATAGGATCGACAACATGTCAGACGAATGGCGCCCGATCGACGGCGCGGCGAAATCCGGCGAGCTCGTCAAAGTGCGCTTCCCGCCTATCGGCACCGACCCAAAAGTCCGGGAGCTAAAAGCGCGTTTCGTCAAAGATGTTGGCGCCTGGTCCGTTTGGCCAGGCGGCGCGATAGCCAATGATGCGATGGAGTGGCGCCCCCTCCACTTCGGCGAATAGTATGGGCACCGATCGGGCAACAAAAAACCCGCCCAAACAGGCGGGTTTGCAGATGAACCTACGTTAGGATCAGGCAGCTTTCTGAAAGTAGCTGCCGTAAAGCTTCACATTGTCATTCGCAGCAATTTTGCGAGCTGCCTTGTACCAGCGAGTACGCTCGTCGTCCGCAAACAGTTCGTCACCGAGCTCCGTGCAGACAGCTTCGATCGCGGTAGCGAGAACAAGAAATTGCTTGTCGTTCAACTCGAATAGCGGCTTCAGATGAGCATCGAAGATGTGCTTAAAGCCCTTCAACTTGAAGCCGACCGGGATGATCTTCGTCTCGTCGAAGATGATTGTAAGGAAGTCATCCACCCGATGATGGATAACGAAGTTGTCTTCCTTCACATACTCGACGCAGTCGGAGTCCGCGAAATAAATGGCCGCAGGTGTGTATCCGCCGGCAGCGTGCTGGGGCGCGTTTGCTAATGTCATAGTCTCATTTCCCGCCAGAGGGTTCTCGCGTAGCGCGTTCCGTGATCGATCGGCATGGTGGGGTCCGAAATGTCGCTGGAAACGAATTCTAAACGCGTTATCACACCATTTAGTTGCGATTCATCAGCCAGTAAAGGGTGATCCAGTCGCACCTGCACTGTCAGGACGGTATGCTTTGGTATTGTAACAGCCTTCGCCAAGCACACCATGTCAGGATGATAGGCTATGGTTACCAAAGGGTTAAGAATGTAAACGAGGACTGAATCCCCATCTCGCTCCGTGTCGTGTGGTCGCTTTATCCCCTGGAAACATCCTTTTGCATCGGCGAGGGTCGTAAGCGTCGGGGTTGGAACCGCTCCAGCGAGTCGGCCGACGTTGTTGATCGGAGGAAGCGTCCCTACCAGGTGCGTCCAAAGCTGAAACACCGGTGTATTGCGATTGATTCCGGCATTCCGTTCGACGAATTCGGGCGAAATTCGATACCGGTGTGTGACGGTGCGATCCATCGCCGATGGCGCGCTAACGTCTGGCAGAGACAACCAAGACACTCTAGAATCCCCAGTCTTATTTACCTCCGTGTAACAAATCTGTTGTGGAACACAACTGGGAGTTTCGTCGCTCGTACGGGCGAGGCTGCACATATGGAGCCCGACTAGACCGCAGGAACCGCAGGCGCGCACCTTACGTTGAGTAGACAGAATCGCGTTCGGAGTTGCGTATGTCGTGGGATACCCTGTTGCCCACCCCGATCCCCGTGCCCGGCGGGAAGTCGCTGGTCACACTGCGAGATGCCGGGATGCTGATCCAGAAACTGCCGAAGGCCAAAGCCGATGAACCGGCCTGGCAAGCCGCAATCGAGGCTCTCATGCTGGCAGCGGAAGAGCGCGGCCCCTTGATGCATGCCGAGATCGGACTGAGGAAGGCGCTGTTCCCTACCGAGCGGGTCGTCGACCCGAAGCGAAAAGACCCACACTGGGGGCGCCGCAAGCTGGCGCGAGACCGATGACACCCCGCCGCCTCGCAGAGCGTATGCGGACCCGTCAACAGGCCGGCGATGGCTTTGTAAGGGAGACATTCATCATGCCCCGTGATGCCGCTCGCGCGAAGGCCCGCGAGATCCTGGCCCGCTACCCGGCCGGCGGATACTCGACGACCGTCGAGTTCTGGCGAAAGCTCGAAGATGGTCAGATCGAATTCACCATGCGACGACTGCCAACGGCCGATTGACCAATCCGTTGCTGTTCCACCGGCGGTTCCCACAAAGGCTAGTGGATGGTCGGGGAGGCGGCTTCGGCGGTAGAAAGCCGGGATGCTGAAGCTCCGCAAGGTCACCGGCCACATCCACGCACAGCACGCCTATAGGGTCGTCATGACGATGGACGATGGGTCGCATCTGGAAATCGGCTCGATCGGTCTGCAAGCCGGCGCCGGCCAGCGTCAATTCTGGTCATGGGGCCTCGACACGGTTCTGCCAAGCCAGGCATTCCCCACCCGCGGCGAAGCTGCTGACCGCAATGACGCCATGGCGCAGTTCAAGGCTATGTGGGAGCAGTTCACGTCCGACCCGGAGCGGTTATCCACCTTCCTTGCCGACAAGCTCAGGCGGTTACGCCCTTAGGACGCGAGGTTGCGCGATCGTCCCATGGACCGGCCGAGCTGTAGGTGCTTAGATATCCCACGCGGGAGCCGTGCCTTTTTCCTCGACGACACATTGCAAAAGACCCAAACGCCGCCGAGCGAGAATGCCGGCGGCATTTTGCTGCGACAACAAAAAAGGCCCGCGCCGCGGAGCTGCGGAGCGGGCCAGTTTCGTTGAGGCGCCAGAGTACGAAGAACGGGCTCCGCTCGGGCTATCCGGGCTCATTCCCGGATCAGGTCATCCGGCGCCGTGAGGGTTCACGATGGAAAAGCCGGCAATAGAGCGAGCATGCAGCCGTGTTCGCCGGCCGCCTGAATTAGCGTCATAGGCCAACCAAGTTGACCCGTTGATGTGCTGGCGGAGGACAAAGACATGCCCTCGCCTCGCCGCGACCATGCCCGGCGCTGGCGCAACCCGAGGGAAGCGCAACCAGTTGGCCGCGAGGAAAAGGCTACGGATCGGGCGTCCGAATATCTCGACAGAAGCGCCGCAGCCGCAGAACGCGCGACGGGGGCAGCCGGCTGGATGCGCCAGCACTTGTGGTGCCAGACCGATCGCTGCAGCGGCTCCGCGGTTCAATCGCGCCCGGCGGGGCGAAGCTGCGCCGCCGGGGTCGGGCGGCCAAAGAATCCCGCACGGCCGCATGATATCGAACGGGTCGCACGGTACGGTCTTGAACTGACGGGCCTCTACTGGCGCAACAAAAAACATGCACAGCAGAGTGCATGCCGCGGCAAGGCGGAGCATGGACATTCCTTGATGTTATGATGCAGGATTTGCGGGCTGAGGATTGACCCAACCGACCTTGGCAAGCCCGGCGCGTCAGGATTCGGTGACGCGTCGGGCTATTTCATTTGCGCCGATGCGGGTTTTCGGCGCGCGCGTTCAACGCGTCGTCGATTTTCTCGGCAAGCTCTTCAAGGGCATTGGTGTGCTTCACTTCGTGCTGCCGATCGAGCGCCGCGGCATGGCACGTGAGCGCAATCGCCAGCTTGTCCAGCACCTTCATGTAGTCGCTGAACTGGTTGGCCTCGACGATGCCGCCAGCGATCCCGACCATAGACGCTGACTGGATGGCCTTTTCCTTGGCGGCCTGCCCCGATGAACCGCCCTTCAGCATCGCCACCACGGCGATCAGCATCATGCCGAGGGCGATCGCGTCAGGCGTGGTGATACCGAACATCGTATGCCGCCCTATAAATGGAAACGAATTCGAATAGGGCCAGCAACGCGTAAACCAGCGGACCTGTGCCGATGGGCAGATTGTTGATCTGCGCTGCATCGTAGAAAGCGTAAGCGATGAGCGCCCAGGCGACGGCGCCGAAGGACCCACGCGCTATTCGGATAAGCGGACCACGCGGCCACCTCCCGTTGATGTAGAGCGCGATCAATCCGGCCGCCCCCATGAAGGAAAAGAGCGCGGCCAGAAAGGCATCTGACGTCGTATAGCGATGGAAGCCGACAAAGTCCGGTTTGGACAGTAGATCCCCCGGCAAGGCGAAGGTGATCCCCCATGCGACCATGACGCATGCGGAATACCACTCGATCGCCCTGTCCTTGAGGCTTTCGATCGCGACCCTCATTGCGGGTACACGATGCGCGGCTCGGATGGCCGCAGCAGTTCGTCGACACGGTTACGCGGTTGAGGTGCAGGCTCTGGCTTAACCGACTCCGGCGCTGGAGCAAGGTGCGGGACCGGGTCAGGCTTTGCCGGCGCGAAGCGATCCTTGACCCGCTGAACGAGACCGCGCTTCTTCACCGGCGCCGGCGGATGCCGAAGCGACGACGAGCCATCGATCGACGCCGGCCGGGCCGCCGGACGCTTCCAGCCGCAGCCGCCCACGCCGCCTTCCACCTGGCTGTCGATCCAGTCCTGGTCGTAGGGTTTCGCGCCGCGCACGGCATATTCCGGGCGCTCGAAGATCTTGCACTCGCCGCCAGCAATGGAAGCCGGCCCCTTTGCAGCGCAGCCGCCGAGCATGCTGGCAGCAACGAGGATGATGAGGATGCGTGTCACAGGCACCTCCCCTCAACCTGGTCCCAGCGCCGGCCAGCACCACGGCAGTCCTTCCACGCCGACCGCGCGGCGATGGCCCGGTCCACGGCCCGCTTGTCTTCGGCCGCAATATCGGAGATCGCCCGCGTATAGCCGGACCGATAAACCTTGTGGTGCCAGACGCCGTAGGTCGCCAGCAGCGCCGCGGCAATGCCGAGGCCCACAAGCAGCTTCGTCAGCAGTCCGGCCGCGCCCAGCGCGTTGATTGCTGCCCTGATCATTGTCGCGCTCCAGTTTTGACGGACTCGGTGATTTGATTGCCGGCCGTTCGCATGTTGATGGCGAGGAAGATGAAGATTCCGCACAGGGCGAGTCCCCACACGATCGGCGGGATGGCCGAGACGTAGGACCACAGCGTCGAAACGGTCCCGCTGTCGGTCGGGATGCTGTCCTTGTTGTCGGTAAAGAAGTCCCAGGCTGCGCTGACGTTCGTGCTGATCCAGTCCCAGACCGAGGCGAATGCCGTGGTGACGGCCGCCCAGACCGCCGCCCAGAAGCCGCGCTTCACGGGCACCGATTCCGGCGCCACCTCGGCCACCGTCTTCGACTCCGCGTTGGCGCGTGCCTCGGTGACAGGCCGCTTAAAATCTTCAGCCTTCGCCGCAGCCACGTCTTCGAGCAGCTCGGCGCGCATGGCCGCGAAGTCGTCGTAGGACGCAGGCGCCGTGCTCGCCGAGCTGTAGTCGTTGATGAAGCCCGCAAGCGCTCCTGCGGTCATGCCGCCCCACTTCCCACTCGGGATTCCGGGGCTGTAGTTCATGGCTTTCAGATCGGTCTGGATCGATAGCAGCGCGGGATCGAACTCGGCCGACGGCGCGCGATCTGCCCCACGCGGACCATCCTGCTCGAGATCGTCCGTCGGCACTTCCGGTTGGGGCTCAGAGAAGACCCGCGCAACCGCCGGCCAGACCGGGGGCGGCGAAGCGGGTTTCCGTCCGCCATTGTCGACGAACTCGAAGTGCATCGGGTCCAGGCGGCCCTTGTACCAGCCACCCCACATCGCGCCTTGCCGGCAGAACGCGTCGATGACGAACTGCGGCATGTTGCCTTTGGCGTAGAGCCCATTTTCAGCCGCGTTCAGATCGATCGCCGCGGCGTATGCATGGTTCGACCACTTCGTCTTCGAGCCGCGCACCATGCGGTGATTGTGCGCTCCGGCATATTTGGAGACGCCTGCGGCATCGATCTTGGCCTGATCGTGCTGGCAATAATCCCAGATCTCGTTGAGAGCGGCCAGGAGTGCCGGCGCGGCCTTCTTGTGAAACTGGATCGCCCGGACCCGCTTGCCCTCGTAATACATGGCAAACGGCGGGACGACGGGAACCATTTGCGAGGCGATCTGCCCCTTCCCCGGGTCGCCATAGAAAGCATTCCGCGCAGCCTGAGTGTCTTTCGGCCATGCCGTCATATCTTGCATCTCCCATAGGAAAGCGATCGCTCCGAAGCGGTCGGGCGAGTGCGTTGGAGTTCAGTGCTGGGTTGATGGGCCGTGCGACATAAGGCCCGCGAATGTGCAGCGCAAAAGCGCCGTCTGCCGTCTTGCACCTATAAGGTGTAGAGCGTTATCTTACCTCTCTTGCGCACCGACGGAGGCTGAATCGTGCTGAGAACCATTCTCGCAGATGAAATTCCCAATCTCGTTGATCTGTCTGCCCCGTTCTGCGAGCAGGAGATCGACAGCTTCGGCCTCGTCGCCCTTCGCGCTCGCGTCGAACAATTTCTCCAACGCCAAATATCGGACGAGCAGTGGAGCGCAATCCAGCGTCCGAGCGACATTCTGGCCATGGAAGGCCATCGCGCCACCAACATCGAGGCCCTGCGGGCGCCAACGATCAGACCAGCGAGCCGAACGCGCAACCACTCGCTGAACATGCCCCAAATGGCCATGGGAGGACTGTCTGAGTCCTGGCTGCTCAAAGAACTCGGCGATCTGCATTGGAGCATGATCGCAAGCGGCCTCGGAAAGACCAGTTCGACGATCACAGACGGAGAAGGAAACCGGCTCTATGCCACCTTCACCCGGTTGAGCTATTTCACCTACAAGTCGCTTTCCGACTTCCGCGAAAACGAGACTCTATCGCTAACCGATCGAATGACCCGCGTTGGTTCTGGCACTTTCATATCAGAGATCGAGATCGGCGACGGCCTCGGAGACTTTGGGGCCGCCAGCCTTTTATCAAACTTCTCACGCCGCGGCGGTGATTCAAACGCGTCCCTCTTGAAGGGGCAGCCTGTAATAAGCGCCGATTGCCCGATCCCCGACACCACCAGTAGCTCCGTCATTCAAGAGTACAGAGCTCGCCGAGCTTCCGAAAAGCCGCCCTCCATCTATTCGACGGAATACGAGATCGTTCCGTTTCACGACATAAACGGCGTTGGCCTGCTCTACTTCGCGGCCTATCCCATTATCAGCGACATCTGCACGGCGCGCTACCGACCCGAGATCGCAACCGAATTCAGCACAACGAAGCGGGATATCTATTACTTCACCAACGCTGAACCAACCGAAACCCTCGTGTTCAACATTCACAAATGGGACGAGACGCCGGAGCGGATCGATATGGAGACATCGATCTCTCGCAAGAGCGATGGAGTCACTATGGGATACATCATCACAAGGAAGCGCCGTGTCTAAGGTATATATTTTCGGCGCTGGCGGTCACGCCCACGTCATTGCTTCATTTCTGAAAGCAGAGCCAGTGTTCGTTGTCGACGAACCGGCAGACCCCAGTGTCCTTTCGATATCGACCTACTTCGATGAACTTCCCCCTGGCGACGCGTACATTGGCATCGGGTCCAATACCGTACGCAAGCGCATCGCTGAGCGACTTCGCGCGAACGGCGTCAACATGCCGCCGTGCGTTGCCCCCACCGCATTCGTTGCAAGGGACGCGGAGTTGGCGGGCGGCGCTGTCGTTTGCGCGGGAGCGGTCATCGGGTCTCGGTGCAAGATCGGGCGCGACACGATCGTAAACACGCTATCGAGCGTCGACCACGATTGTGTGCTTGGTGAACTGTCGCAAGTAACTGCCGGCGTAACATTCGGCGGAACTGTGACTGTCGGGTCCAACTGCTTCTTCGGGATCAGGAGCGCCATCGTTCCGAACAGGCGGATCGGGAGCAACGCTCAAATCATGGCCGGCTCAATGGTGGTCAGCGACATAGACGACGACGTGCTGGTGGGCGGAAATCCAGCACGCCTCGTTCGTCGATTAGACGCGGCCGCGTGAGTGAGTGAAGCCGATTGTGGTGATGCGCAGGCTGGTCGATCCATCGCTGTAGTTGGCATTAGATCGAATCTGACCTGACGTGTCAGTGCTGACTTCAAATGTGCCGCTGGCGCTGAAACTGGAACCGATAATCAGTCCGGCAAGACTGAAAAGGGACCCGGTTGCCACGATGTCGTCAACGTCGAGTGGACATGAAAAATACACCTGACCAGACGCCGACGCCGACGTTGTGAAGTACCACGCGGTAAACTTCGCCTTGACGCTAATCCCGCTTGGGACCGACAGTGCGCGCAAAACGGTCGACGTCGAGGGAGCGGCGCTCAGATCGTTCCTGGGCGTCTTCCAGAAACATTCGTCGAGACGCTGCGTAAACGGAAGGATTGCACCGCTGGTCCGGATGATCGACCAGATAAGCCGCTTGCGGTCGTAGTTGGTCGGCATCGTCGGCGACGTCGCGCTCGCCGAGAACAGGACGTCAACCACGCCGGTGTCCGATCGCTGGATCAGCCACACATGGTAGGTTTTGTTGCCCAGGGTATCGCCGCTCTCACGGCCACCCGCGTTGTTGCCAACGGCCCAGGTGGCATCCAGCTGCTTGGTCAGCGCCGACGCCAGAACCATCAGGACGGGATTTGTCTCCGTCGAGGCCGCCTCACCGACCGTAATGTCGATATCGTTCGTCGCGTCGGTAGCATTGTTCGAGCAGGTCAAGCCTACGATGTGGTTCTTGAGCGCGGCGCTGATGTTCAGCCGAGCCTGCTGCTGCGCAGATGCCGCGATCGACTGCGACGTGTCAGACCGCACGGCGCCGACGATGCGCGCGTCATCACCTGCCGCGACGGTTCCTGCGGTCGTTCCCACGACCACGCCGAACTTGATGGCCTGATAGTTCGTCCCATCGGACCAGATCATTGCAGCCTGACCTTGCTGCAGAACGAGAGTGGCGGCGCCGTCGATCGTGGAGGTGGCCGGGGTGATCGTAACGGCACCGGCGCCCTTGTTCTTGACGAAGACAGCCCAGCCATCGAGAAACAGGTTCGAGGCGCCGGCCTGCGCCAGTGACACTGCGACCGCGCTCGCATTGCTGTATGTGACGGCGTACCCCAGATCGGAGTTGTTGAGCGTGTCACTCGTGCCCGTAACGGCCCGTGTTCCACGCACGCCGTCCATATCCTCGGCCAGTTCGACGAAGCGCACCTGTGCGGTGCCGGTCAGATTGATGCGCGATGTTCCGAGCGTGCCGCCGGATCGTGAGGCAATGACGTTGCGTGCCAGCGTCGTACCGGATGAGGTGTAAACGCCGCGACCGTATTCCCAATTGTTCCCGTCGACGATGAAGTAGGAATAGGTGCGCCCGTTCATTGCCCCGGCTTCCGCGGGCGTCATGAACAATTGTGAATACGCATTGTCGAGCTGGATCGGGGACGAGTTTCCGGTCGCCGCGGTGAGGACGCGGACGAGATTGATCTTATGCGACATTGAGTCCTCGGAGGTTAGGAGGCGATGGCGAGTACGCGCAGCGGTCGGCGGCGACTGGCGATTTCAGGTCGGCCCAGCGATGCTGTCGCGTTGATGGTTGGCGGTGTCACAGACTTGCCGGCAGTCACGAGTGGCGGCTGGATGGACGCGACGGCGAGCAGGCCGCGCTTGACGATCCGGGATGACGGCTCGCCTTCCAAGATGGAGAACTGGCCGATCGATGCAGAGCCGATTTCGCCGTAAGGCGTCTGCATCGTGATCGTATTCGAGACCTCGATGTAGTTTCCGCCGAGAATTTGCGGCGGCGGCAGAGTGACGGATGCACCAAGCGGTCCGGGATCAATCCGCATCCCGATCGCGATGACCGGCGCCGGAAGGGTTGCCGTCGCTTCCTTGGCGGCGGCAACGACCTGCTTTCCGCCAGCGACCAGCGGCGCGCTCGCAACAGCATTGGCGTTCTTCGCCGGCACCGCAATCGAGACGCCCGCATCGAGCCGCGGCGCAACTATGGAGGCCGTGGCCGCTGCCGCGGGAACACTCACCGTAGCGCTGATCTGGACGCTCGGCGGCAATACCGCCGCAGCGGCGCTCTTCGCCGGCACCACGATCTGCACGCCAGCGCGCACGGACGGGGCCACTGCGGCAGCTGTTGCATTCTTCGCCGGCACAATCGCCGACTTGCCGCCGGCGACCAACGGCGCCGCAATTGCCGCCGATACTGCCTGCGCCGGCGGGACGAAGATCAGAACGTCGGGAGAGTCGCCCGTCAGCTCGCCAATGGCGGCCTGACCGATCGCATCAAAGCCGATCATTGCGCGTGGCTCCGCTTAGATCGAGTTCTTCAGCAGACCCGTTGCGTCCCAGACGATCTTGAAGTCGGTCGTCGTACCTGCTGATTGAGCCTGGCCAAAATCGAGGTACCAGAGTGGCTTGTTGCTGGTGCTGTCATAGATCAGTGCAGCATACGCCGGACCGATGGACCCACCAGTCGCTGTCTGCGAGACGTCATCGGCATCGATCATCGCATCGTTCGTGGTGACCTGCGTCACGGCGACGTTCGCGAGCGTCGGACCGCCAGCCGGCCAGCCGTTGCCCGACACCTCCTTGGCGCCCGACCCGTCGACCGACGCGACCGTCGTCTGACCGGGGGTAAACGTCGCGGTCGCATCGAGAAGCTTCACCTTCAGCGTGGTGTAGGTGACCTCTTTGTTCAGCAGAAGCTTCAACGTGTGATCGTACTGTGAGTAGGTAACGGCCATGGTCGGTGTCCTTCCGTGCGAGCCGGTGTCAGATCAGAAATGAGGAGATGATCAGCGGTAGCCGATGAAAGTTGCGGCGACGCCTGAAAGTGTTGCGTCGCGTGGGCTAGGTGCGATGACGCGGAGGACATCGCCGGTTGTGAACGAGGTATCGATGGGACACGCGACGACGCCGACGGCACTCCCGGCGGCGAATGTCAGCGTAGCGAACTGCGTGCCATTCTTCGTAAGAGAAAAGACCGCGTTGGCGGTGGCGGCAACCTCAGCTCCTGCCCGACTGTCCATCATTCCGGCACGGAATGTCACGCCCGGCGGGTATAGCTTCAGAAGCAATTCGCCCGAGGCCGGGCGGTCTGTGTCGAACGATGCGACATCATAACGGCTGAAAATCGCTGCGGTCTGCCCGAGATAGGACCAAAGCCCCCCCTGTTTGATCCAGCGTTTCCCCGTGGAAGGCTGCTCGGCGTACTGCCCCTCATCCCCCCGTGACGGGTCCGGATCTTCCTCACTCGGCCCGACGAACCAGATAAAGCCCTCTTTGTTGAGGGCAGCGACGAGGGTCCCGACGTCTTTCGCGATCGACGATCCGTCGTCGCGCGCGGAATAGTTCTGATAGATGGCGTAGGCGACACCGGTCTTCGCCCCGTGCTGCCATTCCGGGATGACGAGACTATCGTCATCGGTCACAGCGAGAACCATCGTGATGGGCTCGCCATCGATCGCGATCCAGTCGCCCTCCCTGACGTTGTTTGACCAAATCGTCGTCCCCAATCCGGAAACAACGGTTCCATTCGCGGCCACAGAGACCGTGCCGGTGTTGTAGACTGGAATGGTCATTCGTTATCCCTGCGGGAGTTGATCGGGGCGCGTGGCTGCGGCGATTGCCAGCATCTCGGTCTGACGTGCGAGTTCGCGCTGCGCCGCTTCGTTTGGTCGAGCAGCGATGTCCTGTGCGAGTGTGAGCGGCGAGACGTTGCGCAACGCGGCTTCTGCGGAGAATTCTGCGGTCGGCTCGCTACCGGCAAGTACCGCAGCGGCAACGGCTCGCTTATGGGCATGCGCGGTGTCTCGGTGCGCGTTCTGCGAAGCAAGCAGATTGTAACGTGCGTTGACCTTCTTGATGGCGGCCGCGCGCAGCGCGACCATGGGCGAGCCGACAATCTTCATTCCACGGCCTCGATTTGAACGCTAAACGCACGAAACGGAAAACGCTCAACGCGGATCGTAAAGAGGCACGGAATGTCCATGCCGATCTCCAACTCGCCGTCAGGCAGCTTGCCGGAGTATGGCGTTACGGCGCCAATGCCTGGCAGCGAGTGATCGACCGCATAGTCGGCGTTGATCGGACATCCGGTGACGACAACCGTGTCGCGACCTCCCGCCTTAATGCGGCGCTTGGAGACTGCAATTCGCATCCGCGGCATACGCACGAGGCCGTTATTCGCGACGTAGAACTTTTCAGCCGGAACGAGATGGGGCTGGTCGAGCTTGATGAAGTTCTGTTTGAAGTCGCGAATCTTCGTTTCGTAATTCGCTGGCGGGTCGAAGACCTTGTTGGACTGAACGATGCGGCCTTCCGCGTCGTAGATGCAATACGTTGTCATCGTCACCCGCGATTGCGAAAGATCAAGAAGTTCACGTTGTAGGGGCCAGCAAAGAAATTGATGCCGTAGAAATACCCGCCGGCGAGCGCGCCGCCAAAACCTGTAAACGGCGGGGGCGGCGATTTTGTCTGCGAGTATGGGTTTTGTGCGCGAGCAGGCAGCGTGGTCGACGTGGAGGGGGGCTGATAGTTCGAGCAGGAAAAAAGAGGAAATCCCGGCAAGGAGACGTCGTAGAGCGGACCGCCGCCCGGCGCCGTTGCCTGACTGAAAACTGCTGGCGCGATGTTACCCGATGAACGACTGGCTGCCACCCAGCCATGCGTAAGTACGCGCAGCGGAGATTGATTGCCGTCAAAAATCAGCGCGAAGGTGTCGTCAGAAGCTGCGTCATTGGCCGATACACGAAATGGCGAACTTGAGCCGCCTTGGATCAGGACGCGTCGGGGCATCAGAACGGCTTGTTATAAACGGCATATGCCGTTCGAGACCCCGACGGGACGGAGAGCGACATATAGGACCCGTCAGACGCGATGTCGGCATAAGACGTGCCGGTTGTATTGTAGACCCCGTTGGGTGACGGTCGAACGGGTCCGTCAAGATCGCCATAGCCGGGCACACCACCCATGGTCATGCGTCCGGTGAGAAAGATGAACGGCTGACGGCCTGCGGACAGCACTACCGTTCGAGATTCGGAGGCTACCCCCAGCAAGATCAACTGAGACACCTTGCTGGTGATGTTCAGCAGCAACTGATCGTCCGATGCTGTGAATGCGTCGACTCCTTCAGGAGCGACAAAGATACCAAGGTCGCCGTTCGCACGCTTTCCAATGACCACCCGACGACTCATTGAATGTCCGTCGGATAGCGATAGATCAGATACATGGCGTAATAGGAGAACGGGAAGCGCTCGAAGTCGAGACTATACGGGAGACACTGAACGAGCAGGCCATAGGTATCGCTCGCCGCCCAGGTGTCATCGTAGACGCGATTTCCGCCGTCCCAGCCCCGCGTTTCGAAATGCGGGATATATCCAAAGTTGGGTATGGCAACCCGTTCGTGTGCGCCGGCGTAAGGGTCGCTCGGGTCGTTCTGATAGATCCCGATCTGAACCTTTCCGAATTGCGATACTTTGACAACATCTTGCCAATCGCTACTGAACGAGAACTTGTTGACGTCGTTGCGGTCGCCCGTAAGCGCGTCCGTGCCGATGAGTGAAACGTCGAGCCCGAACGATCCGTCCAGCCGCTTGCCAAGAACGACACGACGATCGCTCACGACCAAATCTCGATGCGCGAGTTGTCCAGATCGATCCGCATTTTATTGTCCGTGCCGCGGATCAGGCCAGCCATCAGTTCGCCCACATTGCCGGCAATCGAACTCAAATAGGCCACGCTGAGCTTGCCAGCGGTGATAGAGCCGTCGATCAAAACATCGCCGCGGATGCCGACCTTTGGAGAACCATTGACCGAAGCCACCGTGAAGATTGGAACTGCAGTGCCACCCGATACCCCCGGGGCCGCGATGCGGAAGTTGTTGGTGGTGAACGTCGTTGACGACACACCGCTTCCCGCATTGATCAACTCGAAGCCGGTCGCGTATCCGTTCACGTCGAGAGTGACACCGTAGCGGCTCGACGCGTAGCCATCAAGCGTGGCCACTGCCTCCGAGACGGTGTGAACGCTGGAGAAGGACGGGCCGAACGTCGCCGACACCTCCATAGAGAATTGCGCAAATGCGAGTTGGTTGTCCGCCACAACGATGCTGAGCTGCTCGACCAGCGCCTTGGCATTTCCGGCCGTAGCGTACAGCTGAGTTCGGAGCTCCTTCTTATCGATGCCGGTTCGAGCCAGCGCCTGTTGCAACAAGATCGAGTTCTGTTTGACTGCCTCGATCAGCTGAGGAACATCGTTTCCAAAGACCTTTGTGACTTCGTTCTTAAGCGATGCATTAAAGTCTTTGATGCTCTGTTTCACGTCGAGCGTGGTGACCGCCAGCCAATCCGACCACAGCATGTCGCGCGGGGCGCTCGGAATGTATTGCCCCCTCACGCCGTAAAGCGTGTTCGGCAAGAGATTATGCGAAATAATGATCGCGCCGGCTGCGAGCTCATCGCTGCGTCCGCGGGTAACGATCACGTATTGGCTCTCCGTGGAATCGAAGAAGCGGACCTCGTAGAGCATACCGATGACACCCGGCATGTCCCCATCCCAAGAGAGCCGGATGGCCGGGCGCCGTTCGTAGCCCTCATTATCCTTGATGACGTAGGGCTCGGCATACCAATCGATGATGCCTTGCGGTTCAGGCCGTGGGAAGGTCGTCGGCCCATTGAACACCGGCGAATAGTCTTCGTCCGGATCCCAACTGTAGTCAGCCGGGTCGACTTCCGTGATGTTCCAGCTGACATCGAGATTTGGCTCGTCGACGACGCCGTCGACCCTGAACAGCTTGTCGACATAGCCATTGCGCGTCGATGTCCATTCACCCACGTCACCGGGCTCGACCAACCAGAACGCCGGCGGCATGACCATGGCGTGGCGGCGCGCGCGTTGCGCTTCCTCCAGCGCCGACTTCATCAGGCGCTGGACCTGCTCCGCATAGGGCACGAAATCGAAGGAGGGGTTCGCCAGCAGGCGCCGGCTGCCATCCCTAGCCTCGAGGTCCGAACGATAAATCGGCGGCGCGGGCTTGATACTCCAGCCCTCTTCCGGGTTCGGATACGACGCCGTGATGCCATTGATGCTGTCAGCCAGGGGAAAGAACGGCGCAAAGTTCTGCGTTTCGGTCGAGAGCATATCGGCATCGGTAAACGTGAACGTCGGGCTCTCTGGCGCCCCAAGGTGGACCTTGTAGAACCCGCCGATTTCCGACACGCGCCCCTGGCACGCGGTCAGAAGTGCCTCAATCGCATTGGCCGGCTGGCTGTTGACATTGATCTGACCGCCAGACCGGTAAGTGGCCTGAAGACCTGTTGCTCCCAGGATCGGCTCACGGCATTTGTTGATCTGAGCAATCCAGTTGACGGTCGGCAGCCGCGCCGCCGTCATACTCTGGAGGCCATAGATCCATTGGCCATTGTAGGTGATGCCGCGCAGGATGTTGTACATCTGCACGGCTGGCAAGCTGTCGCCGTCACCGCCCCATGTCGATCGATCCGACCAGCGATGCGAGCCAGCACCGCCGACCGTCGTGTCCTGAGACGGATCGTATAGCGGGATGCCTGAGACCGCGAATTTGTAGGTCGGGAAGCCGGTGAAGAGAGTGTCTTCGACCAGAGCGGTGCAGATGGCGTAAGAGATGCCATACCCGACGCGGGTCGACGCGTAAGGCCGATCAAGACTTGCAACCTTCGTCAGCAGGAACGCGTCAGCGGCGGTCTGCGTGCCGTCGTAGTATTTGACCCAGACATGGTCCTTCCCGCCCTTGCGATACTGCAGGATCGGAAAGCCCATTTCGGTCGGCGCGCCGACATCGACGTCGCAGTGCTCGCCATTCACCCAGACGTCCAGCAATCGACTGCCGGGCAAGTCCTCCAGCGAAATGACCTGCGTGAAATACGCGTTCGGTGTTTCGCCGTCGTTGCCCCAGGTGTTGGCATAGACCAGCGAACCTGCGGTCATGCTGTAACCGAGATTGAACGACCGCGGAATATCGCCGCCAGCCTGCAGCGTGCCCTGCGCAGAGAAGTGATCCGCGGCGGCAGCGGCCGGCTGCTCCTTGTTGCCGGCGAGCGCCTTCGCGGCATAGTTCAGCGCGACCGAGGCCCCAACCTGCAGCCCGAACGCCAGCGCCCCGACAGCAAAAGTGCTGGAGGCGAGCGCCGTCCCCGCAAGAAGTGCGGTTGCTGCAGCCGTAAAGATGGGCATTGATCAGAGCGCTTTCAGATAGTGCAGTTCGGCGGGCTTGTAGCCGCGGCGACGCATCAGCCTGTCGATGTTCGGGTCTTCGCCCATGCCGGCGATGCCCGCGTAGCTGCAGCCCTCACCACGAGACCAGTCTTCATAGGCGTCGAGCATGCGGACTGCGGCCGTCCCACCGCGGTGAGCCGGGTCAATCCACCAGACGGTGTCCTTCGACAGCCAGACCGGCCCATAGGGGTGCTCGAAGGCGATGGCCATCAGCACGCCCTGCGCGACGCCATCGACATCATGGACGAGACAGCAGGCCTTCGGCCCCGAGAGATGATGCAGGAACAGCCGTTCCGCGCAGGCCGGATCGTAGGGAAAGACGAAACCCGAAACGCCGTCGGGACGGTCGAATCCAGCGCCGAGGCGCGAGTCCCGCTGCAGCAGGATGACCCGCTCCTTGTCTGCCGCAGTTGCCCGCCTGATCACAGCTTCACTTTCACGGGAGCCACCTGGCCAAGTAGCCTAGCCACTGCCGCCAGCGGAGCCGCTGGACCGCCCCCAGAAGAACTGCCACCCGCCAACGACAGTCGTGTCAGCATAGAAATCGTCCCCCGGCGCCCGCGCCTGTTGCGAGGCATCCGACCGGGTCTCAGTGTTCGTCCGCGTCAGTTCCTGCGTGTGCGAGTTGCAGGTGATAACGACACTGCCCTCACCTCCCTCTTCCGGCGTCTTGATCTGGATGTCGTCGATGAAGCCGACAAACCGAGGCGCCGCCGGCGCAACCAGCTGGCGCGTCTCCGGATCGAAGAGACCACGGAATATCTGAACGATACCCTGCTTACACTCATGGGCGCGGACCAGATCGTTCACCCGATCAGCGACCTGCGACAACGTCACGGTGACATTCTGCACCGTCAGATTTGATACCAGCGGGATCGCCGACGTCGAGATCAAACCGCCGACGCCAAAGAACTGCCGATCAGTGGAACCGCCTGTGTTCGGGTCGATAACCGCAGCGACGATCGTTCCCACCCCCGACCAATAGCCGTCATAGACCGGGTCGCCGCTGCTCCTATCCTTCACCTGAAACCAAATGAAGTCGCGGGCGCGAAGCCGGCGCTGCTGGAGCGCACTGTTGTTTTCGGCCGATAGCGAACGCGTCACAGCCTGACCTCAATCGCTTGAAAGCCGACGGTGCCCCGCCCAGACAAATCGGAATCCGTCGAGACGGTTTTGGGGACAATCGCCATCAGGCAGGAGGGGCGATACACGGACACCTTAGGCGGCGGGCTGCCGACGGTCACGTTTGGCCACAGGTGCGGCCTGATCTCAAACTCGGACGTCAAGCCGCCAACTGCAGCCACCGCCGACTCCATGACGCGATGCAGGTCGCCATCAATCGAGATCATGTCACCTACGGAGAACTTGAACCCAACAGGAAGGTCATCGACCCGCACCGCTTTGCGATTGGCATTGATCGCCGACAGGGACGCGGAGACGCCATCAAATGCCTCGCCGGTCGGCCACGACCCCTTCGGATAGGCAATCGGATAGGTTCGCGAAAGCGGATAGCCCCAGAAGGTCACCATTCCCTCCTCCAGAGCATCAAGGCGGGCTCGCCAGTAGTCGAGCTTGTTGGGCGACAGCACCTTGGTGATGGCAGCCATGGTCCACAGCGGATCACCGAGGTCCTTCTGCAGGGTCACCCCACCAGCCGTGCGAGACGACTCCCGTCGCTCCATCAGTTCGAATTTCGTGACCCATCCCGGGAAGTCAGGGAGCAGGTCAAACGGCTCGGACAAAGCCACGGATCAGACTCCCGCAACCCGCGAGCGCCGCGCGGACTGGATGGCGCGGACTGTTCGCGTCTCGAACGATGCGCGATCGCGCTCCATGATCTGCTCCAGGCGGGCGACCGCTTCGATGGACGCGCCACGCGCATCAATCGTCGGCGCATACGTGATAGGGCCGCCGCCATTGCTCGACTGGCGGAGGATATCGTTTGGGATGATCTGCGCTCCCTTTGGGACATTGAGGATTTCCGGCCCCTTCTCTCCGACCCAAGTTAGTCCACCGCGCCAATTGTCGGTGCCCTCAGCATTGCCAGGCAGCGGACCCACGAAGCTGGATGTGCCCCATCCCGGCAACTCGCCCGATCCCCCGCCGAAAATGCCGCTGAGGAAATTGCTGCCCTTCATTCCACCGAGTGCCGACTCCCATAGTTTGTCTGCAGCCATCGCCATCAGCTTATCGGAGATGCGACCAAGCGCCGTGAGCCCTGCCTTTTCGAATGATTCCCATGCTGACGCCCCGCTGCGGATCGACTGCCCGAACTCAACGGCAAAGCCACGGGAGAGATCGCGGCCGGTATCGTTCAGATCGCGCATGGCGGCGTTGGCGCGAATAGCATTTGCCTCGACGCTGTTCAGCGCATCCGCCACGTCAGGATACAGCCCACGCAGCTGAGACGCGATCTGCACATCCTCGGCCGACATGAACGCCGTCTTGGCATCAAACTTTATGCTGGAGTCCACCCGGGCTTTCTCAAGCCGAGCGGCGGCCTGCTGCATCGCATCCGCCTGCTTTTCGATTTCGACACGCTGTTGCGCAGTGACCTCGGCATTCTCTTTTCCAGCCGCGGTGTTGGCGCGCTTGGCGGCCTCCTCGAGCTGAGCAACGGTTTTGGCTCGCTCTCGGGCTGCGGTGCCAGCGTCGACCGTACGCGCCTCGGCATCCAAAGCTGCGGTGCGTTTACTGATCGCATCGAGCGTGACTTCAAAAGGATCGCGCGCTCCCCGATCCACCGGCGGCGGTTTCGGCGCATCGGTCGTATTGCGCCCGCGTGGCAATGGAATTCGGTCGGGCGGAAGCTCCTTGTATCCGGTGTAATCCCAGCCTTGCGACATCGCGTCGAGCGCCGCAGCACCGGAAACCTCCCCGTTAGAGGCGACCGGAAGCTGGCCCCGTCGCCGTCGGCCGGCATTCAAAATGCGCGGGTTTGCAAACGCGGCATTGTTCGGGTCCGGATCATTGACCGAGTCGTTGGCGGTAGAACTGGTAAAAGGGCGCGCCGTGTTCTGTTCAATCTTGTAGGTAGCGACGGCGGAGATGATATCGGTCCAGACATTCTTGATGCGGAGCGCGATATTGGCGAGATCGTCCCAGTCCGGCTTGATGCGCTGGGAGATAGTGTACCAAGCGTCGTTCAGCCGGTCGTCGAGTTCCTTCGCGTTCTTGGCCGCATCATTCGAGATGAATCCTGTCTTGCTGCCGCTTTCGAGCGTCCGCAGCATTCGATCGAACGATTGCTCGCCTTGGCGCACCTGATCGGTGAACTTCGCACCGAACATCTTTTCGCCGATATCGAGGGCTGCGACTTCTTGACCAATGGCCTTGAGCTGCTGCATGTAGAGCAGCACGGCCCGTATCTTGGCGTCCTGATCCTGCGCATTTTTGAACAGATCGAATCCAGAGAAATTCTGGTCCGTCGTGAACAGCTCGCGCGTTTCACGCATTGCCTTCTCGACTGCCGAAACCTTCGTCAGCCCCTCATCCCAAACAGACCAATCGGGATTGAGCACCGGTTTTGTTGCTTGATATGCCCGCTCAAGGGCGGTCTCGAAATCCTTAATCTTGTCTTCGGCGCCCTTGGCACCAGAAATGAAGGACTGAAAAAACTCGACAGACACACCACGAGACGACGCCTTTTCCGCAACTTCGACCATCTCAGCCAGGCGCTCGCGCGTGCCAGCGATTGCGTCCCCCGTCAGCTTTGCCGCTGTCAAAACCGCCCCAAATACGCCGACGAGCCGAAGCGCACCGGCGCCATATCCGGCGAACACGCCCGCGGCGGCCGGGCCACCAAGCGATGCGTTCATCTCGGCGAACTGCTTCAAAACAAACTGCGTAGCCTGCCGAGTGTGGCTCTTCGCGGATTCGATGTTCTTATCGAACTCCTGCATATTAAGACCAAGCGGAATTCGTAGCGCGGGGACAGCCATCAGCTATATCATTCCATGGGCTTCTAGCATCTTGTCGAAGTCATCGTTGCTCATGTGTTCGGCTTTCTCGCCGCCGTTGATACGGTTTCGGCCATCGATGTAGGCAACAATTTCCCAGAGCGTGTGCTCTTCCATCTCGCGAACCGTCCACTCGAAGGCCGACGCGATCGCGATCAGCTCAGATCGTCGGAGTCGTCCGTCATCGTGGAAGAGCTTGTGCCGGCTGCCGCCGGCGGCACTTTTCCCTCGTCGTCATCCTTCTTCCCAACAGGGTCGTCCGGGACGCCGACCAGCACGGCCTTGATGATCTCGTAGGCGAGCAACACATTTGACGCGAGTGGCTTTTCGTCGACGTGCCGCTTCACCGCCGCCATCGCCTTGTCCGGCGCCATGCCGCCGCCGATCAGGCCAAGACGGATCGGTTCGCGGATGTCGTTCAGGCCCCATTGGGCGGTTTCGATGCGCATCTGCACCGCAGAGATGCCGGCGCGACACTTTTCCTCAAGTTCGAAGATCAGACCGACCTTCGCAAGGCAGAACGTATCCTCGCCCCCCTCCCAAATGATCACGCGCGTCCCGTTAGCTGACATGCAGTCCCCTACGCCTTCGCGAGCACGTCTTCGACGGCCTGCTGAATATTCTCTTGGATTTCTGGCATCCGCTCGCGAGCGGTATTGTAGAAAAAGGGCTCTGCCGGTCGCGCTGCGGTACCGTATTCGACCGCAAGCGCGTAATCGTATGGCTCGCTGCTGTCCGCTCGGATTTCCTTGGTGGTCGCATCGCCACCAGCGGTAACTTCGAGTTCCAGTTCGTTGCGTTTGCGGCGAACCTTCACAGAGTCCCGCAACGCTCCGGAGAGCACCGGAGCCTCTGCTTTGATGGCGTCGGCCAGGCCGTCCGCCTCCTCTTTGATCTTCGTCGCCAGTTCACGACGAAGTTTGAACGAGAGGCCGCTCAGATAACTCTGGACCTCGTCGTCGGCGGCCATCAGGCCTCAACCCACTCAACCTCGCCGTCGGCTTTGCCGGCGATGTCGACCAGAACTTTATTGCCACGCGTACCCGAAAGGTTGAACTGCGTCAGCTTGTAGTTCCCAGCATAGTATCCGAGATCCGGGTGATCGAGCTTGATCTGCATGTTCTTGCCCTCCGCGGAAAGGAACCATGCATTCCACTTGTTGAAAGATTCGACTGACAGAACGCCATTGCCCGCGAAGGTGTTCGAGATGCCGTTGATGTCGGTCGATTCCCAAGCCGGCGCCTCCGGATCATCGCAATCCGGGATCAGATTTGTGTTCGTCGAGGCCGAAAGATTGAACGACTTCGTCGTCAGTCCGCAAGGCTCAGCAAAAATCTCAGGCGACGCACCGTCACCGACAAGCAGCAGCAGTTTGGTGCCGGCAATAACCGTTGGCTTGGCCATGGCAGTGATCCTTCAGATGATGCGCCGCGGCGCTAGGTGGGGAAGATCAGAGAGCGGAAGTTGATGACGGCGTGGCTGGTGAGGCCATCAGGATCGCGGAGGTAACGGGTGTCCGAGTGCTCGAACACGACCACGTCTTGCCCTGCGACACTGAGCGGCTGGTCATCGAGCTTCACGACGATCGCGGCCGCAATCTTCTTGACCTCTGGATATCCAGCCTCGCGCGACCAGACGTCGATCTGCTGAAACAACTCGGCGCCGTCGATACAACCCGCCTTGTCCGGCAGGACCTGCAGCGGCCCCAAACTGACATAGGGGAAAGCAGCGCCAGCAGGCACCTTGTCGAACACACGGCCGCCGACCTCTGCCGGCAACGCCCCGACCTGCTTGAGCGCGGCAACGATGGCCGCCTGCATCTCCAGGCTGGGGTCGCTCACTCGTCAGACGCCTTCTTGACGATGGCGCCAGCACCGGCGGCGACAATTGCCCGCGCATGCGCTTCCGGCACTCGCTGATATTCGATGCCTTCCCGGTACTGGACAAAGACCTTGGCCGAAGCCCGGAAGGAATAGTCACGGGTGACAGCGACGACCTTCATGCTGCGGCTCCCGTCAGGCAGAGAATCTCGATCCAGGCGCCGCCATCGTCGGGATCGATGATGGATTTGATGGCGTATTCCACGCCTTCTGCCTGGTCCCGCGCTCTCCAGTCCTCACGGATGAGGCGGGTCTTGCTGCTGGCGCGCACGGTGATGTTGACCGTGTTCTGTGACTGCAGGCGAGCCGCGGTGACGGCCTCGCCGCCCAGCTTGGCCTTTACCTGCGCTCGCACGCTGAATTGCTCAGCCCATCCGGCCTGCGTATTGCCGAATCCGTCATCAACGTCGATGCGCTTGTCGAACGTGATCCGGTGTCGCAGCGAGCCGGCGCGCGCCATGGCCTAGAGCGTGACGCCCGGGTTCTGGATGGCGACGCTCAGCACGGTTGCCGACTTGGCGAGGCCGATCAGGCAGACATTCTCGCCGGCGCCGAGATCGGCCGCGGGCTGCAGGCCGCCCGGCGTCTCGGACAGGTAGATAGGCTGCCCGGGCGTCAGCGTGGCGCCGATGGTAACGTCGCCGGCGGTGCACACGACCAGCGGCTGGTTCAAAGCAGCGCCGTTGAGGGCGACGCCGCCGGCCTTCTTGGCCTCCGCCGTTGCGGAGTTGCTATCCGCAAGCATCCACTTCTTGCTGGTCGAGGACTTATAGACCGCCTTGCCGGCGGTGACCGCCTCGCCCGCCTGCCCCGTCTCGCGGGTAGCTGACGGGTCTGCGACGACATTGGCGGCGGTGATGGAAAGGTCGGCCATAGCTGCGTCTCCTTTAGACGTGCATGCTGCGATAGGGCTGGAGGAGACGCTTGATCGTCTCCGGCAGATTGCGATCGGTCACAGTCTCGCCGTCGTAGGTCATCTGGACGTGCAGCTTGACGGCTGTCTTGAAATTGTTGACCCGGGTATCTTCTGCGTCATAGCCAGCCCAGTATCGGACCCGCACCACGCCATCGCCGCTGGCGGCCTGTGGCCATGACTGCCCTGCCCGGAGCGCGATGCGTCGGCACGATGTCTCGGGGTCGAGAACGCGATAGACGCTGTCAGGGACCACCTGCTCATTTCCATTAACGTCGTCGTAAGCGACCACGAGCAGGTAATTGTCTTCGTCGACCAGGACCGGACCGCAAGGCAATGGGATGCAGGATTGGAAGGCGGGGAGCGAAACCTCGATCTCCCTCGCCAAGATGGACGAGCCAAGGAATCCCAACATCGGATCCTCAAACTCGGTAATCGCGCCCCAGATTTTCGATGTGATATCAGCGTCATCGTCCGTGAAATCCGAAGCGCGGAGATGATCCTTCACCTCATCGAGCGAGGGAACGGGCTCAGTTGGCCGGGTGACGACAGTCCAGGACATAGTCACCGCGCGAGCTTGGAGAGGATGGGATAAAGGTCGCACTCGACTGACGAGCCATCGGCGTTCGTCAGCTTGACGAGTCCTTCGTCGTCGGTCTCGAGCAGCGTCACCGCCGGCCCCGCCGCGCCGCGCTCACCCTTCGGCCCAGAAGGCCCGCGCTCGCCAGGCTGACCGCGCTTGCCTTGGCCAGCAATCATCTGCCAGCCATCGCCGGGACATGGACCGGGGTCATCCTGTTTCGCAACGAAGGTTGCGCCATTCAGCGCGACCCAATTGAGCCGGAGATAGACGGCATCCGGATTGTAGGTTCCGCAAGGCTCGGGCGACCGGCCATCAACGCCATCACGACCGGCGCGCGCGATGCAGCGCCAATCCGCGTGCGGCGGCGCACGGCCCGTATCGCGCTCGGCTTGAAACAGCCCGCCCTCGTGGGTGACCACAGCGCCAGCATAATGCACAC
>WPCJ01103310.1_pt1 | contig 40215 bp, 34 predicted proteins | sample 5399831 | NCBI WGS metagenome assembly WPCJ01 (sample SAMN12869470, study PRJNA574797) | sludge metagenome | isolation source: wastewater treatment of pH10 | place: China:Beijing | collected 2019-05-20 | reverse complement strand
CCTACACAAGAGCGCTGCTGTCTGCGGAGCCGGTCCCGCTGCCGTCGCATTTGCGCGTCGATCGCCGCATCATTCTCGAAGGTGAAATACCGAGCCCGGTCGCGCCGCCATCCGGTTGCCGCTTCCGCACGCGCTGCCCGTCGGTGCAGCCGCGCTGCGCGGAAGAGGTTCCGGCCTGGCGTGAAGTCAAGCCGGGCCATCGCGTTGCCTGCCATTTCGCGACGGCCGATGGCCCGCCAGCAGATAATCAGAAGGCGCCAAAGGCGTCATAATCATCGGGAGGAGAACAAGATGCGTGTGATCGATCTCGGACAGCGGCAATTGCGCCGCCGCGATATCCTGGCGCTGATGGGTGGCGCTGCGGCGGCAGGCACATTGGGGCTGCCGGCATTTGCCGAGGAAGCGAAGAAGGGCGGTGTGCTGAAGGTCGCTGCGCCAGCCAATCCGTCGTCGCTCGATCCCGCGACCGGTGGCGCCGGCTCCGATCACAGCATTCTCTGGACCATGTACGACACGCTGGTCGAATGGGACTACGAGACGCTGAAGCCCAAGCCGGGCATGGCGAAGTGGACGTTCCCCGATCCGAAGACAATGGTGCTGGACATTACGGGTGGCATCAAGTTCCACGATGGCACCACGCTCGATGCCGAGGCCGTGAAGTTCAATCTCGAACGCAACCGCTCGGATCAGCGCTCCAACGTCAAGCCCGATCTGTCCAGCGTCGAGAGCATCGAGGTGACCGGCCCGCTCCAGGTCACGCTGAAGCTCAAGAATCCTGATTCCGCGCTGCCTGCGATTCTATCCGATCGTGCCGGCATGATGGTTTCGCCGACCAATATCAAGGCGCTCGGCAATGATACGGATCGTAAGCCCGTCGGCGCCGGACCGTGGAAGTTCGTGCGTTGGAACGACAACGAGATCATCGTCGTCACGCGTCACGAGGATTATTGGCGCAAGGGCCGCCCCTATCTCGATGGCATCGAGTTCAACATCATCACGGAAAACGCAACGGCGTTGCGCTCGGTAGTGGCGGGGCAGAACGACATGGCGTTCCAGCTTCCCGCACGTCTGAAGCCGGTGATCGAGCGCGCCAAGAATCTGACGACGGTGACCTCGCCGACGCTGTATTGCATCCAGCTCTATTTCAATTATGCCCGCGCGCCCCTGGACAATGTGAAGGTCCGGCAGGCGATCAACTTTGCTCTCGACCGGGACGTCTTCGTGAAGGCGGCGCTCAGCGGTCTCGGTGAACCCGCCCGGATGACGCTGCCGAGCTCGCACTGGGCCTATAACAAGGATGTCGCCAACACCTATCCGCACGATCCCGAGCGCGCGAAGAAATTGCTCGCCGAGGCCGGCTACAAGGATGGTCTCGAACTCACCATCGGCGGTTATACCGATCAGGACTCGGTTCGCCGCGGCGAGGTGATTCAGGATCAGCTCGGCAAGGCCGGCATCCGCCTGAAATTCACCCGCGGCACCATCGCTGAAATCAGCGCGCAGTTCTTTGCCACCGAGAAGAAGTTCGATCTGCTCGTCTCCGCATGGACCGGGCGTCCCGATCCGAGCATGACCTATGCACTCGGCTTCGATAAGGACGCCTATTACAATGCCGGACGTACGGCCGATCCGGAACTGTCCAGGCTGATCAAGGAGAGCCGGGTCAGCGAGGATCTCAGCAAGCGCGCCGAAATCTTTGCCAAGATCCAGAAGATCACGGTGGAAACCGCACTCTCGGCGCCACTCGCATTCCAGTTCGAACTGGATGCCTTGTCGGCCAAGGTGAAGGGCTTCAAGCCGAACCTGCTCGGCAAGCCGAAATTCGAGAACATCTCCCTCGGATAATGCCAACGGCGCCGCGCGCGATGCGCGGCGCCGCCTTTCAGGTGAAATGGCACATGAGAAAATCTGCACGTCTCCGCATCGTCGGCCGCCGCTTGCTCCAGGCGCTTCCGGTCGTGATCTTGTCCACCTTCATCGTGTTCGGCCTGCTGAAGCTGGTGCCGGGCGATGTCGCCGTGACGCTTGCGGGCGACAATGCCTCGGATCAGCGCATCGCCGAGATTCGCGAGATCTACGGCCTGAATCAGCCGTTTCTCGTTCAGTATGGCTCGTGGCTGTTCAAGGCGTTGCACGGCGATCTGTCGAAGTCGCTGATCTCGAACGAGGCGGTGCTGACGGCGATCCAGCGTTGCCTGCCGCATACGATCCTGATCGTGGTCCTCGCATTGTTGACGGCGCTGATCATCGGCATTCCGCTTGGCATCGCTGCGGCGACGAAGCCCGGCTCGTGGATCGACGGCTTCGTGATGGCGATCGCCTCGCTCGGCGTTGCCGTGCCTAATTTCTGGCTCGGCATGTTGCTCGTTGCCTTCTTCTCGCTGCAGCTCAACTGGCTGCCTGCGACCGGTGCGGCGTCCCTGATGAAGGATCCATGGGTCGCCCTCAGTCACGCCATCCTTCCGGCAGTTGCGCTCGCCTCCGGCGGCATCGCCGAAGTCGCGCGGCAATTGCGCTCGTCCCTGGTGGAAATCCTGTCGTCGCAGCAGGTGCGAACGCTGCACGCGAAGGGCTTGCCGCCGTCATCGATCCTGTGGCGGCACGGTCTCAAGAACGTCAGCGTGAACCTGCTCACCGTGGTCAGCCTGCTCGCCAATCGCATGCTGGCGGCGACGGTGGTCGTCGAAGCGGTGTTCGCCATTCCCGGCATGGGCGGGTTGATCGTCAACGCCGCTATGAACCGCGACTTTCCGGTGGTGCAGGGCGTCGTCTTCACCATGGTGCTGATCGTCGTCAGCATCAATCTTCTGACGGACATTCTCTACAGTGTCCTCGATCCGAGGATTTCATCATGACCGATGCCGTGATGACAGCCCCACGCCAGCCCAGCCGGCTGTCGGGTTTCGGGCGCTGGCTGGTGAACGATATTCGCGGCGCGATCAGCCTGGGCTTCCTGCTGACACTGTTGCTGATCTCCGTTCTGGCGCCCTGGATCTCGCCCTACAACCCTGTGGCGCAGAACATCGATGCGGCGCTGGCGACGATGTCGTCGCAACACTGGCTCGGCGCCGACGATCTCGGCCGCGATACGCTGAGCCGGTTGATCTATGGCGGTGTGGCGTCGCTCTATGCCAGCTTCCTCGCCGTTGCGATTGCGGTGCTGATCGGTGTGCCCGTGGGTGTGCTTGCCGGTTATCTCGGCGGCTGGGTCGACACCGTGATCAGCCGCATCATCGACAGCTTTCTGTCCTTTCCCGCCATTGTGCTGGCGATCGCGGTCACCGGCGCCCTCGGCATCGGCCTCACCAACGGCATGATTTCGGTCGGCATCGTGTTCTCGCCGCAGCTCGCGCGTCTCGTTCGCGCCCGCACGCTGGTGGTGCGTAACGAACTCTATGTCGATGCGGCACGCTGTTTCGGCGGCTCGACCTCCCGCATTCTCTGGCGTCATGTGCTGCCGAACGCGATCCAGCCGGTGATCGTCCAGGTCACGCTTCTGCTCGCGGCGGCGCTGCTCGCCGAGGCCAGTCTCAGCTTTCTCGGCCTTGGCATCCAGCCGCCGGATCCGAGCTGGGGGGCAATGCTGGCGCGCGCCTATCAGAACATGGAGATCGCGCCCGAGCAGATGTATCCGCCCGGCCTCGCGATCCTGTTCACGGCGCTGGCCTTCAATACGCTGGGTGAATCGCTGCGTGTCGCCCTCGACCCGACAATGAAACGCAACTGACAAGAACAAGGAAGACGGTGATGACCGCAGATACCAGGGAAGCGCAAAAGGAAGCCGACTATCTCGCCAGGCTCCACGAGCTCTGGGCCAAGGCATGGCCGAAGGGCACGCCGAACAAGCCGCAGTATCCGCATGGCGAAGTGGCGTTGACCGAATATCTGCGCATCTGGGCCAGGCTGCAGCCGCAGAAGCCGGCGGTGATCTTCTATGGCCACGTCACAACCTATGCCGATCTCGACCAGCAGAGCGATCGCTTTGCCGCTTTGTTGATGGCGAAAGGCGTTCGCAAGGGCGACCGCGTCGCCGTCTTCATGCCGAATTGCCCGCAATTCCACATCGCGTTCTTCGGCATCCTCAAGCTCGGCGCCATCCACGTTCCGGTCAGCCCGCTGTCGCGTGCATTCGAGCTGGCCTATGAACTCAACGACACCGATGCCGAAGTGATTGTCGCGCTGGACCAGCTCGCGCCGGTGGTGGATCAGGTACGCGGCGAGACCAAACTGCGTGAGGTGATTGTCACATCCTTCGCCGAAGTCATTCCGGCCGAGCCGACCATTCCGGTGCCGGATTCCATTCGCGGTCCGCGCGTCGCGGTTCCGGGCGCGACGGACCTGCTGCCCGCGCTTGCGGCTTTGCCCGAGCCGAAGCCGCTGCCGCCGGCAGCGCTCGATGATATCGCAGCGCTGAACTATACGGGTGGCACCACGGGCATGCCGAAGGGGTGCGTCCATACCCAGCGCGACATGGTCTATACGGCCGCCGCCAATCACGGCATTTCGGTCGTCTCCAATCAGAACAGCATCTATCTGTCGTTCTTCCCGGAGTTCTGGATTGCAGGTGAAAATTTCGGCCTGATCTTCCCGCTCTTCGCCGGGGCGACGCTGGTGCTGCTGGCGCGCTGGGATGCGGTGGGCGCGCTGGCGGCCATCGACCGCTACAAGGTCAATGTCACCGCGATGCCGGTGGATGGCGCGGTCGAGCTGATGGATCATCCGCGCTTCAAGGAGTTTGACCTGTCCTCGCTCGATCAGGTCCGCGTCGTCTCCTTCGTGAAGAAGCTCAATCCCGATTATCGCAAGCGCTGGAAAGATCTCACCGGCATCGTCCTCACCGAAGCCTCCTGGGGCATGACAGAAACGCACACGTCGAACACGTTCGTATCCGGCTTCCAGGAGAATGATTTCGATTTGCTGTCGCAGCCCATCTTCGTCGGCCTGCCGGTGCCGGGCGCCGAATTCAAGATCACCGATTTCGAGACCGGCGAACTGATGCCGCTCGGCGGCGAGGGGGAGATCCGCGTTCGTACGCCATCGCTGCTCAAGAGCTATTGGAACAAACCTGAAGCAACAGCCGAGTCGCTCGTCGATGGCTGGCTGCGTACCGGCGATATCGGCACCATCGATACGCAGGGGTTCCTGCACTTCCTCGGCCGCCGCAAGGAGATGCTGAAAGTGAAGGGCATGAGCGTGTTTCCGCCGGAGATCGAAGCGCTGCTCGGCCAGCACCCGAAAGTGTTGGGTTCCGGCGTGGTCGGCCGCGACGATGCCGACAAGGGGCAGGTGCCCGTTGCCTTCATCCAGCTCAAGCCGGAGGCCCATGGCAGCGTCACGCCGGCGGAGATCCAGGCGTGGTGCGCCGAGCGGATGGCCGTCTACAAAGTGCCGGAAATCCGTATCATCGACGCGCTGCCGATGACCGCCACCGGCAAGGTGAAGAAGCAGGAGCTGAACGCCAACGCGTCGCTCTGATCGGTGTGCGCCGCTGTCCGCGCGCGGCGAAGGCCGCTCCGGATCGTGTCTGTTGTCTACGGAGAGTTTGATGTCCTTTCGTAAATTGCTGATCGCCAATCGCGGCGAGATCGCCATTCGCATCGCACGCGCCGCCGCCGATGCCGGTCTCGCCACTGTCGCGATTCATCCGGCCGACGATGCGAATTCGCTCCATGTTCGCATTGCCGATGAGGCGCAAGAGATTCCCGGCCGCGGTGCGCGCGCCTATCTGGATATCGAGGGCGTGATCGGCGCAGCCAAAGCCAGTGGCTGCGACGCGCTGCATCCCGGCTATGGTTTTCTCAGCGAGAATGCCGATCTCGCGCAGCGCTGCGCCGAAGAAGGCATCGTCTTTGTCGGCCCATCGCCCGCGGCGCTTAAATTGTTCGGCGACAAGGTCGCTGCGAAGCAGCTTGCCAAGCGCTGCGGCGTACCCATCATCGCCGGCACCACCGGGCCATCGACGCTGGAGGAGATCAAGGCGTTCTTCGCCTCGCTCGGCGACAACGCGGCAATCATGATCAAGGCGATGGCCGGTGGCGGCGGTCGCGGCATGCGCATGGTCGAGCGTGCTGCCGACATCGATGACGCCTATGCGCGCTGCCAGTCCGAGGCCAAGGCCGGCTTCGGCTATGACGGCGTCTATGCCGAGCGTCTGATCCGCAATGCCCGGCATATCGAGGTTCAGATCATCGGCGATCGCCATGGCACTGTCAGCCATCTGTGGGAGCGCGAATGCACCATTCAACGCCGCAATCAGAAACTGGTCGAGATCGCGCCGAGCCCGTCGCTTACGGACGGTCTGCGTCAGCGGATCGTCGAAGCCGCGCGGCAGCTCGCGTCGGAAGCCAGATATGACAGTCTTGGCACCTTCGAGTTCCTGGTCGACGGCGAAGCCGGCGAGGGGGATGGCGCCTTCGCCTTCATTGAGGCCAATCCGCGGCTGCAGGTCGAGCACACGGTGACCGAAGAGGTGCTGTCCGTCGATCTCGTCGGCGCGCAGCTCGCCGTCGCCGCCGGCGCGACGCTCGCATCGCTCGGGCTCGACCAGGCGTCGGTGCCGAAGCCGCGCGGCTTTGCCATGCAGCTGCGTATCAATATGGAGACGATGGATGCCACCGGCGGGACTCAGCCGACCGGCGGCACGCTCGCCGTGTTCGAACCGCCAGCGGGACCGGGCGTGCGCGTCGATACGTTCGGCTATGCCGGCTACCGGACCAGCGCGGCCTTCGACTCGCTGCTCGCCAAGGTCATCGTCCACACGCCGATGAAGTGGGCCGATGTCGTCGCCAAGGGCGCGCGTTCACTGCGCGAGTTTCGCATCGAGGGCGTTGCGACGAATATCCCGTTCATTCAGGCTATCCTTGCTCACCCGGATTTTCAGGCCAATCGTGTCAGCACCAACTTCATCGATCGGAATGTTGCGGATCTCGTGACGGCGGCAAAGGCCTCCGCGCCGTCGCTATTCGCCGCCAGCGGGACTGCCGCACAAGGTGGGGCATCGTCCGCCGCGGCGGAGCCCGCGCCGGAGGGGGCGGTTGCCGTGATCGCGCCGCTGCAGGGAACCATCGTGTCGATCCCGGTGGCCGAAGGCGACATGGTGCGTCCCGGGCAGCAGCTCGCCATCATCGAATCCATGAAGATGGAACATCTCGTCACCGCGCAACAGGGCGGCCGCGTCATGCGGATCGTCGCGGCAGACGGCGCCACGCTGATGCAGAACGAGGCGATCCTGTATCTCGAGCCGCAGGACGTCGAAGGCGATCTCGTCGCCGAGCAGGCCGAGATCGATCTCGATCATATCCGGCCCGATCTCGCCGAATTGCTTGCGCGGCAGGCCATCACATTCGATGAGAACCGCCCGTCCTCGGTCGAGCGGCGGCGCAAGACCAATCAGCGCACGGCGCGCGAGAACATCGCGCAACTCGTCGATGAGGGCTCCTTCATGGAATATGGCAGCCTGGCCATTGCCGGCCAGCGCCGCCGTCGTTCCGTCGCCGATCTCATCGAGAACACGCCTGCCGACGGTCTCGTCTCGGGCGTCGCCACGGTCAATGCGAAGACGTTCGGCGAACATGCCGCGCGCTGTATGGTCATTTCCTACGACTATACGGTTCTTGCCGGCACGCAGGGGCATATGAACCACAAGAAGATCGACCGCATGCTGTCGCTGGTCGAGCAGTGGCGGATGCCGCTGGTGTTCTATGCGGAAGGCGGCGGCGGCCGTCCCGGCGACACTGATCGGCTCGGTTTGACCGGTCTCGACGGGCCGTCCTTCGTGCAATTCGCGAAGCTCTCGGGCCTCGTGCCGGTGATCGGCGTCGTCTCCGGCTATTGCTTCGCCGGCAATGCCGCGATGCTCGGCTGCTGCGATGTCATCATTGCCACGAAGAACGCCTCGATCGGCATGGGCGGCCCAGCGATGATCGAAGGCGGCGGGCTCGGTGTCTATCATCCGGCCGAAGTCGGCCCCGTCTCGTTCCAGTCGCCGAATGGCGTCGTCGATATTCTTGTCGAGGACGAGGAGGAAGCGACGCGGGTTGCGCAGAAATATCTGTCCTATTTTCAGGGCGCGGTTCCGGAATGGCGTGCACCGGATCAGCGGCTGCTGCGCCGTGCGATCCCCGAGAACCGGCTCCGCGTCTACGACGTCCGCAATGTGATCGATCTCATGGCGGATGAAGACTCCGTGCTCGAGATCCGTCGCGATTTCGGCGTTGGCATGATCACTGCCTTCATCCGTATCGAGGGCAAGCCGTTCGGCCTCATCGCCAACAATCCGAAACATCTCGGCGGCGCCATCGATGCCGAAGCCGGCGACAAGGCCGCGCGCTTCATGCAGCTCTGCGATGCTTTCGACATTCCGATCGTCTCGCTCTGCGACACACCCGGCTTCATGGTCGGGCCCGAAGCGGAGAAGACCGCAATCGTTCGCCATGTGGCGCGCATGTTCGTCACCGGCGCGAGCATCACGGTGCCGCTGTTCGGCATCGTGCTGCGCAAGGGCTACGGGCTGGGAGCGCAGTCCATGATCGGCGGCGGTTTCCATGCCTCGTTCTTCACGGCGGCATGGCCGACGGGCGAGTTCGGCGGTATGGGGCTGGAAGGTTATGTCCGCCTCGGCTTCCGCAAGGAGATGGAAGCCATCGCCGATCCCGTCGAGCGCGAGACCTGGTACAAGAACAAGGTCGCCGAGCTTTATGCCAATGGTAAAGCGACCTCGATTGCCTCGGTCTTCGAGATCGACAATGTGATCGATCCCGCGGAAACGCGGCGCTGGATCATGGCCGGCCTGCGGTCGGTCCCGGTACCGCCTGAACGCGCAACACGCAAGCGCCCCTGCATCGATACCTGGTAATTCGGAGACGTCAGATGACATCAGCTGCATTCGAGACTGCCATCGAAGACGCCGGGGCCATGCTGATCGGTCCGTGGCGTCAGCCGCGCCAGATGCTGCATGCCCAGACCTACGATTCCCATGCATCCATCCATGATGATGCGACCGCACAAAAGCTTGGCTTCAAGGGCGGTACCATCGAAGGGCCGACCCATTTCAGTCAGTTCGCGCCGCTCTGCGCGAAGCTATGGGGGCAGGCGTGGTTCGAGGCCGGCTGTCTTTCCGCACACTATCGCAACGCCGTCTTCGAGGGCGAGGAGGTGCAGGCCATTCTGGAGAAGCCCACGAATGGTGTGCACCATGCAACGGTCCGGATGGTCAAGCGCGACGGCACGGAAGTGCTGCACGGCACGGCATCGGTGGGGCCGGATGCGCCGCCATCGGCGCTCGATGTCCGGCTCACCGAACTGAAGCCGCTGATCGACGCGGTCATCCTGCGCGACATCAAGATCGGCATGACGACTGCACCTCAGGACGTCCGAATGGATTTCGACCAGCATATGGGCGATCTCTATCCTTTCTCCCTCGCGCAGAAGCTGAAGGTCATCACCGAGCCGTCGCTGTACTACACGCCGGAGGGTGGCAAGGGATCGCCCTGGGGGCGCCCGATCATCCCGATGGAAATGCTGAGCGTGCTGTTCCAGCACGGAAGCAAGAAGGATGGATTGCCAGTGAAGGGCCCGGCCGTGGGTCTGTTTGCCGATCAGGAGATCCGCGTCATCAAAGGACCACTCTTCGTCGGCGAGGACTACCGTATCCGGCGCGAAGTGGTCGCGATGTCGGGCAGCAAGCGCACCGAAAGCCTGTGGGTGCGTACCGAAGTGCGCGACAGCAGTCAGGTCCTGGTGGCAACGATGCTGCTCAATCTGGCGACCCTGAAGGAGTCGTATTCTCCCTATCAGGCGGAATATGCCGCTCTTTTCAAGAATTAGATTGATACGGATTCGCCGTTAGCGCGATTTCACGATTTCGCGCATCAGCGGCTTCGACCCATCGAGAAACACGCGGACGGCATCGCGCACGATGTCGTCCAGTTTCTCCGGCGTCGGTGTTTCATAGACGAAGCGCCGGATCGCCATGTAGAAGATGCGACCGTGCAGGCCCCAGAACATCTCCACTTCGCGCTCCGATAGCGGGACTACATCGCTTGATGGCAGCTTCAGGTCGTGGCGCAGCTCGCGGCATGCGGGCTCTATGATCTGCTCGCGCACGATCTGCAGATAGCGCTTGGTGATGTCGAACGATTTCATCCCCGAAAACACGAAGATGCGCACCCAGTTATATTCGAACACCTGCTGCACATATTCGAGATAGAACTGCGACAGCCGCGCCTGTAGCGGCTGCGAGCGGTCCTGGATCAGCCCGGCCCATGTGGGTGACCAGCGGCTGAGATAGATCTCTTCATAGACACGCTCGATCAGCGCTTCCTTGCTCGGGAAGTGGCGATAGATGGCCGAATGGGTGATGCCCATGCGCTTGGCCAGCTCGCGCGTCTGGCCGCCAAAACCCTGCTCGGCGAAGAACTTGATCGCCTCGTCGAGGATGAAGCGCTCGCGCTCGGCAGCGCGCATGTTGCGGCGCGGCGGCTTTTCGACGGTTTTGGCGGGCTTTTTGACCATATGCACTTCGATTTGCTTGTGACTGAATATCGCAATCGCGAAAAGAGACCAAATGGTCATTTCTCTTGACCGCAGGAATTCGGCGTGCTCTAGATTTAAGACCAAATGGTCACAAAACTCGGCGTCCGCGAGACGTCTGGGAGGATGAGTTGAAGGCGAGGGCATTCAACTATGTGAGGGCTTCCACGCTCGTGGAGGCGCTGGATGCATTCGAGGAGGCCGGCAGCGATGCGAGCTATATCGCAGGCGGCCAGAGCCTCGTGCCGGCGCTTGCCTTGCGTTTGCAGGCGCCTGAGGTGCTCATCGACATCGCGCATGTTCCCGATCTTCAAGGCATCGAGCTCAGAGGCAGCTGGCTTCGGATCGGTGCGCTGACGCGCCATGCCGAGGTGCTCACCGATCCGCTGATCCGTCAGCATGCGCCGCTCTACAGCGAAGCCGCGCCGCATGTCGCTCATCCGGCGATTCGTAACAAAGGTACGCTCGGCGGCAGCGTTTCCCATGCCGATCCCGCGTCGGAATTCCCGGCGATGACTTTGGCGCTCGGCGCCGAACTCGAAATTGCCAATCGCGAGGGGACGCGTCGCGTACCGGCGGATGAGTTTTTCGTCGATCTGTTCCAGACCGCCATCGAGCCCGGCGAATTGCTGGTCGCCATTCATGTCCCGATCGTGCGACCCGGCCATCGATGGGCCTTCCATGAGCTTGCCCGTCGTCGCGGCGATTTCGCATTGGTTGGCTGCGGCGTTCTTGCAGAGATCGTGGACGGCGCGATTGAGCAAATTCGGATTGCGCTGTTCTCGGTAGGCAACACGCCGCTACGCGCCTGGAAAGCGGAAGACGCATTGATGGGGCGTATTCTCAATCAGGATGCCATCGCTGCAGCGCAAGCTGCTGTCATGCACGATATCGACCCACCCGAGGATGAGAACGTGCCACCCGCCATGCGCCGCCATCTGGCGCGCGTGTTACTCGGTCGTCTGCTCGGCCAGATCGCGAGGCAGGAGCCATGAGCGATCTCATCGATGTGGCTATGACCGTGAATGGCGCTGAGGTCGCGCATCGCGTCCCGGCGCGAACCACGCTTGCCGATTTCCTGCGCCAGACATTGGAACTTACCGGGACGCATACCGGATGCGAGATGGGCGTCTGCGGTGCATGTCTTGTGCTCCTCGATGGCCGTGTCGTCCATTCGTGCCTGACCTTCGCCGTGCAGGCGAGCGGCTCGACTATCGAGACGGTGGAAGGCTTGACCGAACGTGCGGTCATCGCCGATCTGCAGGAGGCCTTCCACCAGCGCAATTCATTGCAATGCGGCTTCTGCACCCCGGGCATGCTGATGACCGCCTATAGCCTGCTGTCGCAGCCGGGCATTCCAACGCGCGAGGAAATTCGCGACGCGCTGTCGGGCAACTACTGCCGTTGCACCGGTTATGAAGCGATCGTCGATGCCATCGAGACGACGGCGCGCAATCGCGCCGAGGAGGTGGACGCATGAGCGCGATCACCTCACTGGATCGTCCGAACTCCTATATCGGCCGCTCAGTGCCGCGGCCGAATGCCAAGCGACTGCTTGCCGGTCGTGGTCGTTATGTAACGGACATAACGTTGCCGCGGATGTTGCATGTCGCCTATGTCCGCAGTCCCTATGCGCATGCGAAGATCGTGTCGATCGACGCGCAGGCGGCGCGCGAGGCGCCCGGTGTGCGGCTGGTCGCTACCGGCGAGGATCTCGCAAAACTCTGTTCGCCATGGGTCGGCACCATGGATCACTTCAAGGGCATGAAGTCGCCGCCGCAATGGCCGTTGCCCATCGACAAGGTGGTGTGGGCCGGGCAGGCGGTAGTCGCCGTCGTCGCCGATACGCGCGCGCTGGCGGAAGATGCTGCCGAGCTGGTGTCGATCGAGTTCGATGAGCTTCCCGCCGTCGTCGATATCGATGCGGCCCGCGATCCCGGGGCGCCGATGATCTCGCCGGAGCTTGGCAGCAATCTGTGCTTCCAGGGTAAGCTGGACACCGGTGGTGTCGACGATGTGTTCGCCGGGGCCGCGCATGTGGTCGAGGAGGAATTTCACTTCGGCCGACACACCGCCGTCACCATGGAGCCGCGCGCGATCATCGCCGATTACGATGCCAGCGAGCCGAAGCTGACGGTGCATCATGCCACGCAGACGCCGTATCAGTTCCAGGATATCTATGCACGGCACTACGGCATCCCGGAAGCCTGCGTGCGCGTGATCGCGCCCGACATCGGCGGTTCGTTCGGCATGAAGCTGCACATGTATCACGAGGACATGGCGGTGGTCGGGCTCAGCATGATGCTGGGACGTCCGGTGAAATATGTCGCCGATCGCATGGAATCCTTCGTGTCCGACATCCACGCGCGCGACCACCGCGTTCGTGCGCGCATGGCGGCGGATGCCGACGGTACTATCCTTGCGATGGATGTCGAGGACGTCACCGGCATCGGCGCTTTCTCCGCCTATCCGCGCACCAGCGTGGTGGAGGGCAATCAGGTTTATCGCCTGATGGGCGCGCCCTACACGTTCAGGAACTACCGTGCCGATCTGCAGGTGGTGTTCCAGAACAAGGTGCAGATGAGCCAGTACCGCGCCGTCGGTCATCCCGTGGCCTGCACGGTAACCGAGCGGCTGGTGGACATGATCGCCGCGAAGACGTCGCGCGATGTGTTCGATATCCGCAGCGGCAACCTGATCCCGGACGATGCCTATCCTTGCACGTCGCCCACCGGCTACAAGTTCGAGGCGCTGTCGCATCACGCCTGTCTCGCGAAAATTCGCGAGATGATGGACTATGACGGCCTGCGCGCCGAGCAGGCCGAACTGCGCAAGCAGGGCATCCATCGCGGCATCGGCATCGCCACTTTTGTCGAGATCACCAATCCGAGCCCTGCCTTCTACGGCGTCGGCGGCGTGCGCATCTCGTCGCAGGATGGCGCCATTCTCAAGATCACGCCATCCGGCGATGTGCGCTGCCTGATCTCGATCACCGAGCTCGGGCAGGGCACCGAGACTATCGTTGGGCAGATCGTGGCCGAACATCTCGGCGTCGATCGCGATCGCATCAAGGTCATCACGGGCGATACCGAAACGACGCCCCACGGCGGCGCCACTTACGCCTGCCGCGGCGCCGGCATCGGTGGCGAGACAGCCCTGCAGGCAGCGCAGAAGCTCAAGGGCAACGTGCTGTCCGTCGCTGCGGCCATCCTGCAGGAGGAAGCTGACAAGCTCGACATGCAGGCCGGCTGGATCATCGACAAGGCCACCAGCCAGCAACGTATCGAACTCGCCGAGATCGCGCGCATCGCCTATTTCCGTTCGGATACACTGCCGCCTGGCACCCAGGCGCAGCTCTCCGTCGCGCATCATTATGCGCCGGAGGGCTATCCGTTCGCCTTCACCAATGGTGTGCAGGCCTGTCATCTTGAACTCGATGTCGAGACGGGCTTCGTGAAGATCCTGAAGATGTGGGTGGTCGAGGATTGCGGCCGCGTCATCAATCCGCTGCTGGTGGACGAGCAGATCCGCGGCGGCGTGGTTCAGGGCCTGGGCGCGGCGTTCTTCGAGGAATGCGTTTATGGCGAGAACGGCCAGCTCACCAACGGATCGCTCGCGGACTATCTCGTCCCCATGGCGGTGGAAATGCCCGATATCGTCGTCGCCCATGTGGAGACGCCGACACTGGATACCCAGCTCGGCGCCAAGGGCGTGGGCGAAGCAGGGACCGCCGCGGCTTCTGCTGCGGCGATGAATGCCATCAACGATGCAATGTCGCCATTCGGCGGCACCATCGCGCAGGTACCGATGACACCTGCGCGCATACTCAAGGCGCTTGGACACATCTGATCGACAAAACTGACAACAGGGAGGGAGCACATGACCAAGGACAATCACAACTCGAACCGTTTCAATATTTCGCGTCGCCATATGCTGGCTGCGCTTGGCACCGGCGCAAGCATGGTCGCGATGCCGTGGATCGCCCGCGCGGCCGACGACACCATCCGGATCGGCTTTCCGACGCCGCTGACCGGCCCGTTCGCAGCCGAGGCCAAGGACCAGGTCAAGAGCGCCGAACTCGCCGTCAAGCAGGTCAACGACAAGGGTGGCGTCAATGGTCGCAAAGTCGAACTTCTTGTGCGTGACGACAAGCTCAATGGCGGCGAAGCCGCGACGCGCACGCTGGAACTGATCGAGAAGGACAAGGTGCATGCGATCGTCGGATCGCTGTCCAGCGCCGTGCAGCTCGCGGTCAACGAAGTCACCCGCGCCCGCGGCGTGCTCTATGTCTCGATCAGCCAGTCCGACACCATCAACGAGGTGAAGGATTTCAGCAAATACACCTTCCATGAAGCGCTGAACCCGACCATGACGACCGCGGCCGTTGCGCGGCACAGCTTCAAGAAGGGCACCAAGGTCGCGCATCTCGTCGCCGACTATGCCTATGGCCATGAAATGCTGCGCGGCTTCAAGCGTGCGCAGGCAGCGATCGGCGCGGAGACCGTGGGCGAGATCATGCACCCGTTCGGCGCTGCAGATTATTCGACCTTCATGCCACGCCTGCGCTCGATGCGTCCGGATATCCTCTGCATCAGCAATTTCGGCCGCGACCAGGCGAATTCGATCAAGCAGGCGGTGGATTTCGGCCTCAAGCAGAGCGCGAAGATCGTCGTGCCGGTGCTGCTGCACAATCAGCGCCTCGCGGTCAGCCCGGAAGTGTTCGAGGGCGTGGTCGGCGGCTCCAACTTCTATTGGGGTCTCGAAAGCACTGTGCCCTCGGCCAAGGCGTTCAACGATGCCTATCGTGCGGCCAATGGCGGCGCGATCCCGACCGACTACGGCGCTTATGGCTATACCGGCGTGATGTCGCTGTTGCAGGCGATGCAGGCGGCGGGCGGCACCGACACCGACAAGGTGATCGCGGCCCTCGAGGCGCTGAAATATGACGTTGCCAAGGGCCCGCAATATTATCGCAAATGCGACCACCAGTCGGTGCAGTCGGTGCTCGTCCTGGAGTCCAAGAAGAAAGCCGACATGAAGGGCGACAGCGATCTGTTCAGCATCGTCGCCAATGAAGCGCCGTCGGAACAGGTGCTGCGCACCTGCACCGAACTCGGCTTCCCCACCTAAGAAGGCACGCGCCGTCCCATGGATACAGAACTCATTCTGATGCAACTCTTTTCCGGAGTTGCCCTCGGTGCCATCCTCGTGATCACCGCGCTCGGCCTGTCGATCATCTTCGGCATGATGGGCGTGGTGAATTTCGCGCATGGCGCCCTGTTCATGGTCGGCGCCTATGCCGGGCTGTGGGTCGCTTCACTCACCGGCAGTTTCTGGTGGGGGCTTCTGGTTGCTCCCATCATGATCGGCGTGTTCGGCATGTTGATCGAATTCGTCCTGATCCGGCGGCTCTATGGCCGCTCGATCGACGATCCGCTGCTGCTCACCTTCGGCCTCAGCTATGTGCTGGTCGAAGGCGTGCGCATCGTGTTCGGCAGTGACGGCATCCCGTTCCCGACGCCGGCACTGCTCACCGGCGTGGTCGATCTCGGCGTCGGCTTCTTCCCGATCTATCGCATCTTCGTGGTCGGCCTCGTGTTCGCCATCGTCCTGCTGCTGTGGCTCGGGTTGGAGAAGACCAAGTTCGGCCTCATCGTCCGCGCCGGATCGCGCGATCCCACCATGATGCGCGTGCTCGGCGTCGATATCAGCAAGGTATGGCTCGGCGTGTTCGGCCTCGGCGTCGGTCTTGCCGCGCTCGGCGGTGTGCTCGCCGGTCCGATGCGCTCGGTCAATCCGGAAATGGGCGCGCTGGTGTTGGCCGAGGCCTTTGTGGTGACGGTCATCGGCGGCCTTGGCTCGCTGGTCGGCGCCATCATCGCCGGGCTTCTGGTCGGCGTCGTCATCAGCATGACCGCGCTGTTCGCACCCGAAATGGCGACCATCGTGATGTTTGCGCTGATGGCCATCGTGCTTCTGATCCGGCCGCAGGGCCTGTTCGGCAAACTCGCGTAACGGAGCAGAGATCATGAATTCCCCGGCTGTTACCGCCCCGTTGCCCGCTGAGGCGCGAAAGCCCGCGCGTCTCAAGGCTGTCATGACCACCTATCGCGTCCCGCTGTCGATCCTCGCGCTGTGCATCCTGCCCTGGCTGCTGCCGTCCAAGGCGCTGGCGGTCAACGTGCTGATCTACGGCGTCGTCTGCGTCGGTTATAACCTGCTGTTCGGCTACACTGGCCTGTTGTCGTTCGGGCACGCCGCCTTCTTCGGCGCCGGCGCCTATATCACCGGCATCGCCATCGGCCAGTTCGGCGTGCCCTGGTATCTCGCGGTGATGATGGGCGTTGCCGGCGGCGCGGTGCTGGCTTTCATCATCGGCGGCATGTCCACGCGCACGCGCGGCATCTATTTTTCGATGGTTACGCTCGCGCTCGCGCAGCTCGTCTATTACGTGGCGCTGCAGGCCTCCGGATGGACCGGCGGCGAAAACGGGCTGCGCGGCTTTACGGTGAACAAGATCAACCTGTTCGGATTCGACATCAACTTTCTCGATCCCGTTAACAAATACTACGTGCTGATGCTGTTCGCCGCCGCGGCGCTGTGGCTGGTCTCACGTATTCTCAATTCGCCCTTCGGCGCTGCCATCGAGGCGATCCGCGAGAACGAGCGTCGTGCCCGCACCTGCGGCTATGATGTCGAGCGTACAAAGCTTCTGTCCTTCACGCTGTCGGGCACCATCTGCGCCCTCGGCGGCACCATGTCAGCGCTGCATCTCGCTTTCGTTCCGCTGGAATCGCTGCACTATCTCACCTCGGGCATGATCGTGATGATGACGCTGCTTGGTGGGGCCTCGAGCTTCTTCGGCCCGTTCATCGGGGCGTTGGTGTTCCTCTTGATGGAAGACGTTTTCTCGCTGTGGACGTCGCATTGGCAGATCATCGTCGGCTCCATCTTCGTGTTGTTCGTCCTGTTCCTGCCCAAGGGCATCTGGGGCACATTCCTGTCGAGGGCTGTCCGATGACCGCGCCGCTGCTCGCCGTCGAGAATGTCGGCATGAAATTCGGTGGCTTCGTCGCGCTGCAGGGCGTGACCACCGAATTCCGTCCCGGCCGGGTCACCTCCATCATCGGGCCGAACGGCGCCGGCAAGAGTACGTTCTTCAACGTGCTGTCCGGCGTGCTGACGCCATCCACGGGATCTGTCCGCTTCAAGGGCGACGATCTCAGGGGCACGCGTCAGCACGAATTCGTCCATCGCGGCATCGCGCGCTCGTATCAGATCACCAACATCTTCCCCGATCTGAGCGTGCACGAGAACGTCCGCGTCGCCGCCCAGGCCGGCCGCGCGCGCTACAATATCTGGACCAATCGCAACAGGTTTCCGGAACTGGATGCACGCGCCGACAAGGCGCTGGAATCCGTCGGACTCATCGCCAAGCGCAACGAGACGGCGAAGTTCCTGGCCCATGGCCAGCAGCGTGCGCTGGAGATCGCAATCGCATTGATTTCCGGTCCCGAAGTGCTGTTGCTCGACGAACCGACCGCCGGCATGGGCCCGGAAGAGACCAAGGAAATGGTGGCGCTGCTGGAGAAGCTGGCAGCTGAGCGCACCATTCTTCTGGTCGAACACAAGATGAAGATGATCCTCGGCCTCAGCGACCGCATCCTCGTGCTGCATCACGGCCAGCTTATCGCCGACGGCACGCCGCACGACATCCAGACGGACCCCGAGGTTCGTCGCGTCTATCTGGGACAGAACCATGGCTATGCTTGAGATCCGCGACCTGAATGCTTGGTACGGCTCCAGCCACACGCTGCATGGCGTCTCGCTGAACGTGAAGCAGGGCGAAGTCGTCGCCCTGGTTGGCCGCAACGGCGCCGGCAAGACCACCACCATCCGCTCCATCATGGGCTTGATGCCGAAGATCACCGGCAACATGCAGTTCGACGGCAAGGATCTGGTCGCGCTGAAGGCTCATGACCGCTACCGCCTCGGCCTTGCCTATGTGCCGGAAGAGCGCCGCATCGTGCCGGGCCTCACCGTGCGTGAGAACCTGCAGCTCGGTCTCGTCGCGTCAAGCGGCAAGATCGACGAGCGTGAGGCCATCGAGGAAATCGCCGCGAGCTTCCCGCGCTTGAAGGAGCGTCTCGATCAGGAAGGCGTCACTATGTCCGGGGGCGAGCAGCAGATGCTCGCCATCGCCCGCGCTACCATCGCCAAGCCAAAGATGATCCTGCTCGACGAGCCCTCGGAAGGGATCATGCCGGTGCTGGTGGAGGAGATGGGCGTGCTGTTCCGCAAGCTGCGCGATCAAGGCGTCACGCTGTTGCTGGTTGAACAGAATGTCGAATGGGCGCTGCGCCTCGCCGATCGCGCAGTCATCCTCGATCAGGGCGAGGTCGTCCATGAAAGCAGCTCGGAAGCGCTGCTCGCCGACAAGGACATGCAGGAACGTTATTGCGCGGTTTGAGCGCTGGCTCCCAAGGAAATGATACGATGCAGATGAACGACAGCCAGACCATTCCGGCCTCGCGCGAGACGGTGTGGGCCGCGCTCAACGATCCCGCTGTGCTGAAGCAATGCATTCCTGGTTGCCAGGAACTGGAGATGACGTCGCCGACGGAGATGACGGCCAAGGTCGTCATCAAGGTCGGCCCAGTGAAGGCGAGTTTCGGCGGCAAGGTCACGCTGAGCGATCTCGATCCGCCGAACGGTTACAAGATCACGGGTGAGGGCTCCGGCGGCGTCGCCGGCTTTGCCAAAGGTGGTGCGGCGATCCAGCTTGAGGCGGCCGGCGAGACCGAGACGATCCTGCATTATCAGGTCGACTCCCAGATCGGCGGCAAGCTGGCCCAGCTCGGCGGTCGGCTCATCGATGCTACGGCAAAGAAACTGGCCGGCGAATTCTTTGCCAAGTTCGGTGCGGTGGTCTCTGGCGCGAGCTGAGCGCCGACGCCGATCTACGCCGCGATGAACTGTTTCCGCGCTTCGCGCACCTTGCCGACGATATAGCGCCGGATCTCGCGCACGCGCCGTGTGTCATGCGTGTCGGGATGCGAGATCAGCCAATAGGTGCGGGTGAAGCAGTCGGCCGGCAGGATGCGCCGCAGCTCGGGGTAACGCTGTGCCGCATAGTCGTGCAGGATGCCGACGCCATGGCCGGCGCGCACCGCTTCGAGCTGGCCGATCACGCTGCCGCATTCGAAACGCCGGGTGATCAGATCGCTCAGCGTCGAGGCATAATCCAGCGCGCGGCTGAAGATGATGTCGTGGATATAGGTGATCAGAAGATGCTCCGAGAGATCACTGACCTTTCTGATCGCCGGTGATCGCGCGAGATAGTCGTTGGAGGCATAGAAGCTGAGCGTGTAATCCGTCAGCTTGGTGCAGATCAGCTTGCCTTCGTCCGGTCGCTCCACGGTGACGACCATGTCGGCCTCGCGCTTGGCCAGCGAGAAGGTGCGGGGAAGGGCGACGAGCTGGATCACCAGATCGGGATTGTCCGCCGCAAAGGCGCCGAGCTTGTCGGCCAGAAAATAGTTGCCGAGCCCGTCCGGTGCCCCGATCCGCACGGTGCCGGCGATCTTGTCCGCGGCAGAGGAGAGCTGCGAGCCGACGCGCAGCAATTCCGATTCCGCCCGCTCCGCCGCCGCGAGCAGCGCGACACCGGCGGGGGTCAGCGACGATCCCGTGGTCTGGCGGTTGAGCAGTTTTGTCTTGAGGTCCTTTTCCAGCGCCGTGAGCTGGCGGGCGACGGTGGCATGATTGAGCTTGAGCCGCTTGGCGGCGCCGAGAATCTGGCCCGTGCGGGCGACCTCGAGAAAAATCCGAACCTTGTCCCAATCCATGGCGGGACCTTATTGGTTCCACATCTGCGCCGCAATATACCACCCGGTTGCACTGCGACCTTTGCCCGCTGCATCAAACACGCAAATGTCACTGGGCAAACCTGAAAGCCGGATTAGCTTCTCCCGATAAATAGAAGATAAGCGGGAGGCTTCCAATGTCGGCATCATATGATCCCGTCACCGTTGCTCTCATGCGCGACGTCCTGAGCAAAGTCGTCGCCAAGGTTCCGGAGCAGCATCGTACCTCGGCCAATCAGGCCGCGATTGCAAGCCGCATTCTGGCGACTGCCGCGCAGGGCATTCGGTCGGAAGAAGCGCTGACCAGCGAGGCTCTGGCGGAAGTGAAGGAAATCTTCACGGGTCCGGCCGGAATGAGGCGCCTGCACAGCGAATTGTCGAAAGTGTTCGGGTGAAAGATCGTAGGGCGGATTAGCCGAAGGCGTAATCCGCCGGCCGAGTCAAAATTGAAACTCCGCGGCGGATGACGCTTCGCTCATCCGCCCTACGTCCGAGTGTCACCCGAACTTGTGCGAAACGTTTTTCGTCACGGTGTAGCAGCCGAGACCTTCGATGCCGCCTTCGCGGCCATAGCCCGAGTCCTTCACACCGCCGAATGGCGTCTCCGCCGTCGATGCCACGAAGTGGTTGATGGTGAGATTGCCCGTCTCCACGTCGTTCGAGATCCGCTGTACATTGTCCGCGGAATTCGTGAAGGCATAGGCGGCGAGGCCGAAGGGCAGGGCGTTGGCCTTGGCGATGGCTTCATCCAGATCGCGCACCGGATTGACCAATGCCAGCGGGCCGAACGGCTCCTCGTTCATCGCCAGCGCATCGTCGGGCACATTGGCGAGCACAGTCAGCGGATAGAAATAGCCGCGATTGCCGATGCGCTCGCCGCCTGCCAGTACGCGTGCGCCGCGCTTCTTGGCGTCGCCGACCAGTCGCTCCATGGCATCGACGCGGCGCGGATTGGCCAGCGGGCCGAGCTGTGTGGACGGGTCCATGCCGTTGCCGATCTTCAGCGCCGCAGCGCCTTCGGCAAAGGTTTTTGCGAAGATTTCAAAATTCTTCTCCTGCACGAAGAAGCGCGTCGGCGCGACACAGACCTGGCCGGCATTGCGCGACTTGGTCGCGACCGACGCCTTCGCCGTGGCAACGGGATCGACATCGTCGCACACGATCACCGGGCCATGACCGCCAAGCTCCATGATCGCCGGCTTCATCGCCTGACCCGCCATCGCGGCGAGATGCTTGCCCACCGGCACCGAGCCGGTGAAGGTGATCAGGCGGATCGCATCATGCGGGACGAAATAGCTGGAAATCTCCGCGGGATCGCCGAACACGAGATTCAGCACGCCCTTCGGCAGGCCGGCATCGTGGAACGCGCGCACGAGCTGCATGGCGCCGGCCGGCGTTTCTTCCGAAGCCTTCAGGATGATCGAGCAGCCTGACGACAGAGCGCCGGCCACCTTGCGGCCCGGTGAGCTCATCGGGAAGTTCCACGGCGAGAAGGCGGCGACGGGGCCGATCGGCTGGCGATACACCGTATGCTGCAGGCCGGGTCCGGCCGGGATCACGCGGCCATACATGCGCATGCCCTCCGTGGCGTCCCATTCGATGATTTCGGCGCCGCGCAGGATTTCGAGTCTGGCCTGATCGAGCGGTTTGCCCTGTTCGAGGGTCATCGCCACCGCCATCTCGTCAACGCGTGCACGGATCAGCGCGGCGGCTTTCAGGATGATCTGCGCGCGCGCATTCGGTGCCGTCCTGCGCCAGACATGGAAGCCGCGCACCGCCGCAGCGAGCGCGTCGTCGAGATCGGCGCGGGTGGCATGCGGCACCGTTCCGATCACGCTCTCGTCGGCGGGATTGATGATCGGCGCACCGGATTTCCGGCGCCACTCTCCGTCCACGTAAAGCTCGATCTCTGGATAGGCCATGTCGAAGTCCACTTTCTTGCTCGCTGGAAGCGGTTGACTCCGCCTCGCTTGCGCGGCAATCAAACATATGTTGATATAATAGAACAAGCGTTCTGTTAGATAGAATAATCTGGAATTCGATCAGGTCGAAGATGCCGATGAGGAGACGAAGCGGAATGGCGGTGAACGCAGCGGCATCAGCCGCAACGCGCGCCATTTGCTCGCCGGTCATCGCGCGTCGGATGCGCTGAACGACAAGTCTCCAAGAACAAGGGTTGGGAGTAGAGACATGAGAGGGCACAAGGCCGCTGGGACGCTGGCGCTTGCGAGGTCGATCACACGCCGCGCAGCGATCGCAGGTGCATTTGCCGTGAGCGCAATGGTGTTCGCACCCGCGCAGGCGCAGGACGCCTATCCGAGCAAGATGATCCGCCTGCTGGTGCCATTCCCGGCCGGCAGCGCGACGGACGTCGAAGCGCGCTTCCTTGCCGACAAGGTCGGTGCCGTGCTCGGCCAGAAGATCCTGGTCGACAACAAGCCGGGCGCGAACGCGAATATCGGCGGGGCCGAAGTCGCGCGCAGCGCGGGCGATGGCTACACGCTCTATCTCGCCACCAACTCCACCCATTCGGCCAATGTGCATCTCTACAACAAGATGCCCTTCGACCCCGTCGCCGACTTCACGCCGATCGCGCGGTTGACGCGCAATCCGCTGGTGATGGTGGTCAACAAGGATTTTCCGGCGAAGGACCTCAAGGAGTTCATCGCTTACGGCAAGGCCAATCCAGGCAAGCTGAGCTACGGCTCCGGCAACACCGGCAGCATGGCTGCGGCGCAGCTCGTGCGCTCGCTCGCCAGCATCGATGCCGTGCGCATCTCCTATCCCGGCACGCCGCAGGCAATCACCGATCTGCTCGGTGGCCGTATCGAATTCGTGATCACCGACGTCGCTGTGACGCGCGAGTTCATCAACAATGGCAGTCTTCGCGCACTTGGCGTGACGACGGTGCAGCGCGTGTCGTCGCTGCCCAATGTGCCGCCGATGGCCGAGGTCGGTCTGCCCGGCTACGAGTTCGCCGCCTGGAGCGGCCTGTTCGGCCCGAAGAATCTACCGGCCGATGTGGTGGAAAAGCTCAACAAGGCTTTCCTGCAGGTGATGGCGACGGATGAGGCGAAGAAGTTCTTCGCCGATATCGGCCTTGAGCCGGATGTCTCGACGCCCGCCGGTCTCGCCGAACACGTCACCAAGCAGACCGAGCTGTGGGGCCGCATCATCAAGGAGTCCGGCCTTGAAAAAATCTGATCCCGTCAGTGTGGCCTTCGAGCAGTTGCCGGTGCTGCTGGAGCGCGATACCGCGCTGATCCAGCGCGGCCGCTTCCTCGATGTCGATTGCCTGCTCGGCTCGACCGAACAGGGCTATCATGTCTCCATCCGCACCGGTCGCATCACCGACATGGTGCCGGCCCCGGTGCTTATGCGCTCGTCCACCTTCAGCTACCGCGCCACGCCGGAGGCCTGGATGGCCTTCTGGCAGCCGATGCCGAAGGCTGGCTGGCATGATCTGCTCTCGCTCACCAAGCGCGGCGCCGCCACGCTTGAAGGCGAGGTCAAGCCCTTCCTGACCCATCTTCAGTATTTCAAGGATCTGCTCGCGCTCCCGCGCAATGCCGGAGGTGCAGCATGACCGGTTATATCGAGCCGATGATCGGCCGCTATGTGCATGTCGAGATCGACGGCACCATGCACCGCATCTATTTCGAGGAAGCGGGTTCGGGCATTCCGCTGGTCTGCCTGCACACCGCCGGCTCCGACAATCGCCAGTGGCGCTACCTGCTGGCGGATGAGGAGTTCACGAAAAACTACCGCATTATCGCCTTCGATCTGCCATGGCATGGCAAGTCGAACCCGCCCGCCAATTGGGACGGCAGTGAATATCAGCTGACAACGAAGCGCTACACGCAGACCATCCGCGCCTTCTGCAACGCACTCGATCTCGACAAGCCCGTGGTGATGGGTTGCTCCATCGGCGGCCGCATCGTGCTCAATCTTGCCATCGATCATGCCAGCGAATTCCGCGCGCTGATCGGTCTCGAAGCCGCCGACTTCCAGGCGCCGTGGTACGACACCGCCTGGCTCAATCGCCCGGACATTCATGGCGGTGAAGTCTGCGCCGCCTTGGTCTCCGGCCTCGTCGCGCCGCAGTCGCCGCCGGAAGCCCGCATGGAAACGCTGTGGGCCTACAAGCAGGGCGGCCCCGGTGTGTTCAAAGGCGATCTCTATTTCTATCGCGTCGATGGCGACCTGCGTGGCCGCACCGCTGCGATTGATACCAAAACCTGTCCGCTCTATCTGCTCACCGGCGAGTACGACTTCTCATGCTCGCCCGAAGACACTGTTCGCACGGCATCGAGCATCACCGGGGCAGAGGTGACGGTCATGGAAGCCCTCGGTCATTTTCCGATGAGCGAGAACCCTGCGCAGTTCCGGCGTTACATCGCGCCGGTGCTTGAGACCATCAAACAAAAACACAGTTCCTGAGGAGGGGCATCAGATGAAGTTTTTGAAGAACGCTTTCTACTTATCGGCAGCCCTCATGCTGTCGGCCCAGGCTGCGAACGCTGCCGAGACCATCAAGATCGGCGTACTGAACGACCAGTCCGGCGTGTTCGCCGACAATGGCGGCACCGGCTCCGTCGCTGCGGCCAAGCTCGCAGCTGAAGAGTTCGGCGGCGAGATCAACGGCATGAAGATCGAGATCATCACCGCCGATCACCAGAACAAGCCCGACGTCGCCGCGGCCACCGCGCGCCGCTGGATCGACAATGAGAAGGTCGACATGATCGCCGATGGCGCGGCGTCGTCGGCCGGCTTTGCTATCCTCGAAGTCGCCAAGCAGAAGAACAAGATCTTTGCCATCAGCGGCCCCGGCTCGTCGGACTTCACCGGCAAGGCCTGTTCGCCGATCTCCTTCCACTTCAACTATGACACCTATGCACTGTCGAAGCTGACCTCGGAGGCGATCACCAAGGCCGGCGGCAACACCTGGTATTTCATCTCAGCGGACTATGCCTTCGGCCACGCGCTGCAGCGTGACGCCACAAAATTCATCGAAGGCGCCGGCGGCAAGGTGATCGGCTCGTCGGCACATCCGCTCGGCACGGCTGACATGGCATCGTTCCTGCTGCAGGCGCAGGGCTCCAAGGCCAAGGTCGTCGGCCTCGCCACGTCGGGTGCCGATGTGCAGACCGCCATCAAGCAGGCCGGTGAATTCGGCATCGTCGAAAGCGGCCAGCAGCTCGCCGGTCTCCTCGTCTTCATCACCGACGTCAATGCGCTCGGCCTCAAGGCCACGCAGGGCCTGCAGGTGACGACGTCGTTCTACTGGGATCTCAACGAGCAGACCCGTGCCTGGGCCAAGCGCTATTTCGCGCTGACCAATAACAAGGTCCCGAGCATGGTGCAGGCCGGCGTCTATAGCGGCGTGCATCACTATCTCGCGGCGATAAAGGCGGCGGGCACCAAGGACACGGATGTCGTTGCCAAGAAGATGCACGAGCTGAAAGTCAACGACGCCTATAACAAGGACGTCACCGTGCGTCCGGACGGCCGCGTGCTGCACACCATGTATCTGATGCAGGTGAAGAAGCCGGAAGAATCGAAGTACAAGTTCGATTACTACAAGGTCATCACCACTTCGCCGGGCGAACAGGCATTCCGCCCGATGAGCGAAGGCAATTGCCCGCTGGTCAAGGGCTGATCCATTTCCTGCGGACGCGGCATCGCCGCGTCCGCTCAACGATCTCTATCCCGGAATGAAAAGGAACGCGGCATGACGACTGCCATTGGATTCATCGGTCTTGGTGTGATGGGCGAGCCGATGTGCCGCAACCTGGCCCAGAAGTCGGGCGCAGCGGTCTACGGTTTCGACCGCGCCGATGCGCCACTCGAACGCCTCGCAGAAGTCGGCGTCAAGCGCGCGGCCTCGCTCGCCGAACTCGCCAAGACCTGCGATGTGATCTTCATGGCGCTGCCGAGCGGCAAGCATGTGCAGGCCGTGTGCGAGGGCGACGACGGTCTTCTCGCCCATGCCGATGCGCGCCACACCGTCGTCGATCTCGGCACCTCGCCGGTGGAAGCCAGCCGCGAACTCGCTGGGAAATTTGCCGCCAAGGGCGCAGCCTATGCCGACGCACCGATCGCGCGCACGCGGCAGGCCGCCGAGGCCGGCACGCTCAGCGTCATGGTCGGCGCCTCGGCTGCGATCTTCGCAAAACTGCAGCCGCTGATCGCCACCTTCGCCACCGACATCACCCATTGCGGCGATATCGGCGCCGGGCAGGTCGTGAAGATCCTCAACAACATGGTGCTGATGGAAACCGTGGTCGCACTCGGTGAGGCGCTGGAGACGGCGAAGCGCGCCGGCCTCGATCCCAAGGTGGTGTTCGAGACCCTCGCCAAGGGCTCGGCCGACAGCTTTGCGCTGCGCAATCACGGCATGAAGGCGATGCTGCCGGGTACCTATCCCGAGCGCGCCTTCTCCACCGAATATGCCCGCAAGGACATCTCCTACGCACTCGATCTCGCCAAGTCGGTGAACATCCAGCTGCAGGGCGCGGAACTGGCCGACAAGATCCTCGGTCAGGCGATTGACGCCGGTGATGGCGATCTCTACTGGCCGGTGATCGCGCGCGTCATCCAGGCGTCACGCACCTGACAGGAAGGCGATGAGCATGCCCGCCACCAAACCCAAGGCCGATACGTCCGCCCGCGAAGGCGGTGAGGGCGTTGCCGCCGTCGAGCGGGCGCTGTCCATCGTCTCCGCGCTGGAGAATGCCGACAGGCCGATGACGCTGGCCGAGCTCGCCGTGCGCACCGGCTTCTACAAGAGCACGATCCTGCGCCTTCTGAGCTCGCTGATCCCGACCGGCTATGTCACGCGCCTGCCGGACGGGACCTACGATCTCGGCCCTACCGCGTTCCGTCTCGGCGTCGCCTTCACCCGCAAGAACGCGCTCGGCCATCATGTGGTGCCTGCGCTGCAGGAACTGGTGGATCGCGGCACCGAGAGTGCGTCCTTCCATGTGCGGCAGGACGCTGACAATCGCGTCTGCCTCTATCGCGTCAATTCGCGTCACGCGACCCTTGATCGCGTTGAAGCGGGGCAGAGCTACGCACTGCTGCGCGGCGCCGCCGGCCACATCATCCTCGCTTACGATGGGGCGAAAGGCGACCGCTACGATGCCATCCGCGCCAATGGCAACGACGTCTCGCTGGGTGAGCGCGATCCGAGCTGTGCTGCGGTGGCGGCGCCGGTGTTCGGCCCGCGCGGCATGCTGGTCGGCGTCATCTCGCTGTCAGGTCCCCGCGAGCGTTTTGGCGACGCGGAAATCGCGCAGATGAAAAGCGTGCTCGGCCCGATCGCTGCGAAGCTCACCATCAATCTGGGCGGCGAATGGCCGGCCTTTCAATCCTGAGAAAGACGTTCTGATCGATGGCCACGTCCTCATCCATGCCTGACGTCCTCGTCATCGGTGGCGGCAATGCGGCTCTGTGCTCGGCGCTGATGGCGCGCGAGGCCGGTGCATCAGTGTTGATGCTGGAATCCGCGCCGAAGGAATGGCGCGGTGGCAACTCGATGCATGTGCGCAATCTGCGCTGTATGCATGACGAACCGCAGGATGTGCTGGTCGAGGCCTATCCGGAAGAAGAATTCTGGCAGGACCTGCTCAAGGTCACCGGCGGCATCACCAATGAACCGCTGGCGCGGATGGTGATCCGCCATTCGTCGCGCTGCCGGCCATGGATGCGGAAACACGGCGTGCACTTCCAGCCGCCGCTGTCCGGGGCGCTGCATGTGGCGCGCACCAATGCCTTTTTCATGGGCGGCGGGAAGGCACTCGTGAATGCGTACTATCGGTCTGCTGAAGAGCTCGGCGTGAAGATTCGTTACAGCACGCCGGTGAAGAGCCTCGAACTCAAGGACGGCCAGTTCGTCGCCGCCATCACCGAGAGCGGCGAGCGCATCACGGCGAAGAGCTGCGTGCTCGGCTGTGGCGGTTTTGAGTCCAATCTCGAGTGGCAGCGCGAGGCCTGGGGCCAGAACGAGCGCGGCGAGTGGACCGCGGAAAACTTCCTGATCCGCGGCACCCGCTTCAACCAGGGCGTCCTGCTGAAATTCATGATCGACGCCGGTGCGGACACGATCGGCGATCCCACCCAGGCGCATTGCGTCGCCATCGATGCGCGCGCGCCGCTCTATGATGGCGGCATCTGCACGCGTATCGATTGCGTTTCGCTCGGTGTCGTTGTCAATCGCGAAGCCAAGCGCTTCTATGACGAGGGCGAGGATTTCTGGCCGAAGCGCTACGCGATCTGGGGCCGTCTCGTCGCCCAGCAGCCGGGGCAGACCGCGTGGTCGATCATCGACCAGAAGGCCATCGGCCGCTTCATGCCACCGGTGTTCGACGGTACCAAAGCCAATACGCTGGAAGAACTCGCCGCCAAGATCGGCGTCGATGTCGCGACCTTCATGGAGACGCTGAACGCCTATAACGCCGCGTGCCAGCCCGGCACCTTCGATCACACGGCGCTCGATGATTGCCGCACGGATGGCGTCACGCCGGCCAAGACCCACTGGGCGCGCGTGATCGACACGCCGCCCTTCACCGCCTATCCGCTCGCGCCCGGCATCACCTTCACCTATCTCGGCATGAAGACTGATGAGACCGCCGCAGTGTGGTTCGGCAATGTCGTCAGCAGCAATCTGTTCGCTGCCGGCGAAATGGTGGCCGGCAATGTGCTCGGCAAGGGCTATACCGCGGGGGTCGGCATGAGCATCGGCACCGCATTCGGCCGCATCGCCGGCGTCAATGCCGCGGCCAGCACCGGGCATCACCACCCGACATTCGAAGAGGAATTTGCCTATGCCGCCGGTCGCTGAACTCGCTCCGCCGAAGGACGGCGCCTGCAATGGCGGCGTCAACCTCGCCGAGGCGATGACCGCAGGCGAGGCCGAGATCGCGCGCGTCATGCAGATCTGCAACGCCTGCCGTTACTGCGAGGGCTTTTGCGCCGTATTCCCGGCGATGACGCGCCGGCTCGAATTCAACGCGGCCGATACGCACTACCTTGCGAACCTCTGCCATAATTGCGGTTCGTGTCTCTACGCCTGCCAATATGCGCCGCCGCATGAATTCGCGGTCAATGTCCCGCAGGCCATGGCCAGGGTGCGGGTGCGCACCTATCAGGATTATGCGTGGCCGCGTGCCTTCGGGAAACTCTATGAGAAGGCAGGGCTCACTGTTGCCTTCGCGCTGTCCGGCGGTCTCGCGCTGTTCATGATCCTGGCCATCGCCATGAATGGCCGGCTCATCCACGAGCCGCTGGCCGGAAATTTCTACGCGATCTTCCCGCACAATTTCCTGGCGCTGCTGTTTGGCTCGGTGTTCGGCTTCGCGATGCTGGCGCTGGCCATCGGTGTCGTCAAATTCTGGCGCGAGGTGTCACCGACGAAAGACGGCAATGCCGCTGACATCAAGGCGGCCGCGCAAGCGCGCGTGCCGGCAGTCGCTGAAGCCGTGCACGATGTCGCACGTCTCAAATATCTCGGCGGCGGGCATGGCGATGGCTGCAACGAGGGCGACGACGCCTTCACGCTGTGGCGCCGGCGCTTCCACCAGTTCACGTTGTATGGCTTCCTGCTGTGTTTCGCCTCGACCTGCGTGGCGACGCTGTATCATTACATCTGGGATCTGCACGCGCCTTACGCCTTCACCAGCGCGCCGGTCATTCTCGGCACGCTCGGCGGCATCGGGCTGATCATCGGCCCCATTGGTCTGCTCTGGCTGAACTTCAAGCGCGATGCGTTGCGGGCTGATGTGAAGCAGAACGCCATGGACCGCGGCTTCATCATGCTGCTGCTGCTGGTCAGCATCACCGGCCTGTTGCTGCTGGTGTTGCGCGACACCCGCTTCATGGCGCTGTGGCTGGCGATCCATCTCGGTACGGTCATGGCGCTGTTCGTGACGCTTCCTTACGGCAAATTCGCCCACGGCATCTTCCGCTCCGCCGCGCTGCTCAAGTTCAATATCGAGAAGCGCATGCCGAACCGGCTCGGGCTGGGCGGGGAGTAAGCGGGTGTCGTACAATATTCGATGAGAGTACCACCGGAGGCTTGGCTTACAGGTTCCCTGTAGTGCAGATTGTTAACCGGTGCCTCGGTATTGGTAGTAGCAGCCATCGCTATTATTGACCGGGAGCTCGGACATGAACCGCCACATCGCTCTGGCCGTTGTGGGTTTGTTGTTGAGTGGAGCTGGAGCCGCACACTCCCAGACGCTGCCATCCTATATGGCGCCGATTTCCGGGCAGATCGCCTCGTCACCTGCCGACACCGCGACGAAGGACATGCTGGCGCTCAATACCGGCATGTTCGAGCTCTATGGCGATGCCGCCAAGGTTTTCCGCGCGAATATCCTCGCAAAACATCCGGTGATCCTGGGCCTGTTCTCGGGCGCCGGTGGCAAGTTCACGCTGTATCAGCCGGGCAAGCCGCCGGTGGACGCTCCCTCGGTGCCGGTCGTCTATCAGTTGCTGAAATCGGTTGGCCACAGCACCATGGCGCTGGCGCAGGTCGCAGGCCCCTATGTCAACAATCCCGACAACAAGTCCTGGCTCGGCGCGATGAAGGCCTATCGCAGCCGCATGCAGTCGGCGCTCGATGGCCTCGATCTCACGCCCATGCAGGCTGACTGGCGCGACAACAATCGCACCATCCTGCAGAACAACATCGCCTTCATGGACGAGTGCATCGCCAAGGGCGCGATTCCGTTCGAGACGATGGAGGCGTTCGGCAAGAAGCAGGCGCCGTATCTCGCCAAAAACGTCGCATGGGCAGCGCAGACCCAGGTCAATCACTGGATGACGGTGCTGGCCGACTGGAAGAAGATGCTCGGCGCGGACTGGGACAAGACCTATGCGGCCAGCAATACGATCTATGTGGCGCGCCAGAACAATGTGCTGTTCAGCGTGCTCGCGCAGTTCTTCCCGCCGGAGGCGATCAATGACCGGCTGCTGCTGATCGAGACCGTGTCGTTCACCACCACGCAAGCCGATATGCTGGAGTCGCTGACACGCATCATCGCGGATCGTTCGGTGGGCTCGCTGTTCTTCGGCAACTACCATCTGATGGATTACGAATTAATGGGGGGCGATGCCCGTGCGGCCATCATCGCGGAAAGCGCCAAGCGCGGCATGACGCCGTTCCTGCCGCCGCTGGTGCCGTTCGGCTCTCATCAGTGGCCAACGCTCGTCACGCCTGGCCCTGGGCCGGCCACCATCGCCGATCTCAAATAGCCTTCGCCTTGCGGCAAGCAACTGTCGAACAGGTGACGGCATGACGACTTCGCGGCGCGAATTCATGAAATGGGTGTCGGCGGGCGGCATCACGCTCAGCCTGTCGCGCCTTGCTGCGGCGGAGCAGATCGCGTTTCCCGCCCGCGAGACATTGCCAGGGCGGGGCAAGCCCAATCCGGCCATCGGCGGTGCCGGCCGTGTTGACGGCGTCGCCAAGGTCACCGGATCGAAACTCTACGCATCGGATTTTCGCGCCAACGACCTGCCGGGCTGGCCGTCGAAGACCTCGCACGCCATTCTGGTGCGCGCGCCCGATGCCACCCACGTCTATCTCGGGATGGATCTCGCGCGGTTGAGCGGCGCGCTGAAGCCCACGGTGATCGTCACTGCAGATGATCTCGCGAAGATCAACACGCGCGTCCCCGCCTTCTATGAAGGCGATCTGTTCTGCCCCGTCGGCAAGACGCCGCTTTATCTCGGCCAGCCCGTCGCGCTGCTGATCTTCGAGCAGTTCGACGCCTATGATCGCGCGCGCATGGCGCTGCGCGACGGCAGCTTCGTCAAGTTCGGCGAGGAGACCGGGCCGATCGAGATGCCGAACTACGCGGCCTATCGCTTCACGCGCGTCGCCGGCGCCACGCCCGATACGCCGGATGTGTATTCGCCGGTGCTCGCCGGCTGGGTCAGTCCCGGCCGCGTGCAATCGTCCAGCCTGCCGGTGTGGTCGTCGCTCGCGCACAAGAACGAGGCGGTCTACGAACAGGCCGCCATCCACGGCGACAAGATCCGTGCCGAGATCACGGCAAGCGAAACATCGGCGCTGGTGCTGGATCGCACCTTCGATACGCAGTCCGTCGATCCCATGTTTCTGGAGCCGGAATGCGGCCTCGGCTGGTTCAGCGCCAGGGACAAGACGCTCGAACTGGTGCTCGGCGTGCAATCGCCCTATGAGGCCGCGGATTCGATCGCGTTTCTGCTCGGCGAAGCCAGGGCGCCGTTCAAGCCCGGCAAGATCAACGCGCAATTCGCCTATGTCGGCGGCGGATTCGGCGGCCGCGACCATACGCCCTTCGTGCTGTATGTGGCGCTGGCGGCGATGTTCTTTCCGGATCGTCCGGTGCGGCTGGCGCATGATCGCTATCAGCAGTTTCAGGGCGGCATCAAGCGCCACGCCGTCAAGATGCGCTCGCGCATGTCGGTGGATCGCGCCAGCGGCAAGATCACGGCCTTCGCCGCCGATCACATCCTCGATGGCGGCGGCCTCGTGAACTTCTCGCCGAATGTCGCCACCTGCGCCGCGACGGCGGCGATCGGAATCTACGACGTGCCGAAAGTGGACGTCACCACGGTAGCGCAGCATACCCGCGGCGTCACCGCAGGCTCGATGCGCGGCTATGGATCGCTGCAGACCATGACGGCGCTGGAAGTGCTGATCGACGAGGCCGCTGCAGCGCTGCCGCTCGATCCCATCGATTTCCGTCGCCGCAATGCGCTCAAGCCCGATGGCCGCACGATGACCGGCAATCCCTATATCGTTTCGGTGCGCACCACGGAGGTGCTCGACAAGCTCGAGCAGCATCCGATCTGGCGGCAGCGCGAGGCGGAGAAAGCGCGCGCGGCGAGCGGCGTGCTGGTTGGCACCGGCGTGGCCTGTGTGACCAAGGATTACGGCACCGGCGGCGACTGTTCGAACGGCCGCGTCGAACTCAGTCCGGACGGCCGCATCGCGATCTATTGCGATCACGTCGAGATGGGTAACGGCATCGGCACCGCACTTGCCAACCGCGTCGCGCGCCATCTCGGCGGCATGGCCGATGAAGTGGCTGTGTCGCAGGTCGGTGTGTTCGATGCACTGGAGCTGGTGACCTCCGGTGATTCCTACACGATGGATCAGAAGACCCAAGACAAGGCCGAGAAGGATCCGCGCTGGGTGCCGGCCATCAGCTCGGCCACTTCGGCATCGATCGGCGCGCATGTCGGCACCCACGCGTCCGCAGAAGCTGCGCGCGTAATCTTCCGGTTCGGTCTGTGGCCGGCGGCGCTGGCGCTGTGGAAGATCGATCGCCGTGATCCGCGCGCGAAGGATTGGAAAAAGGCGGTGTGGAAGGACGGCCTGCTGACATTGGCCGGCCAGCCGTCGCTGCCGCTGGAGATCCTCGCGGCGACGGCGCATGCGCGCAATCTCGTGACCGGCGCCGTTACGCATGGCTTCTCGCGCTGGGCATGGTCGCGTGCGCGCTTCCCCATCGACGGCGAACAATATCGCGCCGAGATTGATGCGCTCGCGGTGCGTCGTGGCGCCGGCAAGTTCACGCGGATCGTCCGTTCGAGCGTGCTGTTTCCGCCGACCAATAACAACCGGATGGGCACGGCCTACACATCGATGTGCGGCACGGCCGTGCGCGTCGAGATCGAGAAGGCGACCGGCGCGCTGCGTATCGCGAAAGCTTACAGCGTGTTCGAATGCGGGGAGGCGCTGGTCCCGGAGGTCGTTCTCGGTCAGGCGCAGGGCGGCTTCGCCATGGGCGTCGGTTATGCGCTGCTGGAGACGCTGCCGCCATTCGAAGGCGGCCCCGGCAACGGCCAGTGGAATCTCGGTGACTATCTGGTGGCACGCGGGTCGGATCTGCCGCTGCGCCATATGGAAATCGAGATGCTGCCGCCGCTCACGCCGGACGAACCGCCGAAGGGCATGGCCGAAGTGGTGATGATCCCCATCGTGCCGGCTCTGCTCAACGCCATTCATGACGCCACAGGCAAGCGCTTCGATGCGTTGCCGGTGACACAGGCCATGCTCAAGGGAGCGCTCGCGTGACGACACTGGGCATCACCATCAACGGACAGGTGCATGCGCCCACCGAGGTGCGCGACGACCTCTCCATGAACGATTTCCTGCGCGAATATCTGGGGATGACCGGCACCAAATTCGGCTGCGGCGCCGCGCAGTGCCTGAGCTGCGCCGTCATCGTCGATGAGCCCGACGGCAGCAGCCATACGAGTCCCACTTGCGTCGTGTCGGCTGCGAGCTTTCACGGCAAGACCATTCGCACGGTGGAAGGCCATGCGAAGAACGGCGAGTTGTCGCCGCTGCAGAAGGCCTTCATCGCGCATTTCGCATTCCAGTGCGGCTATTGCACCGCCGGTTTCCTCAATGAAGGACAGGTGTTCCTCGAACGTCTGGAGAAGACGCCGGTGCCGCGTGCCGGGCTGGAGGCGCTGATCGCCGAGGCGCTCGACGGGCATCTGTGCCGCTGCACCGGCTATGTCAAATATCACGAGGCCGTCCGCGATGTGATCCTCGCGGAGCCGAAGCGTTACCTCACGCAGGAGGCGCGCGGATGATGACGGAGATGCGCGTCAAGGCCCTGGTCGTCGTTGCGACGCTCGGCATGAGCATGCTCACGGCCTATGCGGCGGGGCAGGGCGGAGCGAAAGGGCTTGCGCCGCCTGAAACTTTCGACGGTATCGCCGATGTCAATGCGCGCTCCGCTGCGATCTTCACCGAACTCGGCAAGGTGCTGACGCATCCGCGCTGCACGAATTGCCATCCGGCAGGTGACATGCCGCGCCAGGGCGATATGCGCCGCCTGCATCAACCGCCGGTGACGCGTGGCGCCGACGGTCACGGCACCGCCGCGATGCGCTGCAATTCCTGCCACGGCAACGCGAATTTCGAACCCGGCCGCATTCCGGGCCATCACGAGTGGCATCTCGCGCCGATCGAGATGGCATGGGAAGGCAAGACGGTCGCCGAAATCTGCGCGCAGATGAAAGACCCCGCGCGCAATGGCGGTCGCAAGGTCGAGGATCTCATCGACCATATCGGCAAGGATACGCTGGTCGGCTGGGCCTGGGCGCCAGGCTATGGCCGTGCTGCTGCGCCGGGGACGCAAGCGGTGGCGGGCGCGCTCGTCGAAGCCTGGGCGAAAAGCGGAGCGGCCTGTCCGGTCAAATAGAGTCGATCTACCTGAGTTGAATACCGGATCTTGTCCCGGGCGCGCTGCAGCGTGAAACGCTGCTGCGCAGAACCGGGATCGTAACGAACTCCGGCGTGTGGCACGGTCCCGGCTCTGCGAAGCGGCACTTCGCGCCGCATCGCGTCCGGGACAAGATTGTAGCCGCTTGAAGCAGACTCCCGACCGATGGGAAACGAGCCGCGTCCGGCGATCGTCGAGTCAGGCGATCCCGGTGATTTCGAGTTCTTGCCCCGCCATGACAGCGACATCGCCGACCGACTTGCCCATCAGCAACTGCGCCACCGGCGACACGAACGAAATCGATCCCGCTTTCGGATCGGCCTCGTCCTCACCGACGATGCGATAGGTCTGCACGCGGCCGTCGTCGCGGGTGAAGGTCACCGTGCTGCCGAACGCCACCGCATCATGCGACGTCGGCGGATCGATCACCTGCGCCGTGCGCACGCGCTCCGAGAAATAGCGGGCATCGCGCAGCGGCAGTGCCTGCTGCCGACGCTTCTCGTTCACGTCGTCGATGCCGGACGCCGCGTCATAGGCCTGCTGCGCCTCCGCAAGCTGGCGTTCGAGCGCCTGCAGCCCGTCAGCGGTGACAAGGTTCGGATGCGGCGAGATCGGACGGTCGGGGAGCTGGGTCTCCGAGGCCGTTTCGGCGCTGTCTTCCTTGGTGAAGGCGACGCTCATGGCGTGTTCCTTCTTAACTGTGTGCCGGACGCAGTGCATCACGAAGTGGTGCACTGCTGAGCCGGGACCGTGCAAAGCGACGGCGTTTGTGACGGTCCCGGCTCTGCGGAGCAGCGCAAGGGCGCTGCACCGCGTCCGGGACACGGTCAAAGATTAGAAGGCTTTGTCCGCCTCGGGGCGGTGCTTGTTCTTCGGCACGAAGCCGGAGCGCTTGGCCTCGCGCTGGTTGCGCACCCAGACTTCGCGGTTCGGATGCAGGCCGGCGCCGCGGGTGGCGGGAACCGCGGTCTGTCGCGCACGATGCAGCAGGCGCGTATCGGCGTCACCGCAGCTCGGATGGATGCCGCCATTATCGGCGACCACCTTGTCCCATGCTGCCTTGCGCTTGCTGTAGGTCGCAGCGTCCTGCAGCTCGGTGCAGTTGAGTTCGTTGTTGTTGAGATCGGCGATGATCTCGTCGCCGTCTTCCACCAGCGCGATGGCGCCGCCGAGGGCGGCTTCCGGACCGACATGGCCGATCACCAGACCCACCGAGCCGCCCGAGAAGCGCGCATCGGTCATCAGGCCGACGACGATGTTGCGCTCGCGGCACAGCGTGGTGATGCGCGAGGTCGGGTCGAGCATTTCCGGCATGCCGGGCGCACCCACCGGGCCGTCGTAACGCACGATCACCATGTCGTGGTTCTGGAATTTCTCCGGATGCTGGTCGAGCGCCGCGATCAGGCCACGCTCGCCTTCGAACACGCGCGCGGTGCCGCGGAAGCAATTGTCCTCGAGGCCGCCTTCGACACCGGCAAGCTTGAGGATTGCGGAGAATTCCGGCGACAGGTTGCCGCCGAGCACGCGCAGGCCGCCGGTCGGCTTGTAGGGCTTGGCGACATTGTAGACGACCTTGCCATCCGCCGGCTTGGTCTCCAGGCGCTTGATCTGCTCGGCCAGGGTCTCGCCGGTGCAGGTCAGCACGTCGCCATTGATCAGGCCGGCGTCCATCAGCTCGCGCACGATCACCTGCACGCCGCCGACATTGTCGATGTCGACCATCGAATACTTGCCGTAGGGGCGTGCGTCGGTGAGGACAGGCACGACATATTGCGAGAGATAGTTGAATTCCTGCGGCGTCATGACTTCCTTCCAGAAGTCGCTGAAGCCTGCGGCGCGCGCGATTTCCGGCGCATGCAGTGTCACATTGGTCGAGCCGCCGATCGCCAGCGAGACGATGACAGCGTTGCGGATCGAGTCACGGCTGACGATGTCGCGCGGCTTGATGCCCTTGGCGATCATGTTCGAGAGATAGCCGACCAGCTGCTCCGGAAATTCCTTCAGGCGGCGCGGATCGTCGGAGGGCGGGGCCACCATGTGCAGCGGCTGCATGCCGACCACGCCGATGAAGGTCTGCATGGTGTTGTAGGTGAAGATGCCGCCGCAGGAGCCGATGCCCGGGCAGGCATGGCAGGCGATGTGGTGGCGATATTCGGCATCCGGATTGCCGGCGACCTGATAGGCGCTGACGATGTCCAGCTTCTCGCCGGTCTTCGGATCTTCGCCCGGATGGATCGAGCCGTCCGACATGATGATCGCGGGCTCGTTGTGTTCGAGCAGCGCAGCCAGCGTGCCGACCGGCGGCTTGTCGCAGGCGACCACGGCGATGGTGCCGAGCAGGCCGGTGGCGCTCAGATGCTCCGACAGCGCGTCATTGGTGACCTCGCGGCCGATCAGCGAATAGCGCATTTCGCGCGTGCCGTTGCGGATGCCGTCCGAGGTGGCGATGGTGTATTCCGGCTGCACCAGGCGATAGGGCAGCTGGCCCGCGCCGCGGCCGATCTTCTTCTTCAGGCTCTCATGGATGGCGTCCACCTTGGACATCACGCCCATATAGCACTGGCTGTCGCCCTTGGTGCCCACCACGCCCACCGACGGCTCGTGAATGAGCGTCTCGTCCGTGCCGAGCACGCGCGCGATCCCGATGGTCTGCGCGGTACGGCCGGGGTGCTTGTCGATGGTGACGACGGGGGACTTGGACACGACGAATTCCTTCCTAGCGGCGGGTATTCTTGGGAAAAGACGACCGGCAGGCTCGCGCCCGTTCCGGTCCGCCGGGTTTGTGAATAACCCCCGGGGCGCGCAAAGACAATTGCTTAGAACGCTTGCAATCTGCCCGCTTTTGCCGCGTCCCTTAGGGCGGATGAGCGAAGCGTAATCCGCCGGCCGAATTCATGGTGGAAACTCCGCGGCGGATTACGGCTACGCCTCATCCGCCCTACGGCTCAGGCCCTCGTCGAATAACGCGACATGGCCCCGAACGCCTGCACCCGCGGATCGACCTCGCGCAGATAGATGGTGCTGCGCAGAAATTCGATCTCCGCGGCTTCCTGACCCTCATCGACATCGATGTACCAGGATTTCGGCCGTCCGTCGGAACCGTCGCTCCAGCGATAGCCGCGGCGCTTCAGCTCGTCCTTGAGGTCAAACGGCGACTGCTCGGCCCAGACCCGCATGGTCTTGCGCCGTGCGCGGTCGAGCAAGGCGGCGAGCGCGGATTTGCCGGTTTCCGGCAATTCGAAAGCGAGGATTTCCAGCAGCGCGTGGCAATCGTCGATGGCCCGGTGCGCCTGATGGAAATAGCCGGCGCCGGCCAGCAGATAGCCGAGCTTGGCGCCCTCGAAGCCGTGCTTCTGCCAGTCGATCTCCTTCTGCGAGCAGCCCCATGGCTTCTTCGCAAAGAGCGGACAGATGCGCTCGGCGAATTTGCGATCGAAGCCGGCATTGTGCGCAATGACGATCACAGCGCCTTCGAGGAAGGCCGCCACCGCATCGGTATCGATGCGATGCCCGGCCACCATCTCGTCGGTGATGCCGGTGAGTTCGACGATCTCGGGCGGGATCGGGTTGGAAGGCTCGTTGAAGGCGTTGAACGCAGCACCGGCGCGGACGATGGTGCCATCCGGCAGATAGTCGAACTTCACCATCGCGAGTTCGATGATCTCGTCGCGGGTGTGGTCGAGGCCGGTGGTCTCGACATCGAGCAGGATGCCGGTCTTCACCGCCGCGCCGTTGTCGTCGGCGAATTCGCTGCGCGGCACCAGACGGCGAAGAATGCGATAGTCGCCGGAGGAAGCGAGCGTCTCCGCCATGGCGGCTAGGCTGTGAGGATCGTGCAGCATCAGGTCCGGCGAATCAGAAGCGATGGAGCAAAGCTATCACGGTTAGCCAGTAGCCCGGATGGAGCGCAGCGCAATCCGGGGACCGGCGACATGAGGAAACTCTGAATCCCGGATTACGCTGCGCTCCATCCGGGCTACGGATTCTCACTCCGCCGCCGCGGCTTCGCCCGCATTCGGATCGCCCGGGGCGGTCGCCCAGGCGAGTTCCACCAGCGTCACGATGCGCTTGCCGGTGCCATCCACCTGGCACACGATCAGCCCCTGTTCCTCGATATAGCTCAGCAGCCGTCGCGCCCGGCGCAGCGAATGCGAGCCATAGGCGCGGGCGATGGCGGCGTCTCCGGGGCAGGGCCAGCCTTCCTTGGCGGCGCGCGCGATCATCATGAACACGCCCTGCATGTCGTCGGGCAAAATGCTCGCGCGCAACGCCACATCCTGCCAGCCGGTGTCATCACTGAGGTCCGAGCCGAGCCCGGCGCGCGCATGCGTCAGCATGCGGCGAAACTCGTTCATGTCGGGCACAGCGGTGCCGAGCCCGTCGATGCGGCAGCGGACCACGAATTCCTGATGCAGCACGCCGATGGCGCGGAACCCCGCATCGGGCTCGCTCAGCAGGGCCTGCAGCACGCGATCCACGCGCGCGCGGCGCTCGGCGATTTCCTCGGGCGTCGGGGGCGGCGCATCGGGCTCCGGACGTAAATCCGGGCCGGCCGCGCGTGCGGCCATCAACTGGCCGAGCAGATC
>WPCJ01340948.1_pt1 | contig 40250 bp, 38 predicted proteins | sample 5399831 | NCBI WGS metagenome assembly WPCJ01 (sample SAMN12869470, study PRJNA574797) | sludge metagenome | isolation source: wastewater treatment of pH10 | place: China:Beijing | collected 2019-05-20 | reverse complement strand
CGCGCGAGATGCGCATGGCGTTGGTGGTCTCGGTGAACAGCGCCGGCTGAAGGTAGAAGCCAGGGGTGTCGCGCTTCAAGAGCTCGCCGCCGAAGGCGAGCTTGCCGCCCTCGTCCTTGGCGATCTGGATGTATTTCAGGTTCTGGTCGAGCTGGCTCTGGTCGACCACCGGGCCGATATGCGTGCCGGCCTTGAGCGCGTCGTCGACATTGAGACCTTTCAGCCGCTCGATGCAGGCCTCGACGAACCTGTCGTGGATGCCGGCCTGGACGATCAGGCGCGAAGACGCGGTGCAGCGCTGGCCGGTGGAGAAGAAGGCGCCGTTCACGGCGACCTCGACGGCGACCTTCAGATCGGCGTCGTCGAGCACGACGAGCGGGTTCTTATGGAGTCCAGACAAGCGGCACACCTTGCTACTCGACCTGGCCGTCGGGCGACCCCGGGTTCGAAAAGCCTTGACGCCGGCTTGATTGATGCGTGGAGCCGACTGGCGCCCCCTTCGGCGGATTGGACGCGAAGAACGTACACTCTCAATGCTCGCGGCGAGCAAAATCCGGCACTATTCGGAAAAGCGCACGGAAATCCGGCCTAGCTGCGAAATACGAGCTTCCAACAGCCCAGCGGCGCGGATCGGCAGGACGCCGCAAAGGCTCCCCGTGGTCACGAGCTGTCCCGCCTTCAATCCTCCGAGATTGTCGCTTTGCGCGTTTGCATAAGCCAGCAATGGCAATAACGGATCTCCCGCGGGATGGGATGCAGGGGCCTCATAGAGAGGCTGTCCGTTCAGCGTCACATCGCATGCGAGGCCATTGACCTCGCTGAGGGCGGAGAGCGGGACGCTTTCGCCAACGACATACCCCCTATTTCCGAGATTATCCGCGAGAAAGGACAGGAATGGCACGTCGGCCGTGCTGTCGAACCGTCCGCCGATGACCTCGATTCCAAGCACGACGTTTTCGATCGCGTCGAGAATATCGCAGCGCTGATAAGCCCCGGTTTCACGCCTTGGAAGATCTTGACGGAGGTGAACCGCGAGTTCGACCTCTATGGTGCAGTCGGGGAACAGGGAAATCTCCGCCGCGTCGGGATATAGATACAAGAGCGGGGCGGCGACCGGCAGTTGCTGCGGCCCTATCGCCACTTTCCAGCCACCCACGGGTCGAGCAAGCCGCTCCTGCACTGAGGCCTGTACCTGCATGGCGCTCACTGGACTGTGCGGCACCGGCATCGAGGGGGAAGCAACCCTCTTTCCAGTCAAATGGGCGCGGACCAGCTCATCTGCGAAAGATTGGCTTTCGGAAGGGCGCGAATGCTCAAGAGCCATTCTGACCTCTTTGCCTATGGCCTATCCAGGCCGATGGCGACACGGAGAATTGACGGCTCGCGCGGTGCTCCGATCGATGAGCAATCGCACTGGCACTGCAGCAGGAGGGATCGCTCACCGCGGAGGCGCGATCAGGCTGCGTCAGCGACGACGGCCTGCCTCTGTTCGCCCAGTCCCTCGATGCCGAGCGTGATGACTTGCCCGGGGCGCAGGTAGGCGGGAGGCTTCATTCCCTGCGCGACGCCAGCCGGCGTTCCCGTGATGATCACGTCGCCGGGGTGAAGCGTCATGAGCCCGCTGAGATAGCTCACGATTTGAGCGACGCTGAAGATCATGTTCGCGGTCGTGCCGTCCTGGCGCCGGACGCCATCGACATCGAGCCAAAGCCGCAGCGCCTGAGGGTTCGGGACCTCATCAGCGGTGACGAACCAAGGCCCGATCGGCCCGAAGGTGTCGCAGCTCTTGCCCTTGGTCCACTGACCAGTGCCCTCGCTCTGCAGCGCCCGTTCAGACACGTCATTGGCGAGGAAGTAGCCCGCGACATGTTCGAGGGCACGCGCCTCCGACACATATTTTGCCTTGGTTCCGATCACGACCCCCAACTCGACCTCCCAGTCGAGCTTGGTGGACCCGCGGGGCTGGACGATGTTGTCGTTGGGGCCGACGATCGCGCTCGTCGCCTTCATGAACACGACCGGCTCGACGGGCGCCTGGTTGCCCGTCTCTCGCGCGTGATCGATGTAATTGAGCCCGATGCAGATGAACTTGCCCACGCCGCTGAGGCAGGGGCCGATCCGATCGACCTGCTCAATGACAGGCAGCGTTTTGGGGTCGCGCGCTGCAATCCGTCGAAGTCCATCGGGGGTCACGGACGCGCCGTTGACATCCTGAACGACCCCGCTGAGATCCCGGATCGTGCCGTCGCTTTCGAGAAGAGCAGGCCGCTCCCCGCCCGCCGGTCCGTAGCGAAACAACTTCATATGTGACTCTCCATGAACCGCGGGTGGGCAGGAATGCCCGTCCCACCCGCCTGGCCTTGTGGTGCGATCACTGCGCCTTGGTCAGCGCCTCGTCGTAGCGCTTGACGACTTCCGCATAGGCGTTTTCGGGCGTCTCATCCTTCAGCACCATCCTCTGGAAAGCTTCGCCAAGGATGGTGTGGAAGGTCGACAGAATGGGCGAATAAGAGACCGCCTGGCCGCGCTGACTGACCAGTTCGGCCCAGCGCTTCTGGTTCGCAGCGGCTTCGCTCTGCAGATAGGGCGCGGTATAGGTCGACTTCCTGGAAACCACCTCGCCGCCCTCGGCCGCGATTGCCTGCGCCTCCGGGGAGATGACGAACTTCATGAAGGTCCAGGCAGCATCCTGCTTCTTGGAATTCTTGTTCAGGGCGATCGAATAGCTGTAGACGGTCTGCTTGTCCGACGGCGTGTAGGACGGGGCCGGGGCCCAGGCCAGATCGTCTCCTGCTCCTTGCGTCTGGACCGTCTTGAAGCGGTACAAGCCGAAATTCGTCATCGCGATCGTGCCGGATCGCAGGCCGTCATGGACCTCGTTGATCCCCATCTGTGCGCTGCGCAGCGACGTCACCTTACATTTGGTGAACAGGTCCTTGATGGTCGTTCCGGCGCGGATGAAGTTCTCTTTCGAGAACGCGATCTTGCCGTCCGGCGCGAAGTAACGCCCGTCCGAGCCCACGAGCATCGTGCTGAGAAAGAACTCCGCGAGGCTTTGGGCCCCACCAATGCCGCCGGTCGCGCCAAGCGGGACGGCGAAACCGTTGATGTTCGGCTGCTTGAACTTTGGTCCGGCCGCGCAGACCTCCTCCCACGTCTTCGGCGGCGTCACGCCCGCGTCCTGGAGGGCGCCCTTGCGGTAGACCAGGATCGGGATGCGGAAGTCCTGGGGGAGGCCGTAGAGCTTGCCGTCGATCTGGGCCGTCGAGAGCGGCAGCAACCAGTCGTCATCCGGAATCCCATCCTTTTTGACGAGGTCGTTCAACGCCAGCAGATTGCCCGTGGCCGCGTATTCGGGAAGACCGAAGCTGACGACCCGGATGACGTCGGGCGTTTCGCTGCGGGATTTGACCGCCCTAGTTACCGTCTGGCCCGTGGGATCGACCAGAAGACGAATTTTGATGTCCGGGTGCTTGCTCTCGAAAGCCTGGATCATCTTCGTCTGGGCTGCAGACCGAGGATCATTGGCATTATTGGGGTCGAGGAACGTCGAGTAGACGATTTCCGTCGCTTGGGCGGCGGCGCGCTCCGTGAACGAGGCGGATACGCCGGCGCAGACGGTCAATGCGACGGCTGCCTTGATCAATGTGCGTCGTGACGTAGCACTCATGGGTGTTTCCCCTCTCTCTCGTTGGTAATTCTGGCGTGCGGGCAAGAATTCCTGCCGATCAGCCTTTCACAGCCCCTGCCGTAAGGCCGGAGATGAACCACTTCTGAACAAGACCGAACATGAGAATGACTGGCATGGATGCGATGACGACAAAGGCCATCATGTAAGACCAGGAGATGCCGACCGCGTCGAAGACCTGGTTGACCAGCGCAACCTGAAGAGTCCGCTTGGCGACCTCGGGCGCAAAGACGGCAACCGTGATGTAGTCGTTCCAGGTCGTGACGATGCCGATGGTTGCGACTGCGGCGATGCCCGGCCGGATCAGCGGAAGGATGAGGTGCCAGATGATCTGAAAGCGGTTTGCGCCATCCATGAAGGCGGAGTCTTCGATCTCCACGGGAACGGCTTCGACGAAGTTCGCAATGAACCACACCGTCTGGGGAATGATCCTCGCCGACAGGATGATCGTCACGACGATCCCGCTGTTGAGCAGCCCGATCGAGTCGAGCAGGTAGAACGTCGGGACCAAGAGCGCGACGCCCGGCACCATCGAGGTTGCCAGAATCGTCAGCATCAGAGTGCGCTTGCCTTTGAACGAGAAGCGCGCGGCTGCGTAGCCCGCGGGGATCCCGACCAGCAGGGCGAGAGCCACGGCGCCAACGGAGTAGGCGACGGAATTCCAGAAATCCCGAAGGAACGACTGGTCGCGAAACACTTTGAGGTAGTTTTCCAATGTCGCAGTGCTGGGCCAGAGCGTTGGCGGCACGGCCACGGCTTCGACTTCGGTCTTGAACGAAGTCGCCAGGGCCCACGCCACAGGCCCGAGCACAATGACCGCAAAGATGAAGGACAGGAGGATTGCGGGGATTCGCCCATTCGGGCGACCGGAGGATATGGCGGCGCTCATATGACAAATCCTATCCAGTGACGCGGCCAGTAAGCCGGGTGTAGACCACACCGAGCGCAACGTTGATCAACAGGACAACGATGGAGACGACAGCCGTGGGCCCAATATTGACGGCCTGAACGGTTCCGCGGAACGCCTCGAAGCTCAATGTCGTCGTTGAACCCAATGGGCCGCCGCCAGTCATGACGATAATCAGCGTCATGAGGGTCAGGTACATGATCGACAGGGTCAGTGCAGTGCTGCCCAATGTCGGAAGGATGTGCGTCAGGGTGACATAGCGAAACTTGACGAGCGCCCCGCCGCCGTCAATTTCCACGGCTTCGTAAAGCTCCTTGGGAATTGACTGCATGGCAGCGGTGGCCATGACCATCACATAGGGAAAGGACCACCACGCGGTGACGATGATGATCAGGGGCAATGCGAGGCCCGGATCACCCAACATGAGACCAGGCTCGATCCCCACGGCCTGCATCAGATAGGGTATAGGTCCGAATGACGGGTTCAGCAGCCAAAGCCATATGCTGCCCACGACCGACATCGACAGCGTCCAGGGGAACAGAATGAACACCCGCAGGACCGAACCGGTCGCGCCGGCGTTGTTCAGCACGAGGGCTGCGGCCATCCCGAGAACCACCGCGCCAGCGAGCGATCCGACGACGTAGGCCAGCGAGACAAACACCGTGTTCCAGAACGCCGACGAGCCGAAGACCTCGTAAAAATTCGCCAGGCCTACGAACCCTGTGAGCTCGTAGTACCGCGTTTTCTGGAAGCTCAACCAACCAACGAAGAACGTCGGATAGAGCGTGACCAGAAACAGGACGACGATCGCTGGTGCGAACCAGAGATAGGGGATCCACGAAAAGCGAGCTCGGCTCTGCGTGTCCGACGTGTCGCCAAGAAGACCAGCCCCGGGAGTGGCGGTCGCGGCCTGTGTGTGGCTTGCTGACATTTCAGTTCCGTATGAGTTCTCTCGACCACGGCTGCATTCGCGATGCAGCCAGGGAGCAAAGTCTTCGGTACTTAGGAAAGGCGGCGGCCATCCTGTTCGCTGAACACGTGAACCCGCGAAACATCCGGCCTGACCCGAATGATGTCGCCCGGCTGCGGCAGATCTGAATCCCGAAAAATGCAAACGATGCTCTGGGACCCGTGACGCGCAATGACCTGCGTCTCAGCCCCCGTCGGTTCGACGACGGCCACCGTGAGAGCCAGTCCGTCGTCGCTCCTGACGAGATGCTCGGGCCGGACGCCGTAAACGGCGCCGGACGACAGATGATCCAAGCCGGCCGGCAGGGTCAGAACCGACCCATCTTCCAGAAGGAACCGGCCTCGCTCGCAGCGGCCCTTCAGGAAGTTCATCGCGGGCGATCCGATGAATCCAGCCACAAACATGTTGGCGGGGTTGTTGTAGAGCTCAAGCGGAGCGCCGACCTGCTCGACAATTCCATCATGCATGACGACGATCTTGTCGGCCATGGTCATGGCCTCGACCTGATCGTGGGTTACGTAAACGGTCGTTGTCTTGAGGCGCTGATGCAGCTCCTTGATCTCGGTGCGCATCTGCACGCGGAGCTTGGCATCGAGGTTCGACAGCGGTTCGTCGAAGAGGAAGACCTGCGGATTTCTAACGATGGCGCGGCCCATCGCGACGCGCTGCCGCTGGCCACCCGAAAGTTCGCGCGGATAGCGGTCAAGCAGCTTGGTCAGGCTGAGGATTTCCGCCGCGCGCTTGACGCCCGCTTCACGCACGTCCTTCGGAGCCTTTTTGAGCTTCAGCGAGAAGCCCATATTCTCCGCGACGGTCATGTGGGGGTACAGCGCGTAGTTCTGGAACACCATTGCGATGTCGCGCTCCTTCGGTGGAACGCTGTTTACCGTTCTGCCGCCGATCCGGATCTCCCCGCCTGAGATATCCTCGAGGCCGGCGATCATGCGCAGCAAGGTCGACTTTCCGCATCCGGACGGCCCGACCAACGTCACGAACTCACCGTCGCGAATGTCGACCGTTACGCCGTGGATGACAGCCGCGGTGCCGTAAGCCTTCCGGACCGCGTTGAGCTCAACATTAGCCACTCGTTTCCTCCCTCGGCCTCTGAGCGGCCATTTTTTTGGTTGGCCAGGATCTGGCTGTTAATGGAACGATATTCCGTTAGCATGCTGAATGTCAATTCGAACCTCTCGCGCCGCGCATTTCTGCGGCGCGAGGCAAAAAATATATAATATTATCAATATTTTATGGCGATTACGCCGTGGTCGCCTGCCTGACGGAGGAGGCAATTCGGTACGGCCAGAGGGCAGAAAGCTCCTGCGCAGCGGCCTTTACCTGCTCCCCCACTCGTGGAACGACGAGGGGGGAAAAGCGATGGATCGGGCCGGCAACACTTACGGTGCCCACGACCTGCTCGCCGACGCGGATTGCAGCCGCCACGGCGGCAACGCCCGGCTCGGCCTCTTCGATCGCAGTGGCCCAGCCTCGCTCCTGCGTCTCGTCCAGGGCAGCCGAGAAAGTCTGCTTCGTCGTGATGACCCGAGGACCTCCCTTGTCCGATGTTCCCAGTCCACTGGCGACGGCTCGGGCGAGGGCCTCGTCGCGCGCGAGCGTCGCCAGCCAAGCTTTACCATTGGCCGTCATATGAAGGGGAACTTTTGCGACAAGTTCCGGCTGGTATATCAATCCTGTTCTGGCGCCTTGAGAATGAGCAATCCAAGTTAATCCGTCAGGGTCGACGATAGCGATCCTGCCAAGACCTTCCGTTGTGCTTGCCAATCGATCGAGAATGGGCTGGCAGATGTCAGGAATACGCGTCCCGACCAGAAGTCGCTGGCCAACCACGGCCAAGCGCAACGACAGGCGGTAGAAGCCGCTATCGGCGTCCTGCTCGGCCCATCCGAGGTCGCACAGGGTGGTGACAAGCCGATGCGCCGCACTTTTCGGCACATCCAGGCGGCGGCTGATCTCTCCGAGCGGCATCGCGCCGGCATTCTCGCTCAGCAGAGTGATGAGGTCGAAGCAGCGTTCGACGAGGGATTTGACAAGCCGCATGGCACCACTGTAGCAAGAGGTTGTTGGAACGACATTCCATTAGCACGATCCGCTGGTTTTCGCAAACTTCGCGGCCCGATAACCCGCCAAGGAAGCCTGGGAGCCACCATGAGGTCAATTCAGCAGGGCCTGTCGGGAAAGATCGCCGTGGTCACCGGCGCCGGCCGCGGATTGGGAAAAGCCATCGCCGACGTTCTCGCCGGCCGTGGCGCCCATGTGGTCGTCAATGATCTCACGCTCGAACTGGCCGAAGAGGCAGCCGCCTCCGCACGGGCTCGAGGCGAGAGTGCCAGTGCGATCGCTTTTGACGTAGCCGACCCGAACCAGGTCGAGATTGCCTTCCGAAGGATCCGGGGGGATCACGGCCGGGTCGACATCCTGATCAATAACGCCGGCATCGGCGATTTTGTGAGCTTTCCAGAAATCACCCCCGAAAAATGGGACCGGATGCTCAACATCCATCTGAAAGGCTCGTTCAATTGCTGCCAGGCCGTGCTCGCCGGCATGAAGGAGCAGAAGTACGGGAAGATCGTCAACATCAGTTCCGTGGCCGGAAAGCGCGGCGATTTTATCGGCAATGCGCATTACACCGCTGCCAAGGCTGGGATTATCGGCCTGACGAAGTCCCTCGCGCTCTACGCCGCCCCGTTTGGCATCAACGTCAATGCCATCGCGCCGGGATTGGTTGCCACGGAGCTCAGCGATGAGATGAGCAGCGAGATGAAGGCGACGACCATCTCGCGCATTCCCGCCGGCCGCCTTGGTCGCCCAGAGGAGATCGCGCGGGCCACGGCTTTCCTCGTGTCTGACGACGCGAGCTACGTCTTCGGAGAGACCTTAAGCGTCAATGGCGGCTCCTACATGGATTGAGTGCCTCGACATCCGGGTTGTCACGGAGCTTCCGATGAAGATCGCCATATTTGACGTCAGCCACTGGCATTTCCCACTGTATCTCTCGCCGCTGGGAGACCCTGGCATCGAGGTCGTGGGGATCTCGGATAGTGAAGCGTTTGCCGGCACTCGTTTCGCGCAACAACTGAACTGCAAACTCTTCGACTCCAATGAAGAGCTTCTCGAAGAGGAATTCGACTTTGCCCTGGTGTTCAGCCGTCATTCCAGGATGGCGGGACTGGCCGAGCGGCTCATCGAGCGTGGTATTCCGTTTCTGATCGAGAAGCCCTGCGGGCTCGATCTGCAGGAAGTTCGCCGAATCCGGCAATTGGCGGAGCAGCGCGGCGTCTATGTCAGCGTTCCCTTCATCAATCGTGTGAGCGACTGGGCCGCGCGGCTGTCGCCCGCCGAAGGCTTTACGCCGGAGGGCTTTCAGCACCTCTCGTTCCGGTTCGTCGTTGGGCCGGTCGAGCGCTATGAGCGAAATGGGTGCGGCTGGATGCTGGATCAGCAGCAGGCTGGCGGTGGGTCACTGCTGAATGTCGGCATCCATTTCATCGACCTGATCGCGACTCTGACGGGCGCTCCGATCACTCACGTTTCGGCCCAGGCACATACATATCGTCCCGACGTCACGGTCGACGAGCAGGCTGTGCTCACCTGTCAAAATGCGGCAGGCCAGATCGGAGTGATCGAGACGGGCTACCTGTATCCGTCGACGGCAGAGGATCAGCGCGACTTCGCGTTCTCCATCTCGCACAGCACCTCCTACATACGGGGTTATGCCGACCAACTTTATCTGAAGGCACGCGATCAGGCGGCGGGACAGTCCATAACGGTCGAGTACAACACCGACGCTTATTACCCGGTGTTCCTGAGGCGCAGCTGGGCCGATCTGGCTGAGGGGCGCCCGCCTTTCGCAGGTTTGCGCCAAGCCGAACACGCGATGGCTGTCCTTGAGGCAGCATACCGTTCCGCAGCCAATGGCGGCGCCCCCCAAACAGTCGAGCATGCCCCGTAGGGCCCCTCCCCCCGAGCGGCTCGAACCCGCCGCGATGCCGAGCGCGTTCGTCGACCCCTGAGATCGATCGAGCCGAACGGGAAATAGACGAAAGAGGAAACACCCATGTCGTTGTCAGGATCCGGCGTCATCGCGATTTGGAACGATATCACTGACGAGGGACGCGCCAATTTCTACGAATGGCACGACCGCGAGCATATTCCCGAGCGGGTCGGCATACCCGGCTTTCTGCGCGGACGCCGCTATATCGCCTTGTCGGGAACGCCGGAGTATTTCACGCTCTACGAGGTTGAAGACAAGTCCGTGCTCACCGGAGCGGACTATCTGGCGCGATTGAACAGCCCGACCGAGTGGACCACACGTTCGGTCCAGCACTTCAGGAATACCGCTCGCTCGCTGTGCGATGTCGAGGTCTCGCTGGGCGCGGGGTCGGGTGGTTTCATCGGGACGATCCGCTTCGATTGCGAACCAGGCCAGGATCCGAAAATTCTCAAGACGGTCTCCGAAGCGATCCTGCCCGAGGTGGCGAAAACAGCCGCGATCTCCGCAGCGCATATCTGCCGGGCCGATGAGAGCGCGAGCAACGTCAAGACAGCCGAGCAGCGCGGGCGCGCCGCAAACATGGTTCCTCGTTGGGTCCTGATCGCGGAAGGAGCCACGCAGGAGGCGGTCGAGCATGTCCTGTCCACCCATCTGAGCCCCGCGGTGCTGGCTGATCTGGGCGCTCAGGAAGCCCTGCAGGGAGTCTACCGCCTGCAATTCGACCTTCTCGGCAACCGATGAGGCCAAATCATCGCCCCTGGGGCGCCAGGGCCGGCTCCCAACGACACGGCCCGACCAGCAAGAACGGCGCGCCCTGCCACGGTCGACGCGCGGTTTCACACACAGGAAGCCGGGACGATGCACCCAGTGATACGCCTTCACACCGACGATAACGTCGTCATTGCGCGCACGGCGTTGCCGGCTGATACGCCCATTGCGGACGGGGTCGTAACCTCCGTTCGCATTCCTGCAGGACACAAGGCCGCGGCGCGTCCGATCGCTCAAGGCGAGCCGGTTCGCCGCTACAATCAGGTGATCGGCTTTGCGACCACCGCTATCGCCCCTGGAGACCATGTCCATGTTCACAACATGGGAATGGGCGATTTCGCGAAGGACTATGCCTACGGCCGAGACGCAAAGCCCACGGATTATGTCGAAGTCCCCGCCACCTTCGAGGGCATTCGCCGCCCGGACGGCCGCGTCGCGACCCGCAACTACATCGGCATCCTCACCTCGGTGAATTGCAGCGCCCATGTCGCAGGGCTCGTGGCCGACGCGTTCAAGCGGCATCCCCTTCTCGGGATCGAGCCGCTCGCCGACTATCCGCATGTCGATGGCGTCGTTGCGCTCACGCACAAGACGGGCTGCGGCATGGCCGAAGGAGAGCCCCTGCAGCTTCTGCGGCGCACGCTCGCCGGCTATGCGCGCCACCCCAATTTCTCTCACATCGTCGTGCTCGGGCTCGGCTGCGAGGTGAACCAGATCAACGGGATGCTGAAGGAGCACAATCTGACCGACCGCATCCGCAACATGGACATTCAGGCCATGGGGGGAACCCGCAAGACGGTGGAGGCCGGCATGGATTTCGTGCGGGAGGTTCTCGCCGATGCGAACCATGTGCATCGGGAGACCGTTCCCGCAAGCGAGCTCAAGATCGCCCTGCAATGCGGCGGCTCGGACGGTTACTCCGGCGTCTCGGCCAATCCTGCCCTTGGCGTCGCAAGCGATCTCGTCGTGCGCAATGGCGGCACGGTGATCCTGTCGGAAACGACGGAAACATACGGCGCCGAACATCTCTTCACCCGTCGTGCCGTCAGCCGGGAGGTCGGCGAGAAGCTGGTGAGCCTCATGTCCTGGTGGGAGGACTACACCCGCAAGCACGGGGCGGAGATCAATGCGAACCCGTCTCCTGGCAACAAGGCCGGGGGGCTGACGACGATTCTCGAAAAGTCGCTCGGCGCGATGGCCAAGGCCGGCAGCACCAACCTCGTGGACGTGATCCAATACGCGGAAGCCGTGACCGCGAAGGGGTTCGTGTTCATGGACACGCCGGGCTTCGACCCGGTCGCGGCGACCGGTCAGGTGGCCGGTGGCGCAAACGTGGTGTGCTTCACCACCGGGCGCGGCAGCGTGTTTGGCTGCAAGCCGGCGCCGTCGATCAAGATCGCCACCAACACTCCTCTCTACCGGCGCATGGAGGAGGACATGGACGTCAATTGCGGCACGATCCTCGAGGGCGAGGAGACCGTACCGGAATCCGGGCAGCGGATCTTCGACCTCATTCTGCGGGTCGCCTCCGGCGAGCGCACCAAGAGCGAGCTGTTCGATTTCGGATCGGCCGAGTTCGCTCCGTGGCCGCTCGGCGTCACTGTCTGAACGGCGGCATGACGGATGTCGAGAGAGATCGCCACGACGCGATCTGGACCCTGCACCAAACGCCACAAGCCCCGGGATTGGATGGGCTTCGCGGCGACGAGACCCGATTTTAACAGGAGGAACGATCGATGAGAGCCTTGGTGAGCGGCGGAAGCCGCGGGATCGGAGCGGCGGTTTGCCTGCGCATCGCTGAAGCCGCCCTTGCGAGAGGCGAGCGTCCGAAGATCGCAGTCTGTGGTCGAGAGGATTCTGAACCGCAGGAGGAGGTTGCCCGTGCGGTGCGGGAGATGGGGGGCGAGGCCGTCGCTTTGTCCGGAGATCTCAGCGGTGTCGACGCTGCCGCCAAGCTTGTGGAAGCGACCGTGGCAGCTTTCGGCGGGCTCGACGCTCTCGTCTGCAATGCCGGCGTCGCGAGCCCCGGGAAAATCTGTGACCTGTCGGTTGCCGAATGGGACAGGATGTTCGACATCAACCTTCGCGGCGCCTGGCTGCTCGCCAAGAGTTCCTACCCTCATCTGAAAGCAAGCCGCGGCGCAGCCTGCTTCACGTCTTCGATGTCAGGGCAGATACCGCACGAGGGATCGGGCGCCTACAGCCCGACCAAGGCTGCGCTCAGGATGCTTGCGCAAACGCTCGCCCTGGAATGGGCGCCAGACGGAATTCGCGTCAACGTCGTTTCCCCCGGCATGACGCACACCCCCATGTCAGCGAAGATGTACGCCGATCCCGAGATCAAGAAGGCAAGAGAGGCGCTGATCCCGCTTTCCCGGATCGGTGACCCGAAAGATATCGCCAATGCGATCGAATTCATGATCAGCCCGCTATCGAGTTACATCACGGGTCAGGATCTGTGCGTCGACGGCGGTTTTACCAAGTCGATTCTCAGCCACATTCCTGGGCGCCCGAGCTCAACGCCTCAAGGCGCTTGACCGAGGATTTATTGGCTCAATCGCCTCAAGAGACTGAGATCAACTGTTGTTGTCAGCCTCTTGAGATCGGATCGGTCCAGTCCGTCCTTGAAAAAACAACGAGCGTCTAGGGAGTTCTTATAAAATGATCATCAATACGTTTTCATACATCTGGTCCGCCACGGCGGTGGATGCGATGTGCGACCTCACCCGGCACGGCTACCATGTGTTCGAGGTGCCGATCAGTTCGCCGCATTGTTGGCCGGACGAGATGACGCGGGCGGTGCGTTCGGACGGAAAGAAGCGTTTGCAGGATTGCGGCGCAAGCGTGCGGTGTCTCAACGCCGGTGGATTCGATATCAATCTGGCGAGTCCCGCAGCCAATATGAGACGCAAGAGCACGGATCACATCAAGGCTGTGATCGAGCTGGCTTACGATTGGGGCGCAGCCGAGGTGGTCATCTCGCCGGGCACAAGGCGCCCGATGATTTCTCCATCGCTTCCGAAGACATTTGGCTGGCTGTACGAAAGCTTGGACGTTCTGTTGCCGCGGGCCGAGCAGGCTGGCGTCCGCCTCTTGTTCGAAAACACGCCCTATTGTTTCAGGCCGACATTCGATGAAATACTCGGGCTCGTAAAAGACGTTAACAGTGAAAATCTGAAGATTGTCTATGACGTCGCGAACGCGGCGTACATCAAGGAAGATCCCGTCTCGACCCTGCTGTCCGGGCATTCGGCAATCGGGCTCGTTCATATCTCCGACACGGGCCTTGAGGAATGGGGCCATGATCCGATCGGCACGGGTGTGGTCGATTTTGTGGAGCTGGCAAAAGCCGTCGACGCTACCTGCAAAGTCGAAAACGTGGTCCTCGAAATCATTCGCGAGGATGAGCCTTTGGGATCGATCAACACGGGCATCGCGGAGCTGAAGAAGCGGGGCTGGAATCTGCAATCCCTCGGCCGGTAGCAGTCAGTCCTGATCGCGGCGTTCGTGTCGGCGAAAGCTCCCTCATGCGCTGCGAATTGACAGCATGTTGCCTTGGGCAGCGCCGACGACATCGCGGTCGCGGTATTCGCGCCCGGAAACGCCAGCGGGAAGCTGCAGGTCGCACTGGTCAACTGGTCAACGAGGTGCTCGCTGCCGGTGATCACCTTCTTCAGTTTCGCCCGGCACGGGTTCTTTGGCGGGCTGCCGCCGGTCCCGTGAAGGGATAGCGATGCCCGTGCCGACCACCGCCACCGAGAAACCAGACCGAAAGAGGGGGAACCATGACGACATCGATCCAGACAAAAAATTCGCGTGCCAGCCGCCGCCAATTCGCGCTGCTTGCCTCATCGATCGTGCTCACGCTGGGCGCCCTTGCCCCTGCACCCGCCCATGCCCAACAGGTCGAGATTGCTTACGCAACCTTCCTCGACCCCAACAACAAGGCCGATCCCCGCGCTGCCGCGCAGACACGGATGATCGAGGCCTTCGAGAAGGCCAATCCGAACATCAAGGTCAAGGTTGTCATCGACCCCACCCAAAGCGCGTCGGCGCGGGCGCTTCGCAGCAAGTCGGATTCGCCAGATATTGCCCGCTTCGCCAACTGGTCGATTTCGGAAATCGTGGCCACGGGCTCGGTGCTGCAGCTCGACGACCTGCTGAAGCGCGACAACGTCAGCGAGACCGACTGGCTGATTCCGCTCGCACAGACCAAGGTCGGCGGCAAGATCTATGGAATACAGCAGGATTACCGTATCCCTGTGCTGCTCTATCGCAAGAGCCTGCTCGATAAAGCCGGTGTCACGCCGCCGAAGACTTGGGACGAGGCGTGCGTAGCCGGCGGCAAGCTGAACAAGGACGGCGTCACAGGCTATGCCATTCCGCTCGGATCGAGCGGCGGTGTCGGAGGCGCCCAGGCGTTGGCCGAGAACCTTTTCAGCTCGATGGTGACGGAATCAGGCGGTGACTATTTCGCGGATGACGGCCGCGCCTTCCAGGCGCCGCGCGAGGCCGTGATCCGGACTCTCCAGACCATTCGAGACATGTACGGCAAGTGCAAGGCGACGCCGCCGACAAACGCGCAGTTCGGGTACAGCGAAACCCATGACGGCCTGCGAGCCGGCACCATCGCGCAGGGAACCTTCGGCCTGTTCCGCTTCCGCGCCATCCAGTCCGGCGGAGCCGGCAACGACCTCGCCTGGGCGCCGCCGCCCGCCTTCGCGCCCGCCGGAAAGATGGTGACCTATGGCTTCCAGATCGTCGTCAACGCCAATTCTCCTCGGCGTGAGGCGGCGTGGGCCTTCACGAAGTTCATGACCAGCCCCGAAGCGCAGGCGATCGCAGCCGAAGGTGGCGAGGTGGTATCGCGCGCCTCTGCCTATCAGGCGCCCTATTTCAAGCAGCCGGAGGCGGCCAACCAACTCGCTTGGGCCGAATTGATCAAGGCGCGCGGCAAGATGGTCAACTATTCCGTGATCAGCTCGACCTTCAACCAGATCATCGGCGACGCCACGGTGCGAATGATTCTGCGCAATGGCACAGCCGAGGACGCCTACACCGAAATCGTCGCCAAATACGACGAGGCTCTGAAGAAGGCGCGGTAGCGATCACAGGCGGGATCCGGTGTGCTCGCGCTCCGGTTCCCGCAGCCAGCCCACCCAGGCCAGGTCAATGGGAGCTTCAAGGTCATGACAACCGAATTCGCTGGCCAGACCGCGATCGTCACTGGTGGGGCGCGCAGCATCGGTCTCGCCATCGTCAAGGAATTGCTGAATCGCGGCTGCCGTGTCTCGATCTGGGATCGCTCCTTCGAAGGCTTCGACATAGCGGCGGTAGACCGACGCGTCGTCGACGTGGCCGATACGGCAGCGGCCGCGGCCGCCTTCAGCGAGACGCTGGTTGCGCTCGGTCGCGTCGACATTCTGATCAACAATGCCGGGATCAACGGCCCCATCCACCGGGTCGAGGACTATCCGCCGGAGCATTGGGACAATGTGATCCGCATCGATCTCGCCACTTCGGGCTTCACCTTCGACGCAACCGGCGGCCGGGCGACCCACTGAGATGGAACGGGCTCCAGTCCAGATCGCGGTCATCGGCGCGGGAGCGATCGGCCAGCGCCATGCCCGGTTATGCGCCAGCCATCCCGAATCCACGCTCCGTGCGATCGTTGATCCTGCGCCTGCCGCGATTGCTCTGGCGGGCGAACTTGACGTGCCCGTCTTTGCCGACATCGAGAGCATGATTGCCGCAATCCGACCCGAGGCCGTGATCGTCGCGACGCCGACTCCACTGCACGAGTCGATCTGCGTGGCCGCTGCTGAGGCAGGGCTGCATCTCCTGGTCGAAAAGCCAATCTCTGCGGATGTCCCGTCGGCACGCAGGATCATCGACGTCGCAGAGGCGAACGGAGTTTCGCTCCTCGTCGGCCACCACCGAAGGCACAATCCGATTGTGGCAGCGGCCCGCGAGATCATCGGCGGCGGCGAGCTGGGGCGTCTGCTCGCCGTGAACATGCTCTGGGCCGTGCGGAAGCCGGACGCCTATTTCACGGTGCCTTGGCGCACACAACCCGGTGCCGGCCCGGTGCTGACCAATCTCATCCACGACATCGATCTGCTGCGCCATCTCTGCGGCGAGATTTCGGCTGTCACTGCCCATGTTGGGAACATGGGTCGCGGCTTGGCGATCGAGGACACGACCGCTGTCCTGATCCGTTTCGAGACCGGAGCGCTGGCGACGGTCACGGCCAGCGACGCAGCGCCTTCGCCCTGGTCTTGGGACGCAAACTCCGGTGAAAACCCGGCGATCCGAATGAGCCGAGCCAACTCGACGCGGTTTCTCGGCACCCAGGCGGCGCTTGAGTTCCCCGACCTGAGGATCTGGCGCCATGCCACGGGCGAGGAACCGAGTTGGAATGCCACATCGATCTCCGAGGAACGCCTCGTCACGCCGGCGGATGCCTATCATTCCCAATTGACGCATTTCTGCGCTGTGGTCCGCGACGGTGCCGCACCCGTCTGCTCGGGCGAAGACGGTCTCCGCACACTCGCGGCGACCTCAGCGATCCTCCTGTCCGCGTCCGAGAATCGCACGATCGTTCCTGAGCAGGGCTGAGCCATACGCACCGCTCTGAGGCCTAACCTGACAAAGGCGCGCTTTGAGCGAACCACGTGATCTCGATGCCGTGACACTACGGCGCTTCCTGGGAACGAGGCGGCTCTCCGCTCGGGAGTTGCTGCAGAACCGCGCGCCGGATGGACTCAGTCGATCCTGCCGTCAATGCCGTGGTGGCGGAGACGAATCCCGCCTCCGCCCGCGGCAACCATTATACCAGTTCGGCCAGGGACGCGGCATCGAACCCCTTCAAGGCCCCGTGATCGCCTCGTTCGACCTTCGCCACCCACTGGGGATCGCTCAGCAGCGCCCGGCCTACAGCGATCAAGTCGAACTCGTCCCGCTCCAGTCGCTCGACAAGGCGATCCAGGCTGGCCGAAGTTGATCCCTTGCCGGCGAAGGCGCTGTTCACAACATCGTTGTCGAGGCCTACCGATCCGACACCGATCGTCGCGGCGCCAGTCACCTTCTTGGCCCAGCCTGCGCCATTGAGCCCGTTCTCGCCGTCAATCTCCGGGAATTCCGGCTCCCAGAAGCGGCGCTGCGAAACGTGCAGGACATCGATCCCCGCCTCGACCAGCGGCCGCAGCCAGTTTTCCATTTCCGTCGGGGAGGCGGCGAGGCGCACGCTGAGATCCTGCTGCTTCCATTGGCTGACACGCAGGATAATCGGGAAATCGGGCCCCACCGCTTCGCGCACCGCGCCGACGATATCCACCGCGAAGCGCGAGCGGTCCTTTATCGTGAGCCCGCCATAGCGGTCGGTGCGCAGATTGGTGCCCGCCCAAAAGAACTGATCGATGAGATATCCATGGGCGCCGTGGATCTCGACCGTGTCAAACCCTATCCGTTTCGCGTCCGCCGCCGCCTTAGCAAAGGCTGCGACCGTGTCGGCGATATCCTCCTCGCTCATAGAGACGCCGCGCGGGTCGCCCGGGGAATCAAGACCGGAAGGGCTCTCCACCGGCGCATCGGGCTCCCAGCCGTTGATGTAGCGGGTTGCGCCGGTGTGCCAAATTTGCGGGCCCATGCGACCACCCGCATCGTGGACAGCATCGATCACATTCTTCCACCCCGCCAGCGCCTTGTCGCCGTGAAAGAAAGGAATTCCGGCATCGTTACGCGATGCCGGGCGGTCGACCACCGTTCCTTCGGACAAGATCAACCCGACATTGCCTTCCGCGCGCCGGCGATAATAGGCAGCGCTCGCCGGCCCCGGAATGCCTTCAGGGGAAAAAAGCCGTGTCATCGGCGCCATGACGATGCGGTTCTTCAGTTCGAGCGACCGGACGCTGAAAGGACGGAACAAGCTGCTGGTATCAGGATGAGGCATGTCAGGGACTCCATTTCCAACTATGAAGCGCCTAAGTATAACTCGTATACCTAGCGTCAATTAGGCACTTGAAGTCGCCCTGGTATATCGAAGGAAACCTGGATGCTCGAACTGGAACCCCTCTGCTTCTCGTCGGCATGTCCTAGCCGGGCCTTGTTCGATCAGATCGCGGATAAGTGGTCGATGATGGTGTTGGTTGTGCTCGACGATGGACCGCAGCGGTTCAACGCCATCCGTCGCCGGCTGCAAGGCGTCACCCAGAAGGCGCTTACCCAGTGCCTTCGCCGGATGGAGCGCAACGGCTTGATCTCGCGGGAGGTCATCTCGCTGTCCCCAGTGGCGGTGCAGTATCAGATCACGCCGCTTGGTCGCACATTGCAGCAGCCGTTCCGGGCGCTGCACGAATGGACGCTCGAAAAGCTGCCGGAGGTCGATGCCGCGCGACAGGCGTTCGATGCCATGAACGGCCGACCGGCGCCGCACGAAGCATCGTCGGCTTCCCGATCTGTCTGATCTGCTAACCTCGGCGTTTATACCCCCGACCGCGACCGGCAGCATGGCAATCAGGGCTTTCGAAAAGCCGCGATGTTCTCGCGCAGCCACGCGCCGACCGATCGTGGCGCCTTGCCCGTCAGGTCTCGAAACGTCGCCGTCGTCTCGGCAAGCACCGACGCCAATGTCGCGCTCGTGCTTTTGGGCTGCGCGGCACTCACACCAACTGACAGCTTGCCTGCGCGCGGTGGCTGGCGTTGTTTGTGGTGATCAGTGCGCCGCAGCCGAGCTGCCCTGCCCTTTTCGGGCGAACAGGATCGCAACCGCCGCGATGACCAGGATGACGCCGATGATCGCGAAGGTGTCGCTGAAGCCCATGACCAACGCCTGCCGCTTCACCGTTTTGCCCAGCGCGATGACCGCCTGACGCTGGGCCGCGGCATGATCGGAAACGCCGTGCGACATGAAGTAGCCCGTCATCTGGTCGAGGCGGCCCCGGACCTCGTCGCGGAAAGGGGTGACGGCCTGCCCGATGATGTTTGAATGGAACTGCTCCCGCTTGGTGATGATCGTCCCAAGCACGGCCGTGCCGACCGCGCCGCCAAGATTGCGGAGCATGTTGAACAGGCCCGATGCATTTGCCGCGTCCCTGGGCTGGATGCTCATCATCGCGATCGCCGTCAACGGCGTGATCACCATCGACTGGCCGACGGCACGGACGACATTGGGCCAGAACAGCTGGTCACCGGAATAGTTCAGCGACATATGCGTGTTCATGAAACATGAGCCGGCAAACATGGCGATGCCGACGAAGGTGATGTAGCGGATGTCGAAGCGCTTCATCAGCATCGGGACGAGCGGAATGAGGAGAAGCTGCGGGAGCCCGGTCCATGCCAGGACCATGCCGATCTGCTCGGCGTTATAACCCTGCACCTGGCCGAGATATTGCGGCAGGACATAGACCGAACCGAACAGGCCGAACCCGACCAGGACGTTCGACAGCGTGCCGACCGTAAAGTTGCGGTTCTTCAGCAGCGAGAGATCGACAAGCGGCTTCTTGACCGTCAGCTCGATCCAGACGAAGGCCGCCAGAAAGGCGGCGGCGATCGCGGCGAGACGGACGATGAAGGTCGACTGGAACCAGTCCTCCTTGTTGCCTTCCTCGAGCAAGGTCTGCAGCGCCGACAGGCCGATCGCCATCGTCGCGATGCCAGCCCAGTCACCCTCCTTGAGAAGGCCCAGCTGTAGCGGCTGCTTCTCGAGCGTCAGCGAGAGCGCAACCACCATCGCGACGCTGGGCAGCGTGTTGATGAAGAAGATCGTCTGCCAGCCATAGTTCTCTGTGAGGTAGCCACCAATCGTCGGCCCGATCGCCGGAGCGAATGTCACCGCCAGCGCGAACATGGCCAGGCCCATCGGCTGCTGCGATTTCGGCAGGCGGGTCGCGACCATGGTGAAGGCCATCGGGATGAGCACGCCGCCGGCAAAGCCCTGAAGGCCGCGCATGGCTATCATCTCGCCGAGATTGCTGGCGAAGGCGCAGGCCATCGAGAACAGGGCGAACGCGATCGTGCTCCAGATCATGTAGAGCTTGAACGAGAAGACGCGGCTGAGAAAACTCGTCAGCGGAATGACGATGATCTCGCCGATCAGGTAGGAGGTCGAAATCCAGGCGCCGTTGTCGATGCCGGTGCCGATGCCGCCCTCGATATCGAGCAGCGAGGCATTGGTGATCTGAATGTTGAGGATCGCCATGAAGGCGCCGATGGCGCCCGCCGTGATCGCGATCCAGGTCGACAAGCTCGCCTTGTCCCCGGTTGACGGGGTCGCTGGGGCAACGGCCGGCATTTGCGTAGACATGGCCCAGCTCCTTGCAAGCCGGGCGCGCGGATTACCGCGCGTCCGCCACTGAATTGTTCTTGGAAACCTTGGTGTCGATCGTCGGAACGACCGACATGCCAGGTCGCAGGCTGCCGGCAAGGCTGTGGTCGGGATCGAGGACGATCTTGACCGGAACGCGCTGGACGACCTTGGTGAAATTGCCGGTCGCATTGTCGGGCGGAAGCAAGGCGAATTCCTGGCCGCTGGCCGGAGCGATGCTGTCGACATGCCCCTCCACCGTGACGCCCGGGAACATGTCGATCTCGATCTCGACCTTTTGACCGGGCTTCACATTGGTCAGCTGTGTTTCCTTGAAATTCGCGACGACATAGGCGTTCGCAACCGGAACAACGGCCATCAACTGCGTGCCTGCCTGGACATACTGGCCGACCCGAAGTGTCCGGTTTCCGACAATGCCGTCCACAGGGGCCAGAACGGCGGTATAGGACAAGTTGAGTTCGGCTTGGCGCTGAACCGCTTCGTCATGGGAGACCGTGGCCCTCGCCTGGGCCAGGTCGGCCTTGATCAGATCAACCTGCTTTTGGGCCTGGGCGAGCGAAGCGACATCGCGGTCGATCGCGGCACGTGCCGCCGAAATCTTGGCGACCGCCGCCTGGGCGTTCTGCACGGAGCCATAGCCCGTCCTGGCGAGGTTGGCGTAGCGCTCGTTGTCCTGCTCGGCGAAATTCGCATTTGCCTTGTCGACTTCGACCGTCGCCTTGGCCGTATCGATCGCAGATTGCTGGGCCTCGAGCTGGGCCAGCTTGCTGACGACGGCGGCTCGGGCCGCTTCGACATCGGCCTTCGCCTGATCGAGCGCGACGCGGAAGTCTCGATCGTCGATCCGGGCGAGAGCCTGGCCGGCCTTGACCGGCTCGTTGTCGCGAACCAGCACCTCGGCGATATAGCCGGAGACCTTTGGAGCAATCGTGGTGCTGTCGGCCTTCACATAGGCATCGTCCGTCGAGATCTGAAAGCGACCGACGGTCCAATACCCGTGCCCCCAATAGCCGATGCCCACGAGCGCGATCAGTGCGACACCTCCCAGCGCCAGGCGGCGCAGGCCGTGCTTACCGTGAGTTTTTTCCCCTGGCCGCGGCGACAAAGCAGAATCGGCCGGCTTTTCAACCGTGGCAGCCGGGACAACCCGCTCGCCAGGCACGGCCCGCTCGGCCTTGACGCGATCTTCATGTGTGCTCATCGATCCAGCTCCTACTGGGCGTCGCGATCGGGCGCTTCGTCATTTAGAAAATTGCTATTTTCCAAATAATCCTTACATTGCACGTGTCAACGAAATTTTGGAAAACAGTCATGCGCCAAAATCACGAGACGGTGAAGCGGTCCCGCGGACGCCCCCAGAAGCGGTGCGATGCCGACACGCTCCATCTCATCGTCGAAGCGGCCGATCGCGAATTTCAGTCGAAGGGCTATGCCGGCACGAGCATCATGACGGTGGCGCAGCGCGCCGGCGTCTCGACCAAGACGCTCTACAAGCTCGTCGCCACAAAGGCGGAGTTGTTCGAGCGCACGATCCAAGATCGCATTGGCCGCTTCCTGCTCGACGTGGTCGACGACGTCAGTGACGATCCGCGGGCCGCGCTCGAGCACATCCTGTTTGCATTCGGCGTCCTGACGCTGAGCCCGGAGACCATCGCGATCACGCGGCTCGTCATCAGCGAGTGCGAGCGGTTTCCCGAGGTCGCACGGGCTTTCTACCAATCAGCCATCATGCCCGTGAACGGCATCATCGAAGCCTGGCTGACGAGGCAGAAGGACAAAGGTCTCCTGCGCTTTGACGATGTCCATATCACCTCGGGCCTGCTGCGCGGCATGATGATCATGGAGCCGCAGCGCACTGCAATGATGGGGCAGCGAAGCGCTCCGCATCGCGATGAGATTGCACTGCGGGCGAGACAATGTGCGGATGTCTTCTACAATGGCTGCAAGGCGTAATGCCGGCCGCGACGCTAAGCGTGTCATCTCCTGGCCAAGCTGATGCGCTGTTCTGCAACCTGTTGCGCCCGGCGTTGATGAACCATGCCCGCCGAGTGGCCCAGAGGCGGGCGGGAGCGGTGTGGGTGCTGATCGCGGCGATCGTGCTGACGCCGGGGCGGGAAGGCGGAGCCCCATTTCGCGCCTTGCATTTTCGATGCGAACGAGGCGGCAATATCGCCAAGCCCCCGCAAATTGCCGGCCAGGGCCTTTGCGTTTCGCGAAGCGTCGTCGCGAAGCGCAACGACGAGCTGTGCGAGGATTGAGCGCGGCATAGGCGGGGGCCCTCCTATTACACCTGAGTTGCGGCAGGAGGCTCCTCGGAAACTGCGGCGGGCTCGCAGGCTGCTCTTGTTCGACGGTTTCCAAGGCGCGCCTCAGGCGGCGGGGCAACATCTCGGTGGCTACACGGTTATCGAATGCGCTTCCGCTGCGTGCTCATCGTTCGGGGTGCGTCGCGAAATGCATGGGGCGAGAGCGGAAGCAGAAGGAAGCGGCAATCCGGCTGACGGGACAGGCCTTAAGCAGCCACTTCTGACAGGGCCTCGGCGACCTGATCGATCTGCGAGAAGCGAAGGCCAGCGATGTTCAGGCGCCCTGAATCTGTTCCGTAGACGGCAAACTCCCGCCGCAGACGCTCCATGCTTTCTGCGGAAAGCTTGAGCGTTGAGAACATGCCCTTGTGCTGCCGGATCGCCAGCATGTGCGCTGGTGCGTTCTTTCGCTGCAGGGCATCGGCGAGCAGGTTTCTAAGCTCCACGATGCGGCACCGCATGGCTTCCAACTCCGCTCGCCAGGCCTGAGATTTCTCGAAGACCTTGATGGCGATCGCGGCACCGTGCTCCGGCGGAACGGAATAGTTGCTGCGCGTCAGATGCTCCAGCATGCGCGGCACCTTTTCCAGCATTGCGCCATTCGCGGAGACCACCGTTTCCAGCATTGCGCCATTCGCGGAGACCACCGTCGCGGTGCCGGTTCGCTCGCAGTAGAGCCCCATATTCTTGGAGCAGCTTGCGGAGATCAGGACGGTCTCCACCCGATCGACGAGAAGCCTGAGGCCCAGCGCGTCCTCATCCAGGCCATCCCCAAAGCCTTGATAGGCGATGTCGACGAAGGGAATGAGGCCACGCTGATGGCACAGCTCGGCAATGGCAGCCCACCCGTCCGCCGGCAGATCGACGCCGGTCGGATTATGGCAACAGCCGTGCAGGAGGATCACGTCTCCCGCACGGGCCTGCGCAAGATCATCGAGGGCTGCGTCGATATCGAAGCGCCCATCCTGCTCCCGCCAACGATAATTGCGCACCCGAAGGCCGGCCGCCTCCATCAACGGGCGATGATTCACATAGGCCGGATCAGTCGACCACACGGTGGCTTCGGAATGGGCCCGCGCGACGAGGTCTCCGAGCAGCCTGAGTGCACCGGTCGCCCCCACCGTTTGGATGGTGTGCTGCCTCCCGAGATGCGGAGACGCTTCGCCCAAGAGCAGCTGCGCCATCCCATCGTTGAATGCCTGGTTGCCAACCAAGGGGCGGTACGCCTTGGACGCCCCTTCCGACACGAGCTCGCGCTCCGCGTCCCGAACGACCTGCATGGTCGGCGTGACGCCCTGATCGTCGCGATAGACGCCAATGACGAGATTGATCTTCTCAGCCCGCGGGTCGCCTTGGAAGACAGCGTTCAATCCCCAAAGCGGGTCGGGAGCAAGCGTCGGCAGATCGATGAACATTGTCTCTCTCAGGTCCTGATGTGACGACGATTGGCGAGGACGACCCCGCAGGTGATCGCAACCACGCCTGAGATAACCTGCGGAGAAAGCGTTTCACCGAGCAAAGGAACGGCGACGAGGCTTGCAAGCGCCGGCGCGAGCGAACCAATGAGCGCGCTTCGCTCAGCACCGAGACGCCTGATCGAGATGACGTAGGTCAGGCTTGCCACGAGCCCTGCACCCAATCCTTGCGCCAGGAGGAAGGGCGCAGCTTCTGCCAACCCGAAGGCTCCGACATGCGTTTCGACCACGCCGGATAGGATGAGGCCGAGCAGCACGACGACCGACGGCACGTTGAGGAGCAGCGTGGCGCTGACAGCGTCCAAACCAGCTCGACGCAGCCCAATCGTGTAGATGCCCCAGCAGAGGCTGGCGGCCAGGAGCAATGGTACGCCGCGTGCGAACGAGTCTCCGACCGGGGCTGCGAGAGCCAGAGCCGCGGCTCCTCCGATGACAAGCGCCAAGGCAGACCAGCGCGTCCCTTTTGGAATTCGACGCTCGATCAAGCTTGAGATCAGAACAACCGAGAGAGGCGTGGTGCCGGCGATCAGCGCGCCGACATGAGCCGCTGATGTGGAAGCCCCTCCAGCGGCGGCCAGGAAGAAGAATGGCAGCCCCGCCCCAAGGACGATCATCAGGGCCAGCCGGAGATCGACATTGCGAATGGCGGCCCACCTGGATCGGAGCAGTGGAAGCAGCAGGATCGCCGGCACTCCGAAGCGGATGAGCGCGGCATCGGCAGGCGCCAACGCCGAGGAGCCGATGTACCGGATCGAAAGAGCAAAGCCCGCCCAGATTCCGATCGTGAGGAAGATCGCAGCATACCCGTAGGTATCCAGCGTCGAGGTGCTGGGCGGCCCAGAATTGCGTTCGACGACAGCAGACATGTCCGGCCCCTTCAGTCAGGGTTGATATGCGCTGTCTCCTTGGGCAGTTTCATGCGAAGATTGCTGATGGTACGGGAAGTTTGGGCAGAAACTGCCAATGGGAGAGCGCTTTTGGATTTGAAGGACCGCCAGATCATCGCCGAGCTGCAGAAGGACGGCCGTCTCTCGAACCAGGAGCTCTCGGAACGGGTGGCCCTGTCACCGTCCCCATGCCTTCGGAGGCTTCGGAACCTCGAAGATAGCGGCGTCATAAAGGGCTATACGGCTCTGGTCGACGAGACGGCCTTTGGCCTTCCGGTGACCGTTTTTGTCGAGATCCGGCTCACCCAACACACTCACACGGTCAACGCGAACTTCGAGCAGAAAATCCGCAATCTCAGCAACGTGCTGGACTGCTATGTCATGACGGGCGACGCGGACTACCTGTTGCGGGTCCTTGTCGAGAGCTTGCAGGACTATGAGAGCTTTGTCCGCAATCACCTTCATAGGATCGAAGGGATCGCCGCCATCAAAACAAGCTTCGCCTATGGCGTCGTCAAACGATCGAACGTGTATCCGTGGGTGGGATAACGGTGCCGACTTGTCGATTGTGAGCCTATCCCTCTGAAGCGCGTTTGTTCCCCACCCGCCAGCGCGGGCGGCGAAGCTGGTCTGTGTTGCGCAGCCGCGCGGTGGTGGCGGGGACGAAGACCTCCGGCGCGGCAGGCCAACTCCGCGATCCTTGATCAGGCGAACCGCCTCGATCTTGAACTCACGCCCAAACTGTCGTCGCCGCATATGTCCGCACGCTGATCGGCCGCTTCGCCAGCGCACTGTCCTCGGTCCGGGCGGACGAGCTTGGCGCCGTGCCGCTGAAGGCCCTGGTCGAGCGCCACCCCGTGGTGGATTTCGGCGCGGTTGACGACGTGATCTTCGGCTGCGCCAACCAGGCGGGCGAGGACAGACGACAAACTCATGAAAGAACAGTATGGCCCAAGCCATGTCAAAATCGTGCACGGAACGATTTCCTTGGCAGATCAATACGGTTTTGGGACACACTGGGATCCAGGCTCGACGGGTCTCGGAGCACCGCTAATAGCGATGTGGTTTGGCCCCGTCGTCCGTCCACTCAGGCGGCAATCCAAGCTGGCTTCCGATCAAACCGCGAATTCCGGGAGCGCGACCGTACTGCTCACAAGCCGCATACTTAGGAGGAAGTCCGATCGCAGAATTGATCTTCTGCCATGAAGGCAGGTCGATTCCGACGCTGTCAAAGGGGCTTTCCCCCTTCACCAGCATTTGGCCGAAGTCGCCGCCGAATTCCGCCGCAAGATCATAGGCATCACTCGATTTGGATGCGCGGGGTGAGTTGAACAGCGCGTTCGCCCCTCTTCCCCAAATCATGGACGCTTGCTGTCGCCCTCGAGGATCCAGGGCTTCGGCCTCCATCGAGAGGTTGCCTAGCCCGATCGGGATGCGTGGAGTTGGAATGGGAGCCCCGACGTCAACGAAATTCATGCCGAGTGAGACGGCTGCGGAAACGCCTGCTGCGACTTCGTCAGTTTCCGTCACATGGGTCACGTTAGCCTTGACGATCAAATCTGCGGGCTGATCGGGAGCCACGACTCGGAGGCGGTCGCTGACGCTGATGCATAGGGCGCGATTGACAGCGTTAGCGATCAGAGCGCGCTGCTCGCTCGAAAGCTTCGGCCCGAGTAGCGGAGCGAAGGCGGTCGGAAGAAGCTTGACCGTGCTGGCGGCCAACACCTGCTCCTTTCTCACGTTTATGCGCGACTTGGTGATCAGCCCGTCAGAAGGCTTCATCCCTTCGTAGGACGACAGCTCAAGCCCCTGCACGAGAGGAGTGGAGGCGCAGGCGGGGAGCATTCCGACCATCACCAGCATCATCAGATGCCTGCTATCGAATCCGCCTGCATGACGCTTCACACCAAGCTTTCGTCCGCAAAGACTGGATTGGCTCGCAGGGGCGCACGATCGCTCCTCACACAGGGGGGTCGGAGTTGGAAACAGCTCGATGCTTAGTGCGATCTCGCAACTCGAATCCGATACCTCGGCTAAAGACGTGGCCGCGGTTTCCGAACCTCCCTCACGCAGTGGCAAGAGTGTCCCAGAAGGGCAGTCCGGCAGATGCCGGCGCCGCTCGTCCCAGATGCGTCGCCGGCGCAACCGGCTGGGTCGAGCGGATATAGTTGGAATGAATCTGGCTAAGACGCGCATCTGCACCACCGATTTCTGTCGATGGTGTTCCTTAAGGTGCTCTCATGGTTCAAAATCCGGCTGTAGATGTCCGAACGTTTCCAGCAGGTCTGGATTTATTGCAAAGCATGGCGCGATGCGCGGCCAGCAACATTCGACACAAAAATCGGCTACCTTGCTCTGTCACGTGGCGCTACAGCAGCGATGCCAATCTATCCGCCGGTCCCGATGTTCATGAACCCGAACGCCCAAATTCTTGTCGTGGACGACGACGGTGAGATCCGTAAGCTGCTTGCCCGCTACATGCAGGAGCAAGGTTTTCGGGTGCAGGTCGCCTCGAAATGCGCGGAAGTGCGGGAGAAGATTGCGACCAACCGGATTGATCTCATCATCCTCGACGTCATGTTGCCCGATGGCTCGGGGCTGGATCTCTGCCGCGACTTGCGAGCGACGCGATCGAACATACCGATCATACTTCTGACCGCCCTGAAGGAGGATATCGACCGGATCATCGGTCTCGAGATCGGAGCCGACGACTATCTGGGAAAGCCCTTCAATCCGCGCGAACTTGTCGCTCGGATGCGGGCCGTACTACGTCGGGGAGCCTATGCCGACGAAGAGCCCCGGTCCACGGGCGTCTTCCTGTTTGAGGGCTTCGCTGCCGATCCATCGTCACGCTCACTGATTAGTCCGAGGGGCGAGGGCGTGCCGTTGACAGGGGCCGAGTTCGACCTCCTCGTCACCTTCCTGCAAAGGCCGGGCCGTGTGCTTTCACGCGATCAACTTCTCGATCTGACCCGGGGGAACGGTGGCGACGTCACCGACCGTTCGATCGACGTCCTGATCAGCCGCCTCAGGCGCAAGCTGTCGGACGGAGGCGCCGCTCAGATATTCAGGACAGTCCGCAATGGCGGTTACCTTCTCGCCGCCAAAGTCCGTGTTCCAGACGGCCCAGGATGAACACCCTTCGTGCGAAGTTCGCCCTCCTGCTCGTGGTCTCGATCGTCGCGGTGGTCGCCTTGATCACCCTTGCGATGATGTACTTCTTCGCGACGCCGAAGGATATCGAGGCCGGCCTGCTCGCTCGGCAACTCATCACCCTGGAGCGGCTCGGCAAACAAAATCCGGAATCGGAGCTGCTCTCCCGACAGCCGTCGGCGGGTGAGCCTGACGGCGATGCGGCCGAGCTTCTTCGCGCGGCCGCAGTACAGCTCGGAGCGACGCTGGACGTCGCTGTGACGCACCATGCGAAATCCAGTCAGCTTCGGACAGTCTCGCTGCGCGTTGGACCGGGTAGCTGGGTCTTGGTCGACATCGATTCCCTGTCGGATCCCGCCTTGTGGGAGTGGTTGGCGTTCATCACGATCGGCGTGGGATCGATCGCCGTGTTCGCAGCCCATCGCATGAGCCGGCCTCTCGCGCTCCTCGAAGCCGCCGCGGAGTCAATCGGCCCGGACGGCAGCGTCGCAGTGTTCTCCGAACGCGGGCCGGCCGAGGTTCGCGTGACTGCCGCTGCCATCAATTCCCTGTCGCTTCGGTTGAAGCGGGCCATGGAGAGCCGCATGAGGCTCGTCGCCGCGGCCGGCCACGATTTTCGTACCCCGCTTACCCGGATGAGGTTACGCGCGGAATTCGTCTCGGATGATGAAGAGCAGGCATTGTGGCTAAAGGATATCGACGAACTCGAGCGCATCGCCGACAGCGCTATTCAGCTTGTCCGCGAGGAAGCAACGAAAGCCTCCGTCCAGGTCATCCGGGTCGATGAGCTGGTCAAGATCATCGTCGACGAGTTGCGGCAGCAGAACCTTCCGATCGGTGTCATGGATACTGTCGAGGTTTACGCAAAAGCCGATCGTCTGGCATTGAGCCGCGCCCTCCGGAACCTCTTGATCAACGCTGCGACGCATGGCGTGCGGGGTGTCGTCAACGTAACCGGAGGCACGAGCATAAAAGTCACTATCTCCGACGAAGGGCCGGGCATCGCACCAAATCTGCTCGATCAAGTGTTCGAACCCTTCTTTCGTGCCGATCGAGCCCGGCGCCAAGCCATTCCCGGCGCCGGTCTTGGCCTTACGATCTCCCGTGAAATCATCCGCAAATATGGTGGCGACATCCGGATCCGGAACTCTGCGGATGGAGGTTTGGTTCAGATCGTCGATTTGCCGTCCGTCACTTAGGCCTGCGTCGCTCGTCCCCCAATGTCACGAGGGTACTGCATTGATATCTGCGGACCGGGCGCCAGCAATGATTCAACATAAATCGCCGGCCCCAAGCAATATCGGGACATGAGAGACCGCAGATTCGTGGTTTTCCCGATGCATCTGGTGTTCTCCACACATGGGGAGAATACCAATGACCCGCTTCCGCTCGCTCCGCCTGATCCCGGGGCTGAATCGAGAGCGCACCATCCTGGCACTTTTCCGCATCCGTGCGTTTTTCTGGTGCTTCCTTTCGCTCATCATGACCTCGCCGTCCGCAGCTTCCTCGGCAGGTGAGAGACATGGCCGCAACATTCCAATCACAGTTCTGGTCGACACCGTTCGTGAGGAGCCGATAGCTGCCACGATCTCCGCGACAGGAAACGTCGCCGCCTGGCGCGAAATGCCGGTCAGCTCAGAAACGGGCGGGCTTGCGATCAGCGAAATCCATGTGGACGAAGGAGACAGGGTGGAGAAGGGCCAGGTTCTGGCGCGCCTCAGCCGCAGCGTCGCCCTCGCCCAACTCAGCCAGAGCATGGCAGCAGTTGCCGAAGCGGACGCCAACCTTTCTCAGGCGATCGCCCAGACATCGTTTGGCCGCGTCGCCGGCGCGCGAGACACACAAAAACGCATCCGCGCCCGACGGCGAGGCGTCAAACGCATGCCGCCGAGCCGGGCTGAACCGGAGCGATGGCTAGCCGAGCTGCCAAGGCATTGCGAAGTAGGCGTAGCCCTCTCCGTTGCGCGCCATTCGCCCGAAGCCGGGCCAGGGGAGATGCATCCCGCCGACGAAGGTCGTCTTGCCAGCGATGGCATCGAGCGTTCTTACCCTGCTCTCGACCCCGAGAGCAGGGTCCACGTCTACCCCGACGCGCGCCCGCGGCGTCGGAAGCTGCAGCACCGGGGAATGCACCACATCGCCGAGGATCAGCAACGAGGCAGAACCGGATGTAAGCATGAACGACGTGTTGCCCGGCGTATGTCCCGGTCCCGGCAGCGTCGAGAAGCCGGCAACGACCTCCTTCTCCTGGTCGGCGAAGCGGCGGATGCTGTCCTTGTAGGGCGCGATCGACCTGCGGGCGCCAGCAACGAAAGTCTCGCCCTGAGGCACCTTGGACAGGTTGGCGTCGTCCATCCAGAACTTGTACTCGGCGTCAGAAACGAGCACCTCGGCGTTGGGGAACACTTTCTTCCCGTCCGCGGTCGAAATGCCAAGCGCATGCTCCATGTGAAGATGGGTCAGCAGAATGGTATCGACCTTTTCCGGCGCGACGCCTGCCGCCTTGAGCGAGGCCTGCAGGCGACCGGTCGTCGGCAAGTAGGTCGGGCCGCCGCCGGCATCGATCAGCACGACGTTTTTGCTCGTCTCGACCAAATACGCACCGACCGGAATCGCGAGTCCCTCAGGGTGCGGATAGAGCAGCCTATCGAGCTTCGAGATCGTCTCCGCCGAGTCGGGGAAGAATTTCGCGAGGCCGTTTGTCGGCACCACGAAGCCGCCGTCCAACAGGGCGGTGACTTTTGCATCGCCTACAGTCGTCTGGAAGAACGCAGGGGTCTGGGATGCGGCACCGGTTCCGGAATAGGGGCCGGACTGGGCGGCCGCAGGCGAGACGAGACCGTGCCGACCCGCCGCTAAGGCGCCCAAGGCAGCTAGGCCACCGACCATGACGCCCCGGCGTCCAAGCGCGATTTCAAGTGAGGATTTAGGACACATGTATTCATACTCCATTTTCAAGTTTTCCCAGGAGTTCGGCCATGACAAGGGCGGATTGGTCTTTTGGGAGGCGACCGCTCCGGCGGCAGGCTTCTGATAAAAACGCAAACTGACGCCTGACTGACAGTTTTTGCGAGATTTCTTCATATTCCTGTAAGCTTGAAATCGTAAATGATTTTGAAGTATCTATTTAAAATCTCGATGGTAGGCACAATGATATTATAAATATCAGCAATAGATGGGACTATATCGACATAAATTGCTATAGAATTAGCGATATATTCATCGAACACTATCAGATTTTCGGCAATTCAATGCACGATTATGTGACTGCGCTCGGAAACGAGTGAATTGACTGCTCCGCCTGGTGCGGAGCCGTCAATTGAGATCGCTCTTTCGACAGTTCGCTTAAGCATCGAGCTCCGCCCATCTGGAGCTGAGGCTCAGGTGCTTCAAGCTCTAGTTCCTGCCGCGGAGATATCACTGCGAATGGGAAGCGCTGAGCAATTCTGCGGGCGTGACAAAGCCGAGGAAGTCTGGGGCGCCACTCGACGGAGCAAAAACCGCTAATCCGCCTTCGGGGAATTCGCTCTGCGAGACGGAGCGGCCCAGGATCATGGCGAGCGGATAGATGTGGCCCACGAGCACGTCCACTTTCCCACCCTTGGACGGAACACCTAGGCGACGACTGACCCAGGCGACATTTGCCGCCAAGCGCGCCTGGTCATGCTCGTAATCGTCGGCTGTCAGTTCAGGAACCGCTTTGACGTTGGTTTCCCCGAATGCGAGTTGCGCCGTGTCGAGGGCGCGAAATACCGGACTGCTGAGAACTTCACCGACCGGTATGGTCAATTCCTTGAAGCTCGCTCCCAAGGCGGTCGCCTGACGCCGGCCTTCTTCCGAGAGATTGCGCTGCCCTTCTCGTCGACCGAGATCTCCGGTGTCGACCTGAGAGCGATCGGTGATGGAATGGCGCATGTATAACGACACTCCTCCGCGTTGGATCGTCCTGACTAGTTCAGACGCATTCGCGGCGCGAACTGTCCGCGTGAGAGAGATCGCCGAGTACGACGCTGCGATCCCTGCCAATAGGCGTCTTCTGGATATCATTTTCTAAGCCTCATCAAAGACGATAAGATCGAACGACTGATATCGTCGATTAGATTGTGATATTAAATTCATAAATTCTGGCAAATTACCGAAATTATATTTATATATAAATGCCTTAATCGATAACAATTCGATCAATTCTAGGATGTATTTGTAGAGACTTATGGAGTTTTAACCTGACAGCAGGCTGACAATCTGCGGAACAGTGCTTCAGCTTCCCGTAAGTTCTCTGATGAGAGGCACGTTGGATCTCGGATCGAAACCAGCCGGCCTTCAGGTCATGCCGTTCAAACACAATGCCTGCCGCCGTCATCGTATCGGCAAGATGAAGTTCAAGGCGAACGAACTGGGCAGACGACGAGGCCAGCTGACACTTCGGATGACGCCGGAGGCGGTATCGTCATGGCAAGCGCCCACGCGGAAAACAGGCGGTGGCCAGCCGCGCTATAGCGATCTGGCGATCGAGACTGCGCTGATGCCGGGGCTGGTATTCGGCCTGCGGCTGAGCCAGACAGATTTCTGGCCACAGTGCTCCAACTTTTGGGCCTCGATCTCGCTGTTCCCCATCACACGACCTTGAGCCGGAGGGCAGGTAAGGTGCGATTGCGGAACGCTCGGCACGATGATTGTGATCATAACCCGGAGAATGGGCCGATCCATGTCTGCATTCGACGCTGGACGCCGACAGCGGCGACATCATCGCGCATGTCGGCCAGCTTGCGCACGATGGCAGCGATTCCGGCGGAAACGAGACCGCTGGCGTACCGTCAACCAACCGTCGGCAACTTCACGGTCACCCGGACGCCGGTACTTGATTCGGGGAGCGGTGAAGTCACCGAGAGTGTCGCGCCCGAGCGGTCGGCGATGGTCTTGACGATGGCGAGCCCCAGACCGTTGCCGTCGATCTTGCCGGCGCCGCGCTCAAAGCGGCGCATAAGGCGGTCCAGCGCATCGGCTGGCACGGCTGGCCCCTCATTGGAGATGCAAAGCAGGCCGTCCGGCCTCAACGATATGTCCACGGCGCCGTCCTGCGCGCCGTGGCGCAATGCATTCTCGATGAGGTTGCGACCGAGAATGCCGACGATATCTGGATCGAGCATGGAAAGCACCGGGACCTCCGTCAGGACGAGCGTGATCCGCCGTTCACCGGCCCGGACAAAATCGTCAACGATCAGGCGCAGGACCGTCCGCAGATCCGAAGGATCGTCGAGTTGCAAGCGACCGCCTTCGGCGCGGGCGAGTTGCATGAGCTTCTCGGACATGCGCATCAACCGCTTCAGCGTAGTCTCGATCTCCGTGGCACGTTGGCCCGTCCGCTCTTCGCGGGTTTCGGAGCGAATGCGCTGAGCCTGGGCGATGGCGCCGGCAACCGGCGTGCGCAGCTCATGCGCCGCATTGGCGGCAAAGCTGCGTTCCGCCTCGAAGGCGTCCGTCAGCCGACCGAGCAGTTGGTTGACGCCGGCGGAGATCGGGGCGAGTTCGCTCGGCAAGTTGGCGTCCGGCAAGGGCGAGAGGTCCCGCGCGCCGCGCCGGGCAAGACCTTGCTGCAGTCCGCGAACAGGTCGCAGGGAGCGGCGCACAGCAACGGCGATCGCCAGAAGGCTGAGGGGAGTGACGATGATCAGTGGCAGCGCCAAGCCGGCGAGCATCGTGTGCGACATTCCCCGGCGATGACTGAGCGGCTCGGCGACGTCGATCGTGAGGTTTCCGTCGCGGGTTGCGTCGGCGTAGATCTTGTGGGTCTTCGTGCACCGGAATCCGGGCTGGGTGAACGGCGGAAAGATGGAGGCGTCGACGCCGTCCGATGCGAGGAGAATCCGGCCCTCCCGATCGCGCACGACGAAGGTGAGATCCTGTCCATAGCGGGCCGCGCGTCCGATCAGTGTCGGACTGTCCCCCTCGTTGCCGGCGGTCGACGGTCCGCGCCGCAGGCGTCCTTCGCGCAGGTCGCGCCGCGCGATCGGCAAAATGCGCTCCGCTGTGGTCTTCAGCCCGTCGTTGAAGACTTGCTCCATCTCTTGGCCAACGCGTCGCGCGGTGACTGCCGCGGCGGCGAGCCAGAGCACGGTCACCGACAGACCTATCGCGAGCGCCAGACGCGCCTGGATCGAGTCGAGCAGTCTCACGGCCTGCCTAAGCGATAACCGAGCCCGCGTTCGGTCTGGATGACGTGCGCGCCGAGCTTCTTGCGCAATCGGCTGATGTGGACCTCGATGGCATTGCTCTCGATGTCGCTATCGAAGGAATAGAGTCGTTCCTCGAGGCGCGCCTTGGAGAAGAGCTGCCCGGGGCGCTGCACGAAGGCTTCGAACAGCACCCATTCGCGCGCCGTCAGGATGACGGGTTTGCCGCCGAGGGTCATGTTGCGGGCGGCGAGATCGATCTGAAGCGGGCCGAGCGTCACGATGGGATTGGGGTTGCCGGCATAGCGGCGCGCCACCGAGCCGATGCGGGCGGAAAGCTCCGCCAGGTCGAACGGCTTCACCAGATAATCGTCGGCTCCGGCGTTCAAGCCGGCGATACGGTCGGATACCTGATCGAGCGCGGTCAGGATGATGACGGGCGTCTCCTCACCCCGCCCGCGTAGCATCCTGAGAAACGAAATGCCGAGCCCGTCCGGCAGCATGAGATCGAGCAGGATCAGGTCGAAATCGGCAGCGGCAAGCGCATCGTCGGCATGATCCAGACGGTTGACCCAATCGACGGAATGACCATCGTCGGCCATCTGATCTCGGGTGGCTGCGCCCAGCACCAGATCGTCCTCGATCAACAGCACCCGCACCGTCACCTCGACTTTCAACTCTCCGACATCCCGCAGCGCTCGGGGCGCGTGTATGACAAATAACTGCTGCGGAGCAAGGCAGCAAAAGACGCCTGGCCTGGAGCAAGTGGGATCGTGGACAGACGTCTTCTGTCTGGGCGTGGTCCTCAGCCCCGTTGTCGCGGCTTGTTCGTCCACCCACCAGCTTACGGGAAGCTGAAGCGATATCGAGTCCAGCGTCAGGCTGCGGTCAGTTCCGGCGCCGGATAATCACCATGGGAGCCAAGACGGATGGCGATAGGCGCTGGCGCCAAGCCTGTCGGCAGGCGCCAGGTGCGCACGGTCCGACCGGTTCAACAGCCTCTGTGGCAGATAAGGAGATTTGAGCGCATGCCTAATCTCTTACTGCCTGGAGCGCCCGCCGATCCAGAACAGGACATGTAGATGACGACCAACTTATCCCGACGGACAGCCATCCAGGCATTTACTGCCTCGATCGTAACGGGCGCTCTGGCCGGCCGCGCGCTGGCGCAGCAGGGCCACTTCCACGGGGCGCCGTTCTCCACGCTCAGCGGAACCACCGTCGAGGAACTGGCGCCGCATCAGATCGGACAGCGGCAATTGGAGAGTCCGGCGCCGAAGGGGCCTCAGGGAAGATGGGAGGCGCGGGCCGCGCTGCCGCTGCCCAGATCCGAAATGGCCTGGGCGACGGCCCTGAACGGACGCATGCATGTGGTGGGCGGCTATGGGGAGGGCGCGGTCAACCGCGCCTACCACCATGTCTACGACCCGCAGGAGGATCGTTGGAGCATGCTTGCGCCTTTGCCGCGCGGCGCTAATCACGTCGCCGTCGTCGCCGACGGCGACCGTCTCTATGCGTTGGGTGGATTTCTGGAGCAGAACCGGACGCCCGACGACAACGCCTTCATTTACGATCTCAAGACCGATAGCTGGCGGCCGATCGCCCGCCTGTCACGCGAGCGTGGCGCGGCCTCGGCGGTGGCACTCGATGGCAAGATCCATCTCATTGGCGGCGCGGCCCTGCCCACCCAGGAGCGGGCGAGCATTGGCTGGCACGAGGTCTATGATCCCGGCGCCGACCGTTGGGAGATGCGTAAGCCGCTTCCCGCCGCCCGTGATCACGCCGGCGCAGTCGCCCATGGCGGGCGGATCCATGTGATCGGCGGGCGCTTCAACACTTTCGAATACAACACCGACCGTCACGACGTGTACCATCCGGACAGGGACAGCTGGGCGTCGGCCGCGCCCATCCCGACCGGGCGGTCCGGACACGGCCTCGTCATCTATCGCGGACGTTTCTTTGCGATGGGCGGCGAGCAGCGCGACTTCGACCGGAACTGGCAGCAGCATGACAAGGTCTTCGGTCAGCTGGAGAGCTACGATCCGACGAGCGATACGTGGCAAAGCCATGCGCCGATGACGACGCCGCGGCACGGACTCGGCGCGGTGGCGCTGGGGGACTGGATCCATGTCGCCGGTGGCGGGCCGGTGGTCGGAGGCGGCATGCAGTCGTCGATCCACGAGGCGTTCACGCTGGGCTAAGCTCGGAGATGCGGTGCGCCGCTCGAACCTGATCTGCGACGCCTATGGTCGTCTTTTCCACCGGCTACGGTGCATGCCCGTCCGCTCGCAGCAGGTCTAGGTGTCGAAGCTATGAAGGTTGTTCATCCGGGCCGGGACTGAGAGGCTGGGGTTGCGAAGCTCCAACTCTTGCACCGGAGGTCCCCGGATGAACGTCCATCAGAATGCCCGTCTGACGCCTTCGGGTCGAGCGCTGCTTGCGGAGCGTGTCGAGCGGGGTTGGCCGCAGACAAGACTGGAAGGCGTTGCTGCGCAGGGTAAGCGTCCGCTTGCCGCTGCCAGCCGCGATCGTCGCATAGCCCCTCCCCCCGCTCCGGGAGAGGCTGCAATGCTCCTCGGCTATCATCACGAGGATATCGGCGTCCGTAAGCGCAATGCTGTCCTGAGAGCTCACGACACGGCCCTCCCATAGTGAACCGGGTCGGAAGCGCCGCGGATGGTGCGCCAGGTGGCGGGGAAAGCGCCAGGAGCCGACCTTAGCGCCTTACCCGAAAGCGGACATTGCCGAGGCGAGGAATCTCTACAGTCGGAGTTAATGGCCCGACGCGATCTCTATTCCCTCTCCCCGGCGCTGTTATCCTCTCAGAACGGCATCTTGCAGTCCTTGCCATAGGCGTCGGGCAGCCCCTCGACGATCTTGCTCTCGATCTCGGTGGCGAAGCTGCCGTCCTCGCGCTTCTTCACCGCGACCAGGTAATAGTCCTGGATGGGGAACTGGTTCGGTCCGATCTCGAAGCGTCCTCGCACGGATTCGAACTTCGCCTTGCGCAGTGCGTCGATCAGCTTCGTCCGGTCCGCGATCTCGCCCTTCAGAGCCGTCACCGCGGCGTTCAACCATGTCGCCGCGTCATAGGCATGCGCGGCATAGTTGGCGGGCGTGTATTTGTACTCTGCCGTGAAGGCCTCGACGAAGCTGCGGCTTGCCGGCACTTCAAGCGCGGGCGACCAGTTGGTGACGCCCGACGTGCCCACCGCCGCGTCCTGAAGCGCCGGCAGGTTGGTCTCGTCGATGGTGTGGGCTGAAAGCATCGGCAGCGTGATACCCGCCTGGCGCCATTGCTTGACGAAGGTCACGCCAAGGCCGCCGGGCATGAAGACAAAGGCGGCGTCGGCCTTCGCGGCCACGATCTTGGCGAGATCGCTGGAGAAGTCCGGCTGCGTCAGCGGCACGAAGATCTCGTCGACGATCTCACCCTTGTATTCTCGCTTGAAGCCGGCGGCGACGTCCTTGCCGGCCTGGTAATTGGGCGCGACGACCACGATCTTGCGATAGCCCTTTTGCGTGGCGTGGCGCCCCATCGCCTCGGCGTTCTGATCGTTCTGATAGGCGGCAGAGAACAGATAGGGGCTGCATCTTGCGCCGGCGATCGGGGATGGGCCGGCATTGGTGCCGATGAAGACGGTCTGGCCATCCACCATGCGCCGGGCGGTCGCCATCAGGATGTTGGAGAAGACGATGCCGACGATGGCATCGACCTTGTCGCGCTCGATCAGTTGCTGCACGCGCTGGATGCCGACCTCCGGCTTCAACTCGTCGTCGACGACGAGCACCTCGGCCGGGATGCCGGCGATCTTGCCGCCGAGCTGCTTGATCGCGAGCTGGAAGCCGTCGCGGGTGTGCTGGCCGAGCACGGCCGGCGGCCCGGTCAAGGTGGTGACCAGGCCGATCCTGATCGACTTGGCCGGCTCGGCCGATGCGGTCGTCGCGAGAGTCGCGAGCAGCGCCAGCGCGCTCGCAGCCGTCTTGCAGCTGTTGGACATGTCGTTGCTCCCTTGATCGCTTGGTCTCAGCCGATGCCGTAGCGCCCGGGGGCGATCACGCCCGCCGGGTCGAGTGCGGCCTTGATCGCCGTGCAGCTGTCGCGGAAAGCCAGCATGGCCTGGCCCATATGGAGCGCGTGGTAGTCGAGCGGGGCACGGCCGACGAAGATGCCGCGTTCGGCATAGGCCCGTGCGAGCGCCTCGTAGCAGGCGTTGGCGCGGGCGTTCTCCTCGGGGTTCTCGCGGTCGAAGGTGATGACATGCAGCCCGCGTGCGAAGCGGGCGCTGCAGACGTTCATGATCATGTAGTCCATGCCGTGCTCGGCATAGATTCGGCGCGCCATGCGCTGGCACTCATTGGCGATGCTTCCGACCATCGGCGTCCCCGGCAGAAACCAAAGATTGCCGCCGCCGGGGCGCCATTTCAGCAAGCCGAGCTCGCCGACGCCGGGCACGCCCGAGCAGGCATTGATCGCCACCTGCAGGGCGTGGAAGCCGAGCGCCTCCTCATGCGGGATGTAGGTCGCCTTACCGGACTTGCCGAAAGCGGCGCGCACGCGCTCGATCTGCGGCTCGATCGCCGCCATGCTGGGACCATAGAAGGCGCCCGACACCGTCCAGGCGCCGAGCTTGTCCTTCTCTCGCAGGGCGCGCCGGCCGGCATCCGAGATCGGGGTGCGATTGCCCGGGCTGTACTCCGGGCTCGGATGCTCGGAACCGCAGAGATAGAGGTCATTAGCGACGCGCAGCAGCGTCGGCACGAAATTCGAGAGCTTGAGCGCCCGGCAGATGTCGACGATCTCGGCGAGGTCGTCATCATCAGGATAGGTGAAATGGAAGCTGCGGACCGCCGGCGGGCGCGGCAGCAGCCAGATGCCCATGCGCGTGACGATGCCGAAATTCGACTGGGCGAACAGCCCGTCAAGGATCGGGCCGAAGCTGTACTTGCTGACATGCCAGTTCGGCAGCTCGGAGCCCGCGAGCGCGCCGTCACCGGTGCGCAGCACCTCGCCATTCCCCAGCACGATCTCCATGCCGCAGGAGAAACCGAAATGATCGAAATACGGCCCGTAGCCGGCGCCCTTGTCGAGCGCATTGCCGAGCATGCCGCCCTGCGGCGGGCCGGAGGTGACATCGACCATGAACTTGTCGCCGCGCCGGAGCAGTTCGTCATACATCGCCTGGTAGCTGACGCCGGGCTCGACCACGGCGAAGGCCAGTGTCTCGTCGATCTCGAGGATGCGGTTCATCCGGCGCCCAAGATCGAGGACAACCTGCCCGGCGTGCACCGCCGAGCGGCTGCCGAGGCCGATATTGTTGCCGGTACTGACCGGGTAGAGCGCGACGCCGTGGCGGTTCGCCGCCTTCACGATCGTCTGCACCTCGGCCGTGCTGCCGGGATAGACCACGCCGAGCGGACGCCGGTCGCCGCCCGGCATGGTGTTCTCGCCATAGCGGCGCAGCGTCTCCTCGCTGCGATTGATCCACTCGGCGCCGATCGCCGCCGCCACCTCGTTGAAGAATGCCTCCGCCATGCCGGCGTCTCCCTCTGTTTTCGTGTGTTCGTGCCGGTCACCAGAAGCCGGCGTCGT
>WPCJ01135534.1_pt1 | contig 40254 bp, 39 predicted proteins | sample 5399831 | NCBI WGS metagenome assembly WPCJ01 (sample SAMN12869470, study PRJNA574797) | sludge metagenome | isolation source: wastewater treatment of pH10 | place: China:Beijing | collected 2019-05-20 | reverse complement strand
TCAAGGGTTGGTAAGATTCTTTGCGTTATATCAAATTAAACCACATACTCCACCGCTTATACAATCTTCCGTCAGTTTCTTTGAGTTTTAACCTTGCGGTCGTAGTACTCAGGTGGAATATTTACGCGTTAGCTTAATTACACCTTTGCAGTATAATCAATATTCATCGGTCAGGGCATAGACTACCAGGGTCTCTAATCCTGTTTGATCCCTATGCTTTTGTGCCTCAGTGTCAGTATTAAAATAGATAGCAGCCTTCGCCTATTGCGTGTCCTTTAAATATCGAAAAATTTCACCTTTACACTTAATGTTCAGCTATCTTCTAGTAAACTCTAGCCTATTAGTATTAAAAAGCCTTTAAACTTTGAGTTTAACCTTTACTTTGAAACTTAACAAGCCACCTACGCACCCTTTACACCCAGTCAATGCGAATAACACTTGCCCTCTCCGTATTACCGCGACTGCTGGCACGAAGTTAGTCAGGGCTTCTCCTTCAAGTACGATTGCATTATAATCCTTGACGAAACGAGTTTTACAGCAATTAAGCCTTCTGATCACCCACGTAACATTACTCGATCAAGCTTTCGCCCATTGTCAAATATTCTCCACTGCTGCCCTTTTAGAAGACTTGGGCCGTTTTCAGTCCCAATGTGGCTGATCATTCTCTCAAACCAGCTAAGCATCGTCGGCTTGTTGAATAATTACTACAACAACTACCTAATCCTTTAGAAGCTCTATTGTAGGCGATATAAATCTTTTACTTTTTTAGTAAATTCAGGTATTTAACCTAACCTACACTTCAATTCTCCTATACTACTCACCAGGTCACCACTCAAAGCAATTTGCTTTTCGTTCGATTTGCATGTGTTAAAATATGTTACCAGCGTTCACTCGGAGCCAGAATAAAACCCAACGATTGTTTATACGAGTAATGAAATTACTAGTATAGAATATAATATCTTTAAATTGGTTTGATAAAAGAAAAGTTTAATCAGGAGGGTAGGACTCGAACCTACATCGTCAGGGCATGAGCCTGGTATGTTTCCATTTACAATACCTCAAAAAAACAAATACCTTTTATTAAAAAGTGATAAAAAATGCAATAAACATAGATCGCAATTCTAAAGTAATCAAAAAAGATCAAACGTAAGTGAACTACAAAAACTAGATAATTTATAAAAAACTCAGCCCTAACTAAAGAAAAAACTTAGAATTTAAGCCAATTTTTACCTTAAATTTTTTTAAGGCAACAAGGTTACCTTGCAGCGTTATATAAGGTTCTGCAGTGTTTTTAATGGGTTTACGCCTCCCGACTTAAACATACTAAATAAAATGAAAAATTTTTTGAGAGTGACAGGACTCGAACCCGCATCTTTTAACTCGACAAGTTAACTCTTTACCAATTAAGTTACACTAAAACTCAGAGTGACAGGACTCGAACCTATAATCTTCTGTTCCCAAAACAGACACATTACCTATTATGCTACACTCTGCCGAATAAAGATGGACGCAATCAGAATCGAACTGATATCTAATACGTGCAAGGTATTGATTTTACCATTAAACTATGCAACCCAAAAGTAGGCCTAACTGGAATCGAACCAATAACCTTTCGTTATGAGCGAAATATTTTACCATTAAACTATAGGATTAAAATACATAAAAAAAATTGCAAAAAAGCCATACACAAAAATTTAAAATTAGTACGCGTAAACGATTCGTCACCAAATTTAATTTCGCGCCTATAAAAAGTCATTATCTACGACCGCTTAAAAAAACATAAAAATTATTTTCTTGCTTATACGCTATCAGCAATTATAAAATTTATACGTAGCTACTCGACAATGCTATTAACAATACAATCGATTTACCAGTGGTATACATTTCTCAATCCTCTCGTACAAAAGAAACATTTTTTTAGTTTTTATCAAAATGACAGATAGGAACCGAACTGTCTCACGACGTTCTAAACCCAACTCACGTACCACTTTAATAGGCGAACAGCCTAACCCTTGGAACCGCCTGCAGCTCCAGGATGTGATGAGTCGACATCGAGGTACCAAACAAGCCCGTCGATAAGGACTCTTAGGGCCCATTAGCCTGTTATCCCTGACGTACCTTTTATCCGTTAAGCAATAGCCCTTCCATTCAGCACTATTGGATCACTATGGCCGACTTTCGTCTCTGACTCGATCTGTCAATCTACTCAGTCAAGCAATCTTTTACCATTAAGTTTTCAATTAATTTTTGATTAATCATTATTACCATTTGCACGCCTTCGTTACTATTTAGAAGGCGACCACCCCAGTCAAACTACCAGTCATAAAATATCCTAAAAATTTTAGTTAGTTTTAAAGATTAAAAAAACAGTATTTCACCGACGCCTCAACAATTAACTAGCGTTAAAGAATAATAAGCTGGCTGTTTATTCTACATATTCAATACTTTAAAAACAATTTATGATTATAGTAAAGGTGTACAGGGTCTTTCCGTCCAATCATTTATATACTGCATCTTCACAGCAAGTTTAATTTCACTAGGCTAATACTGGAGACAGTAGGGAAGTCGTTACACCATTCATGCAGGTCGGAACTCCAAAAACTTAATCTTCTTTTTTCAAAGAAGTTTAGACTATATCATCACCCTTAATCTATCTTAGAAATATCACATAAAAAATTATAAATTCTTAACATTAATTTTGGATAATAAAGAGTCCTTTGTTAATTTTCTTTTGCCTATATTTATACGGTAAGAAATTTCGATAATAGAACGAAGGCCGGACTCATTTAAATGCTGTTTGGCAGCGACTGAATTAACAACCTTTTTAAATAGTTCAAAATCTTTTAACTTCTTTGTTCTCAATTTAAAATTTTCAAAATGAGGTAATATTTTTGATCTTATATCGGATAGGTTGCGACACTCATACTTTCAGGTATTATCTCTTTTCGAAAAACGAATAGATCCGCAAGAAAAAAAGTTCAAAACGTCTTGAAGACAACTTAAATTTAAACCTTCCTTATCCCTGACTTGAGATATGGAAAAACTTGGTCTTACTTCTATGCCTAAAACTAGACGTTGCTTCAAATTAAAGCTAACACAAAAACAGCCTTCTCCATCAACAAAACCTGTTATTCAAAAAGGATCAACAAACGGTTTCTTTCTAAAATCCAATTCTCGCATATTTTTATAATTTTTTAATTCTTTATTTAATACTTCATAATAAATTCGAACAAAAGGGGTCAGCGTTTTATTTGTTTTTATAAAAACAAATCTCGTCTTTCGACTCAGTCGTTACGGGTCAATTATCCAAATTTGCGTTCTAGAATAATCGTTCCCACGGTATTGCCATATTTTATAATAAACTAAAACTTAGGGTTTCACCGTTATTAGCTGATTTGCTATAACGCATTACTGCGTTAATCGGGCAAGTTCCAATTCTACCCGACAAGGAATTTCGCTACCTTAGGACCGTTATGGTTACAGCCGCCGTTTACTGAGATTTATATTCATGGCATTTCTACCAATCCTTTTTGTCTTTCAGCACCGGGCAGGTGTCAGACCCTATACATCGTTTTACAACTTAGCAGAGTCCTGTGTTTTTAGTAAACAGTCGCTACCCTCTATTCTGTTACACCTATAAGTAATTGCTTACGAAAGGTACTCCTTCTCCCGAAGTTACGGAGCTATTTTGCCGAGTTCCTTCAATATTATTATCCTATCACCTTAATATACTCTATCAAAATATCGGAGCCGATTTAAGTACGGTTTTTTGTCTTCAGAGCTTTTTCCAGAAAGGTCATAACTACTCAATTAATTAACTAAAATTGAATAGTCTGCCGCCTTTGTCACTTGCTGAAAAATTTGAGAATTTTAACCCAAAACCCATCGCCTATAATTTTCATTATAAAAACTTAGGGGCCGATTAACCCTATTAAAATAAATTTATAAATAGGAAACCTTATGTATACGGTGGAATAGTTTCTCACTATTCTTTGCTACTCATACAGGCATACTTTCTCTTAATATACCAACAAACTCTCACGAATTTATCTTATTAAATTATAAGATACTCTACTACCGATTTACATATAGCTTTAGTAAATAATTTTAGTCCGTTATATCATAAAACCCTATAGTGCTTTTATAAAATTAGTGAGCTGTTACGCTTTCTTTAAAGGATGGCTGCTTCTAAGCCAACCTCCTAATTGTTATAACACTTTGAATTATTTCATACACTTAATTATTTTTATGGACTTTAGCTGATATTCTGGGCTGTTTCCCTTTTGATTACGAACCTTCGCGCCCGCAATCTGCCTGTTCTGTAAAAAGAATTTATTGCCATTCGCAGTTTAAGTAAACTCAGTAGAAGTATTAATTCCCATTACTTACCTAGAGCTCTACCGACAATAATGTAAACAAAACGCTCTACCTAAATAGATTTCGTAGAGTACTAGCTAACACTAAGCTTGATTAGCCTTTCACCCCTAGCTACCACTCATCCCGGTATTATGCAACATACATGGGTTCGATCCTTCAGTACGTATTAAAGTACTTTCAATCTGGCAGTAAATAGATCGCTTAGTATCGAGTCTCAAAAAACTAACTTAACGCTTAATTAAAGCTCGCTTTCACTTCACCTTTATCTAACGACTATAGTTTGCTAGCTCTTTAGAAATCGCCCGCTCATTATGCAAAAGGCACCCTATAACACATTTTGTGCTTTAGATCCTTAAGGTAAACAATTTCAAGATCTTTTTACTTAGTCTTTTCATCTTTCCTTCACAGTACTTGTTCACTATTAGTCATAAAAGTATATTTAGCCTTAGCAAATGGGTTTGCCTTTTTCCAATAGAATTTCACAGATTCTATTTTACTAGTTTTTTAGATAAAAATAAGAAAAATATAAAGGGCTTTCACCTTCTGTGGCGTTTAAATCATATAAAACTTCTAATTTCTTAAATTTAAATTTTGGCTACTTTGTTTTCACTCACCATTACTAACAAAATCTTTAATTATTTTTCTTTCCTCTAACTATTGAGATGTTTCACTTAATTAGGTAAGAACAATATTTAAATGTTAGATTTCTCTGCTGGAATTTACAATTCTAAGTAATTTTTCGACTCATTGTATATTTCGCTCGATTAGACGCCAGAAACTTTTATGCTGTAAGATATTCGTTATTTACCCTATAATTTTTGTATAATTACTTATTTGTATTTATATCAATTTTCATTTTTGTGCATTAACATATTAAATACGATGTGGGGATAATGGGACTCGAACCCATACGGAACTACCCACTGATTTCTAAAATCAGCCTGTCTACCATTTCAGCATATCCATTAGTGAACCTAGATAGACTCGAACTATCGACTTCACGCTTATCAAGCGTGCACTCTAACCAACTGAGTTATAGGTTTTTTTGTATGAACCCTATGAGAATCGAACTCATATTCTTAACGTGAAAGGTTAACGTCCTACCATTAGACGAAGGGTTTTGATGGGTGTATTGGGACTCGAACCCAAAACCTCTGGTTTAAGAGACCATTGCTCTACCAATTGAGCTATACAAATTGGGATAATAGGACTCGAACCTATAATCATGGGTTCAAAACCCACCGCCTTGCCCTTTGGCTATATCCCAGCTCGGTAACCTTTTTAGCAGGGTCGAAAAACGGATCTAACCAATTGATTGTACAAAGAAAAAATCAAAAATACCAAAATAGAAGTTAAATGGGAAAACTAATTAGCAAAAGTACCCGTAACCTAAATATGTGCAGAATGCCAGTGTGGTGGCGCAAGCAACAAATATTAAAATTTTAGGCACCGATGAGTTGGGTAAATCATTCGATATAGGCCCCGGGTCAAAATTGTTATAATTATTAACATTAAAAAAACAAGCTGATACTACATCTTGGGGCGGTAGATTGTTTACTGGATGAACTATCGTGGCAGCAAAAGTGTGCCACATGTCTGTAGCACTAACATTATAACAATCTTTAAGCAGATCTACTAATTTAAATTGAGGAAAATACTCATCAGTTTGCAACTCAAACAGAGACTTATTCAGCACCTCAGCTGTACAGTATCTAACAGGATCACCTGAAGGTACAAGTTTCGTAGTATCATAAACTGTGCCTTCACAACCTGTACCATCAGGATTTGGCAAATAAATTCGATGAGTAAAATAAGTAATTTTTATACACTGAGGATTTAGAGGATCCTCAAGAGGGTTTACAAACATGTCTGCCCACTCCTTATGATTTACCACTCAAGACTTGTATCAATCGAGCACCAACTGATCTTCTTCACTTGAGATGGTGTTTACAAACACTTCCCTAACCCCACTAAAGGAAAAAATATGGAGCTGGGTTTTTGGATGATTGTATGAAGAAGGCCAACTAAACGAAAATTGCCCATCCGCATCAACCCTCAACAAATGACCTGAAGCACCGAAGTAGCTTTTTGTGAGGACAGGTAAATCACCTAAATACTTAATTTCTAATAAAGGATACCTTATATTGCCTGTAAAATGACCGGCCGTATACGTCTCTTGAACATTACTTAAAAACTTATAAGCTTGCCAAACTGTTACCGGCTCTGCATCTCTGCCGCAGTACATTGGCCAATTACGGCGAATAGGTATATCTGAAACTGAGAGTGTCAAAACCGGATCAATCTCCGGAGAAAGTGTAAATGCTGCAATTAAGGATACAGCTAATATAATAGGAGCAGAAATTAATATAATTGGTGAAACCATATTTTTTATAATATGTATATATATATATTATAGTGCGAGTGCAGCGCACTTTTGATTGAATGCGAGATTCGAACTCGCGAAGCATTGTAGCAAAAGGTTTACAGCCTTTTCCCTTTAACCGAACTTGGATAACTCAATCAATAAAAACTTAGACGCCGTTGTATAGTTTCTCCGTAATACTCGAGTAAAAAAAAGTAGAGAAGTATCTATTTTTTTTTCAACAAAAAGATTAACTTAAATATGTAAAATTTCTCTAATAAAACTTTTATCCTACCTAGCCAATCGGATAATTTTTTTTTGCATAATAACAAAACTTGATCTTAAAAAATCCAGGCAACCCACCGCCTTAATAATTATTTATTTATCGCGTACCTACGGCGAATACAGGAGCAGTAATATTTAATTCTGCCACACGGTTGCTTTTACATTTTTTAACTTAAATAACAACTCATTTTCGCATTTACAAACCTTTCGGTCAAAATTTGTTGGACACGAAACCTATTGTTGCTATATCAAATTAGTTGATATAGCAACAATTTAATTAGCATGCACTACACTAGAAAAAATACGCCTTAATGGCTTGTGTTATATATATCGTTAAGATAGATGCAAGTAAGGATAGAAAAGATGTAAGCCTGAACTATCGCAATACAAAATTCTAGCACTATAATAAAAACTATAAATAATAATGGCAAAAACGAGATTAAAGCATACTTTTTGAAAACGTTAAAGATGAAAGCGCTTAAAATATTTAAAAGCGTATGGCCTGCTAACATATTTGCAAAAAGTCGAACTGATAGACTAAACGGTCTAATTAGATAAGAGACAACTTCTATAACAACAAGGAACGGTATTAATGGTTTTGGCACACCGCTAGGTACAAAAAGATTAAAAAATTCTGCTTTGTTATTGAAGAAATTTATCAAAGTTATTCCGAAAAATAAGGAGGAGGCTATTTGAAAGGTAAATATTATGTGCCCTGTAATAGTAAAACCATAAGGCAATAGCCCGATAAGATTTGCAAATAGAATAAATGAAAAAACAAAAAGAACAAGTGGGAAGTACTTTAAGGCGACTATATTATTTATCTGCTGTTTAAATAATTGTAACACAAAAAGATAAATATTTTCTACTGCATACTGTCATTTACTCGGTATAAATGTATTTTTTGAGTAGTTTACATAAAACAAAAATGTAAAACCTACCAGTATTACAAATAATATTATTGTATTATTAGTAATGGAAATATCGACATTACCAAAAAATAATTTTTGTAAAATTGAAATTCTAAATTGTTCTAGTGGATTAAAGATCATCGATTATCTATCTATTTCCCCGAAAACTATATCTTGTGTACCTATTATGGTAACAACGTCAGCTATCATATGCCCCTTTGACATAGAATTTAAAGATTGGAGATGCAAAAAGCCTGGGGCTTTTATTTTGCATCTATACGGCTTATTTGAGCCATCTGATACTAAGTAAACACCAAATTCCCCCTTAGGTGCTTCAACGCAGGCGTAGGTTTCGTTTTCCGGAACATTAAAACCTTCGCTATAAAGTTTAAAATGATGAATAAGTGATTCCATAGAGTATTTCATATCAACTCTTTCAGGAGGGGTAATCTTTTTATCATTTAATTTTACCAAACCAGAGGGCATTGCAGTTAAGCACTGCTTAATAATATTTAAACTCTCATACATTTCATAAACCCTTATAAGATATCTGTCATAACAATCACCATTTTTTCCTATAGGAATATTAAAATTAATTTTGTGGTATATTTCGTACGGGTTGTTTTTTCTTAAATCCCAAGCGACCCCCGATCCTCTTAGCATTACGCCGCTAAAACCGTGGCTTAACGCTTCCTCGGCTGTTACTATACCTACGTCAACTAATCTTTGTTTTCAAATCCTATTGCTATTTAAAAGTTCCTCGACCTCCACTAAACGCCAAAAGAATTGTTCAACAAACTGCATTATGTCATTTCATAAACCTAAAGGAAAATCTTGAGCAACGCCACCAGGTCTTATATATGCTGCATGCATTCTAGCTCCTGACACTCTTTCGTAAAATTCCATTAATTTTTCGCGTTCTTCAAATAATCACAAAAATGGCGTCAAGGCTCCCACATCCATGGCGTGAGTTGTGACTGCAAGAATATGGTTTAGTATTCTTGTTAGTTCACTATAAATTACCCTTATATATTGAGCTCTAATTGGGATTTTGCAATTAAGCATTTTTTCGACAGCAATGGAATAAGCGTGCTCTTGTGACATCATTGAAACATAATCCAACCGATCAAAATAAGGAAGGGCTTGGATGTAAGTTTTATATTCAATTAATTTTTCAGTACCTCTATGTAATAAACCAATATGCGGATCGGCCTTTCTAATCAGTTCCCCATCCAGTTCCAATATAAGCCTTAAAACACCATGGGCTGCCGGATGTTGTGGACCAAAATTCATTGTAAAGTTTTTTATTTTTGATGTTTTTAGGTAAGAATTTATTTGATTTTTTCTCATGGGCTAGTGAAATTAAAAAGTCTATATTCCTGGGATAACTCAAGGGGTTCGTATACAATGTTAGCTTTTTCGTCGTCATAGCGTATTTCGATATACCCAGTTAATGGAAAATCTTTCCTTAACGGGAATCCATCAAAGCCATAATCGGTTAATATTCTTCTTAAATCTGGGTGATTAGTAAAGAATATACCAAACATATCCCAGCACTCTCTTTCAATTCAGTTTGCACTACTGAAGATGTTTGAAAGGGATGGCGCATACGCGGAAGTGTAGCTTTTTATAAAAAACCTGAAATTATATTTAATAGACGATAAGTTATAATTTAACTCAAATCTATCTACCTTTTCCGGATAGTCTATAATACACACATCATTTAAAATTTTAAGCTGTATTAAACTACTATTACGTAGGCTAAGTGTAAAAGCATAAAAATTTATCATATCTACTAACAAATATAAGGTATTATTTTCATTTTTCTTCAGTACTAATGCTTTAATAAATTTTTTATACAAATTAGTTAATAATTTTACATAATAAGTTTTTCTAAGCATAAAACTAATCTCACTCTAATGCCCCTTTTTGTCATTCATAAACAAAACCTACAGTTAATATTACTAAAAATAAGAATATGGCTCAAACCCCAAAAAAACTTCCGGTTGAAATTGAAATAGATCACGGAAATAGGTACATTATTTCCAAATCGAATATCATAAACAATATGGCTATCAAATAGTACCTTACATTAAATTTGCTTCTAGTATCTTCGAAGGGTTGAAAACCGCACTCATATGCAGAATTTTTTTCTATATCTGATTCCTGATAAACCAAGAAATATGAAAGGAAGATTAGTAAACAAGAGATAAAAAAAGCACCTCAAAAGAAAACGAAAATATAGATATACTCTAAAGTCATAAAAATAATTATCCTAGAAAATGTAAAAGGACGCTACGGTTTAATTTAGCAATAAACGTGTCGTGTTATTTATTGTATTTAACTTATTGTTTAAAATTTTGCAAAATTTTAAAGTTTCGATTTTCTTATTTAATATAGAATTTAGCGATAGGAAATTTTTTTTAAAGGATTTTAAATTTAAGTAAAAAAGCTTATTGATATAAAGAAAGTTAAATACAACATTCACATATGCATTTATGTCATTTAGTATGTAATCAATTTTTAACTTAAACTCGTTGTTTATAATGTTTGATAAGAAATTCATCAAAAAAAACAAAAATACTATAAATATAACAATTATAACTTTTTCACTGATGTAGTGTAATAAATTGTTTATTGCAAATAATACAAAAAATAATAATAAACTATATTTCATCAATATTTAGCTCTTGAAATTTTCTGCTTAAATTAACCACATTTGAGTTTAAAAAACCATTCAGTGAGTTAACAATTAACGAGTTTTTGGATTGATCCAATGTTTGAGTTTTATTTGCTAGTCCTGTTATTCTTTCTAACATAAAGACAATTTTTGTTGATATAAAAAAGTTAATATATAACGCGTAATAGGTAAAGTTAAAAGAACTATTAATTAAATTCTTGTGTTTATTGTTATAATCAGCATAATCAAATTTGTATAAAAAAAAGTATCAAATTTTATATATAATACTTCTTAACTTAAGATTTTTGAATACTAAAATAACAAAGAAGTTAACGCTTAAAAAGTATAAACCAAAAAAAAATAGCGTTAATCAAAAATACTGTGTAGCAAAAGATATTTTGTCTAGCTGAGGCATACTGGAAATATATAAATATAGATAAAAAACCAAAAAACGGTTCTGTTAATATTAACAGTTTTTCGAAGGCATAAAAGCCTTTAAGAAAGGAACTATTAATATATATATATATTAATAGTTCCTTTTTGTTTGTTAACATATTAAATAAAATTTTAGATATTTGGAACTTTTTTGACACTTTCTCTAACCCTTCTTAACATTTTTATTTAAGCTTCGTGCTATAGGCAATAGGCGAGCAAAAGTTAAGGTGATCTTAATGTAAGTGAAAAAGCAAAAAAGCAAAAAGCAAAAAATTTACAACCTTTTTGCTTTTTTTTTTCTCATCAGAAGCCCATGACTCTTATTTTTTACCACAACACCCTGTAATATAAATAAACCTAGCTTTTTAAAATTATCAAAAATTGTCTTTCCTGTTTTTGTTTGATTTGTATTCATAAAAAATTTAAATAAATATTTTATATTTTTTGCACGCGCCATTTTTGCTACAGAAGTTGAAACTGTTTTTAATGTATCAGGGGATCTTTTTTTTTTTTTTGTGGTAATTTTGCATGATCCGGCTGATTGAGAAATTATGACTCTACCCATAATGTCAGTTATAGTTAAAAAAACGTTATTTCTTTTTTTGCAACAAAACAAATAATAACGTTTTTTGTTTGGATTCTTTTTAGCTAACACTAGACGTTGTCGAAAACTTACATAATTTTTCTTTGGCTTTTTATATCATTTTGCTCTAAACTTGGAAGGTTTAAGGCTTAGTATTTTTTTTTGCGATCTTGTTTTTTTTATTATTGATTTTAAAACTTTCATTTATAATTCTCTTTTTATATTTTTTTTGGGGGTTTTTGCATTAGTGTGTGTTCTTTGTCCCCTAACTGGTAATTTTAATATATGACGCATTCCTACATAATTTTTTAGTTTTTTTTTCTTATTAATGTTATTAAATATTTTATTTTCTTCCAAGTTATAAAAAAAGATAGCTTGTTTTTTTATTAATGAGAATGTTTCAATATTCACATTGCTAACTTTTTCAAACGTATCAGCCCCCATCATTAAAACTATTTTATTAATTTTTTTTAAATTTAAACCGTGAATACTTTTCAATGCACTAAAGACATTTTTATTTTTATTATTTGATGCAAACGTATTAAAATTTTGTAAACTTTTCATATTTAAAATTTTAATTACATAAACCTTTGTTTTTTACCTATTTTAAGTTTAGTAAACTTAAAATTTTTGAACTGTAATATTCCCTTTCCTTTATAAAAATTGGATTTTTTAACACGCTTTATGTTTGACATAAAATTAAAAATCTCGGTACTATTTTCGCCTAATAGGAAAACCTGGTTTTTTTTACAAAAAACTTTTAAATTATCGGGAATAGAAAAAATTATATAATTACAATCACCTACAAGTATATACAATTGTTTGCCTAATATAAAATTTTTAAAACCTAATCCTATCATATGTAACTTGGAAAAATAGCTGTATTGATTATATAAAAAGGATTCCAGGTTTTTTGTGATAAATTTTATATAGTCGATGCAACGAGCGTAGTTTAAATTGTTTAAAATAGTTAAGGATCCTGTTCTTAAAAAAAATCCGCCAATAAGGGTAAATTTTAGCACAACCTTCTTTTTATTGTTAAAGTAAAAGAAGACGTTTTTATTAAAACTTTCCATCTTCAAAGTTATTTTATTATCTAAATTTATTACTTTTATTAATTCCATTTTTTAACTTATTTTTAATAAAGCCTCGCCGCCAATTTTAAATATATTTGATTCTTCATCAGTTAGAATCCCTTTCGAGGTTGATAGGAGTAAGAAACCGGAATCTTTTTTTTTCAAAAATTTTTCAAGTTTCTTATGTTTAATATACGTGCGTCTACCAGGTGTCGATATTACTGCAATATTTCTTATTACAGGCTTATTATTTATATATTTTAATAATACGATAATGTTTTTTTTGTCTTTTACTATAAAACCCCGTATGTACCCTAATTTATAAAGTACACTTAAAACATTTATACAAAGTTTTGAATTCTGTACAGTTACCTGCAAGTGTCGCGCATTACAACCTACCTTTACAATACTTAACATATTACTTAATAGACTCATTTTATTTGTTAAATTTTTTTACTCCATTTACATAATTGTTAGAGATTAATAATCTTAATTTGATTCTTGACAATTTAAAATGGTTTAAAACTGATCTTCCATTATTAGTTATAAAACACCTCTGCTTAATACTAACATAAGATGAATTTTTATTAAGTTTATTAATATACATTAAGGCCCTTTGCCTTATATAATTCGGTAATTTAGTGTTTAACATTATAGATTTGTATTGTAATCTTTTCAATTCAAATTTAAAAAATAATTTGTACAGCTTCTTATTCCTTATTAGTAAATACCTCATAGCTAGTTTTTTATTCTTATTAAAAACATATTGTTTAGGTATCTAAACAATAAATCTGTCTGGCTATTACGTAAATTTAGCGTCAACTTAATTTGAGTTTTTTGATTATGTTTATTATAGTTTCTAAAAAAAAATTGAATGTTATCTATATAAAGCACTAAGTTACTACCTAAGGTATTATATTTAAGATGTTTCTGGTAGTAAATGTGAAAAAAATAATTATAAAAATTCAGTATGTACATAAAAAAATTAAATGAATTTTTTTTATTCAATGACACAGAAATAAAAAACCTTTTAAGTATTTTTTTTTTTATATAATTAAATTTCACTTTTTTTATAAAGGGTTTTTGGTTGGAGATATACAGTATTACCAAATACAATCTTATAAATTTTAAGCTTTTCTCACCCTTAAAGGTATTAAAAACTGTTGACAAATTAGGTTTTAAGGGAATTTTCAGTGTATTAGTATTAAACAAATTAATACTACCAATCAGGCAATTTTTTAATAAATTATTATATGAATTATAAAATTTCATTAAAGTGTAACTTGTGCTATCGATATTATTTTACTAAATTTTAAATTAGCTCTAATTTCACGAAAAACAGGCCCCAATAGTCTAGAACCTATAGGTAAATAATACTTATTTATTAAAGCTACTGAGTTGGAAGAAGATCGCAAAAAAAAATTACCTCATCTTTTTACACCCTTAATAGTTCTTAAAATTATTGCAGAACAAACCTGCCCTTTCTTTACCTCTTTACTTTTTTTTATATTTTTTTTTATAATATTTTTCTTTACAACTACTGTTATCGTATCGCCTACACCCGCACCAACACGGGATGAGGAATTTAATAACCTTATACAACTAACAAATACTGCACCAGAATTATCAGCTACCTTTAATACAGTCTGTACGTTTATCATATTTTTTTATAACTTTAGTTGGCACAGGTAATCTCAATGATGATGACTTTAAGGCCCTTAGTAATAACGCCTCGTTAACGTTTTTGAATTCAAAAATAATTTTACCTGCCTTTAGAGGATAAACCTTTATCGCGGGGCTACCTTTACCTCTTCCCATCCGAACATCACGAGGTTTTCTTGTTAACATTCAAAAAGGTAAAGCCTTAATTATTAAAAAATTCTTTTTTTTTATAACTCGTTTTATAGCTTTAAGTGAAGCCGTTAATTGTTCTGAAGTTAAATTGCAATTACCTAACGATTTTAACCCAAAATTACCAAAATGTATTAAATCACGTTCATATATATTATTATTTTTATATTTTATTTTAAAATATTTTTTAAACTTCATCTTTTTACTTAAACAACAAAATCAGCTAAGTTAGTTTTTTTTTTACCTAATCTAACCCAAACTTTAATGGTGCAGGCACTGTATTTTAAGGCTATTGTTTTATAACTATAATCTAACTTAGATTTTACAGTACTAAAAGCTAAACTGCCAAATGCTTTTCAACTGTACGTAGTTCGTTGTTTACGGGAGAATCGCCCCGAGCAGGTTATCTTATAACCCTTTACTAACCTTTTTCCCCTCATAAGCGATTTGAAAAGGAAATTTATATTCCTTAAAACCTCCCATATAGTATAATATTGGGTTAAACGGATAAAAAAAAACTCACTAATTATATTAGCATTAACGTTCATTTTCGATAGCCCAATAACAAAGATTTTTGATACAAAATTTAAACAGCTAAATTTTTTCAAGTAAAAAAGTGAAAGAGATTTAAAACTGTCCCAATAGACTTTTAAAATTTTATTTTTTATAAACAAAAAAAAAAGCTTTCTAGAATATTTTAAAATTATTTTTTTTTTTAAAAATATAAAAAGCCTGGTTTTGAGCTTTTTAAACTGTTTACCTTGTCTAAGGACTCTCCTATATTTTTTATAAAATCTTTTATTGAACAGGCGTCTTATTAAAACAAATCGGGCGTTTTTCTTTAAATTAAAAAACAATAGATCTAAAAAACTATCATGTACGTAAAGATATAAAGATATATTATCAAAAAAACGTATAATTTTTAGATTGACAAATATTATACCTACAGCAGTTGAGCCAAGATGGCTTATTAAAAACTTTCTAAAAAAACGATCTAGTAATATATCTTGATTCACCAAATAAGAGTAATTTAGATTGTTTGAAAATCAATTATTATTTCAGTACCTAATATTGTATAATCTATAAGAAATAGGATTTATAACATGGCCCATTATTTTTTACCTTTTTTTTTTAATACTTTTTTTTTATGCAAAACACCCATTTTTCGAGTAAAAACAAACTCACCTATTTTTAACCCAACCATAGAACGATCAATAAGGATTGACTTACACGATTTACCGTCGTGCAAAGTAAACCTTTTTTTTAACATTGTATTAAGAACAGTAGAAGATTTACCTAAACTGCTGTTATTTTTATAAAAACAACCTTTTCAAACTGATCTCATTTTTTTTTAAGATTTTCTTTTTCTGATAATAAAAACTGATCTATTTTTCCTAGTCGGTTTACCTTTTGTTATAACTCCATAAGGAGTTACAGAAGGTCTACCACCTGAGGTTTTTCCCTGCCCACCACCGTGTGGATGATCAACAGGATTCATTGCAACACCCCTAACAACAGGCAACCAACCCTTAAGTCTGTAAAAACCAGCCTTTCTAAAATTCCTATATATATATTGAAAATTAGAAATTGAACCTATAGTAGCAGTACAGTTTGAATCTACTCTTCTTAATTCCCCGGACTTTAATTTTAAAATAGTAATATCTTGGAATTTACTAACTATAGTAGCATATGAACCAGCAGCACGAATAAACTGGGCACCTTTATTTTCGTTCAATTCAACTGAATTAATCCTCACACCAATTGGTATTCTATGCAGATAAGTTGAATTTCCTGGTTTTAAAACAATATTTTCTTTTGCAAATATACAATCACCGATTAGTAAACCCTCTGGGGCCAATATATAAGACATAATACCGTTAGAATAAACTACAAGCGCAATTAAAGAATTTCTTCTCGGATCATATTCTATCCTGTGTACAAAACCAAAAATATTTCATATATACCTTTTATAATCTATTAAACGACCCATTTTTTTCGTACCACCTCCCCGATGATATCTAGTTATCCTTCCTTGATTATTTCTCCCTGATATTCTTTTTAAGCCAAAGATTAAATTTTTTATTGGTCTATTTTTTCATAATAATATTGACATACTTAAAACCCTGTTTTTAAAAACCTTAAGAATCTTATATAGCTCTTATTTTCAAAAGAAGAGGAATGATACTCTTTCCTATATTTAATTAACGAACCTTCATTTTTTAGTGAACTGTTTATTTGATTAAATAAAGAATTAACAACGTCTCTTTTATCAACATTACTAGTTAATCATCTAATACTAGTTGAATAACTTTTTGATATAGGCATTAAAGTAGGTATCTTGTATTTTTTACCACCGATAAACATAACTTTATAATATATTAGAGGCCTTATTTTCTCCAGAAATTGCAAATAATTATCAATAAACTGATTTTTATACTTAAACTTTAACAATAAAAAAAGTTTTTTAAAAATATCCAAGGAAAGCTTTCTTTTACCTTTTGAAATAAGTCCTTGAAAAAAAGTATTTAATAATATCAGCTTCTCAATCCTATCCTTTGATAATTTGCAAATAATTTTCTTTTTTTTGTTCTTAAATATCTTACCGTATCTTGCTAGCACTAACTTTAATCTGCTATATTTCACAAAACTTTTTAAAAAAAAATAGAGACCGTGAGTTTTATAAAAACCATCCGCTGTTCTAAAATGGCGGGCGGCGAAATTAGATTTTTTTTTAAAAAATCGGAAGTATAAGCGTTTAAATCCCCTACGATATACCCTTTTTCATAAACGCTGTTTATTTTTTCATCTATACTTAACCAGAAATTTTTTAAGTCTAATAGACTCTACCCTTTGTCGCAAATAATAAAAAAAATATCTTTTTTTATAACCCAACCTGTAGAGCTTTTTTATAAACAAAATTCTTTGTTTTTTATTTAACCGAAGTTTTTTAACTCTAAATTTACCCTTTTTATTTCTTCTTCTCAGAATATGCGTATTTTTACCGCTCTTATAAAACTTTAAAAATTTTTTATAATGTTTAATTTTCGATTTTAAAACCCTTGTAAAATAGAAGTTTTTATAATAAAAACGTTTAAAATTTTTTTTTAGTCGAATAACCATATTTAGATAATTTTTTCTTTCTTTCAAAGCTTTCTTTCCAACTAAAATCATATTTACCTTTTACTAAAGTATAACGAACACCGGGAAGATCGGGTGCTCGACCTCCAGAAACAAGAACTGAAGAATATTCTTGCAAATTGTGGCCCTGGCCGGGTATGTAGGCAATAATCATCCTACGTGTGGATAATCTTAATTTAGCGACTTTTCTTTGAGCCGAGTTAGGCTTTTTTGGTTTAACAATTCTAAGCTTAACACAAACACCCTTTTTTTGCGGACAACCGCTCAACGCCTTTACATTATTAGTGTGAACTTTTTTTCTTCTAGGATTCTTTAGTATTTGATGATATGTAGGCATTGTAATTTTTATTTAACAAAAACATTAATTTTTTATTTAAAAAATTTAAATTTTTAAATATTCTAATAAAAGTTATATAAATAATCTTTAGAACATAAAAATTTGCTAATCTGGATTGTGAATTAAATGCAGAAACAAAAAACTTTATAAAAGACTGGTTTGATAAATTTTTCCCTACCTTAAAAAAAACCGGAAAAAAACTACTATCAGGTGGCTTTAGGCTAACTTCCTTTAAAAAACTTAAAAAATAATTTAAACGGGGTGAGCCTATAAAATAAGTATTTCCATAAAAATACTTTTTACCTATTAAAGAGGATAATAAACTCGATTTAACCTTAAAAATAGAAAGATTTTGAATAGCTAAAACTACCTTTAAATAACCTATGTTTGAAGCGGAGCTACTATTAAAATTAATAAATACACCGTAAGTATTTATTAATAATTTACAAAGAAAAGCACTATTTTGTAGACTAGATTTTAATAAAAGTAAGCATTTTAAATTTAAAAAGGTCCCTTTAACAAAAGCTTGACTTACGCTTAGTTGAAAGTTAACCTTTATCACCAATGATAAATATTTTCTCAATGATAAATAAATACGTTTATGAAAAACATAAAGAAAATTTGAATGAAAAACCGACTTTAATAACGAGACCTTATATATTGAAAGAAGGTCAATATAAGGTCTCGTAACAGAAAAATTAGGTAAATTCGAAAGAATGGAAATTACGTAAGGCGTTTTTAAAATTATCTCGAATGTTTTTATTTTAGAAATCTTTACCAAGACTGGTACAATAACATCAAAATTAATAAATCTAGTTTTTATATCAAAATCATTAATAAACTCTTTAACATTTATACCATATAAACCTAAAATAGGCGTAAGAAACGAAACCATATTAGTATGGTATTTAGGTATTAAAATAATAATTTCCTTTAAGTGCAATTTATCGTAACGAAAATTTAAGTTAATACGCATAGTATGTAATATTTAATACCTAAAAAAAAAACTCAGGGGGGAAAGGACTCGAACCTTTATCTTTAACTTTGGAGGATAACATTTTACCCTTAAACTACCCCGCTAACAGAACCACTAATGTAGGATTTTTATAAAAATCCTACATAAAAATATCACCAGAAAAAAAATGATTTATATAACCTCCTTCAGAAGGAAAACCGTCAAAAAATAAAGTTAATGAGATACTAATAAAAACTAAGCCAATTGTAATTGGAACAAAAACCTTTCAACCTAGTCTCATTAGCTGATCATATCTATATCTAGGTAAAGTTGCTCTAACTCATATAAACGCAAATAGATAAATATAGACCTTTATTATATAGACAAAAGAATGATAAATTCATGTTAAGTAATAAAATTCTGAACGTAATGTATAGAAAAACTCATCTATATACATATAATATTCCGCGGAAAAAAATTTAACAAAAAAATATAAATCAGGCATAGTTCAACCCCCAAGAAAAAGTATAGTTGCTACATGGCAAAGTAATATAATATTTGCATATTCTGATAAAAAAAATAGAGCGAAGAGTACACTACTATGTTCAACATTATAACCAGAAACAAGCTCTGATTCAGCTTCAGCTAGATCAAATGGGTGCCTATTTGTTTCTGCTAACATAGCAATAAAAAAAAGGAAAAACTGAGCTCATAAAACAAACGCGTACCAGAGATCTTTTTGAGCTCAAACTATCTTTAAAAAATTCAAAGAACCGCTCAGAACTATAATATTTATAATTATTATACCAATCACCACTTCATAAGCTATAACTTGTGCAATAGAACGCAATGCACCTAAAAAAGCATATCTTGAGTTGCTGGATCATCCAGCAACTATTATATTTAATGTATTTAAAGATGAGACCATAAATACATAAAGAATGCCAATGTTTATGTCAGAAACGACAGTCGCGTTATTAAACGGAATAACAAATCAAGCACTTAAACTTAAAATTAATAATATTAAAGGGCCCCCAAAAAACAAAACAGATGAGGCATTTTGGGGAACGGGATTCTCCTTTAATATAAGTTTTAATGCATCAGCTAACGGTTGCAAAATTCCCAAAAAGCCTGTTCAGTTTGGGCCTTTTCTTTTTTGAATACTAGCCAATACCTTTCTCTCAAATAATGTTAAAAATGCAACAGTTAGAATTACATTCAATATTAAATATAATGATAAAAGAATAAAATAGACAGTTAGACTTACCATTTTTTTAGTATGAAAAAGAATACCAAACTATTTAGAAGAAAAACCAAAAATATTTGTAGTAATAAACTTAAAATAACTAATAAAAAAAGCCACAACGTTATTATTGTTCTTTTTTTTGTAATAATCATTATTAGATAATAAAATTACGTTAGTATTAAAAACAGAGTAATTTGAAATCCTATTAAATAACTCATTTTCATATGACCTAATAATTTTATTGTTTACATTGGTAAGAAACCCCTTAATACCAGAATACATTAAAACAAACTGATTTTCTATAGGTATAGGAGTAAATCTATTTTGATTCAATAATTCTGTTAGCATATTACCTCTTGACAATAAGTTTTTAGTTGTTTCATCTAAATCACTACCGAATTGAGCAAAACTTAAAGCTTCTCTGTATTGAGCTAATTCTAATTTTAATGAACCTGCAAGTTTTTTAATAGCTAATATCTGTGCAGCAGAACCAACACGGCTAACTGATAATCCAACATTTACGGCCGGTCTAATACCATTATAGAAAAGATTAGTTTCAAGAAATATTTGACCATCAGTAATAGAAATAACATTTGTAGGAATATAGGCAGAAACATCACCAGCTTGTGTTTCTACAACCGGTAAAGCAGTTAAAGATCCACCACCAAAATTCATATTTAACTTTGCAGCTCTTTCTAGTAGTCTAGAATGAAGGTAGAAAATATCACCAGGGTAAGCCTCTCTACCAGGAGGTCTTCTTAGTAACAAGGACATTTGACGATAAGCGACAGCTTGTTTACTTAAATCATCATAAATAATTAAAGCATGCTTACCGTTATCTCTAAAGTACTCACCTATAACACAACCAGTATAAGGAGCAAGATATTGAAGTGGTGCTGCTTCAGAAGCTGTTGCGGCAACGATAATACTATACTCTAAAGAGTTAGTTTTTTCAAGTAAAGTAACTAATTTACTAATTGAGGATCTTTTTTGACCTATTGCCGTATATATGCAATAAAGAGCGTTTTTTTTATTTTTAGAATTTTCGTATTTTTGATTTAAAACAGCATCTAAACATATTGAAGTTTTTCCAGTTTGTCTATCACCAATAACCAACTCTCTTTGACCTCTTCCTACAGGAACTAAACAATCAATAGCTTTAACACCAGTAATCATAGGCTCATTAACGGATTGTCTTGTAATAATACCAGGAGCTTTAACTTCAACTTGTTTTAATTCTGAACCAGGAAAATCCCCTTTGTTATCTATTGGTTGACCTAGAGCATTGACAACCCTACCAAGTAAACTCATACCAACTGGTACACTGATAATGTTTCCAGTTCCTTCAACGTATTCACCTGGTTTTATTTTTGTTTCATCACCAAATAAAACAGCAGAAACTGTTTCAGAATTTAAATTAAGAGCCATACCTTGAATTTCATTAGAAAATTGAAGCATTTCACCAGCCTTGACGTTAGAAAGACCTTCTATTATAACAACACCATCAACAATACTTTTAATAACACCTATATTGCTATCGTTTTTTAAATACTGTAAAAATAATTCATTTATATTTTGGTTTTGTAGTAAATTAGACTTTAAAAATTGGTATTTTTTCATTATGTCAAAGGGTTGTAATAAATCTTTTAGCAAAGAATACGAAAAGCAGTAATATTTAATTCTGCCACACGGTTGCTTTTACAAACTTTCTAAAAACAAAATAACCTTAAATCATAAGTTATAATTTATGCTCACAGCAATCGGATAAACCGAACCTCGTCTTCTCAAAGCTGCAGCCTTCAAACGTGTATCTAAATCAGGCGAATAAGTACCGTTTTGAGCTTGATTCAAACGCTTTATAATATGTAAGAGGTTCTTTGATTAGCTTCAGCAAAAGTATAATCTATACCTGCGATAAAAGTACCTGCTCCGATCAAATTGCGTATAATTACTGGAGCATTCTTAGCGTCGGATAGATAAAATTAAATCTTGCAAAATAAAGCGTATTAAATAGCACCCATAAACTATACAAAACTACCAAAACAGATACGTAAATGCCAATACTCTTACCTGATGACATTTAAAAGTAAAAAAGAAATAGAAAAAGTTTAATCAATTAGCAAATTTTTTTACTGTATATTTAAGTTTATCAATATACTAAAACGTTTAGAGCTATCCCTTTAAAGAAGTCACAAAATTAACACTAATTATACCTCTTATTCTATAAAAAATAATCAAAATAGCAAGACCTATTGCCGCTTCTGCACCAGCTAAAGTCAAAGTGTAAAGGATAAAAACCTGACCAAACATATCCTCTAATAAAACAGAAAATATAGCAAAGTTAAAGTTAACGGCTAATAACATCAGTTCTATAGAAACTAATATTATAATAATATTTTTCCTAGTAATAAATATTCCCAAAATTCCAAGAAAAAACATAACGAAGGAAAAAAATAATAAGAAAAAAATACTAAAGCTTGTCATTATTTTGTAAATACATTTTTAAAGGTATAAGCTTGTAAAGCAGGAACTATAACGGCCATACTAAAAAAATAAAAAAAGTAAAGAATGGTAAGTATTTGACCTAGCATCAAATAAGGATCTTCAATAGGTTTAAAACCAATTCAACCTAGTAGAACACAAACGGAGAAAAATGACCAAAATAATATTGTTTTAGAAATTTCAAAAAATGAACCCTTAAAGACATTATTAGTTATAAAAGGTAGTAAAAACAAAACTATTAAAGCTAACCCTAAAGTGATAACACCACCAAGTTTATTAGGGATTGATCTCAATATAGCATAAAAAGGTAAAAAATATCATTCAGGCACAATATGGGTAGGTGTAACTAAAGGATTAGCTGGAACATTATTGATTGGATCAATAATACTATCTGGCTTGAAGAAAACAGCGTAACAGAAAACAATTAAAAAGAAAATAATTCCTAATAAATCCTTAAATATAAAATAAGGGTGAAAGGGTACTTTATTAGCAACCGATAATGCTATATTTAAAGGATTACTAGAACCGCTTTCATGTAAGACGGCAACATGGATTAAAGATAATAAAGCGATAACAAAGGGCAATAAATAATGTAAACTAAAAAAACGGTTTAATGTAGCATTATCGACAGAAAAACCACCCCATAATCATATAACTATATACTCCCCAACAACAGGGATAGCTGAGAAAAGACTTGTTATAACAGTAGCCGCTCAAAAACTCATCTGTCCTCAAGGTAAAACATAACCTAAAAAGGCTGTAAGTATCATAACTATTAAAATGGTTACACCTAGATTTCAAAGGAGTTCGCGTGGTGTAATATAAGAATTATAGTATAAGCCTCTAAAAACATGTATGTAAACACATATAAAAAAAAATGAGGCACCATTTGCGTGAATATATCTTATCAGCCAGCCATAATTAACATCCCTCATTATATATTGAACGCTAGAAAAAGCACTTTCTATACTAGGAACATAAAACATCGCTAAAAATATACCTGTAACAACTTGAATACCAAGACAAAAAGCAGCTAAAGCTCCAAAATTTCATAAATAACTTATATTTGGAGGAGCTGGATAATCTATTAAAAAACTATTTACTATATTTAATAAAGGGTATTTTTTTATAAAACGCATAATTAAAATAAATTAAAAAATTAATATGATGGTAGGGACAGGATTCGAACCTGTGAAGCATTGTAGCAAAAGGTTTACAGCCTTTTCCCTTTAACCGAACTTGGATACCCTAACACGTTGAATTAAAAACTATATAAATAAAATTAAAAAAGCCATAACTAGAGCTAATAATCCTATAGCTTCAGTTAAAGCGAAACCAATTAAAGCGTAACTAAATAATTCTTTTTGTAGATTTGGATTCCTAGAAAAAGCTAAAATTAAGCAACCAAAAACTATACCAACACCAGCACCTGCTCCGATTAAACCTGAAGTAGCTAAACCAGAACCTATCATTTTAGAGCTTTGTAAAATAATTTCTAAATTTTTCATTTTTTTGTTTTTTTATTTAAAAAAAACATGGTTATATGCTGATAAATGCACTTAATCTCAAAATGTACACCATTCAATTAAAAAAAAAATCTAATACAAAAACTAGCAATAATAGTTACGATATATTATTAAAAAAAGATAAGAGTAGATTACCTATTGGGTCGTACAATCAAGCTAAAATGATTATCACTTTAGATCTAGAATCATACATATTTGCCATAACAAAAGGTTGTTTAATATCTGAAAACTTTAAAAAGATTTTTACCAAAACAACCATGAATGTTAGTAATAAAAAAAACATAAAAATTATTTTTTAAAAATGACCGAAATCAATAAAATTGCTAAAAAAAAAAATAGCCTATATAATAATACTATAAAAACAGGCGCTGTTCTATATATAAAATATTTATTATTAAAAGAAGATGAAATAAAAATCTCATCTTTTATCGGATTATGCGTTATAAAAAAACGAAAATCGAATACTTTAGTATTAAAAAATAACATCAAAAAAGAAAGTATTAAATTAATTATAAATGCGCATTCGCCATTAATTATAAGCATTAAAATTATAAAAAGATACAAAAAAAAGTTTAGACTATCTAAACTTTACTATAAATAAAAAAAAAAAAATGACCGTTATTGGAATCGAACCAATACTCCTTATGGAAATAGGTTTTAAGCCCATCGCGTCTACCAATTCCGCCAAACGATACAGAGGGTGAATAATGGGAATCGAACCCATATTTACAACTTCACAAATTGTCACTTTACCTATTAAGTTATATCCACCAGCATATATAGCAAAAAAATTTAAACTAAAATGAGAGCCAATGTTTTAAAAAAACCTAAACTCTTAACTATAAGTCGTTTTTTTATTGCAATTTTATTAAAAATACCCCAATATAAAACATTTTTGAAAATACTAACAAGAATTAATAAAGGCATTTTTCATCTAAATAAAAGAGCTTTAGATGAAAAACGTAATTTTGGCCGAAAAAGGAAATTAAACTTTTTTTTTGAGATAGAACCTGACTTTAGTGTAAACACTATACTATCTAATAAAAATTTTTTTTTAAAAAAAGAAAAGTAGTCCTTAAAAAATAAATTAGTATATATATTTTGGTTAAACTTTTTCGAACAAAAGTTAACTGAATTAAAAATAAATTTTGAAGAGATGAGATAACGGGAATAGAAAAGAGTCTTGGCTATGATCAGATAAAAAAAAAACAAAGATTTTACGCTCTTTGAATTACCTGGAATCGGATAAAAAACATTTGACGGATTATCAATTGTATCAACTATCGCGATAGAGGGTATATTTATAATAAAAGACTCATTTATCACATAATGATTATTTTGAACATTAGGTACAAAAATGCCGTGGGGAAACTTCGAGGGTTTTACAATAGAAACATATTTATAATTAGATAACATACCTTTACATCATTTAGAATTTAAAAAGGATACTTCGGGGAATAAATTGTAAAGTTGGCACAACTCAACACTTCTATTAAACAAAGAAAAGTTTTCGTTTACCATTCATAAATGCCCTTTATTTACAAACAAGCCCGACAAAAACCCGATAAACCTTTTCGATAAAAGGTAAGTGTAATTTATGTTAAATATATTTGTATTTTTATATTTACCTATTAAAAAAAAATTTGTACGTGGATTTCAATTTGCAATATGATAACCTAAGAAAAGGTCAGATGCTATTAACTGATTTACGGTTAAATATACACGATTAAACATATAAATTTAAAGGAGATTACTATATGTAAAAGTAAAAACTGAAATTATAAATGAGTTTAAAGAGAAGATTTGGATTAAAAAAAAATAAACCGTTTATAATTGTAATAAATGAAATTACCAGGGAATTTAAAAACGGTATATCAGACAAAAAGATCCAACCAGCGCCTCTGTTAAAATACATCAATTTAACCAACCTTATGTAATAAAATACACTTATAACGCTAAAAATAACAAAAAGGATCGTTAGTCAATACATTTTATACTTTAAAGAAAATAAAAATAAAAAAAACTTGCTATAAAAACCTAATAAAGGCGGTACACCGGCAATTGAAAAAAGTAATATAAAAATACTAAACGACAGAAAAGGGTTAATTTCAAGCAAATTAGAAAACATGTTTATCCTTTTAATAAGAAGACCGCTTGATCTATCCCTTAAAGATAAAAAACAAAAAAATAAACCTATCATAATAAAAATATAGGAAATAAGATAAAACAAAGTTACATATATTCCAGAAACATCCCCTAAAGATAAGCCAAACAATAAATAGCCTGTATTAGTAATCATACTATAGGTAAGCATTCTTTTTAATTTAATCTGATAGATGGCTGCTACTGAACCTAGTATAATCGAAAATAACGCCGTTAGTGTAAACAAGCCTTGGGAAAATAAAAAGACTTCGAAAAAAACGCAGTAATATAATTTAAAAATAACAAACATAAGAGATATTTTTGGTAGAGTTGATAGATATGCTGTAAATAACAGAGGCGAACCTTCGTAAACATCGGGCATTCACATATGAAATGGAACTGAACCAAGCTTAAAAAGAAAACCGACCGTCAAAAGTAAAAAACCAATAAGGAATCCGCTGAAAGATATAAAATTAGAATCAACAAGGAAATCTGATATTTGAACCTCAGATAGAAATAACGTTAAATCAGTGTAAGATAGTAAACCTGTGAAACCATATATAAGAGAAATCCCAAAGAGTATTATACCGGACGAAAAACAACCTAAAATAAAATACTTTAAACCACTTTCTGTAGAAAAGGAAGAAGTCTGTTTTGACGCAACTAATATATAAAAAGTTAAACTCTGTAATTCAACTATAAAAAATAAACTAATCAAGTCATTTGAATTTAATATTAATATACTACTAAAAAGAGAAATAAACAAGATTAAAATAAACTCAAAATCATATTGTTTAAAATGCGATATGTATTGTTTTATAGCAAAAATAAAAATAAGAAATCCTAGTAAAATTATATTTTTAAAAAAAACAATAACAATATCATTATAGTAAAAACCGGCAAACAAATAGTAAGAATCTGTAGTGTTGCTATTTAAGATAACAATAAGTAATATAACAGTAAAGGGAAGCAGATTTGCAAATATCTGGCCTACATTCAAGTAATAACAAGTACGGTAATTTTTTTTATTGGACAATATAACAAAAAAAATTAAAAAAGTAATTATAGAAAGAATAAAATATATCTCAAAATGAAAAAAGTTTAAGTCGTTATAAAAAAGACCGTAACCTGAAGATAAACCATATTCAAGTAATTTTTTGTCAAAAATAGAATAAAAAGAATTAAGAATATTCATAATTTATTTAAAGCTTAAATATACATAAAGAGGGGCCTCGATTAACGAGATAATGTAAGATCCTTTTAAACCAAACAATATAGTAATAAAACAAAAAATAAAACCTATAACAAATTCCTTTTTTGAGAAGTCAGAAAACTTTAAATAATAATGAGTAGTTAACCTGTTAAAAATTATCCGATTGTACAATCAAATTGAATACACAGCTGTCAAAATAATACTAAAGGTGGCAACTAAAGCCGCAAAATGATTATTTTCAAATAAACCTACCAATATTAGGAATTCCCCCACAAAGCTACTTGTCCCCGGAAAACTGATATTTGAAAGTATTAATACAAACAGGCAAAAACTAAAAATAGGCATAGTAGAAACTAAACCACTATAATATCTTAAAATTCTAGTTTTATATCTATCGTAAACACAACCTATACAAAAAAACAAGCCACTCGAAACAATCCCATGACTAAGCATTAAAAAAACGCTACCACCTATACCCTGAATATTCGAAGTAAATAAACCTAAAATAACGAAACTCATATGACTAACTGAAGCGTACGCTATTACCTTTTTTAAATCAACCTGCCTAATTGTACTACAACATGTATATATTATGCCTAATAAGCATAAAGTATAAACAAACGGTAGAAAAAAATAAGTAGCATCACAAAATATCGGAATTACAAACCTTAGAAGACCGTATGTACCTAATTTTAATAAAACACCAGCTAAAATAACAGATCCTACAGTGGGCGCCTCAACATGAGCCTCCGGTAACCAAATATGAAATGGAAACAATGGCACCTTAACACAGAAAGCAAAAAAAAATGATGCCCAGAGAATTAATTGCCTGTAAAAGCTAAAATTAGTGTTATATAAAACCCTAATATCAGTGGTTTGAATGTGTGAATATATTACCAAAATCCCTAAGAGCATTAATAACGAACCTAATAAAGTATAAAAAAATAATTGATAAACTGCGTGTATTTTTCTTTGACGTGATCCTCAAACTCCTATCAAAATAAACATAGGAATAAGTATACTTTCAAAAAAAATATAAAAAAAAACTAAATCTAGAACACAAAAAATATTAAATAAAATAAAAGTTATAAAAATAAGACAGATAATAAAGCTACTATACTTATATTTTATGCTATTTCAACTTATCAATATACACACTGGAGTCAAGAAAAATGTTAGCAATAAAAAAAGTAAAGAAATATTATCAATTCCTATAACATAATGAAAATTATAAAGAAATAATCACTGCTTGTGGAACTGAAAATTATAAATATCAAACTCAGCCAAAACGCTAATATTATCAGATAAAATTCAAAAGAAGAGTATTAATATAAACTGAAAAAAAGAAAAAAATAACGAGGTTTTTTTTACTAATCTTACTTTTTCCGAAGAACTATAAATACTAAAAGAAATGGTTAGCAGGGCAGCTAATCACAACCCAAAAGAAATAAATAATACGTAATATAATAAAAATCCCATCGCTAAATATTACTTAAAAAAGCTATCTACGCCAGAACCTCAGCAATAAATAGATAAGAAAAGAAAAATTCAAACTACATCAACAAAATGTCAATACCATATAGCTGCCTCATACCCAAAATGATGATTATAAATAAAATGTAAATCAACTAGACGAAAAAAGCACACTATTAAAAATAAAGTACCTATTATAACATGTAAGCCGTGTAAACCCGTTGTCATGTAAAAAGTTGAACCATAAACACCATCATATATATAAAAACTAGCTTTATAGTATTCATAACCCTGCCATACAGTAAACTCTAAACCTAAAAATATAGTTAAAAATAAAGCAAAAGCACATATTACATAATTATCTAAAAGAGGAGCCTTAAATTCTTCATTATCGATACTAGAAAAGAAAAATTTTTGTCATGACTTATCTCTGATAACATGATGGCTTCAAGTAACAGTTAAACCAGAAAGAAGTAAAATTAAAGTATTTAACAACGGGATTTTTAAAGGGTTTAAAACATTAATACCAAGGGGTGGTCAAACAGAACCTAAAACAACACTCGGTGATAAACTAGCATGAAAAAAGGCTCAGAAAAAGGAAAAAAAAAACATAACTTCAGATATGATGAATAATATTACACCAAGCCTTAACCCTTGTTGAACCTTTTTTGTATGATAACCACTAAAGGTACTTTCACGAATCACATCTCTTCACCATACAAACATCATAAGTAAAATTAAAAAAAAACCAGCTAATGACAATAAGTTACCGTAAAAATAATTGTGCATATGCATAACCATACCAAAAGTGAACATTAGAGCCGCTATAGAAGAGTAAAGAGGTCAGGGACTTCTTGTCACGATATGAAAGCTATGCTTTTGATTACCTGCAAAATGAACTCTACAGTTGTGGTACCACCACTTATTACTTAAATCAACTAACCTTATATCATTATTATACATATTGTTAAACTTATTTAAAAAGAAATCGTAATTTAGCTTCATTGGAAATTTATTTTTTCTAAATTGTTACACCCACATACGACCTGGATAAGGGGGTTATAGAATACAAAAAAAGTTAAATACAAAATATTGAAAATTTGCGCATAGCGGAATTTTAAATTTTAAAATTGAAAACATCTACCAACAAATAGCCTTTGAGTTTATCTTTTCTTTAATTAAACCACCACATTTGACAAAAACCCACCTTTGTTTTGTAAGCTTGTCTCGCAAATCTTTTTCGAAATCGACATTCCTACCTTTTTTGGAACAAGCCTGCCCCATTTAGACTAAAAACAATCAGAATTAGTACACTTCTTATAGTTTTTTTATTAAAGCTATATAAGGGCTTTTTTTCTATTATATTTTATTGATTTATGTTTACTTAAAAAAATTATAATCTTTAGTTTTAAATTTGGAAAAACATAAAGACATAATTTTAGAATTACGAGTTATCGAATCAGAAACGTAATAATTATTATTAACCGAAAAATAAGTAAAAAAGTGGTAAAATGATTGTTCATAAAAACTAAAAAATTTAAATACCGAAGATCTTTTGTATAATATAAATGGGGTAGATTCTGAAAGAAAGGAAATCAAATCAAAAGAGGTCTTAATTTTAAAATAAGAAAATCCAAAATTATCGATTAAAGCATTTAGAATTTTTCAATCGTCCCTAGAATTACCGGGGTTAAAAAGGACTTTTTTAGTTTTTTGGACAACTGCTAACGTATTAGAATAAAAGGTATTCTTTTCGATAAAAGATGTACTCGGAAGTATTAAATTTGAATTTATAGCATTTACATCTCCATGATGCCCCTGATAAACTTGAAAAGCAGAAGATTTTACTAGAGTTGTCTTATCAAAATTTAAAATAAAATTTATAGGGAAGTTTAAAAGATCGCTATTTTGCGCGTGAATAGATGACAAGTTAAACTCTCGAAGTGTAAAGTATGAAGAATCATTAGAAACAATATTTAAACCATTTCAACTATTGCAGAAAATATTAGTGAAATGAAATAGCGGTAGAAAAAAATGATTTTTCAACAAAGAAGAAGAATCCCCTATTAAAAACATTGGTTTAGCGGAAAATTTTTTTGAAACTTTAGTACTCAACCAATGTGACCCCTCTAAAACCTGCAATAAAGTCTTAGAAGAACTAGAAATATGTTTAACAAAATAATTAAAATTAGAGTAAAAACCTATAACAAAAACAGGCAACATTTTTTTACTAACTAATTGTTTAATCTTAGAATTAACGAGAGGTAATTCAACTCTTAAATTAAGATCAAGCAACATACAAAAATCAGATTCATTTAGTTTAATTAAAGGTGTATTAAATGAGTAAAATGAAGTTAGATCATTAGAAAACGAATTTTTGGTATTTGGTAGAAAAAAATTAGAGCCATTTAGTAGTAAAAATTTTTTAAATATATAAACCGTCTCCAAATCTAAATAGTCGCCCATGTAACCCCGTAAAGGAATAAAAGAAGATATATTGTTGGAGGCTGCAAGGTTAGAGAAAAGTCTCTTTAAAAATAACAAAGCCTTCTTCCAGCCAATTTTAAAAAAAATATCACCCACTTTCACCATAGGATCATACAAACGCTGGCGCCTAAATGAGTCATATGAAAAACGTACCTTATCTGTAATCCAATCTTCATTCAACTCATAATTTACTCTAGGAAGTATACGCATAATTTTAGTACCCCTAACGTCCACCCTTATATTGCTATGAAGCGAATCTAGAATATCTATTGAATTATAGCTTTTTAACTCTCACGGCCTCGAGGTAAATGCAAAGGGTTTAGATGTTAATGCACCAACAGGGCATAAATCAATGACATTACCAGATAATTCGCTTCGCATTAAATTTTCAATATAAAAACCTATCTCCATTCTAGAACCCCTTCCAGTAATACCTAAAATATTAACACCAGCCACCTCGTTGCTAAAACGAACACAACGTGTGCAATGTATGCACCGGTTCATAATAGTTTTTATAAGAGGACCGCAATCTTTATCCTCTACCGCCCTCTTAAATTCATAAAATCTACCACGATCACTACCAAAAACTATAGATTGATCCTGTAAATCGCACTCACCACCCTGATCACAAATCGGGCAGTCTAATGGATGATTAGCTAACAAAAATTCAAGTACAGATTCTCTAGCCTTTTTTACTTTCAAAGTATTTGTATAGATACTCATTGAATTAGAAACATTAATTGCACATGAAGCTAATGGCTTAACTTGTTTTAAATCCTCTACTAAACACATGCGGCAATTACCAGCAATAGATAGTTTCTCGTGAAAACAAAATCTAGGGATATCAACTTTATTTTTCAAGCAAGCCTGTATAAGTGTTAACTTGTTATTTATTGTATATTGAAAGTCATTTACCTTAAAGGATATATTTTTCATTAAGTATTCTGTTTTTTACTATCAAAAGATAAAAATATTACTAAGCTCAATAAACATGTAAACAGACCAAAATTAAAAAATGCATTAAAATCTGGGAAAAATAAAGAAAATATTAGCTTAATAAAAAACATTAAACCTAACAAAACAATAAAGATATAGTTATATAAAAATCCTGTTTGGAACGAACTAAGCAAAACAGAAAATTTATTAATTAATCTAACAAAGCTTAGAGGACCAAAAAACTCAATTAAACCTCTATCAATAACTTTAAAAGTAAGAAGATAAAACGCACTTAGTAAATTAAATACAAAAATATTATTATACAAAAGATCGAAATATCATTTTTTAGCTAAAAAGAAATAAACGTAACGAAAAAATCCAATCTTAACAATAAAAAAAGTGTAATCATATATTATAAAATAAATAAATAAGGAGAAAAAAAGACCACCTATACTAAAAACTAACGGAATTAACTTATAGTAATAATCCAAAAATTCAGCATATAAAATATCAGAATTAATATAAAGATTAAAAATCGAATTTGCTCAAAAATCAGTACCTAACCCAATAAAAAGATCTTTAAAAATAAAACCTATAAAAATACTTAAAAAGCCTAAAAAACCTAATACATAAAAAATAAATGAAGAGGACTCGTGGGAAGAGCTAACAGCCCTAACATATGAATTTGGTTTGCTAAAAAATACAAGATATATTAACCTAACAGAATAAAAAGAAGTTATGAAGGCAGCAAATACACCTAATCAATAAACAAAAAAACTATTAATTGAAAACTTAGAAAAGGCTATCTCTAAAACAACCTCCTTAGAATAAAAACCAGTTAAAAAAGGAAATCCAGTCAAAGATAAAGAACCGACCAAAATAGCTATATACGTTAAAGGCATCAACTTTACTAAACCGCCCATTTTACGCATATCCTGTTCGTCTAGAAGTGCGTGAATAACTGATCCTGCACCAAGAAATAACAGCGCCTTAAAAAATCCATGATTAAAAAGATGAAACAAACCTACAGAATAGTTTGACATACCGCAAGCAAAAAACATATAGCCTAATTGACTACAGGTTGAATAAGCTATAACTTTTTTTATATCATACTGGACTAAACCAACAGTACCTGCAAACAAAGCCGTCAAACCTCCTATTAAGGATACCAAAAACAAACCAGAACTACTATATTCTAATATAGGGGAAGATCTTATAAGGACAAAAACTCCCGCAGTAACCATAGTTGCTGCGTGAATAAGGGCTGAAACAGGTGTAGGGCCTTCCATAGCGTCGGGTAATCAGGTATGAAGACCCAGCTGAGCTGATTTACCAATTGCACCTAAAAATAAAAAAATGACAATAAGATCGACTCGTTGTAATTTAAAACCCAGAAAGGACATTTCTGGCTGAACATCAAGAAACTGAACTAGATTAAAAACAACACCAAAATCAAAACTTTTAAAGAAGAAAAACATTACTAAAAGAGAAAAATAAATTCCAAAATCCCCAAACCTATTCACTATAATAGCCTTCATAGCTGATTTATTTGCCTGTATTCTTGTGTACCAAAAATTTATTAAAAGGTAAGAAGACAAGCCGACCCCCTCTCAACCAAGAAATAGTTGTACAAAATTACCCGAGGTTACCAGCATAAGCATAAAAAATGTAAATAAAGAGAGATAACCCAAAAAACGTATTATATGAGGATCCCCATTCATATAATCAATAGAGTACAAGTGAACTAATAAAGAAACAAATACGACTAGAAGAAGCATAACAGAAGTGATGCTGTCAAATAAAAAAAACCAATTCAACTTTAATAAACCCAGATGGAATCATGTCCCCAAATCTATATAGCAAACTGATTTATTTATTCCTACTTCATAGAAAATTCAAAAAGAAAAAATTGCTGCTAAAAACATATTAACTATTAGAATAAACAAAACTCTTTTTCCTAAAAATTTACCTAAAAGACAAGAAATAAAAAGATTCAATAAAGGGAACAATAAAGGTAGTAAATACATTCTTAATTTTTTAAAGAAACAGAGGTTTTTAAGTCCCGCAAAGATTGTCTAAAAATAACTTGTCTTTTTATGTTGATATTTTGATTCAATACAAGTATAATTGAACCAATCATAGATATTAATAGAATTAAACTAATAACTAAAAATATAAAAAATGTATACGTATAAACTAACCAACCTAAAATCTCTGTATTGGTTATCTCAAAACTTAAACTTAGAAGATTAATTGAAAACTCGTTCAACTTAACAAAGCAAAAAAATGATTCATTTTTATATATAGCAGTAAGAGCAATATGATTTGTAATTTGAAAATCTGGCAAAATCGGAACAGTATAAATACCATTAACTAACAAACCAGGTAGTGGGTGAATCGCAGGAAAACTTAACGACAATTTATGCACTGAATAAAAACCGTTATTTAAAAATAAGTTAAAAGCTTCGAACACGTTAAAGTTAAACACAAAAGCGAAAAGTTGAAATAAAAAACAGCTGCTTATTAATAAACCGGCTGGGATATACCTCCAAAAAACTTCATCTAATTCTAAAATTTTTATATTCAACATCATAACAACAAAAAGAAACAAAACAGCTATAGCGCCCACGTAAACAATAAGAAATATAATCGCTATAAATTCAACACCCAACAATATTAAAACAAATGTAACGTTACAAAAAACTAAAATCAGATATAAGATTGAGTGAATAGGGTTTTTCGATGCAATAACCATAAAACTACAAAACAAGGCTAAAAGGCAAAAAATTACTAGCAAATAATTTGTTAGCATGCTTAAACATTTAAGTATAAGATATATAAATAAAGGCGGAATCGAACCGCCGCCTTAAATCCAGAGATTTAATACTCTACCACTAAGTTATTTAACACTAAAATTATTTAAATTGGGTAGGAATGGAATCGAACCACCGACCTATGGTTTTTCAGACCATCGCTCTACCACTGAGCTACCTATAGAATAAACTTTACTTGCTTAAAGATAAAAATTTTGTGTATAAATTAAAGGACAAGGGTTTAGTTAGAGAAAATTCATCAGGGTTTCTAATTAACATAGCAACTAAAAGCTTATAGTCTGCTTCTATAAAGGGCGGTAAATTTACGATAATTTTACGCTGCTTGAGCTGAAATTTAATAAAAAAATATAGCCTCTTATAATACTTTCTATTAAAGGACACAACTTCATTAAAACTTAAGTTATAAGCTGCATAGTTAATAGTTTTATTATTAACGAACACATTACCGTGTTCAATAAATTTCTTTATAAAATATACAGAAGGGAAGAGATTGAGCCTCATAAGAAAATTATCTAACCTACCCTCAAGCATTAAGAATACAGCAAAAGCGTTAGCTTTTGACAGTTTGCGTGCTAAATTATAAATTTTAAAAAAATCTGCCACCTTTCGAAAACCAAAAAATAAAGAAACTTTTTTATAATAAATATTTTTCAAAGCAAACAAAGACCATTTTTTGGTTTTTTTTTTAGGGGCGGCTATATGGACAGAATAAAAAAAAACCTTTTGTTTACGAAGATTTAACTTTTTTTTTATTACAAACTGTAAATTATTTGTCCTTAAAAAAATCCTCGAGTTATAAAATACTGATCTTTTATTAGTAGCAATAGCGGGAAGTTGAAACAATTTAGATTGTTTATAAATATTGAAATAAGGGCAAATTCGATAAACATTTGTACAAATCCTACTTAAACTAGAAAAGTTAATACAAAGTATATTAATTTTTAGTAAACCAAGAATTTTTGAGCTTCTAAAAAAAACTCTACGTTTACGCATAAAATTTATATACCCTAAAGATAATGGAGCACTAAGAGATTCTCTTCTTTTAAAAGATAAAACACGAATACTTTTTCTAAAAAATTTAAACAGCAACAAAGTATAGTTTAAATTTTTTAAAAAACCCCTACGAAAATATTTAAACTTAGTTTTTATACGTAAACGATTCCTTAAAATTACATCTCTATAATTTAATAGTATTGACCGTTTATTATAAGAAAATTGCTTCTTGTTTATTATATGGCCTCATAATTCATCTTGATATTTCTTATACAATCTATGTTTGTAAAATTTAAACATTTAAAAAAATCTTATACTAATGAATTTAGCCTTGAAAAAATGTTTTTTTCAACTTATATATCAAATAAAACACTAATTAAAAATTTTTACCGTTTGAGTTCGAAATGATTTCAGGTAATTTTATTAAATATTGCTTAAAAAAATTTTTTTCTTAGCAGGGGTATTCTAAGCACCTATTGATTTTATTATATTAAACTAAAATTTTTAAAATAAATATATACATAGTTATAGAAGTAAACCGGATTAACTACGTAGACTTCTATAGGCATAAAGGCGTGATTAACACCGCAAAGTTCACTACATTGACCGTAAAAAGTCCCTGTATTTTTTAAATATAAAGATGTTTGATTTAGTCTTCCCGGAACAGCGTCGACCTTAACACCAAAAGAAGGAACAGCCCAGCTATGTAAAACATCGGAAGAAGTAATTAAAAGTCTAATATGTGTATTTTTTGGTAAAAAAAGAGGCATATCTGTTTTTAATAATCTTAAATCACCTAAATTTAATTCAGCTTCATGTATCATATAACTATCAAATTTAATAGTTGTTTCTGGAACTACCATAGGTATATATAAATAACTTAACAAAGAACGATCTTTTAAATAACCCATATCCTTATACATCATCTCCATAGCAGCAAAACGGTCAATAGAATCATAATCAAATAATTTATTAGAATAAACTACTGAATAATCCGAGTACTCGTAGCTTCAATACCACTGATGACCTATTACCTTAACGGTTAATACAGGATCAATAATCTCGTCCATAGCATATAATAGAGCAAATGAAGGAACAGCAATAAATAAAAGTATAAAGGCTGGCAAAATAGTTCAAATTATCTCTATTGTTGTACCGTGATTTATGTTATATGTCCTATTAACAACATTAAAAGATAAATTTTCCTTATAAGTATTTATTAATGTAGAAAACAAAGAAATATTTTTCGATTCTGGAAGATCGTTATTTAATGAACCGTAGTAAAATTTCCTATAAGTAGAAAGTAGTAGATAACCCACTATGAATACAATAACAACTAAAAAAAAAAGTATATGATCGTGAAGTTTTATAATTCCATAAGCAATAGGGGTGGTAGGATCTTGAAAACCAATTTTTCAAGAATTAGTATGATCATTTAAACATAATAGGGAATCGTGAAAAGTAAAAAAAATAAATAAAGCAGCTATAAAAAATACAAAAGATACCTTAAATTTAAAGAATGAGGAGTCAGATATCGATTTAATCGAAGGAATAGCTAAAAAACGTTGAGTTAAAGAGGTAGTATAGGGTGAAAAAATAGAATGAAGGGATTTTATTAATTTAGGGGTATTATTATTATTAAAAGCTAAATATATTAAGTAGAAAAATACTATGACACTTACTGAAGATATAATGGAACCAAAGGAAGATAATATATTTCAATAATAGTAGTTATCAGGATAGTCTGGAATCCTTCTAGGCATACCGGCCAAACCGACAAAATGCATTGGGAAAAACGTTAAATTAACGCCAATAAACATTAATCAAAAATGAACATTACCGTACATCTCATTGTAAGTATAACCAGAAATTTTCCAAAACCAATAATAAAATCCAGCAAAAAAGGCAAAAACAGCACCCATTGATAAAACATAGTGAAAATGTGCAACAACGTAATAAGTATCGTGTAGCATTATATCAAGCCCAGCATTGGATAAAACAATTCCGGTTAAACCGCCTAATGTAAATAATATTAAAAAACCTATAACAAAAAGTAAAGGTGTTTTTCTTACTATCTGGCCTCCCCATAATGTAGCAATTCAACTAAAGATCTTTATACCGGTCGGAACAGCAATCATCATAGTAGCAGCAGTAAAATAAGCTCTAGTATCAACATCTAACCCAACAGTATACATATGATGAGCCCAAACAATAAAACCCAAAACCGCAATAGATAACATAGCATAGACCATACCTATATAACCAAAAATAGACTTATTAGAAAAAGTTCCAATAATTTGGCTAACTATACCAAAGGCTGGTAAAATTAGAATATAAACTTCTGGGTGACCAAAAAACCAAAATAAATGTTGATAAAGGATAGGATCACCACCCCCGGATGGGTCAAAAAAACTAGTATTAAAATTTCTATCCGTTAAAAGCATAGTAATAGCACCAGCCAGCACAGGTAAAGAAAATAATAATAAAAAAGCTGTAATTAGTACTGATCAAACGAATAACGGTAACTTATGCATCGATAAACCAGGCACTCTCATATTAAATATAGTAGTAATAAAATTTATAGCGCCTAGAAGAGAAGATATACCTGCAAGATGTAAACTAAATATAGCTAAATCTACTGAACCGCCTGAATGAGCTACAATTGAACTTAACGGTGGGTAAACGGTTCATCCAGTACCAGCACCAAACTCTACTAATGAAGAGCATAATAACAAGAATAAAGAAGGGGGCAATAACCAAAAACTTATATTATTTAATCTTGGGAAAGCCATATCAGGAGCACCAATCATTAAAGGTACAAATCAATTCCCAAATCCACCTATCATAACAGGCATAACAAAAAAGAAAATCATAACAAAAGCATGGGCTGTAATAATAACGTTATAAAGCTGACTATTACCACCCAATATTTGAGAGCCTGGAGCAGCTAACTCTAACCTTATAATCATAGAAAATATTGTACCTATAATACCAGAGAACCCACCAAATATTAAGTATAACGTACCAATATCTTTGTGATTAGTTGAAAATAACCAACGATTATCAGTAAAAAAACTTGTCAAATTATTTAATAATCTATTTATCATCATTAAAACTTGTAATTTATTGAATTTACTTAATTTAAAATAAGCGTACCCTTTAAAAAAATTTTGTCCAGCAGCAGGTTCCCCTACCGCTACCTTGTTACGACTTCACCCCAGTCCTTAATCTAATTGTCGCGATTAGTGCCAAGAAACGATAAGTTTAAAAAAAATTAAAAAAAATCTGAATCCTGGCCTATACCACTTCTAATCAAACCAATTCCCATGGCGTGACGGGCGGTGTGTACAAAGATTGAGAATATATTCACCGCAGCATTCTATTCTGCGATTACTAGCGATTCCTACTTCATACTCTCGACTTGCAGAGAATAATCAGAACTAAGGTTAATTTTTAATGATTAGCTAAAACTTGCATTTTTGCTTCACATTGTAATTACCGTTGTAGTACGTGTGTAGCCCAACCTATATAGGCCATAATGATTTGACTTCCTCTCCTCTCAATTAATTTTCAAATTAATGTTGCTTTATTTTTTTTTGAAAAACAAATAAAACCGAAGGTTACGTCCGTTAAATGAATTAACAAAACATTTCACAACACGAACTGCCGACAACCATGCAGCACCTGTACAAGTCAATATAATACAGCTTATATATTATATAAAAAAGCTAGTAATAGCGGGAAAACCCGAATTACAGCTAAGATAACTTGTATTCAAGGGTTGGTAAGATTCTTTGCGTTATATCAAATTAAACCACATACTCCACCGCTTATACAATCTTCCGTCAGTTTCTTTGAGTTTTAACCTTGCGGTCGTAGTACTCAGGTGGAATATTTACGCGTTAGCTTAAT
>WPCJ01245670.1_pt1 | contig 40294 bp, 35 predicted proteins | sample 5399831 | NCBI WGS metagenome assembly WPCJ01 (sample SAMN12869470, study PRJNA574797) | sludge metagenome | isolation source: wastewater treatment of pH10 | place: China:Beijing | collected 2019-05-20 | reverse complement strand
CACCGTGAAACGGGGGAGGGGGACCGCCGAAGGCGGTGGAGGGGGCGGCGGGAAGCGCCGGTGTTTGGGGCCGCCCCCTCCGCCAGCTTCGCTGGTACCCCTCCCCCGCTACGCGGTGGAGGACCACGGAGAGGCCAGTGACTCTCCATAATGCGATAGCCCTGCCTCAAGGGGGAGGGGAGCTAGGCCGCACAACTGCCCGCCTCTCGCTCCCTCACCATCAGCAGCTCCGGCGCGAACCCACCGCCCGCGACAAAACTCTCGAGCCTCGCCACGTACGGCGCCGGATCCAGCCCCTGCGCCTTGAACCAGGCCGGGTTGTAGTAGCTCTCGGCATAGCGCTCGCCGCTGTCGCAGATCAGCGAGACGATCGACCCTTCTCGCCCCTCCGCCCGCATCCGGCTCGCCGCCCAGCAGACGCCGACGAAGTTGCTGCCGGTCGAGGCGCCGACGCGGCGGCCGAGCAGTCGCGACAGCACCTGCATGCCGGCCAGCGACGCCGCATCGGGCACCCGGATCATTTCATCGATCACCTCGCCGATGAACGAGGCTTCCACCCGCGGCCGCCCGATGCCCTCGATACGCGAGCCGCGCGACGCCGTGGCGGTTCGGTCGGTATGGAGCCAGCCATCATAGAAGGCCGAGAACTCGACATCGGGCACGCAGAGCCGCGTATCGAGGCAGCGATAGCGGATGTAGCGGCCGATGGTGGCCGAGGTGCCGCCGGTACCGGCGCCCATCACGATCCACTCCGGCACCGGGTGCCTTTCCCTCGCCATCTGCGAGAAGATCGACTCGGCGATATTGTTGTTGCCGCGCCAGTCAGTCGCCCGTTCGGCGAAGGTGAACTGGTCGAGATAGTGCCCGCCGCACGCCGCCGCGAGCTCGGCGGCCGCGGCATAGATGGCGCCCGGCTGCTCGACGAAGTGGCAACGCCCGCCCTGCAGTTCGATCGCCTCGACCTTGCTGGCGCTGGTGGTGCGCGGCAGCACGGCGCAGAAATCGAGACCGAGCAGCCGGGCATAATAGGCCTCGCTCACCGCGGTCGAACCAGAGGAGGCTTCGACCAGCGTCATGCCTTCGCGAATCCTGCCGCTGCAGATGCCGTAGAGAAACAGCGAGCGCGCCAGTCGGTGCTTCAGGCTGCCGGTCGGATGCGAGGATTCGTCCTTGAGGTAGATGTCGATGCCGGCGAGACCGGGTAGGTTCAGCGCGACCAGGTGGGTATCCGCCGAACGCCGCCCCTCGGCCTCGAGCAGCGCAATCGCCCGGCTGCGCCAGGCCCGATCCGGACCACAGTACGGCATGGCATCCTCATGCTACGTTTCGCCGTATCAATAGCACATGTTTCTATCTTTCTGCAATTGTGCGCGAACCTGTTCTGCATTGATCGCCGATGTTAGCATGACGCTTAGACGGGCCTCGAGCTCCGGCACAACCATGTTCCGTATCGCGGAACCGGCGGTGATTGACCCTCTGCCGCCGGGCTTCCAAGGTTGCCGCCGACCTTTCACCCGGAACCGCCATTGCCATGCGCCTGTTCATCGCCACCCTGGGCACCGAGACCAACACCTTCGCCTCGTTCCCGACCGGCATCGACGACTTCAAGGAGTGTTTCTGGGCCGATCGCAACGTCGAGACCTTTGCGCCGTCGCCCTGGTCGGCGCCGCCGCAGATCTGGCGCGAGCGGGGCCTCGAGCGCGGCTGGGAGGTGGTCCAGAGCCTGTTCGCCTTCGCCAACCCGGCCGGCCCGACCATCAAGGCCGATTACGAGGCAATGCGCGACCGCATTCTCGACGATCTTCGCGCTGCCGGTCCGGTGGATGCGGTGCTCTATTACCTGCATGGCGCGATGATCGCCGATGGCTATGACGATTGCGAAGGCGACCTGGTCAAGCGGACCCGCGAGCTGGTGGGCAAGAAGACCCGCATCGGCATCGAACTCGACCTGCATGGCCATGTCGACAACACCATCGTCGACAATGCCGACCTCATCGTCATCTACAAGACCTACCCGCATATCGACCATGCCGAACGCGCCGAAGATCTGTTCGCCCTGATGGAGCGCACCCTCAAGGGCGAAATCGAGCCGAAGATGGCGCTGTTCGACTGCAAGACCATGGGCCTGTTTCCCACCACCATGGAGGGCCCGATGATCGCCTTCACCCAGTCGCTCTATGACGGGGAAGGCAAGGAGGGCGTGCTGTCGCTGTCGCTGAACCACGGCTTCCCCTGGGCCGACGTGCCCTTGGCCGGTGCAAAGATGCTGGCCGTCGCCGACCGCGACCAGGCCATCGCCGACGGCGCCGCCAAGCGCTATGGCGAGGCGTTCTACCGCATCCGCGCCGGGGCAACCTTGCCGTTCACGCCGTTCAAGGACGCTATCGAGCAAGCCAAACTCAAGGGCGACAAGCCGTTATTGATCGCCGACACTTCCGACCAGATCGGCAGCGGCGCGCCCGGCGACACCACCTATGTGCTCAGGGCCTTCATCGACGCCGGCATCCGCAATGCCGTAGTCGCGCCGCTCTGGGACCCTTCGGCGGTGAAGATCTGCTTCCAGGTCGGGGTCGGCGCCAAACTGAAGCTGAGGATCGGCGGCAAGTTCGAGCCGCATTCCGGCCCGCCGCTCGATGCAGAGGCCGAGGTGCTGTTCCTGAAGCGCAACGCCCACCAGGACCACCTGCCGGGCGAGCGCATCGAGATCGGTGATGTCGCCGTGGTGCGGGTGGAAGGCATCGAAGTGCTGCTGACGACGCTGCGCACCAACCTCTACACCTTGAGCCTGTTCTCGCTGCACGGCATTACCTTCGACGACAAGCAGGTCGTCTCGATCAAGAACCTCTACAAGCACAAGGACCTGTTCACCACCAACACCCGGGCCCAGCTGTTCGTCGCGACGCCGGGGACGAGCAATCCGAACTGGAGCGAGCTGCCGTTCAAGCGGCTGACGCGGCCGATCTGGCCACTCGATGCGGACCCGCTGGGGCTGGATTGAGGTCTAGCTCCCCTCCCCCTTGAGGGGTGGGGGTCCATCGGTGATCACCGCACCACCCCCTCCCTCAATCCCTCCCCTCCTAGCGGACGCGTAGCGCCGCGGGGGGAGGGAGGCCCGACTACGAGATCAAGGCTAGGCTCTGGCCGCCCGACCCCGCAGAAAATGCGCGGCCGCGGTGCAGAGCAGTGCCCAGGCCGCGCCGAGCGACCAGCCGGCCAGCACGTCGGTCGGATAGTGCACGCCCAGATAGATCCGGCTGATCCCCACCAGCACGGTGAGCACGATCGCCGCGCCGATATAGAAGACCTGCAGCCGCCGCTCCGGCGAGGCCTCGGCCAGCATCGCGCCGATAGTGAGAAACACCACCGCCGATACCGTGGCATGGCCGCTCGGGAAACTCGCGGTGAACACCTTCGCCACGCCGGTCAGTTCCGGTCGCGGCCGGTCGAACAGCGCCTTCAGCACCGTGCTGAGGATGGTCCCGCCCAGCACCGCGAACACCATGAACCAGCCGGTGCGCTGTTTGTGGACAAGCGCCAGATAGGCAAACACCAGGATCACTACGATGCCGAGTACCGAGAAGCTGCCGAGCCCCGTGACGTCGCGCACCGCCTCGTTGAACCAGGCCGGACCGATCGGCTCGGCGGGGTCGCCGGGCGTGCGCAGCGCCATCAGCACCGTATTGTCGAAGTCGAGCGTATCGCCGTCCGACACCGCGTCGGCGATGACCCCGAAGCCGCCCAACAACACGGCTGCTGCGATAGCTCCGACATAGGCAAACCTGCGGCGCCCCGCCATGCGATACCGTCTCCGTGACCTGGCCGGCGCGACACTACGGCATTTCGCCTGGCGACTGAAGCAAAGCTAACTCTGCCCCACTGGTTCCAGCATCTGCTGCAATTTGCCGAATGCTTCGACCCAGCCATCGGCATGGGCAGCGCGATCAACCCTGGGCGGGAACGGCGACTGCCGGAAGGTCATGCGCGTGCCGCCTTGGCTCGGCTCGAGGTCGACCGAGATCCGGGTCGGGTCACTGCGGTCGTATCGCCCATCCTCGCCGTGATAGTCGACGGTGAAGCTCAGATGCGTCGGCGGCACCAGCGCCAGGTACTGCCCGCCCCAGCAATATTCGACCCCGTTGGGGAAGCGGATGCAGATCCGATAGGCACCGCCGATCCTGAGGTCGACATCGACCACGGGGACGGCAACGCCGGCTGGTCCCATCCAGGCGGCAAGTTCGCTCGGTTCGCTCCACGATTTGTAGAGCTCCTGCACCGGAGCACGGAACTCCTTGACGATGACGAGGTCCTTGCCTCCGGTCTCAACGATCACTTTGCTTCTCCTCCTTGTTGGCCAGATGCCGCTCCAACCTCGCAAAGCGCCCCTCCCAGGTGGCGCGGTGCTGGTCGATCCATTCGGTCGCCATGCGCAAGCCGGCAGGCGCGACATGGCACGGGCGGCGCTGCCCCTCGCGCGTGCGAAAGATCAGCCCCGCATCCTCGAGCACGTGCAGGTGACGCGACAGGCTCTGCGCCGTGATGGTCACGTCGGCGACCAGTTCGCCCGGTGTCGCCGGCCCTTGCAGCAGCCGCTCCACCACCATCCGACGGGTCGGATCGGCGAGCGCCCCCAATACGTTCCCCAGCATGTCGGGCATCGCTATCTCCTTCGCGCCTAAGCTTATAAGCGATTCGGCTTAGTATCAAGTGAAGTCGGTGCGCCCTGGTGGAGGTGCCGGCCGCAGCCCTGGCTAAATCTCGGCCGTGATCGCCGCGTACATCTGGGCAGCCGATGAGGCCCGTCGCAACTGGTCCAGCACCTGGGCTGAACGCAGCTGCCGCGACACGGTCGACAGCACTTTGAGGTGCGCGGTTCGATCGGCCGGCGTCAGCAGCAGGAACACCAGGTCGACCGGTTGCTCGTCGATGGCGTCGAACTCGACCGGCCGGTCGAGGCGTGCGAGCAGCGCGAACGGCCGGTCGAGGCCGGGGATCGAGGCGTGCGGAATTGCAATCGACTGCCCGATGCCGGTGGAGCCGAGCGTCTCGCGATGGCTGAGCGCCGCCAGCAGCGCCGCGCCATCCTTGCCGGTGGCCCGAGCCGCATGCTCCGCCAGCCGCTGGAGCAATTGCGGCTTGGAAGCGGCGTCGAGCTCGGCCAGCACGTTTTCCGGTCGAAGCAGTTCGGTGATCTTCATGGTCGCAACTCTGGCTGGGGCGCCTCGATCGGGAGGCGCGGCATAACAGGAACTCTACGCGCCGGACGATGCCGGCTCGATCGGATCGGCTTCGGCGAGGCGGTAGCCCACGCCGGTTTCGGTGGTGATGTAACGCGGCTGGTCCGGCGTCTGTTCGATTTTCTGGCGCAGCTGCCGCACATAGACGCGCAGATACTGCACATCGGTGGTGCTGTCCCACACTTGCTCGAGCAGGAAATGGTGGGTCAGCACCTTGCCCGCATGCTGCACCAGGAGGCGCAGGATGTCGTATTCCTTGGGCGACAGCTTCACTTCCCTGCCGTCGACCCTGACGATGCGCTTGACCAGGTCGACCGACAGCCCGCCGGTGACGAAGACCGGCCGCTCGCCCTGCTGCTGCAGCCGGTGCCGCAGCGCCACCCGGATGCGGGCGGCCAGCTCGTTCATGCCGAAGGGTTTGGTCACATAGTCGTCGGCGCCCAATTCCAGCGCCCTGACGATCCCTGCTTCGTCGGTGCGGCTCGACAGCACCACCACCGGCAGGTCGAGCCCCTCGTCGCGCCAGCGCACCAGCAGTTCGTGTCCGGAGATATCCGGCAGGCCGAGATCGAGCAGGATCAGGTCGGGCCGCTCGGCCTCGAGCGCTTCCAGCGCGAACCTGGCATTGCCGGCCTCGGTGATGGCATAGCCCTGGGCCCCGAGCCCCATGCGCAGCAGCTTGCGGATCGGCGGCTCGTCGTCGATGACGAGAATCCTGACGCCCGAGTTGGTCATTTCAGCTCATCCATGTCCGTCGCCTGCTGCGGGATCGGCATCCTGATGGTGAAGATCGCACCGCTGCGATCCTGCCGGTTGGCGGCCATGATGCGACCACCCATCGCTTCGATGAAGCCGCGGCAGATCGAAAGCCCCAAGCCGGTGCCGGCGCGGACCTGGTCGGACTTCCGCACCCGGTAGAAACTGTCGAAAATCCGCTCGAGATCTTCGGCCGGAATGCCGGGGCCTTCGTCGATCACCTGTAGCACGACCGAGCTGCCGTCGACCCACCCTTTCAGCAGGATGGTCGTACCATCGGGAGCATATTTCGACGCGTTGTCCACGAGGTTGAACAGCACCTGCTCGAACAGCACCGGATCGATGTTCAGCATCGGCAGGTCGGATGGAATATCGACCTCCACGCGGTGCCCGGCGGTGATCTTGCGGGTGCGCTGCAAGGCGGTGCCGACAATGTCGCCGACGAAGTTCAGCCCGGCATTGGGCGCCATGGCCCCCGACTCGATCCGCGTCATGTCGAGAAGGTTGGCGATGAAGCGGTTGAGCCGCTCGGATTCGTCCACCACCGTGCCGAGCAGTTCGGCCTCATCGTCCTTCGCGAGCCCGTCGGGCGGCTCGCGCAGCATGCCGGCGGCGCCGAGGATGGCCGCCAGCGGGGTCTTCAGATCATGCGAGATCGAGGTCAGCAATGCCGAGCGCAGCCGGTCGGCTTCGGCGGCGAGCTTGGCCCGCTCGACATCGTCGACCAGCTGAATGCGTTCGATGGCGACCGCCGCCTGGTCGGTCAGCGCCTCGAGCAGCCGCCGCTGCTCCGGGGTGAGCAGCGGCCCCGGCTTGTCGTTGTCGAGCCCCACCACCCCGACCGGCGTCCGCCCGGTCTTGAGCGGCAGGTAGAGCCGCCTGGCGCCGGGCAGCGTGTCGGCGCCCCGACCGGCGGCGCGATCATTCTCCCAGGCCCAGCGGGCCGCCGCCACATCGGCCTCGTCGAGCATATCCTCCGGCGGATAGCCGGCCCGGACCGCGATGCTGCCGTTCTCGGGCAATAGCAGCACCACGCGCACCTTCAGCATCGAGGCGATCTGGTAGGCGGTGGCCCACAGCACATCGTCGAGCGTACCGGTGCCGGCAAGCTTCTTCGAAAACAAATAGAGGTCCTCGGTGGTGCGGGCCCGCTGCCGCGCCGCCGCGGCCTGCCGCTGCACCCGCGAGGTCAGGTTGGAAGCGATGAACGCCACCCCGAGGAAGAAGCCGAGCGCGATGACGCTCTCGGGATCGCTGATATTGAGCGTGTAGAGCGGCTTCAGAAAGAAGAAGTTGAGCGCAAAGGCGCTGAGCAGCGAGGCGAACAGGGCCGCCCCGAGCCCGAAGCTCAGCGCCGCCGCCAGCACCGCCATCAGGAACACCAGCGCGATATTGGTGACGTCGAGCACCCGGTCGAGCAGCAGCCCGGCGCCCAGCGCCACCAGCACATAGCCGGTGCTCCACAGGTACGGAACGAGCTCGAAACGCGGTGGCGTGACATGCGTCAGCCCCGCCCCAGGCTTCGCCCCCTGCTCCGCCGCGCCGGCGATGACATGCACGCTGATATCACCGGCATGCCGGATCAGCTCGTGCGACACCGAGCCCTGCAGCCACTCGCGCCATTGCGGTTTCTGCGGCTTGCCGATGACGATGTGGGTGACGTTGTTGGCGGCCGCATAGCGGACGATTTCGGTGGCGATGTGCTGGCCGGGCAGCACCACCGCCTCGCCGCCCAGTTGCTCGGCGAGACGCAGGCTGGCGGCCAGCTGGTCCTTGCCGGCATCAGAGACGCCCGCCGTCCGCGCCGTCTCGATGTTGAGCGCCACGAACGGCCCGCGCAAGCGGTCGGCCAGCCGCCGCGCATAGCGCACCAGTGACGGCCCGCGGGCGTGTTCGTCGATGCACACCAGCACCCGCTCGCCCGCGGCCCAGGGCCCGGCAATGGCATGGCTCTGCATGTGACTGAGCAACTGGTCGTCGACCCGCTGTGCCGTGCGCCTGAGCGCCAGTTCGCGCAAAGCCGTCAGGTTGCCCGGCGAAAAGTAGTTCTCCACCGCCCGCCGCGCCGTGGTCGGCACGTAGACCTTGCCGTCATGCAACCGCTTCAGCAGGTCGTCGGGCGTGATGTCGATGACCTCGATATCGTCGGCCCGGTCGATGATCGAATCCGGCACCGTCTCGCGCACCCGCACCCGGGTGATCTGCGCCACCACGTCGTTGAGGCTTTCGACATGCTGCACGTTGATGGTGGTGTAGACGTCGATGCCGCGCGACAGCAGTTCCTCGACGTCGAGATAGCGCTTGGGATGGCGGCTGCCGGCGGCATTGGAATGCGCCAGCTCGTCGACCAGCACCAGTTGCGGATGGCGGGCGAGGGTGGCGTCGAGGTCCATCTCCTCGAGCTTTCTGCCCTTGTAGTCGGTCTCGACCCGCTGGACGATCTCGAAGCCCGAAACCAGCGCCTCGGTTTCCTTGCGCCCATGCGTCTCGACCACGCCGATCACCACGTCGACGCCCTCGGCCAGCTTGGCGCGCCCCGATTGCAGCATCTCGTAGGTCTTGCCGACCCCCGGCGCCGCGCCGAGAAAAATCTTCAGCCGGCCGCGGTTCTCGCGCTCGGCTTCGGCGAGCAGTGCGTCGGGTGAGGGGCGGCCATCGTTCATCAGTTTCTCCGCCTGTCGCGGCAACGACAGGGCGCGGGAGGTGACCCCGCGCCCCACCTATATCGTGTCAGGATGGGCTGGCGCCATCGAGCGCCAGGTTGAGTTTCAGCACGTTCACCACCGGCTCGCCGATGAAGCCGAGCAGCGGCGCCTCGATATGTCGGCGCACCAGTTCGGTGACCTGGGCCTCGTCGAGGCCGCGCGCCTTGGCGACCCGCGGCACCTGGAAATATGCCGCTTCCGGCGTGATATGCGGGTCGAGCCCGCTGCCCGAGGTGGTGACGAGATCCATCGGCACTGGTGCGTTCGGGTTCTCGGCCTTGAGCACCGCGGCCTCGGTCTTGATCCGCTCGATGAGCGCCGGGTTGGTCGGCCCCAGATTGGAGCCCGAGGAGGCGGCGGCGTTGTAGCCGTCGCCGGCCGCCGAGGGCCGGCCATGGAAGTAGCGCGGTGTCGTGAAGGCCTGCCCGATCAACTCCGAGCCGATCACCTGGCCATCCTTCTCGATCAGGCTGCCATGCGCCTGCGACGGGAACAGCGCCTGCGCCAGCCCGGTCATCGCCACCGGATAGAGCAGCCCGGTGATGACCGTCAGGGCGACGATCATGATCAGGGCGGGTCTCAATTGCTTCAGCATTTCGAAAATCCTTACGCGAGGCCGATGGCGGTGATCGCCATGTCGATGGCCTTGATGCCGATGAACGGCACGATGATGCCGCCCAGCCCGTAGACGAGGAGGTTGCGGCTCAACAGCGCCCCGGCTCCGACGGCGCGGTACTTCACCCCGCGCAGGCTGAGCGGGATCAGCGCCACGATGATCAGCGCATTGAAGATGATGGCCGAGAGAATGGCGCTCTCCGGCGTTGCCAGCCCCATGATGTTGAGCGCCCCGAGCTGCGGGTAGAACGCCAGGAACATCGCCGGAATGATGGCGAAATACTTGGCGATGTCGTTGGCGATCGAGAACGTCGTCAGCGCGCCGCGGGTCATCAGCAACTGCTTGCCGATCTCGACGATCTCGATGAGCTTGGTGGGGTCGCTGTCGAGGTCGACCATGTTGCCGGCTTCGCGTGCCGCCACCGTGCCGGTGTTCATCGCAACGCCGACATCGGCCTGCGCCAGCGCCGGCGCGTCATTGGTGCCGTCGCCGCACATGGCGACCAGCTTGCCCTTCGCCTGCTCCTCGCGGATCAGGCTCAGCTTGTTCTCGGGCGTCGCCTGGGCGAGGAAATCGTCGACCCCGGCTTCCGCCGCGATCGCCGCGGCGGTCATCGGATTGTCGCCGGTGATCATCACCGTGCGGATGCCCATGCGGCGGAGCTCGGCGAAGCGCTCGCGGATGCCGCCCTTGACGATGTCCTTGAGCTGCACGACGCCCAGGAGCTTCCCGTCCCGCACCACCGCCAGCGGCGTGGCGCCGGATTTGGCGATCTCGTCGGCAATGGCGCGGATTTCGCGCAGCACCTCGGCGCTGTTGGCGGCGCCTTCGCCGACATATTTCAGCACCGCCTCGACGGCACCCTTCCGGATCGTGGAACCGCCGACATCGACACCGCTCATCCGGCTCTGCGCCGTGAACGGCACGAAGCTGGCATTGAGGCTCTGCATGTCGCGGCCGCGAATGCCGTATCTGTCCTTGGCCAGCACCACGATCGAGCGCCCCTCGGGCGTTTCGTCGGCGAGCGAGGCCAGTTGCGCTGCATCGGCAAGCTCGGCCTCGGTGACCCCGGCGACCGGACGGAACGCCGTCGCCTGCCGGTTGCCGAGCGTGATGGTGCCGGTCTTGTCGAGCAGCAGCGTATCGACGTCGCCCGCCGCTTCGACCGCCCGGCCCGACATCGCCAGGACGTTGAAGCGCACCAGCCGATCCATGCCGGCAATGCCGATGGCCGAGAGCAGCGCCCCGATGGTGGTCGGGATCAGCGTCACGAACAGCGCCACCAGCACCACCATCGGCACATTGCCGCCGGCATAGGCGACAAAACCCGGAATGGTGGCGACGGCCAGCACGAAGATCAGCGTCATCCCGGCGAGGAGGATATTGAGCGCGATCTCGTTGGGGGTCTTCTGTCGCGAAGCGCCCTCGACCAGGGAGATCATGCGGTCGAGAAAGGTCGAGCCGGGCGCCGCGGTAATCCGCACCCGGATCCAGTCGCTCAGCACCTGGGTGCCGCCGGTCACCGCCGAGCGGTCGCCGCCGGACTCGCGGATCACCGGGGCGGACTCGCCGGTTATCGCCGCTTCGTTCACCGAGGCGACCCCTTCGATCACCTCGCCGTCCGACGGGATGATCTCACCGGCTTCCACCACCACGATGTCGCCGACCTTGAGGCTGGTGCCGGGCACCATCTCGTAGCTGCTGTTGTCGGGCGCCATCAGCTTGGCCATCGTCTCGGTGCGGGCCCGCCGCAGCGAGTCCGCCTGCGCCTTGCCGCGCCCCTCCGCCACCGCCTCGGCGAAGTTGGCGAACAGCACGGTGAACCACAGCCACAGGTTCACCTGGAAGGCGAAGCCGAGATTGCCGGCGCCGGTGATGAGGTCCTTGACGAACAGCACCGTGGTGAGGCTCGACACCACCGCGACCACGAACATCACCGGGTTGCGGATCAGGCTTTTGGGCGAGAGCTTCTGGAACGCCGCGCCGATGGCGGGCACTAGGATGCGAGTGTCGAACAGGCTCGCTGATTTCAACTGGCTCATCAGAGCCTCCGGGAGGTTGGGAGAAGCGCGGCGGGCTCGGACGAACGCCGCGCGAAAGCTGTGAGGCTGCGCATCAGAAGGTCTGCCCCTGCAGCATGGCGAGGTGCTCGACGATCGGCCCGAGCGCCAAAGCGGGGATGAAAGTCAGCCCGCCGACCACGAGGATGACGCCGAGCAAGAGCCCGATGAACAGCGCGCCATGGGTGGGAAGCGTGCCGGCCGAGGCGGGTACGGTCTTTTTGGCGACCAGCGAGCCGGCCAGCGCCAGCGCCGGGATGATCACCAGGAACCGCCCCATCAGCATGCCGATGCCCAGCGTGATGTTGTAACAGGGGGTATTGGCCGAGAGGCCGCCAAAGGCCGAACCGTTATTCGCCGCTGCCGAGGTGTAGGCGTAGAGCACTTCGGAGAAGCCGTGCGGCCCGGGGTTCCAGATCGACGACACGCCGAACGGCAGCACCACGGTGATGGCGGTGAAGCCCAGCATGGCGAGCGGCAGGCAGAGGACGGCAAGCATCGCCATCTTCACTTCCTTGGCCTCGATCTTCTTGCCCAGGTACTCGGGCGTCCGCCCGACCATCAGCCCGGCGACGAAGATCGCCATCACGATGAACAGCACGATGCCGTAAAAGCCCGCGCCGACGCCGCCAATGATGACCTCGCCCAGCATCATGTTGATCATCGGGATCATGCCGCCCAGCGCCATGAAGCTGTCATGCATGGCATTGACCGCGCCGCACGAGGCGGCCGTGGTGATCACCGCGAACAGGGCGCTCAGCGGCACGCCGAAGCGCACCTCCTTGCCCTCCATGTTGCCGCCCTCGATGCCGAGTGCATGCACCAGCGGGTTGCCCGCCGCTTCCGCCCAGTAGCAGACGAGGACGCCCACGAGGAACAGGATGCCCATGGTGATGAAGATCGCCCAGCCCTGCTTCTCGTTGCCGACCATGCGGCCGAACACGTTGGTGAGCGCCGCGCCGATGGCGAAGATCGCGACCATCGAGATGAGGTTGGTGAGCGCCGTCGGGTTCTCGAACGGATGCGCGGCATTGGCGTTGAAGAAGCCGCCGCCATTGGTGCCCAGGTACTTGATCATCATCTGCGAGGCGACCGGGCCCTGCGCGATGCTCTGCTGGGCGCCCTCGAGCGTCACCGCGCTGGTATAGGGGTCGAGATTCTGCGGCACGCCCTGCCAGACCAGCACCAGCGTGCCCACCACGCAGATCGGCAGCAGCACGTAGAAGGTCGCACGGACGATATCGACCCAGAAATTGCCCAGCGTGTTGACCGACCTGCGCGAAAACCCGCGGATCACCGCCATGGCGACGGCGATGCCGGTGGCGGCCGAAACGAAGTTCTGCACCGCAAGGCCGAGCATCTGCGTCAGGTAGCTCATGGTGGTCTCGCCGCCATAGCTCTGCCAGTTGGTATTGCTGACGAAACTGGCGGCGGTATTGAAGGCGAGCTCAGGGCCGACCTCGGTCATGCCGGCCGGATTGAGCGGCAGTTGTGCCTGGAACCGCTGCAACAGATAGAGCCCGGCGAAGCCGGCGAGATTGAACAGCAGCAGCGCCACCGCATAGGTGACCCAGTTCTGTTCCTCGTCCTCCCGGGTGCCGGCGACGCGATAGAGCCCGCGCTCGATCGGGCGCAGCACCGGTTGCAGCCAGGTGCTCTCGCCGTTGAAGACGCGCGTCATGTAGCCCCCGAGGGGTCTGACGAGCGCAATGATGATCCCGCAGAAAACCAGGATCTGGAGCCAGCCGAACAAGGTCATGTGAAGAGCTTTCCGGTCCCGACTAGAAGCGTTCGGGACGCACGAGGGCGAAAACCAGGTAGGCGAGGAGGAACAGCGCCACTGCGCCTCCGAGGATGAAATCGAGCAGCATGGCGATGGCCTTTCAGAGCTTGTCGCAGACGGCGACGTAGCCGAGGGCGAGGGCGAAGAAGACGGCAGCTATTGCAAGGACAGCCAGGTCCATGAGGGTTCTCCGGATACAGAGGCGCGCCGCCGCCGGAAGCGGCAGCGGCCGGATCGTTGAATGGCTGTGTGAGATATGCGCCCGCGCCGCATAGGGTTTCGAGAACGGGCCGCTAGCAAAGAAATAGGAATCCCATAGGGGTTTTGCGCGCCGGCACGGCGGGGGCCGGCGCTGTCATTGCCTGACAGCCGTCGCAGCTATGCCCCGGCGTCGATGCGCCAATGCTGCAAATCACTTGCCCTCGCCGCTGCGCTGGCCAGAATGCGGCACTACCATACAAGGGGGAGAGCAGATGAACGCCATCGACCAGCAGCGGCCGCCCGAGCCACAAGACGCCGCCGGCATTCACCGCATCTGGCCCGGCGAAGGTCGTGCGCCGGGCACCGAGCACTGGACGCACCGCGAGTCGACGATGCAGATCCCGTGGACCACCGCCAGCCGGCGGCTGACCCGCAATGTCGTGGTGCCCAGCCTCACGGCCTTTCTCCCCGAGCCCGGCAAGGCCAACGGCACGGCGATGATCGTTGCCCCCGGCGGCGCCTTCCACTTCCTGATGATCGACCACGAGGGCTACGACATGGCCCGCTGGTTGGCCGGCCTCGGCATCACCGCCTTCGTGCTGAAATACCGGCTGGCAGAGACGCCGGAGGCCGATGCCGACCTGCTCGACTTCCGCAACGCGCTGCAGCGCCGGCTGCACCAGCCCGGCCCGATGGGCGCCGCGCCGCCGTCGAACCCCGCCATCGCCGAAGCCCGGCTCTGGGGCGAGGAAGACGGACGGCAGGCGATCCGCTTTGTCCGCCGGCAGGCCGCCGACTGGGGGCTCGATGCCAACCGGATCGGCATCGGCGGCTTCTCGGCCGGCGGCGCCGTCACCATGGGCCCGGTATTCGAGCATGACGCCGAGAGCCGCCCGGATTTCGCCGTCGGCATCTACCCCGCCTACCGCGCCGGGCTGCCATTGCCACCCGATGCGCCGCCGCTGTTCCTCGCCATTTCCGACGACGACAAGTCGGTCGCCCCGCTCTCCTCGGTCCGTCTCTACGAAGCCTGGCACAATGCCGGCATCCCCTGCGAACTGCACGTCTTCGGCAACGGCGCCCACGGTTTTGGTTTCGGCAAATCGGGGCTGTTGTCGGACCCGTGGGCGGAGATGCTGCAGAGCTGGCTGGAGGTGCGGGGGTTGCTACCGAAGCGCTGAGACTTGCAGTCAGGACTCCCTCTCCCGCTTGCGGGGGAGGGGGGACCAGCCGAAAGGCTGGTGGGAGGGGGGTGCCGCAAACACCGGCCGGCCCAGTCCGCCCACCAGACGTGCGTGGGGCACCCCCCTCCCACCGCCTACGGCGGCACCCTCCCCCGCAAGCGGGAGAGGGAGTCCCGACTGCCAACTCGGCACGCCCCACCAACTATCGTCCCGCTTGAGCCCAACCGCTCGATATGTTCACTGGCGACCCGATGCCTTCCACGCCGCACGTCATCCACATCCCCTCGTTCCGCCATTTCCTCTCGTCCCGGGCTCTGTCATCGGTGGCGTTCCAGGGGTCGGCGGTGGCGATCGGCTGGCTGATCTACGATCGGACGCGCAATCCGTTCGACCTGGGGCTGGTCGGGCTGTTCCAGTTCCTGCCCATGCTGGTGCTGACCTTCCTCGCCGGGCACGTCGCCGACCAGTTCGACCGCCGCCAGATCGGGCTGATCTGCCAGGTGATCGAGGCCGTCACCATGGGCTTCATCGCGCTCGGCATCTGGCAGGGCTGGCTGCCCACCTGGGGGATCTTCGCCGCGGTGACGGTGCTCGGCGCGGCGCAGGCCTTCGAGCGGCCCAGCATGGCGGCATTGCTGCCGGGGATCGTCCCCACCGCACAGTTGCAGAGCGCCGTCGCCACGTCGACCTCGGTGATGCAGACTGCGCTGATCATCGGTCCGGCCCTCGGCGGCATCCTCTATGGCTTCGGCGACGTGGTGCCATTCCTCGCCTCGGGCCTGTTGTTCCTTGTCGCCAGCTACAACGTCCTGAAGATCGAAAAGCCCGCCACGCTTCCCGCCCGCGCGCCGATGACCGTCGAGTCGGTGTTCGCCGGGGTGGTGTTCATCAAGAGTAAGCCCGTGATGCTGGGCTCGATCTCGCTCGATCTGTTCGCCGTGCTGCTCGGCGGCGCCACCGCAATGCTGCCGGTCTATGCCCGCGACATCCTTCATGCCGGCCCCTGGGCGCTCGGCTTCCTCCGCATGGCGCCCGCCATCGGCGCCGTGGCGATGTCGCTGCTGCTCGCTCGTTTCCCGCTGCAGCACCGTGTCGGGCTCAAGATGCTGGTGGCCGTCGCCATCTTCGGCCTCGCCACCATCGTCTTCGCCTACTCGACCAACATCGTGCTGTCGGTGGTGATGCTGATCATCCTCGGGGCCTCCGACACGGTCAGCGTCGTGGTGCGCAGTTCGCTCGTCCAGTTGCTGACCCCCGACCACATGCGCGGTCGGGTCAACGCGGTGAACTCGCTGTTCATCGGCACCTCCAACCAGCTCGGCGAGTTCCGCGCCGGGGTGTTTGCCGGCTTCATGGGACCAGTCGCCGCCGTCGCCTTCGGCGGCATCGGCACCCTCGCGGTGGTGCTGCTCTGGTCGCGCCTGTTCCCGGCGCTGCGCAAGGTCGACACCCTCAGCGGTTGATCCGCCTCCCCCTATCTGGCTGAACTGACAGCAGCTTTTGCGGTCGCCCGGGCCACCGGCGAAGCCGCTCGTCCACACCCCGTCCGCGATCGGAACGAAAAAGTTTGCATAGTCAATTTTGATTAGTTACGGATGTGCGTCCGTTGGAGGTTAACGGATGTGACTAGGGAGGACTCTTTGTCTCACAATTCCACGCTGGTGGGGCGCTCGCGCCTGCTCGCCAGCTGCGCCGCACTGGCGCTGACCGTTGCCGGCTTCGCCATCAGCACCGCGCAGGCCGCCGACGAGCTGCCCGAGCATGTGCTGCTCAGCAAGGACGAGTGCGAGCGGAACAAGGCCGCCGGCACCATCACCTACATCTCGGGCTACGGCTATTCGGCCAGCGCCGGGCAGCTCGACGTGTTCCTCGCCAAGGAACTCGGCTATTTCGACGCGCTCTGCCTCACCGTCGACATCAATGCCGCGGGCGGTAACGGCCAGTTGCTGGTGTCATCGGGTCAGGCGCAGTTCACTGCGCTGGGTTCGGCCTCCGACGTGATGCTGGCGGCTGCCAACAGCCGCAACCTCACCGCCGTCGCCACCTATGGCAGCACCTCGCCGTTCTCGATCTTCACCAACGAGGCGGTGAAAAGCCTGAAGGATCTCGAAGGCAAGCGCCTGGGCTACTTCATCAACATCACCCCGATCGCCGCGGCGATGCTCGATGCCGCCGGCGTCGACATGTCGAAGGTCGAGCTGATCAAGATGACCAATTACGACCCCACCGTGGTCACCCGCGGCCAAGTCGATGCCATTGTCGGCTATGCCTCGAACCAGCCGCAGACGCTGAAGGCCATGGGCCTGCCGTTCAACCAGTTCCTGCCCGCCGATTTCGGCCTCCAGGGCACCTACAACGTCATGGAAGTGAACTCGAAGTTCCTTTCCGAGCATCGCGAGGTGGTGGCCGACTTCATGCGGGCGAGCCTCAAGGCGCTCGAGTTCTGCCTCGCCGAAGAGGAGAACTGCGTCGACATGATCAGCAAGCTCGCCGCCGACAACAACCAGGGCTCGGCCTTCCCGAGGGATCAGCAGGCCCGCACCTGGGGCGTCGAGTCCGAGTGGGTGCGCACCAGCCAGTATGGCGCGCCGGGCGTGCAGACCATCGCCGAGTGGGAGCCGGAGTATCAGATGGTGCAGACTTTCGGCGGCCTGAAGAACCCGCCGCCGCTCGCCAGCATGATGGATCCCGATCTCGTCGCCTCGCTCTATGCCGACGGCAAGCTGATCTGGCCTACGAAGTAACCCGCCATGCCCGCAGTCTCCTCCATGACAGCGACCGCGCACCCCGAGGAAATCGGGGTCGAGGTGACCAATGTGACCAAGAGCTTCGGCGGTGACGAAGCCAGGGTCACCGTGCTCAACGGCGTCACGCTTTCCATCCGGAAAGGCGAGTTCGTGTCGCTGATCGGGCCGAGCGGCTGCGGCAAGTCCACGCTGCTCAAGGTGGTGGCCGGCCTCTCCGAGGCCAATGGCGGCACCGTCTCGATCAACGGCAAGTCGGTGCGGGAAGCAGCGCGGGACAAGGCCATCGGCCTCGTCCCGCAATCTCCCGCCCTGCTGCCCTGGCGCACCATTCTCGACAATGTAAGCCTGCCGATCAGCATCAACCCGCGCGGCAATACCGGCCGCCGGCTCCGCGATCCGCGCGAGTTGCTGCAGAGCTTCGGGCTCGGCCATGCGCTGGACCGCTACCCGGCCCAGCTTTCGGGCGGCATGCAGCAGCGCGCCGCCATCGCCCGCGCCTTCGTCTTCGATCCCGAGATCCTGTTGATGGACGAGCCGTTCTCGGCGCTCGACGAGATGAACCGCGATCAGCAGCGCATGGGCCTGCTCGATTTCTGGCAGTCCAACCGCAAGTCGGTGCTGTTCGTCACCCACTCGGTGCCCGAGGCGATCATGCTGTCCGATCGCATCGTCTTGATGGCGTCGCATCCCGGCCGCATCGCCGAGATCATCGATGTCGACCTGCCGCGACCGCGCAACGAGGCGCTCTACGCCACCGACGCCTTCCGCGACCTCGAATTCTATGTCCGCTCGGCGCTGCGCAAGGTGATGGAGGCTGCCCGTGTCTGACAGCATCGCAACCGCGCCGCGGCGCAATTCGTCCGCTTTCACCATGACGCGGATCATCTGGAACTGGGGTCCGCCGACACTGACCTTCGTCATCGTCGCCGTGCTCTGGCAACTGGTGGCGATCAACAACCCCTATGTGCTGCCGACGCTCGACGCCGTCGGCGCCAGCCTCGCCGGCGACCCCGGGATGTACTGGGCCAACCTGCTCGTCACCTGCCAGGAAATCGTCGTCGGCGCCGGCGCCGGCATCATCTGCGGCTTCCTGCTCGCCGTGGCGATGAGCGAGCTGCCGATCGTCGAGAAGGCGGTGATGCCGCTGATCGTCGTGATCATGGTGACGCCGGTCGTCGCCATCGCTCCGGCGCTGGTCGTCGCCTTCGGCTTCGGCATGCTGCCCAAATACATCGTCACCGGTCTCGTGGTGTTCTTCCCCATGCTGGTCAACTCGCTGGCCGGCCTCAGGGATGTCGACCAGAAGGCCCTCGACGTGTTCAAGACCCTGCATGCCAGCCGCTGGGAGATCTTCCGCGATCTCCGGCTCCCCGGCTGCATGCCCTTCGTCTTCGCCGGCCTTCGCATCGCCATGCCACTGGCGGTGGTCGGCGCGGCGGTGGCCGAGTTCGTGGCCGCCGGCCAGCAGGCAGGGCTGGGTTCGCTGGTGACCATCGCCGCGGCCCAGGCCAACCTGCCCGTGACCTGGGCGAGTATCGCCCTGCTCTGCCTGCTCGGCGTGCTGCTGGTTTCGCTCCTGGCCCTGCTCCGCAAACGCATCCTGTGGTGGAGCGACGAGGACGTCGTCGGGCGCTGAGGCGCCCGACCGGACCCCCAACTCTGACGAAAGACATTGCTATGAAGAAGCTCCGCTTTGGGCTGTTTGAAAACGCCCAGACCAACGACTCCGGCACGTCCACCTGGCGGCATCCCGACAGCGAGCGGCACAATTTCGACCGGCTCGATTACTGGGTGAAGATCGCCCGCATCTGCGAGGACAATAAGCTCGACTTCCTGTTCCTCGCCGACGCCTGGGGCTGGGCCGACGTCAAGGGCACGCGTCCCGACATTGCCACCACCGAAGGGCTCGACCTGCCCCGCCTCGACCCCGCCATCGTCGGCGCTGCGCTGATCGGCGCCACCGAGAAGCTCGGTATCGTCATGACCGGCTCGACTCTGCTCGAGCAGCCCTATGCCTTTGCCCGTCGCATGCAGACCCTCGACCACCTGTCGAACGGCCGCATCGGCTGGAACGTCGTCACCACCGGCACCGCCGAGACCGCCGTCGCCGCCTTCGGCGTGCCGATGGTGGCCCATGACGAGCGCTACAACATGGCCGACGACTTCATGGAGCTCTGCTACAAGTTGTTCGAGGGCGCCTGGGAGAAAGGCGCGCTCGAGCGCGACAAAGAGGGGCGTTACGCCGACCCGGCCAAGGTGCACCGCATCGCCCATGACGGCCCGTATTTCCGCTCGCACGGTTTCGGCAACACCGCCTACTCGCCGCAGGGCACCCCGGTGCTGTTCCAGGCCGGCTCGTCCGATCGCGGCAAGCAGTTCGGCGGCAGGCACGGCGAATGCATCTTCCTCGGTGGCGGTTCGATCGAAAAGCTTGCCGGACAGGTGAAAGCCATCCGCGATGAAGCCGTCGCCAATGGCCGCGACCCCAATTCGATCAAACTGATGAGCGCCTTCTCCTGCGTCGTCGCGCCGACCGAAGCCGAAGCGCGCTTGAAGCACCAGGCCATTCTAGACGCCCAGACTCCGGATGTGGCGGTCGCCTCCTATGCCTGGTTCACCGGGCTCGACCTGTCATCCTACGATCCCGCGACCAAAATGAGCGCGCTCCACACCGAGCTGTCGCAGACCCAGGTCGCCCGCTTCGGCGACAAGACCGTCGGCGACGTGCTGAAGGATTGGCACGCGCATGGCGTGCGCACCAATCCGTTTGTCGGCACGCCGGAGCAGATCGCCGACATCATGTGCGGGATGGCCGAAGGCGCCGACCTGGACGGGTTCCTGTTCACCCCGCTGATCCAGCCGACCTCGACCCTCGATTTCGTCGAACAGGTGCTGCCGATCCTGCGGGCTCGTGGCGTCGCGGCCTCCGACTACCAGGGCGACAGCCTGCGTGAACGACTGGTCGGCACAGACGGCCCGACCCTCAGCGCGGACCATCCAGGCGCTGGCCACCGCAAGCTGCAGTGATGCCGAGCGCGACGGGGGGCGAGATTGATTGGAAACGCGCGAACTGCCCCTCACCCTGACCGTCTCCCCAGCGGGGAGAGGGGACGCATCTTGCACCGGCAGTGCCACACCGCCCCCTCTCCCCATTGGGGAGAGGGTTGGGGTGAGGGGCAGAACAGCTCAGCCCGGAATAAGCTAACTGTCCCGACCCGCGGTCGGCGTTCCCGCAGCAACTTCGTCGGCGAACGTATACGCCCCGCCCAGAATGCGGTCATAGAGCCCGCGCGCCCATTCCTGCTCGGCCCTCAGCCGCAGCGAGGAGAGCTCGAAGATCTCGCGCACATAGGCCGGCGTGGTGGTCGATTTCGCCACGTCGCCGATGTCGAAGCCGTTGCTCGCGACCTTGGCGTCGATCTCGGCGATCCTGACCTTCAGCGCCGCCACCACTTCGGCGCGGCTGAGCAGGAACATGAACGAGGTCAGCGCCATCACCGGCTTGGTGTCGAAGGTCTCCACCGTCCACAAGGTCTGGCGCAGCAGCCGCATCAGTTCGACCACGCCGTTCGGCGTCGTCTGGTAGATCGTCCGCTCCGGCCGCTTGCCGGCGGCTTCCGTGCCGTTCTCCTGGATGTAGCCATCCTGCTTCAGCGACTTGAGCGCATTGTAGATCGAGCCGGGCTGGATGTTCGCCCATTCGTCGACATGCCAGGTCATCAGTTCGCGGCGCAGGAAATAGCCGTGCACCGGCTCGAACTGGCGGACGGCGCCCAGAACCACCAGGCGGGTAATGTTCGACATGCAGGCTCCTGAACCGGGGTGTCGGGGGCGGAAGGTGCTTGTCTCCCCTTAACAAATTGACTAGCTTCAGTCCAATTATTCAAACTTGACTATAAGGGAGGAAATCGCGGTGCAGGCAGGTGAGGCGACCCTGGCCCTGAGGAGGGCCTTCTCGATGTTCCCGACCGGTGTCGTCGCCATGTGCGGCATGGACAATGCGGCACCCGTCGGCATGGCGGTGAACTCGTTCAGCTCGGTGTCGCTGGATCCGCCGCTGGTCTCGGTCTGCGTGGCGCGGCAGTCCTCCACCTGGCCCCGCCTCGATCGCCTGCCGCGCATCGGGCTCAGCGTGCTGGGCTCGGACCAGGAGCGGCTGTCGCGACAGCTCTCGTCGCGGCACGGCGACCGCTTCCAGGGTGTCGAGTTCGAGGCGACGCGAGATGGAGCGCTGTTCGTCAGGGGCGCGGCGCTCTGGCTCGACTGCGCCATCAGCGATCGACTGGCCGGCGGCGACCACGAAATCATCCTGTTCGAGGTCAAGGACACCACCCTGTTCCCGCACATCCAGCCGCTGGTCTTTCACCAGAGCCAGTACCTTGCCCTCTCCAACGCCTCCTGAGCCCGGCCTCGCGCCCCCCATCGTCATCACCGGCGAGGTGGTGCACGGCGAAAAGCGTGGTCGCGCCATGGGCTTTCCAACGGCCAACATCGCCCCCACCCCGGGCAGCAAGCTTCCCCCTGAAGGGGTCTATTGTTGTCTGGTGCGACTGCCGCAGCGGCCGGCCATGTTCGGCGCCACGGTCAGCGTCGGCAGCAACCCGACCTTTGCCGACATCACCTCGGTACGGGTCGAGGCGCATATCCACGATTTCGACGAGCAGCTTTACGGGCTCCGCCTCGAGCTCCATCTCGTCCATCGCCTGCGCGACATGCACCGCTTTGCCGGCCCCGCTGAGCTGATCGCCCAGATGCAGCGCGACGTCATCAGCTCGCGGCAACTGCTCGCCCGCCTGGGCGTTGCCGCGCCCTGACCCGACGCCAACTTGGCAAACGGTTTTTTGTCTGCCAACTCTTCCTCGGACCATGAGTGCGAAGACCACTTCGCCGCAATGCGCCTGGGAGGGCCACCGCCGTGACTGTTACCGTTTCCACCCGTCGTCGCGTCGGACGTACTGCCCTGGAATTGCCGGTGTTCGGCTTCGGCGCCGCGCATCTGGGCGAGCTTTACTCCAAGCTGGACGAAGCGCAGTCACAGGCGACCCTGGCAGCAGCCTGGGATGCCGGGGTGCGCTTCTACGACACCGCCCCGTGGTATGGCCGCGGCCTCTCCGAGCACCGGCTCGGCGGCTTCCTCAGGACCCGCCCGCGCAATGAGTTCGTCGTCAACACCAAGGTCGGCCGCATCCTCCACCGCCCCGACGATCCCGCGAGCTTCAGCACCGCGCCCTGGACTGGCGGCCTGCCCTTCGAGGTGGAGTTCAACTACACCCGCGACGGGGTGATGCGCGCCTACGAGCAGGTGCTGCAACGGCTGGCGCTCAACACCGTCGACTCGCTGGTCATCCACGACCTCGACACCATGTTCCACACCCCCGCCGAAGTGACCGGTTACCTCAAGCAACTGACCGATGGCGGTGGGCTCGCAGCGTTGCAGGAACTGAAGGCCGCCGGCGACATCAAGGCGATCGGTGTCGGCAACAACGTGCCGGGCAATCTCGACGAGATGCTCGCGGCCATCGACGTCGACTTCGCCATCGTCGCCATGCCCTATACCCTGCTCGACCAGGGCGTGCTCGATACCTCGATGCAGCGCTGCCTCGATCGCGGCATCAGCGTCATCATCGGCGCCCCCTTCGCTTCGGGCATCCTGGTCACCGGCTCCGGTGCCGGCGCCATGTATGCCTACGGCAAGGCCCCGCCCGAAGTGCAGGCGAAAGTCCGCGGCATCGAGGCGGTGTGTGCGGCGCACCATGTCAGCATGCCGGTGGCGGCCCTGCAGTTCCCGCTCGCGCACCCGGCCGTGGTCTCGGTGATCCCCGGCGCGGCAAAGCCATCGGAAGTGCAGGCGAATGTCGCCGCGCTGGCACTGAAGATTCCGGCGACGTTCTGGTCGGATCTGAAGGCGCAGGGGTTGCTGGCGGCAAACGCGCCGGTGCCAAGCCACTAAGCCCGCAGTCAGCGCGCCCTCTCCCGCTTGCGAGTATCGTGGCAGCAGAGCTGACAGCCTGGTGCCGAAAGAGCACCCCCACCCCTGTCCCCTCCCCGCAAGGGGGAGGGAGACGCCTGCTCAGGCGTCAGTGTTTTGGTCTCCTCCCCCCTTGCGGGGGAGGGACAGGGTGGGGGGTGCTCTGGGTGCACCAAGCCATCCCCATGCCGTTTGCGCCTACTCCCCCGCGAGCGGGAGAGGGGGTCCCGACTGCACCATCCAGCCCTAGTCCAGCTGCCGCACCCTGAGAGCCAGATACGGCCGGCTCGGCAGCTCCACGCCGAACGCCGCATCCGGCTTGCCACCCCGCACCACCTCGCCATGCCGCGTCGGGTGCGGCACCAGCGCCGGGATGCGCTTGGCCGGGGTGACGGTCATCGCCCAGGTGTCGATCAGGTCGACCTCGAACTTCCCGTCTTCCTTGGGCAGCCCGGTGGTCCACTGGTTGGGCTGGTGCTCGCCGAAATAGATGTAGCTGACCTTGCCGTCGCGGGCCCCGGAGATGCGGCTCCACGGCCAGGCGGCATTGTGCCCCATAGGCGTCAGCCCGTCCGTTGCATCTTCCTCGACGATCTGTCGCAGGAACGCGATGCGCTTCCAGGCTTCACCATGGAGCTTGCCGCCTTTGGCCCACCAGATCAGGTCGTCCGGGTCGGCATAGGTCTCGCCATGCCCGGCATAGCCGCCGCGCATCACCGTGGTCCAGAACCGGTGGGTCAGCTCCTCGGCCGTGATATTGCCCCAGCTCGGCCAGATATTACCTTCGTATTCCGGCTCGTCGTTGACCACGGGCTTGCCATACTGCTCGCGCCATTCCGGCGTCCGCTTCACATCCCAGTTCTGGATGCAGACATGGCTGACCCAGGCCTTGCGGTGGTCGAAGTTCATCGACTGGTCGCCATTGTGGATCGACTTCAGGTGGCCGTAGGGGTCGTTTTCTTCGAGGATGTGGAAGTAGCGATCCCACTGCGCCACCGGCTTGGTGTCGAGCAGGAAATCGTACTCGTTGGCGAGCGCCCACCAGACGTTGGAATAGGCGCTGAGCCGGGCCGCCAGATAGGCGACGTAGCGAAAGTCCTGCTCCGCCGACATGTTCGAATAGCCCCAGCGGTCATAGGGGTGGAAGATGATCAGGTCGGCCTCGATCCCCATGTCGCGCAGCCTCTCCACCTGCTGCTCGAAATGCTGGAACGCCTTGGGGTTGGGCCGATCGAAATCGAGCTTGCCGTCAGGACCCGCCAGATAGACGTCCTGCAGCGGCTCATTGGTGTTGAACGGGTAATCCTTGGGGAACACCCCCATGCGGATCTTGTTGAACTTCGCCTTGCCGAGCGTTGCGAGCGTCTCGGCCTGCATGGCGAGCGGCTGGTGCGTCCAGGCATAGCAGGTGGTGCCGAACGGCACGTAAGGCGTGCCATCCGTATGAGCGAAGTGGAATTTGTTCTTCACTGCCACCGGCCCATGCTGGCCGGGCCGCGCCGCGGTGACGGTGAAACTGCCGGTCTTGCCGTCGAGCGCGGCGGTGCTGCTCCGCGTACGGAACGTCCACTCGCCCTCGTGGTCGGGCATGAAACGGACACGATAAGTACCGTCCCCATCGTAGAAGCCCGGCACCCGCACTTCGCGCGCATGCTGCGCGAACACCGCGTCGAAGCTCACCTCGAGATAGGGGTTGCCGGCGGCGGGGCCGGTGAAACTGGCTTCAAAAATGTCGAACTTGGCGACGTTGCTCATGGGGGCTCCTGGGCTGGAGCGCTTTGCGGAAAGGGCAGACCTTCCACTCGGCGCTGCATTGAACGGCGAAAGGCTCGGGGCGGCTACCAGGCGGTGAACCCGCCATCGACGACGAGGTCATGCCCGGTGACAAAGGAGGCGGCCTGGCTCAACAGGAACAGCGTCGGGCCGACCATCTCGTCCACCGTGGCGATCCGCGCCATCGGCGTCCCCGCCGCAAAGACCTTCAGTTGCTCGGCCACTTCCGGCCGCCGGTTCATCGGCGACAGGGTGTAGCCGGGGCTCAGGGCGTTGACCCGGATGCCGCGCCCCACCCACTCCATGGCGAGGCTCTTGCTGAGCTGGATCACCCCTGCCTTGGAGCTGTTGTAATGGGCCTGCATCAGGCCGCGATTGACGATCGACCCGGACATCGAGGCGACATTGACGATGGCACCGCGACCATGGACCAGCATCGCCTGCGCTTCGGCCTGGCAGCTGAGAAACACCCCGGTGAGGTTGGTGCGGATCATCCGTTCCCAGTCGCTCAGCGCCATCGTCTCGGCCGGGAACGCATTGGCGATCCCGGCAGCGTTGACGGCAAGACTGAGCGCACCGAGCCCCCGTTCGGCGCTGGCGATCGCCGCGGCGAGGTCATCCGCGCGGGTCACGTCGCCCGTCGCCACGAGCGCCTGACGGCCGTGGCCGGTCACCTGTATCGCGGTTTCGGTGAGGCCGGCGGATTGCTGCTCGAGATCGAACAGGGCGACGTCGGCGCCGGCCTCGGCCAAGCCGATCGCGATGGCCTGGCCGATGCCGCTGCCGGCTCCGGTCACCACCGCAACTTCGCCCTCGAGCGAGAACAGCTTCACCATCTTACCTCCCGCCATTGTCCGTTGCTCAGTCGATGCGCTTGAACAGCAGGGCGAGGTAGGGTTTCGGCTCGAAATGCAGCACGTCGCCGCGCTTGACGCTTGATGCCAGCAGCGTCTCGGTCATGTTCCAGGTGTCGATCAGCGTGGCGCTGTACTGCTCGTCCGGCGGCACCGCGACCGTCGCTTCGCTCGGCTGGTTCTCGCCCAGGTAGCTCAGGTAGTAGCGGTGCGGCTGCCCGGCGGTCGGCCACCAGGCCATCGCCGGGGCCCAGCCCTCTTCACCTGCCGGCGGCACGAACAGCTGCTGCAGCATCACATTGTCGAGCCCGCCCATGATCGCGATGCGATAGGCGCCGGTGGATTTGATCGGATCGAGCCCTTCCTCGGGTCCCTCCTCCATGATGCGGCGGAGGAAGGCGATGCGTTCGACGCTCTCGCCGATGAGCTTGCCGCCCTTGGCCCACCAGATGGTGTTGGTGTCGTTGTTGAAGGTCTCGCCATGCGTGACATAGCCGCCATTGACCACCCCATCCCAGAAGCGGCGCACCATCTTCTGGCCCGAGATATTGCCCCAGAGCTCGGCAATCGTGCCCTCGTAGCAGCACTCGTCGATCGACACCGGCTTGCCGTATTTCTCGCGCCACACCGCCGACATGTTGGCGGTCGAGCGCTGGATCGACGCATGGGTGATGCGCGGGTGATTGTGGTCGTAGAACTTGAAGCAGTTATGCACCGATAGCAGGTGCCCGAAGGGGTCGTTGTCGGCGGTGATGTTGATGAACCGATCCCAGTCCTGCGGGGTCTTTTGCGGCATCAGGTCGTATTCGTTCGCCATCGACCACCAGACGTTGGGGAAGGCCGCCAGCCGCGCCGTGAGATAGCGCAGATACCGGTCGTCCTCGGCCGGCGACATGCGCGAAAAGCCCCAGCGGTCATAGGGGTGGAAGACGATCAGGTCGGCTTCGACCCCGATCGCCGCCAGCTGATTGATGCGCTGTTCGAGATGCCGGAAATAGGCCGGCTCGAACTGGCTGAAGTCAAATTTCCAGCCATACTTGTCGGCCCCGGCAAAGCTGCCGTCCCACTTGCTCCTGCCCGCTGTCACCAGCTTGAACGGGTACCGCTCCGGCTCGTTCTCGTTGTAGCGATAGTGCTTGGGAAACACGCACATGCGGATCTTGGTGAAGGGCGCCTTGGCGAGGCTCGCGAGCGTTTCCTCCTCCAGCGCATCGCCCTGCAGGTTCCACACATAGGCGGTGGTACCGATATTGGTGTAGCGCGTGCCGTCGGCGTAACGGAAATGGTGCCGGTTGGCGACGCGCACCGGGCCGTGATGGTTGGGCAGCGCCGGCCCGACCTCGAACGTGCCGGAGACGTTATCGAGCGCCGTGACGTTGCTGTGGGTCGTGTAGCTCCACACCCCCGTCGTGTCCGGCAGGAAGCGCAGCTTGTAGATGCCGGCGCCATCATAGAACCCGTTGACCCGCACCTCGCGCTCTCCCTGCCGGAAGCTGGCGGTAAGCGTGACGTCGAGGAACGGATTGCCGGTGGCGGGGCCGGTGAAGCTCAGCTCGTAGGTCGCCCATAGCGAGGCGGCGGTGGTGGTCATCTGCAACAATCCATTGAATTACGAAGTTGAACACGGTCGCTCCCCTCCCCCTTGAGGGGAGGGGCGGGGGGTGGGGGTCCATCGGTGATCACAGAACCACCCCCACCCTCAATCCCTCCCCTCAAGGGGGAGGGAGGCAGAAAGAAAGGACGGACGAACTCACGCCGCCACCTTGCGCGGCCGCCAGCGGCTTTTGGTCGTCGGGATCGAACTGAGCAGCAGCTTGGTGTAGTCGTGCTGCGGGTCGCCCATCACCTGGCGGGCGTCGCCGAACTCCACCACCACGCCCTTGTTCATCACCGCCACGTAGTCCGAGATGTAGTAGGCGGTGGCGAGGTCGTGGGTGATGTAGAGAAAGCTCCGGCCGGCCTCGTCGCGCAGTTGCTTGAACAGGTTGATGATGATCATTCGCCGCGACGCGTCGATCATCGACACCGGCTCGTCCGCGACGATCAGTTTCGGCTGCGGGATCAGCGCCCGCGCCACCGAGATGCGCTGCAGCTCGCCGCCCGAGAACTGGTTGGTGTACTTGCCGCGCACCGCTTCGTACTTGAGCCCGACGCTCTGGAGCGCCGCGGCCACCGCCGCTTCCGCCTGGGCCCCATCCATGCCGCCGACGCGCCGCGCCGTTTCATTGAGATACGCATCGACCGGCCGATAGCGGCTGAACGCCTCGAACGGGTTCTGGAAGATCGGCTGCACCAGCCCGAGAAACTGCTGCTTCGATAGCGCCGTACCTTTGCCGGTCACCACATTGTCGTAGACGATGGCCCGCCCCGAGCTCGGGGTTTCAAGTCGCAGCAGGGTCTTCGCCAGGGTAGTCTTTCCTGAGCCGGACTCGCCCACCACCGCGATCACCACCGGCTTGTCGCTCTCTACGCTGATATTGACGTCGTTCAGCGCCTTGATCTGTCGCGAGCGCACCAGACCGCCCTGTCGGTAGACCTTGTTCAGCCCTTCGGTCCTGAGGATGATGCTCATGCCGCAACTCCCACGCTGGGTCGCGCCATGAAATGTCCGGGCTTCACCTCGATCAGCTCCGGCTCCACCCGATAGGCCCGGTCGCCCCCTGCTCCGGCCATGCTGGCCAGCACGCCGCGCATGCTGTCGTCGCCAATGGTGGGCAGCGAGTCGATCAGCATCTTGGTGTAGGCGTGCTGCGGGTCGGCGAAGACGCTTTCGGTATCTCCGTATTCGACCACGCGCCCGGCATACATGATCAGCATCTTGTGGGTGACCTGGTAGTGGACGCCCATATCGTGCGAGACGACGAGGATGGTGTTGCCCATCAGCTCCTGCACTTCCATCAAGAGCAGCAGGATTTCCTTCTGCACCACCACGTCGAGCGCCGTGGTCGGCTCGTCCGCGATGATCAGCTCGGGCTGGAAGAAGGTGGCGAGCGCGATCATCACCCGCTGCCGCATGCCGCCCGAGAGCTGGTGCGGGTAGGAGTCCATCGCTTCGGCCGGCAGGCCGAGCTTGCCGATATAGGCCCGGGCCCGCTCCAGCACCCGCTTCTTGTTGCTGTCGGTGCCGGGGAAATCGGTGAACTGGTCGCGGATGCGGATCACCGGGTTCAACGAGTTCATCGAGCTCTGCGGGATGTAGGAGATCGACTTGAACCACTCCCGGCGGATGGTCTCAGTGGTCACCGCTCGCCCGTCGGCGCCCTTCATGCCGTATTCGATGCTGCCGCCCGAGAGCGACATCGGCGACTGGATATCACCATAGATCGCCTTCATCAGCGTGGACTTGCCGCAGCCGGATTCCCCGGCAATGCCGACGATCGAGCCATCCGGAATGGTCAGTGTCACGCCGTTGACCGCTTCGATCACCCGGTTGCCGATGCGGTAGCTGATCTTGAGATCATTGAGCTTGATCATGCGACACCCCGCTTGTTGGCGAATGCGGCGTTGAAACCGGTCGAGGTCAGGAACAGCCCGAGGAATAAGAGGATCGAGGCGACAATCGGCGCCACCAGCCAGGGGTAGTTGCCGGTGAACAGCGCGTTGTAGTTGAGCGCCCAGAAGATGATCGAGCCGAGCGTCGGCACCTCGACCTTGCTGAGCCCGATCACCGCCAGCGTCGCTTCGGTGTTCACTGCGAAGAGGATCGTGTTGATGAAGCCCACCACCATGTAGGCCGAAACATAGGGGAAGATTTCCCGCGTGATGATGGCGAAGGTGCTGGCGCCAGAAAACCGCGCCATGTTGATGAACTCGCGTTCGCGCAGCGACAGCGCCATCGAGCGGATGGTGCGGGCGCCCCAGGCCCAGCCGAACACCACGATGATGGCGCCCACGGTCAGGAACGAGCTGTTGCCGCGGATCACTGCGCCCAGGATGATCAGGATCGGCAGCAGCGGGATGGTGATGAAGCTGTCGACCACCAGCATCACCACGCGCTCGTAATTGCCGCCGATATAGCCGGCGCTGAGCCCGACCGCCGTCGAGATGATGGTGACGCCGACCCCGACCAGGACGCCGAGGATCAGCGAGTTGCGGATGGCGAACACCAGGAACCAGAAAATGTCCTGCCCGATGGCATTGGTACCGAGCAGGTGCTCCCAGGACATCGGCATGTTCTTCAAATACGTCGCCTGCAGCGACGGATCGGCTGGCGCAAAGAACGGCAGCACGATACTGCCGACGATGAAGATGGTGATCAGGCTCAGCCCGATGGCGAGCCGCGCGTTGAGCAGCCACAGCAGGCTGTCGCGGCGCTTCGCTGCCGGCGCGGCGGGAATGGCGGCGGCGCCGGCCGCCGAGGAACTCTCGGTCGTCATTTGTGGCGGATCCGCGGGTCGAGGAGGGGATAGATGAGGTCGATGACGAGGCCGGCCGTGGCGACGGCGATGATCGAGATGGCGATGGCGCCGTAGAGCACGTTGTAGTCGCCGCCGCTCGCCGCGGTGCGCATGATCAGCCCGACGCCCGGATAGGAGAACAGCATCTCGGTGAGCAGCGCGCCGTTGAACACCGTGCCCAGCGACAGCGCCAGCGCGGTGACCTGCGGCAGCATGGCGTTACGGAACACGTAGCGCACCATGCGGGTCCAGTTCGAGGCGCCCTTCAGCCGCGCATAGGTGACATAGGGCTCCTCGGTGGTCGCCACCGCCAGCGCCTTCATCGAAAGGATATTCCAGCCGAACCCGGCGAGCACCAGCGTCAGCGCCGGCAGCAGCGAGTTGTAGATCACCATGCCGAATTTCTGCGGCGTCATCTGCCCGACCGGGAAGGTCGGCGACAGCGGGAAGATCGGGAAGATATAGGCGAGCAGCAGGATCACGCTGATCGCGAGGATGTAATAGGGGATCGGGTAGAGCAGGATGCCGACCACTTCGAGAATGGTCGCCGCCTTCTTGGTGTGGAAGTACCCCGCCACCAGCCCGACCATGTTGCCGAGCAGCCAGGCGACCAGCGTCGCAATCAGCAGCAGCCCCAGCGTCCAGGGCAGCGCATTGAAGATCATCTGGCTGACCGGCTGCGGGTAATAGGTGAAGCTCGGCCCGAAATCGAAATGCAGCACCACCCGCTCGAGATAGCTCACATACTGGCTGAACAGGTCGCCCTTCAGCCCATAGAGCTGTTCGAGGTTGGCGCGCAGTTGCACGATGTCGTCGGCGGTGAGCGCGCCGCTGGCCCGGGCCTGGATCTGGCCGATATAGCCGTCGATCGGGTTGGCCGGCATCAGCCGCGGCAACAGGAAGGTGATCGTCAGTCCGATGAACAGGACCGCGAAATAGAGGCCGACACGCTTGGCCACATATTGCAGGACACCCATTGGCCCACCTGCTCCGAGAACGAGAAAAGGGAATGGGGCGGCCGGGAGGGAGCCGCCCCATCTGGACCGGCGCTTACTTGCCGGTCGGTTCGATGTTGACGATCGTCTTCTTGAACGACGACCACCAGGTGTAGGGCGCCGCGTAGAAGTTCTGCTGCTTGGGGTAGTTCTTCCAGTAGGTCGAATTGGTCGGGATCGTCGTCGGGATGTTCATCAGGTTGATGAACTGCATGCCGCTGGTCAGCTTCTTGGCGATCTCGATGCCGTTGGCGACGAACGGCTCGGAGCCGATCTCGAGCACCTTGCTGTCCTGCACCAGCTTGAAGATTTCCGGGTCGGTGACACGGATGAAGTTGCCCTGCAGCGCCTCATTGGAGTCGACCGGCTTCACGAACGTCTCGCTGAACGAGTTCCAGCTGTTGAACCAGTTGGAATTGTAGGTGCAGGTCATGTTCCAGTTGACCATCAGGTCGAGTTTGGCGTTGGTGTTCTGCACCGTGGTGAACTCGCCATTGTCGGCCTGCCGGGCGGTGACGTTGAACCCTGCCTTTTTCCAGCTGTCGGCGATCGAGAAGCCGGTGCGCTGCATCACCTTGTTCCAGTCGGCCGGGATGACGAAATCGAGCGTCCACGGCGAACCGTCGGGCTTGGTGTAGAAGCCGTCGGCCCCCTTCTTGATGCCGACCGAAGCGAGCAGCTTTTCTGCTTCCGCCGGATCGTATTTCCACCAGCCCTGGCCGAAGCCCTGCTTGACCGCATCGCCGGTCGGCAGGTCCGCCTCGGGGGTCCCCTGCGCCTTGAGCGCCGCGACCATGCCGTCGCCGAAGCCGGCATCGAACGGCTTGTAGCCATCGGACAGCGTGAGCCCGTTCAGGAACTCGAGCATCGGCTGGTAGTAGACCGGGTCGGTGATCGGCGTGTCGGCGAACGGCAGGGCCGCGGCCTTGAACTGCCCGCTCACCGCGCTGATACCGACCTGCTGCAGGTTGGTGGTCAGGGCCAGCGCCCAGCGCACTTCAGGCAAGTCGTAGGGCGACTTCTGCTGGTTGAAGTAGACGCCGTAGGCACAGGCGTCGTTCATGTCGTGGTAGGGCAGCGTCGGCGAGAAGGTTTCGATCGCCGGGTTGCGCGCCTTGGCGGCGGCAATCGAATCCGGGCTCATGAAGGTGTCGACGTCGTACTGGTTCTGGACGAACGCCAGGGTGCGCGTCTCTTCGGCGCCGAAATCCTTGTAGAGCACGTATTTCGGCTTCGGCGTGCCGAGGTTGCCCCAGCCCGAACGCTGCCAATCGTCACGCAGCTCCCACAGCTGCCAGAAGCCGTTGGGATCGAACTCCTTGATCTTGTAGGGCCCGAGCGTCACCGCATTGGTGTTCTTGAAGGTGACGACATTGTCGCCCTGCGCTTCGAAGATGTGCTTGGGCACCGGCACGAACAGCGAGCCCCAGGTATAGACGCCCAGCACCGTCTGGAAATCGTAGGCGGGGCTCACCGTCTCGATGTCCATGGTGTAGTTGTCGACCTTGGACCAGCTGCCCTCTTTCACGTAATTGGTGGTGCGGGCGACGAAGGTCAGCTTGTCCTTGTACTTGAAGGACGTGTCGAGCGTGTAGATCAGGTCGTCGACGGTGAACTCGACCCCGTCGCTCCAGAACACGCCGGGGCGGATCTTGACGCGGAACTTGGTGTGCTCGGGATTGAGCACTTCCACCGGGCCGGCGGCGAGCTCGGGGTACGATTGGCCGGTGGCCGTATCCATCTCCCATAGGAAGCTCCAGCCCAGCTCACGGAAGCCGCGCCAGATCGCATACTGGTTGAGCGGGTTCTGCACATCGGGGTTGGCCGATTTGCCGTCGAAGGTCTGCACGATCAGCGTCTCGTTGCGGGGCGTGCCCACATCGGTCATTTCCTGCGCATAGCTGGCGCCTGCCAGCAACAGCCCCGCCAGCGGGGCCAGCACGTATCGGCCAAGCCGTACCATTGTCCGTGTCCTCCTCGTTGCCCCGATCGCCGCCGGTCTCGGCGGTCGCATCAGGGATTTGAACCTCGCGGTGGTCGGCCATCGCACAGCCGTGCCCGTCAGCCGGCTAGAAGCCGCCTGGACATCAGTCGCCGTGATCGAAGGGCTCCTCACCTGCTCCCCTGCGCCTCAGATGCACACCGGCATCTCAGGGCATACCGCAAACAGACGAGTTCTGTCTGTTTCGCTTTGTTTGCGATTAATGAGGATTACGGACGTATGCGGAGCAAGTCAATGCCGATTTTCGTCGGGATCGCCAGCAAGCGGCGTCTATCCGGCCGGCTCGGCAGCGCACGACAAAGCCACGCCTCGCCGGCCGACAATGGCGCGACAAGGCTAACAGATTGGCAGATTAAGGCTATTTCAACGCGCGATGATCAGCTCGATGCCGCGACGCTCGAACTCGCGGGCATCCTCCTCGCGGATCCCGTCATCGGTGATAAACGAGTGAATCACGTCCAAAGTGCCAAGCCGCGTGAACGAAGTGCGGTTGATCTTGGTCGAATCCGCCACCAGGTAGACCTGCTGCGCCGCCTTGATCATCGCCTGCTTCAGTTGCAGGTCGGCGAAGCTCGGATAGGTCAATCCCGCTTCCAGCGACACGCCGGCGGTAGCGAGGAACAGCTTGCCCGAGAGGATGTCGCGGAAATACTCCACCGACTTGTCGCCGCTGAGCGACAGCGTCGGCGCCTTGAACTGGCCGCCCGGCATATGCACGGCAAACCCGGGCACCGCGCCGAGGATCAGCGCGATGTTGAGCGCATTGGTGATCACCGTCAGCTCGCGCCGCTGCAACAGTCCGTGGGCGATTTCGGTGGTGGTCGACCCGGCATCGAGAATGATGGTCTCGCCATCGCCGACCAGCGATGCCGCCCGCACCCCGATCTTGCGCTTTTTATCCATGTTCTCAAGGTGTTGCAGGCTCAGCGTCTCGACCTGCCGCGGCAATGTCTTGAGGAACGCGCCGCCATGCTCCCTGGTGATGTAGCCATCGGCTTCCAGCCGCTCGAGATCCTGCCGGATCGTCGCTTCACTGACTTCGAAGGCGGCCGACAGGTCGCGCACCCGGGCGCTGCCCTCTTCCTGCAGCCATTCGAGAATCTTGCGCCGCCGCGGCTCGGCCAGCAGCCCGCTCAGCGTCCCGGCGTCGACGCCGCCGCCGGACTTGCGGTCCTGCCGCCGGATGCTTTTCTGTTCGTTCATCTCTCGGGCGCGCCTCTGCTCAGAATGGGCAAAATACCGTGGCGGCTGGCTTTTCCGCAACCCGCAGCCCACGGTTTCCACCTTTGGATAACCCGGTTTCCACTTCGGATATCTAGCGACTATATGCCAAACGCAACCATTCGCAAATTTTCGATAGTGACGAGTGGCGAACAATCGGTTAGTTGTCGCAGCAAGATGCATGGGTGGCACGGCACCAGGCCGGTCCGCCCCGAATGCTGGAGGAGGCAATCTTGACGTTCCCGGCTTCCGCCGAGCTTCGCAACGATCCGGTCGCGCTGATCCGCGACAAGGCGCTGTGGATCCGCCGGCGCAGTTTCCAGATGGTCTATGAGGCGCAACTGGGCCACCCCGGCGGCGATTTCAGCGCCGCCGACGTGCTGGCGACGCTGTATTTCGGCGTGCTGCGCCACGACCCCGCAGATCCGCGCAACCCGGCACGCGATCGTTTCGTGATGAGCAAGGGCCATTGCACCGGCGCCTTCTATGCCGTGCTGGCCGCTGCCGGGTTCTTCCCTGAGGCCGACCTCAGCACCTACATGCAGCCATTGTCGAAACTCAACGGCCACCCCAACCGCAACTATCTGCCCGGCGTCGAAACCAATACCGGCCCGCTCGGCCACGGCCTGCCGGTCAGCGTTGGCATCGCCATCGCCGGCCAGATCGACAAGGCCGACTATCGCACCTTCGTGCTCACCGGCGACGGCGAGCTGCAGGAAGGTAGCAACTGGGAAGCGGCGCTCACCGCCGGACATCGGAAGCTCGAGAACCTGACGCTGATCATCGATCGCAACCGGCTGCAGCAGGGCGCCCGCACCGAAGAGACCGCCAGCCTCGACCCGCTGGACGACAAGTGGCGCGCCTTCGGCTGGCATGTCGAGATGGTCGACGGCCACGATCACCGCGCCCTCTACGAGGTGCTGAGCGCGTCGCCCAAGGGCCGCGGCAAGCCGCTCTGCGTCATCGCCAACACCTTCAAAGGCAAGGGCGTCAGCTTCATGCACGACAACGTCGCCTGGCACCACGGCGTGCCCAACCAGGAACAATACGAGCAAGCCATGCGGGAACTCGTCTGATGAGCGCCGCCGCCCCCGCCCCTGCCGGCTGGCACGACTGCCGCGACACCTTTTCCCGAACGGTCGAGGCGCTGGCCGAAGCCGATCCGCGCATCGTCACCGTGGTGAGCGACAGCGTCGGCTCGTCCAAGCTCGTCAATTTCAGGAAGCGCTGGCCCGAGCGCATGGTCAATGTCGGCATTGCCGAGCAGACTGTCGTGGCCGTCGGCGCCGGCCTCGCCAATGGCGGCAAGATCCCCTTCGTTTCGGCCGCCGCCTGCTTCCTCACCGCGCGGGCGATGGAGCAGATCAAGGCCGATATCGCCTATACCAATGTCAACGTGAAGCTGATCGGCCAGTCGAGCGGCATCGCCTATGGCGAGCTCGGCCCTACCCATCACTCCATCGAGGATATGGCCTGGCTGCGCCTGCTCAACAACCTGACGCTGATCGTGCCGTCAGATCCGTGGGAAACCGAACAGGCGATCCGCGCCGCTGCTGCCCTCGATGGTCCGGTGTTCATCCGGGTGAGCCGCATGCCGGTGCCCGACCTCAAGCGCGATAACGCGAAGTTCGAGATCGGCAGGGCCGAGACGCTGCGTGAGGGCAACGACCTCGCCATCATCGCCAATGGCGTCATGGTACACCGGGCGCTGGCCGCGGCCGAAGCCCTCGCCGCCGACGGCATCGCAGCGCGCGTCGTCAATATGTCGACGGTCAACCCGCTCGACGAGGCGACCATTCTCGAGGCGGCGAAAACCGGTGCCGTCGTCACCGTCGAAGAACACTCGGTGCGCGGCGGCCTCGGCGGAGCGGTGGCCGAGGTGCTGGCGACGCATGATCCGGTGCCGATGCGCATTCTCGGCTTCCCCGGGTTCCTCCCCACCGGCTCGGCCGACTGGCTGCTCGAACATTTCCATCTGAACGCCGCCGGCATCGCCGACGCGGCGCGCCAGCTGCTCGCGCGCAAATGAGCAACGGGCTGATCCTCGCCATCGACCAGGGGACCACCAACACCAAAGCCCTGGCGTTCGACGCCGAGGGCCGGGTGGTGGCCAGCGCCTCCTCGCCGATGGCGGTCAGTTATCCGCAACCGGGCTGGGCCGAGCAATCGGCGACCGATATCTGGCACAGCGTCCTGTCGGTGATCGCGGAGGTGGTGGCCAAGGTCGGGCCGGACATGGACGCCCTGGCCATTTCCAACCAGCGCGAAACCATCGTCGTCTGGGACAGCCGCACCGGCCAACCCATCGCCCCGGCCATCCTCTGGCAATGCCGCCGCTCGGCCCCGGCCTGCGCCGCTATCCGCGCCGCCGGGCATGGCGCGCTGATCGAAGCGCGCACCGGGCTCGGCGTCGATCCGTTGTTTCCGGCGGCGAAGCTTGCTTGGATTCTCGACCACGTCGCTGGCGCGCGCGAGGCCGCCGCATCGGGGCATTTGCGCGCCGGCACCATCGACGCCTGGCTGCTCTGGAATTTTACTGGAGGCGAGCACGCCACCGACCACTCCAACGCCTCGCGCACCCAGCTGTTCAACACCGAGACGCTCGGCTGGGACGAGGAACTGGGGCGCATCTTCAACGTCCCGCTGAGCCTGCTGCCGAGAGTCCGCGCTTCCGACAGCGCCTTCGGCACGGTCATCTATGGCGTTTCCGCGCTGGCCGCCGGAGTACCGGTGCATGCCATGATCGGCGACTCGCATGCGGCATTGTTCGGTCACGGCGTGCGCGAGCCGGGCACGGTGAAGGCCACCTACGGCACCGGCACCTCGCTGATGACCCTGACCTCAGGTCGCATCATGAGCCGCAGCGGCCTCTCCTCGACCATCGCCTGGAGCACCAGCGCCGGCGTCGCCTATGCGCTCGAGGGCAATATCTCGGTCTCCGGCCAGGCCGTCGCCTTCATGGGGAGCCTGCTCGGTCTCTCGGGCCCTGCCGCCGTCGCCGCACTTGCCTTGACCGTACCCGACAGCAACGGCGTCACCTTCGTGCCGGCTCTCGTCGGGCTCGGCGCGCCCTATTGGGATCCGGACGCCCGGGGCAGCGTTGCCGGCCTTTCGCTCGGCACCACCCCGGCGCATCTGGCGCGCGCCGCCGTCGAAGCCATCGCCTTCCAGGTCACCGACGTCTTCACCGCCATCGAGACCGATCTCGGCCAGCCGCTGGCCCGGCTTTCGGCCGATGGCGGCGCCGCGGGCAACGACATGCTGATGCAGTTCCAGGCCGACCTGATCGACCGCCCGGTGCTGCGCGGCGAACTGCCCGAAGTCAGCGCCGCCGGCGCCGCGCTGCTCGCTGCCACCGGCCTCGGCCGCAACACCACCCGCGCCCAGAAGGCGCAACGCCAGTTCACCCCGCAAATGTCCGAAGCGCAGCGGCAGGCCGCACTCTCGGGTTGGCTCAGCGGCGTCGGCCGCGTGCTGCAGCGGGACGCGATCACCTGAACCAGAACAATTCGAGGGAGACAAACGAGATGAGCAAGCTGCGCTTCGGAGCCGGCATCTGGCACTTTGCCACCTATGTCGATCGCTATGCCACCGACGGCTATGGCGAGCCGCGCAACGTCATCGAGGCGATCGACCTCGCCGGCAAGGTGCGCGATCTGAGCGTCGTCGACATCAACTACCCGTTCTTCGGCGGCGAGTTCAGCAATGCCCAGATCAAGACGGCGCTCGAGCGCAACAAGCTCGGCGTCATCGGCATTACCCCTGAAATCTACACCCGCGAGTTCCGGAAGGGCGCCTTCACCAACCCCGATCCGGGCATCCGCCAGCGCGCCCACGAACTGATCACCGAAGCCGCCGGCGTGGTGCGCGAGTTCAAGGCCGAATACGTCAAGCTGTGGCCGGGCCAGGACGGCTGGGACTACCCCTTCCAGGTCGACCATGGCGCCTTGTGGAAGAACTCGCTCGACGGCGTCGGCCGGCTTGCCTCGGAGAACCCGGATCTCAAGTTCGTCATCGAGTACAAGCCGCGCGAGCCGCGCGTCCATATGAGCTTTGACTCGCTGGCGAGAACGCTGCTGGGCATCGAGAAGATCGGCCTGCCCAATGTCGGCATCCTGCTCGACTTCGGCCACGCCATCTTTGGTGGCGAATCCGCCGCCGACTCCGCCCAGATGGCGATCGACTACGGCCGGCTGTTCGGCATGGACGTCAACGACAATTACCGCTCCTGGGACGATGACCTGGTCGCCGGCAGCCTCCACCCGATCGAGCTGTTCGAGTTCTTCCACGTCCTGCGCAAGAACATGTGGGACGGCGTCTGGCAGCTCGATCAGTTCCCGTTCCGCGAGGACAGTGTCGCGACCGCCGACCACGCTATCGACTTCCTCAAGGCGGTCGATCGCGGGCTGGACGCGCTGGACCTGAAGGCCCTGCGCAAGGCGCAGGAAGACCACGACGCCATCACTGCGCTGCGCATCGCGCAGAAGGCGTTGTTCGGCGCGTTCTAGAGCTTTGAGCCGGCGGTCGCGCCAATGGCGACCGCCGGCTGCTTCGGCTATTTGCGGCTGAACTCCAACATGCGGATCAGCCCCTGCATGTAACCGATGGCATGGGCCCGCCCGCGATGGTTCCAGTCGCTGTCGCCATCCATCTTGGGGACGTGGTCGTCGAGCAGGAAGCCGTCGAAACCGTTCTCGGCGAGCAGCGCCACCACTTCGGCCGGGTCGTAGTTGCCATCGCCGATGAAGCACTCGGTGAAGTTCGGCACGGTCCCCTGCACGTCCCGGAAATGAATGTAGGCAATGCGTCCCTTGGGGGCGAAGAACTCGATCATCTCGGTGACGTTCTTTTTGCCGCCGATCATTTCCGAACAGCAGCCGAGGCAGAGATCGAGCGCCCAGCTCGGCGATTTGCCGAACAGCTCATAGGCCTTCTTGAAGTTGTCCGGCTTGTAGAACAGCCGGGCTACGCCGCCCAGCATCGGCACCGGCGGGTCATCGGGGTGCAGCGCCAGCTTCAGGCCCTCTTCCTCCGCCACTGGCAGCACGGCGCTCATGAAGTAGCTGTAGTTGCTCCACATCATCTCCTCGGAGATGAACGGCCCGTCCTTGCCGAACAGCGGCATGCCCGAGAGGCTGCCGAGCCCTGTCGGCATGAAGCTGCGCAGCAGTTCCATGTTCTCGCTATTGGCCTCGACCACCGCCATGTCGAACTTGCGCGCCGTCGCCCCGCCGCGGGTCGGGCCGACATAGTCGGTGGTCCACACCGAATTGGGCATGAAGTGGAGGCCCAGCACCGGGACGCCGGCGCGCGCCACGGCGCGGATCGTCGCCTGGTAGTTCTCGATCTGCTCGTTGCGGCCCTCGAGCCCCATCATCGCCTTCATGTAGAACTGCGACGGCACATTCTCGATGGCCTCGAAGGTCAGCCCGGCCCCGCGGACCTTGTCGGCCAGCTCGCGCACATCTTTTTCGGCCCACCTGCCTCCGTCGCCGGGCAGCGCCGGGTTGTTCATCTGCAACCCGGTGACCCCGATCTGCTTGGCGAAGCGCAACCGCTCCTCGGTCAGGTCGTGAAACTGACCCACCGCCGCTCTGATACCCATTGTCCTATCCCTTTGAGTTTGGACTGCTGAAAGTCGTGCGAGGCGTCATCCTTTGACGCTTCCCTCGGTCATTCCTGCGACCATGAAGCGCTGGGCGACGAAGTAGAGGATCATCAGCGGCACCGATGAGATGACGGCGCCGGCCATCAGCGGCCCCCAGGGGAGGACGTCGGAGGTGATGAGATAGTTGAGC
>WPCJ01198146.1_pt1 | contig 40370 bp, 43 predicted proteins | sample 5399831 | NCBI WGS metagenome assembly WPCJ01 (sample SAMN12869470, study PRJNA574797) | sludge metagenome | isolation source: wastewater treatment of pH10 | place: China:Beijing | collected 2019-05-20 | reverse complement strand
TCGCAGGCCAAGGGCGTCGGCCTCCCGGTCGTCTATCTCGGCGCCAAGACCGGCCGCGACGGCGTCGGCGGCGCGACCATGGCCTCGGCCGAATTCGACGATTCCATCGAGGAAAAGCGCCCCACCGTGCAGGTGGGCGACCCCTTCACCGAAAAGTGCCTGCTGGAAGCCTGCCTTGAGCTGATGGCGTCCGGCGCGGTCATCGCCATTCAGGATATGGGCGCTGCCGGTCTCACCTGCTCCGCCGTTGAAATGGGCGCCAAAGGCGATCTCGGCATTGAACTGAACCTCGACACCGTACCGGTGCGCGAGGAGCAGATGTCTGCCTATGAAATGATGCTCTCGGAAAGTCAGGAACGCATGCTGATGGTGCTGCGTCCTGAACAGGAAGCAGAAGCACAGGCGATCTTCAAAAAATGGGGTCTGGATTTTGCTATCGTTGGTAAAACCACCGATGACTTGCGTTTCCGCGTCTTCCATCAGGGTGAACAGGTTGCCGATCTGCCGATCAAGGAACTCGGCGATGAGGCTCCTGAATATGATCGTCCGTGGACACCGGCTGTTGCGCCAAAAGCGCTGGCTGCCGATGATGTACCGGCTGCCGATATTGCTGACAGCCTGATTAAGCTGCTCAATTCCGCCAATGGTTCTTCCCGCCGCTGGGTCTATGAACAATATGACACGCTGATTCAGGGTAACTCCCTGCAATTGCCGGGCGGTGATGCCGGTGTGATCCGCGTTGACGGCCATGAAACCAAAGCGCTGGCTTTCTCGTCGGATGTGACCCCGCGTTATGTGGAAGCTGATCCGTTTGAAGGCGGTAAGCAGGCTGTTGCTGAATGCTGGCGCAACCTGACAGCAACCGGTGCTACACCGCTTGCTTCGACCGACAACCTCAATTTCGGTAATCCTGAGCGTCCAGAAATCATGAGCCAGCTGGTTCATGCGATCAAGGGTATCGGCGAAGCCTGCCGCGTGCTGGAATTCCCGATCGTTTCCGGTAACGTATCGCTTTACAACGAAACCAATGGTCAGGGCATTCTGCCGACACCGACCATCGGTGGCGTTGGTCTGATCAAAGACTGGTCGAAAATGGCACGCATTCGCTTTGCGGGCGAAGGCGAAGCCATTCTGCTCGCAGGCGCACCGGAAGGCTGGGGGACACATATCGCCCAGTCCGCCTATATGCGTGACGTTCACAACCGCATCGACGGCCCTGCTCCGCATGTTGATCTGGCGCACGAAAAAGCAACCGGCGACTTCGTTCGCGGCCTGATCGAAGATGGTCTGGTCACAGCGGTTCACGACTGCTCGTCGGGCGGTCTGGCTCAGGCTGTGGCTGAAATGGCTATCAAAGGCGAAATCGGCGCAACCATTAATGAACCCGCAGCCCATAATCCGGTTCTCACCTTCTTCGGTGAAGATCAGGGACGTTATGTGCTGACCGTGACCGAAGCCAATCTGGCACAGGTACAGAGCCGCGCAGAAAAAGCCGGTATTGCAGCACCATTCATCGGTCGCACCGGTGGTAAGTCTGTTATCCTCGGTTCCGCAAAGCCTGTATCTGTTGAACAGTTGCATCAGGCCTATGAATCATGGTTCCCTGACTATATGAACGGCGAAATCTGATACCAGATTTTAATACCCGTTAATAACGGAGCCTGCGTCTTGAAACACCGAGACGCAGGCTCCAATTTAAGAAGAGTATCCCCAAAAGCTTAAGACAGGTTTTGGACAAGATGCTAAAACAAAAAAACAGAGCTGGTGCGACGGAACAGATCGGTCGCGGCACACTCTGATCAGAAAAAATGCTCTCGGAGGATTTTAATATGGCTATGGCACCTGGTGATATTGAAGACATGATCAAGGCAGGCATTCCCGGCGCTGTTGTCAGCATCCGCGACCTTGCCGGAGACGGTGATCATTACGCTGCCGAAGTCGTAGCGGAAGCCTTTCGCGGTAAAACCCGCGTTCAGCAGCATCAGATGGTTTATGACGCCCTCGGTGGCAATATGGGCGGCGTGTTGCACGCATTGGCATTGCAGACCCGCGCACCGGAATAACAATTCACTGAGCCTGAGTGCAGTGCAGTCAGGCTCACAAAATACCCTGCGGCAACAGGCGTTCTGGAAGATGTTTTCCGCATCGCTTAAAAAGCAGCCGATATTTAAAGCATTTCCAGCAAAAGTGGGAACCGGTTTTGCGTCAGGAAATGCGTTAAAACAAAGAAATAGAGCATTTCCCCTAATACAATCAAAACCGGAAATGCTCTAAAGCCTAACTCTGGCGGAATTTGTCCCGCCGGCAATGAAAGGACACTCCCATGAGCGGCATCACTGCGCTTATCGATAATGAAGTCAAAAACAACGATGTCGTGCTTTTCATGAAAGGCACACCGGATTTCCCGCAATGCGGTTTCTCCGGTCAGGTTGTTCAGGTGCTGGACTATATCGGCGTTGATTATAAAGGCATCAATGTTCTGGCTTCTGACGAAATCCGTCAGGGCATCAAGGAATACTCCAACTGGCCGACTATTCCTCAGCTTTATGTAAAAGGTGAGTTCATCGGCGGCTGCGATATCGTGCGCGAAATGTTCCAGGCCGGTGAATTGCAGGCTCTGCTGACCGAAAAAGGCATTGCCACCAAGGCAGCCTGATCCGCAGCAAAGACTTCACGAATATGTGATTATCAAAAAACGGCAGATCTTCTGCCGTTTTTTTTTTCATTTAAACTATTAAATAGAATTTATCATTCCGGCCAGATTGCGCTCTGCGCAAATCCCTATATGTTGGAATATAGCGGCCTGTAAAACTGCTTCGCCAGAAATTTGAGCGCAGTATCTCACGAATGCGGCGAAAAGTTTTTCCGGTATCAATATTTTCAAACAGTATTTATCTGCGGCACCGCCTGCATAAGGCTGCATCGAATTGCTGCGGTAAATGCCCTTCCTGAAGTTTCAGGTCACAAGATTGCGGACGCCCCTGTAACCGTTTTGAGGCTGCACGGCTTTCGCCCTTTATAGCTCGGCAGATACCGGACTGTTTCTGCCTGCGCGCTATTCAAAACACCTCTGTTCCGTAAACAATCCGAGTTTCAGCGGTTTGCGGAACATCGCTTCAGTATCCGGCCACAGACACATCAATAACAAATTGTGTCATCATCAGTCTGCCGGTTGCTGATCCGCAATAGATTTCTCCGACCGCATTTCCGGCCGGACAAGGCATGTAAAAGATGAAAAGTGAACTTCCTGCAGATGCAGTATCTGCATCCGGCAATCAAGCCTCCGACGGATTTAAATTATCCAGACCGGAGTTTATTGCCCTTATCGCGGCACTGATGGCAATCAATGCGCTGGCTATTGATGTCATGCTGCCCGCTTTGGCCGAAATCGGCAATTCTCTCGGTGTTCTGACGCCGAACCATCACCAATATGTCGTTACAGTCTACCTGTTCGGCTTTGCAGTCTCACAGCTGCTTTATGGCCCGATCAGTGATCGTTTTGGCCGTAAAAAGCCACTGCTGATCGGTATCGGCATTTATGTCATCACCTCGCTGGCCTGTGTCTGGGTGCCGGAATTCAATATGCTGCTGGTTTTGCGCTTCCTGCAAGGTATCGGTGCCGCAGCTACCCGCGTCATGACCGTCTCCATTGTCCGTGACCGTTATTCCGGCCGTGCTATGGCTGAAATTATGTCTCTGGCGATGATGGTCTTCATGATTGTTCCGGTGATTGCACCGGCAACCGGTGAAGTCATTCTGATCTTCTCCGAATGGCATATGATTTTCGGCTTTATGGCTTTGTTTGCCTGTGTGATCGGCTTCTGGGCCTATTCCCGTATGCCGGAAACTCTGGCACCGGAAAACCGCCGTCCTTTCACAGCCAAATCCATTATCAGCGGCTTTGGAATCGTCATCGGTAACCGCGTGGCATTCTGTTACACGCTGGCTGCATCTTTCATGCTCGGCTCGCTGTTCGGCTTCATCAACTCTGCACAGCAGATTTATGTCGGCATTTATGATCTGGGTCGCGGCTTTCCGGTGGCATTTGCTGCCGTTGCCGCCTTCATGGCACTGTCCGCCTTCCTGAACTCACGAATGGTTGGCCGCTTCGGCATGCGCCGGATTTCGCAGGTGCTGCTGATTACATTTATCAGCCTCAGCCTGCTGCTGTTCCTGCTGTCGGTGTTTTTTGAAGGCCCTGTGCCATTCCCGATTTATATCGTGATTTTTGCACTGATTATGTTCTGCTTCGGCTCTATCGGCGGTAACTTCAACGCCTTGGCGATGGAACCGCTCGGACAGGTTGCAGGCACGGCTTCTTCCGTTCTCGGCTTTGTACAGTCACTGACCGGTGCGGCCATCGGTATGCTGATTGGCCAGTCCTTCAACGGTACAACCGTCCCTATGGCACTTGGTTATTTCATTGTCGGTGCTATTGCGATGGTGTTTGTGCTGATTGCTGAACAAGGCAAATTGTTCCGCGCGGTATCTCCTTCACCGCAGCATGTGATTGAGAAATAAAAGAAAAAGGCCGCTTAATGCGGCCTTTTTCTTTATAGAACAGATAATTACTTCTGCCACAGCGCCTGTTTGATCGCCTGCCAGCTGTCTGCATCCGGTGCAATAATCAAACCGCCATCGACATGACCGGGCTTATAGGCGCTGCCGTCAAGCCGCGCAGTATAACCACCGGCTTCCTGATGGATCAGATTGCCTGGCAGATGATCCCAAGGCATCAGCTTGTTATAAACCGCAAAATGCGCAGAACCGGTGGCAATCACGCGATATTCATGCGCTGCACAGCGATAGCCGAGATGCGAGAGAAACTTCGCCTGATTACCGGCAACCAGCGTACGATCCGGCTCCGGCAGATATTGCCATGACACACAGCCGGTCATTTCTTTAAGTGCCGGAGCATCAGCAACGCGCACTTTATGTTCACTGCCATCGGCACGGCGGATATAGCTGCCCGCCCCCTTAACACCGATCAGCCAATCGCGCCCCATCGGGTCATAGATAATACCGGCAACGGTCTCGCCCTTGATAGTAACCGAGAGCATGACACCGAACAGTGGCACACCGGATGCAAAATTGAATGTGCCATCCACCGGATCAATGGTGAAAGCCAGATCCGCAGAATTCAGGCCATCCAACAGCGCCGGATTGTCACTGCAGGCTTCTTCACCAACGATCATCGCACCGGCAAAGCGCTCACGCAGAGCAGCAGTAATCACCTTTTCCGAATTAACATCAGCCTCAGTCACCAGATCAGCAGCCGAGGTTTTCTGGCGGATATCGCTACTGTCCAGCCGGCGAAAGCGCGGCAGAATTTCCGTATCAGCGGTCGAGCTTAGCAAATCAGCCAGCCAGTTAATCTCGTGATGATCAAACATAGTCTGCTTCCGTTATTCTTCTGAGGAGGAGGATAATTCCGGCGCTACCAGCGACGCAAAATCAAAAATCTTACGATCCAGCAAATGGCTCGGGCGTACATTGGCCAGCGCGCGGATCATCGTATCTTTACGACCCGGCATACGCTTTTCAATATCGGTCAGCATCGCCTTCATCATATTGCGCTGCAAGCCGTCCTGACTGCCGCACAGATCGCAAGGAATGATCGGGAACTCCATTGCTGTAGCAAATTTTGCCAGATCATCTTCCGCTGCATAGGCTAGCGGACGCAGCACCAGCAGATCACCTTCATCATTCAGCAATTTCGGCGGCATCGACGCCAGACGGCCACCGTGGAACAAGTTCATGAAGAAGGTTTCAAGAATATCTTCGCGGTGATGACCAAGCACCAGTGCCGAACACCCCTCTTCACGCGCAACGCGGTAGAGATTACCGCGACGCAGACGGGAGCAAAGTGCGCAATAGGTCTGGGTTTCCGGCACCTTATCCGTCACGATCGAATAGGTGTCCTGATATTCAATACGGTGGGTAATCTGATTTTTGGTCAGATAATCCGGCAGAATATGTTTCGGGAAATTCGGCTGCCCCTGATCGAGATTGCAGGCAATCAGATCAACCGGCAGGAGACCGCGCCATTTCAGATCAAGCAGCAGCGCCAAGAGGCCATAGGAATCCTTGCCGCCTGACAGAGCAACCAGCCAGCGGTCGCCCGGACGCACCATGGCGAAATCATCCATCGCCTGACGGGTCTGACGCAGCAGGCGCTTGCGCAGCTTGTTGAACCCGACCGAGGACGGCACATTGCGGAACAGCGGATGACAACCGTCGCCGCCCATATCCTCATCACTCATGGATGCATAATCATCCAGTTCCTGACTGATATCGGAAACCGGCGCAGGTTTCGCTGCCTGATCCTGCTCATCTGAACCTGTATCGCCGTTCAGGGCTGTGTCGTGAATATTCATAATATCTCTGCTGCAAAAAACTGCTGTTAGAGCATCGAATAAAGCGAACTGCCCCTGTTCGCAACAAAGAAGCGGCTTTTCAGCCGCCTCCCGGTCACAAATTTCATTCAGAGTGTCTGTTATACTTCTTCATAACTTCAACAAGCCGGCCATGCGGAAGCGCGTAAGAGATATTATCGTCGCGCCCTTTCATGGTTTCCGCAGCAATCATCGCATTAATAATCGCCTCTTCGGTTGCTAAAGCAGCAGCTTGAATGAGCGGATCCATTTTATTATTAGAAACCATCTCCATCTGTGTGGTCTCTTCGCGGCTGAAAGCATCAGGATTGGCCGTTGAAAACGCGATAAAAATATCACCGCTGCCATTGGCACCAAAACCACCGACACGACCAATGCCAACAGGCACACGACGCGCCAACCGTTTCAATTGATGCGGCAGCAGCGGCGCATCCGTTGCCACGACAACGATAATCGAGCCGCTCTCCTCACGCGTCCACGATGTATCCTGCATCAGCTCGGTGATCTCCTCACCGACCGGCACACCGGCAATCACCAGATCCTGCCGTCTGCCGAAATTACCCTGCACCAAGACGCCGACAGTATAACCGCCCTCTTCTTCGTTCAGTTTACGGGAGGATGTGCCGGTACCGCCTTTAAAATGAAACAGGTTCATGCCGGTGCCGCCGCCGACATTGCCTTCTGCAATTTTACCGCCCGCAGCATTATCCAGCGCGGCATAGACATGCTCTTTCTTCACATGCATGCCGTTGATATCGTTCAGGATACCGTCCCATGTTTCAGCAACCACGGGCAGAAGCCAGTAAAGGTCTTTGAAATGCGGCCCCGTCAGATCATTATCAATCAGCCATGAAACTACAGAATCCCGCACCACGCCAACGCTATGCGTATTGGTGATCGCAATCGGCCCCTCAAGAAAACCGCTCTCCTCCACCCATGTTGTGCCGGTCATCTCGCCATTACCGTTGAGAGAATACCAGCCGGAGAAAATCGGATTGAATGTCTTCCCCCGTGGCAGAATGGCTGTAACGCCGGTGCGTGCAGGGCCTTTACCGGTCTCTAACTTGCCCTCACCCTCGATAATCGTCGAATAACCAACCGTCACGCCTTCAACATCGGTAATGGCATTATTCGGGCCGGTTGTGCCTGTAAACGGAATACCGAGATCACGCGCGCGCGGCTTATGCGATATGCTTGTCATTAAAATTATTTCCATATTCTGCAATCAAAACAATTCCGCTAGAAGCAGGAGCCGCCGTTGTCGCAAACTGTCTTCAGGCAAAAACACAGCGTCTTTGCCCTGATTTTTGGGAACCCTCCGTGGCGGTATGTCGTCATGCTCCCCGATACCACCACGGGCATATAAGCACCGCAAATTTATCCGCGCAATTGCTTTCATCCGCCGTTATCAGCAGGCTTATGGCATCACTATTAAGCTGGGAGAGAAGATGAGAAAGGATAGAGGCACATCTGCCTCGGCAACAAGTTTATGCAACATACAAAAATGCCCTGCCGCTCACTTATTTTGGCGCGCAGGGCTTTTGATTGGGGTTCATCCCATTTTGTCGGTAGTCATTCGCCGACAAGCTTTCAGAAAGCTGCCCTGAAGGCAGGTTATCTGCAGAAATGATAAATTGTTGCTCTTTCAATAAAACCACACTTCAACTTTCATTTGTGACAGTCTGGCTCTGAACCGCAGATATAGCATTCAGCTATAATTTTCAGAACCTTACCACTTTCAGCAAATCCTATATTCTGCGATTTGCTACCGAAGCACACAGACCGGTGAATATAGTCATTGATCTTTCTATGCATACTATCTTCACAGATAGTCCTTACAGAAATCCGGTAGTTTCAGAAAAAACATTATTTTTCGACGATACAATATCGTCATGCATGGTCAGGTGGACTCATCCTTATATTCCTCCTGTTTCGCGCGGAACAGTATAAGTTCCTGTCTGGGCTTTCGCCGTCTTCAGCTGTTCGGGACTTTACATCCCTTTCCTCCGCTGATGCTGAAGACAATTTCAGTGTGCTCTCAGGACAGCGCATCGTCAACTGATAGGTTTTCACATTATATTACATCGTCATTTGATGGGCTTAGACAAGAAATTCTGCTTTGCTGCGATTACAACCAAAATCTGACTGGACTTAAGTTCATATTTTGTTCTATAACCTTTTGCAAAATTGCGGGAGAGCAACTGGACTGTCATTGGTACAGCGCGGTTCCGCAAAACAGAGTACAAATCCGGTCAATATTGAGTTTGAGCAGAGCGCACCTATATAAATGTCTGAGTTTCGGCTGAGGCATTGTAAATCCTGCCATTCTCCTGTTTCCGGCCAAATTGTTACGCACCAACCGCAGGCACAATGCTGATGAGCGATCAAAAATTTATTTCCATTCGCGGCGCCCGCGAACATAATCTGAAAAATATTGATATTGATCTGCCGCGCGACAAGCTGATTGTCATGACCGGTCTGTCCGGTTCCGGTAAATCATCGCTCGCTTTCGACACGATTTATGCGGAAGGTCAGCGCCGTTATGTTGAAAGTCTTTCAGCCTATGCGCGCCAGTTTCTGGAAATGATGCAAAAGCCGGATGTTGACCAGATTGACGGTCTGTCTCCGGCTATTTCCATTGAACAGAAAACCACCAGCCGCAACCCGCGCTCAACGGTCGGTACTGTCACCGAGATTTACGATTATCTGCGCCTGCTCTATGCGCGCGTTGGCGTACCTTACTCCCCTGCCACAGGCCTGCCGATTGAAAGCCAGACAGTCAGCCAGATGGTTGACCGTGTGATGGCTTTTGAAGAAGGCACCCGCCTCTATATCATGGCGCCGATTGTACGCGGCCGTAAGGGTGAATACCGCAAAGAGCTCGCTGAACTGCAGAAAAAAGGCTTCCAGCGTGTCAAAATTGACGGTGTTTTCTATGAAATCGCCGATGCACCGGCACTGGATAAGAAATACAAGCACGACATTGATGTGGTGGTTGACCGCGTTGTGGTGCGTCCTGATCTGGCTTCCCGCCTAGCCGACAGTCTGGAAACCTGTCTGCAACTGGCTGAAGGTCTGACGATTGCAGAATTTGCGGATAAGCCGCTGCCACCAGAAGAAACCGCAGCAGACAGCGCCAATAAATCCAAAAACGACACCCATGAGCGCGTGCTGTTCTCCGAGAAGTTTGCCTGCCCTGTCTCCGGTTTTACCATTGCCGAGATTGAGCCGCGCCTGTTCTCCTTCAACAATCCGTTTGGTGCCTGCCCGACCTGTGACGGTCTTGGTTCACAGCAGGCCATTGATCCGAACCTGATTGTGCCGGATGAAACCCTGCGCATGAAAGACGGTGCAATCGCACCTTGGGCAAAATCCTCATCGCCATATTACAATCAGACCCTGGAAGCACTGGGCAAAGCCTATAGTTTCAAGCTGACCGATAAGTGGCAGGATTTGAGCGAAGATGCCCAAAAAGCCGTGCTTCATGGCACCAAAGGCAAAGAAATTACCTTTGTTTACAAAGATGGCTCGCGCTCTTACGAAACCACCAAGACATTTGAAGGTGTTATTCCTAATCTGCAGCGCCGCTGGAAGGAAACTGATTCCAACTGGTCGCGCGAAGAAATTGAACGCTATATGTCTGCCACACCTTGCCCTTCCTGTGCAGGCTATCGCCTGAAACCGGAAGCACTGGCGGTTAAAGTCGGCATGATGCATATCGGTCAGTTAACAGAAATGTCGATCCGTAATGCTGACCAATGGTTCAGCACAATCGACCAGCAGTTCAATGATAAGCAGAACGAAATTGCCGCACGTATTCTGAAAGAAATCCGCGAGCGCCTCCGCTTCCTTAATGATGTGGGGCTGGACTATCTGTCACTGTCGCGTAATTCCGGCACGCTTTCAGGCGGTGAAAGCCAGCGCATTCGTCTGGCTTCGCAGATCGGTTCCGGCCTGACCGGCGTTCTCTATGTGCTCGACGAGCCATCCATTGGCCTGCATCAGCGCGACAATGCCCGTTTGCTCGATACGCTGCGTCATCTGCGCGATCTCGGCAACACCGTAATTGTGGTTGAGCATGATGAGGATGCAATCCTCACTGCGGACTATGTGGTCGATATCGGCCCGGCGGCCGGTGTTCATGGCGGTCAGATTATTGCTAAGGGCACACCGTCCGAAGTGATAAACAATCCAAATTCTATCACCGGCAAATATCTGTCCGGTGCTATGCAGGTTATGGTTCCGGCAGAACGCCGTAAAATCACTAAATCCAAACGCATTAAAGTTGTTGGTGCCCGCGCCAATAATCTGAAGAACGTAACCGGTGAAATTCCGCTCGGTACCTTTACCGCAGTAACCGGCGTATCCGGTGGCGGTAAGTCCACCTTTCTGATCGAAACCCTGTATAAAGCTGCTTCACGTAAAATTATGGGCTCCCGCGAGCATCCAGCCGAACACGACCGGATTGAAGGTCTGGAACTGCTGGATAAGGTGATCGATATCGATCAGTCACCAATCGGCCGTACGCCGCGTTCCAATCCGGCAACTTATACCGGTGCCTTCACACCAATCCGCGACTGGTTTGCCGGTCTGCCGGAAGCAAAAGCACGCGGCTATCAGCCTGGCCGCTTCTCATTCAACGTCAAAGGCGGACGCTGTGAAGCCTGTCAGGGTGACGGTGTCATCAAGATCGAAATGCACTTCCTGCCCGATGTTTACGTGACTTGTGATGTTTGTAACGGCAAACGCTACAACCGTGAAACACTGGAAATTCTGTTTAAAGGCAAGAGCATCGCCGATGTTCTTGATATGACGGTTGAAGAAGGTGTTGAATTTTTCGCTGCGGTGCCAAGTATCCGTGACAAGATGGAAACGCTGAACCGCGTCGGTCTTGGCTATATCAAGATCGGCCAGCAGGCGACCACCCTCTCCGGCGGTGAAGCCCAGCGCGTTAAACTCGCCAAAGAACTATCCCGTCGTGCAACCGGCAAGACGCTGTATATTCTTGATGAGCCAACCACCGGCCTGCATTTCCATGACGTTGCCAAACTGCTGGAAGTGCTGCACGAGCTGGTCGATCAAGGCAATACGGTTGCTGTTATCGAGCATAATCTTGAAGTCATCAAAACGGCGGACTGGGTTCTGGATCTGGGCCCTGAAGGCGGTGACGGCGGTGGTGAGATTGTGGCCGTCGGTCGTCCGGAAGATATCGTCGCCGAACCGCGTTCTTATACCGGCCACTTCCTGAAGGAACTGCTGGAACGTCGCCCTGACGGCAAAACACTCGCAGCTGAATAAATAAAAACGCCGCCTGATAAAACAGGCGGCGTTTTTATAAATGATACGGGAACGAAAATCAGCTCTGTGGTCGGGTTTCCTTATCTCAGTGCTTTGCATTTTTCAGGGATATGCTGTCATTTGAGAGCAAAACCATTTTTCTCAAGTCTTGCCCATACTTTTACAATCAGGTCAGGCATATCTTCGGCGATTAATCCGGCCGGCGCTTCCTCAGCAAAACAATTTGCAGTTTCCGCATGTATCCACACCGCCGCACAGGCAGCCTCAAAGGCTGGCATGCCCTGTACGCATAGCCCCGCAATAATACCGGTCAGCACATCACCGGAGCCGGCAGTTGCCAGTAATGCATTACCGTTGCTATTAATTGCAGCACGGCCATCCGGCACGGCAATTACCGTATCCGCCCCCTTATAAATCACCACACTATGGCTGAGCTGAGCTGCTTGCCGCGCTTTCTCAACTTTACTCTGACTATCCGTAACCAATCCGCCGAATAACCGCTGAAACTCTCCCTCATGAGGTGTCAACACCAGCGAACAGCCTGATCGTTCTGCGGCAGCAAACAGTATTTGCGGCTGATCTTTAAATGCCGTGATGCCATCCGCATCCAGCACCAGTGTTTTCAAACCGGCTCCATCTGCACTATCCGCCAATAATGCACAGACCAGCTCCCGCGCCCTTGGCAAATCACCAAAGGCAGGCCCCAAAACCGCAGCTTTGACTTTTCTTGCTCTGATAAAATTCAGAACATCAACAGTTTTACCTAACGGGTACAGCATTGTGCCCGTCAAATGTGCGGCATGAACAGGCAATGCATCCGGCGGCGCAATCATTGTCACCAACCCCGCCCCTGTACGCGCAGCGGCAGCCGCACTCAGACGTGCAGCGCCGGTGGACATCATCCCGCCGGAAAACAGCCCGACATGGCCGCGTGTAAATTTATGGGCATTGCTCTGTGTAACAGGCAGAACATCACGCCAAAGCTCCGGCAGATTTTCATAAAGCCTGACCGGTATTGTTTCAAATACCGTATTTTCAATGCCGATATCGCGGACATACACTTCACCGCATAACTCACGTCCCGGCTGCAATAAATGTCCGGGCTTTTTGCGGAAGAAAGTAACAGTGTGCTGCGCCTGCACAGCAGCGCCTTTAATCTGTCCATCCAGTCCTGATACACCGCTTGGCAGATCAATGGCACAGACAGATACACCGGACATGTTCAGCCTTGTGATACAAGTTGCCAGTTCTCCGCTTACATCACGCACAAGTCCCGCACCGAGCAAAGCATCCACAACCAGCGAATAATCTTCGGGTATAAAATGATGAATCGGCAGAACCTGCCCACCCGAAGACACATAGTCAGCATAGGCAAGAGCAGCATCACCGTCCGTTTTGGGTTGTTCCGTATAAAAACAAGCCACAGATATGCCCGCCGCCTTCAACAGCTTTGCGACGACATAGCCATCGCCGCCATTATTACCGGAACCACAAAGCACAGCGACAGAACGGGCATCTGGCCAAAATCTTACAATCTCCTCAAATACCGCCTGTCCTGCGCGCTGCATCAGATGATAGCCTGCAATACCACCCGCAATGGTAATCCGGTCAGCCTGCCCCATCTCTTCCGGCGTCAATAATTCCATATCAGGCTCCTGCAAGAATGCTTCATTGCTTCACACATGCTTATTTAGAACGCACAATGCCTAAATTTTAGGCAATTCAAATCCGGCAATCATATTTATCACTGCCATTTTTTCATGCAAAGGCAACAGAGATACAGCCTTGCCAGAAATTTCTGCCCATTCTTTGCCGCGTGTGAATTTCACCATTCGGCACAATTTAAAAATAAACCAAATATTTCAACAAGCTGCAGCAAAAGCTGCCAATTAAAACTCTGCCTGCCCATAAAAAATTATAAAATTTTACCCGTCAGATTATAAATTCGCAGATTTTGGCACGATTTATGCTTATGATATTTCAAGGCCATGTAAGGCTCAGAAATAAACGGAGGCAGCATTCTGATGAAAAAAATCGAAGCTATCATTAAGCCTTTCAAACTTGATGAAGTCAAAGAAGCACTTCAGGACGTCGGCCTGCAAGGTATCACCGTTCTGGAAGCCAAGGGTTTCGGCCGTCAAAAAGGCCATACTGAACTGTATCGCGGCGCGGAATATGTTGTTGATTTTCTGCCAAAGGTAAAAATCGAAGTCGTGCTTGCCGATGACGCAGTCGATGCCGCGGTAGAAGCCATCCGCAAAGCCGCACAAACCGGCCGTATCGGCGATGGTAAAATCTTTATTTCCAGCGTTGAAGAAGTGATCCGCATTCGTACCGGCGAAACCGGCCCTGATGCTATCTGATATGTAAGTCACCGGTTTTGCCGGACAAATTTTCTCAGTTTAACGTCGTTCAATAGGAAAATGCATATGACGACCGCCCATGACATTCTGAAACTGATCTCTGACAACGACGTAAAATTCGTTGACCTGCGTTTTACTGACCCTAAAGGCAAGCTGCACCATGTGACTATGGATGTGGGCATGGTTGATGAAGACATGTTCACCGACGGCGTTATGTTCGATGCCTCCTCCATCGGCGGCTGGAAAGCCATCAATGAATCCGACATGGTTCTGATGCCTGATCCGGCTTCCGCCCACATGGATCCGTTCTTTGCAGCATCCACTCTGGTTCTGCTTTGCGATATTCTCGATCCTGTTACCGGCGAAAACTACAACCGTGATCCGCGCGGCACTGCCAAGAAAGCAGAAGCCTATGTGAAATCGCTTGGCATCGGCGACACTGTTTTCATCGGCCCGGAAGCTGAATTCTTCATCTTCGATGATGTGAAATACAAAAACGATCCTTACAATACCGGTTTCAAGCTGGATTCCAGCGAACTGCCATCAAATGATGACACCGATTACGAAACCGGCAATATGGGTCACCGTCCGCGCGTCAAAGGTGGCTATTTCCCTGTTCCGCCAATCGACAGCTGTCAGGATATGCGCTCGGAAATGCTCACAGTTCTGTCCGAAATGGGCGTAACCGTTGAAAAGCATCACCATGAAGTTGCAGCCGCTCAGCACGAACTCGGTGTGAAGTTCGACACGCTCGTCGCTAATGCCGACAAGATGCAGCTCTTCAAATATGTGGTTCACCAGACAGCAAATGCCTATGGTAAAACCGCAACCTTCATGCCGAAGCCAATCTTCGGTGACAATGGTTCGGGTATGCATGTTCACGTATCGATCTGGAAAGACGGCAAGCCGACTTTCGCAGGCAATGAATATGCCGGTCTGTCAGAAAGCTGCCTGTTCTTCATCGGCGGCGTGATCAAACATGCCAAAGCACTGAATGCCTTCACTAACCCGTCAACCAACTCTTATAAGCGTCTGGTTCCGGGTTATGAAGCGCCTGTCCTGCTGGCCTATTCCGCCCGCAACCGTTCAGCTTCCTGCCGCATTCCATTTGGCAACTCGCCAAAATCAAAGCGTCTGGAAGTCCGCTTCCCTGATCCGACAGCAAACCCATACTATTGCTTTGCTGCCATTCTGATGGCTGGTCTTGACGGTATCAAAAACAAGATCCATCCGGGTCAGGCAATGGATAAAGATCTTTATGATCTGCCGGCTAAAGAACTGAAAAAGATTCCTACCGTTTGCGGCTCGCTTCGTGAAGCGCTCCAGAGCCTCGACAAAGACCGTGCCTTCCTCAAAGCTGGCGACGTGTTCAGCGACGATCAGATCGACAGCTTCATTGAACTGAAAATGCAGGAAGTCATGCGCTTTGAAATGGCTCCGCATCCGGTTGAATTCGATATGTATTACTCCTGCTGATACATCCTCCCGAAACAAGAAACCCCGCCATTGGCGGGGTTTTTTATTTACCTGATAATCAATGAATCTAATTGGCAGGCAATCCATGTAAGACGCTGATTATTTTACATTTATCGATATAAAAAAGCCGAGTCAGACAAACCGGCACGGCTTAAATTCATAGCAATCTCAGCGTTAATTACAGCGCACGCACCAGCGCATCAGCTGCACGGATTTCACGCTCCCGCCATGCACGGCGCGCCTGCGCTTCTTCATCCTCACCCCATTGTTCAATCGTCCAGTCTTCATCGACATGAGCAACTTTCCATGCCGTATCCACATTGATGGCACCCTTAAACAATGCCAGACCGGTGATTGCCGAGCCGCAAAGCGTGGTCATCACATGCAGAGCAGCCAGCGCGACAGGATCAGAAACCATACGCAGATGTGCACCGAAAGCAGCCAGCGCTTCACGCGGCTGCGCCACATGCATCAGGCCTTCTGTAACCTCGAAATTTGCACCAAGTGTCGCGGCCCAATCAAGCAACGGATCCCAATGTTCACGCTGGCGGTCAACCAGTTCCTTCGGGCTGTCTGCGCGATAGCACAGCAGATCAGTACCGGCGAAGCGCAGAATTTCCTCCAGCACCGCCTGCGTTTCCGCAGCAACACCATCAATCGCCGTATTGACCAGACGGGTTGCAGGCATATCGGCCGGATTAATATGCGTATCCTGACGGGCAAATTCGTCTGCCACGATCTGCGCAGCAGCTTCTGTTGGCAGAACCAGCTTGTTGCGCAGCGGCGTATTGACCAACTTGCCATCCAGCAATATGGCAAAACCGCCAGCTTCATAAGCACCGACAGTCACGTCCTTATAGAAACGCTTCGGCAATGGCGTCAGCATCTGCTTTTGTGCGCGGATAACCGGATCAGGATCAGACAGCATCGCCTCGTGATCGAGCCGTGCCTGTTCGATATCTTCAAGAATATTGCGCATTTTATTTCCTAAATATTTCGGTTCAGAATCTCACCACGCCATCAGCGGGCAAGCTGACCCAACAAATCTAACGGATGGTGCAATATAGTTGCGGCACCCGCTTCACTTAATCTGTCCGGCTTATGATAGCCCCAATTTACACCGATTGCTGTGGCACCGGCACTGCCTGCCATCATCATATCGTAAGTCGTATCACCGATTACAAAGGTCTGCGACACATCGCAACCCGTCTCATGGCAACATTCCAGCACCATTGCCGGATGCGGCTTGGACGGACAATCATCTGCGCAGCGGGATACAAGAAAATTCCGGTCGAAACCATGGCGGTCCATCACCGAGATCACGCCACGGCGGGATTTTCCTGTTACCATGCCCAACAGAATATCATCCTGCGCAGCCAGAGCATCAATCAATTCGGCAATGCCGTCATAAAGCGGCTCGTCAAAATCATGCTCCAGCCGGATTTTACGAAATTGCTGCTTATATTGCTCGGTCAGGTTCTCAACCTCAGCACCCATAGGAATACCGGAAATCTGCGAAATCGCCAGATTGAGCGTCAGACCGATAATTTCCTGTGTCTCGCTCAGTTCAGGAACGCGCAGACCTGCACTCGCAAAGGTCTCGGCCATACAACGATGAATTATGCCGCCGCTATTAACCAGCGTTCCGTCACAATCAAACAGCACCAGTTTCATAGTGAGGTTTTTTCCTGCATAGTTTTTGCCAAATCAGCATCAAATTTTTGCGCTGCTTTGCGCACAGCAATACGCTGCGCATAATTAGCGATAAATAATCCGCCTGCGATCAGGCCAAGCGCTGCGAATAATTTCCAGCTCATAGGCTCGCCCAGCACAAACCCGCTTAGCATTACCCCGAAGGCAGGGATCAGCAGTGCAAAATTCGACAAAGCCGAAGCAGGATAACGGCGGATCATCCAGAACCACAGCGGATAAGTAAAGGCAACAATAAAGGCCGACTGAAACACAAAAGCCGCATAGGTCAGCATAGTCGGATCACGAACCGCATCCCCCAGCATCGGCGCAAAAGGTAAAGGTACAATCGCCGCAATAAGCAACTGATAGAGCAAGGTTTTTTCCGGTGCAGCGTCGCTCAGCGGTGTCTTCTTGATAACCAGTGTCGTCGCCGCCCAGAACACGCTGGAAATCAGACAGAGAATATCGCCGTAAATCGCATTCTCGCCGGGCATCGACAATTCATCCGAGAGAACCAGCACCACACCGCCAAAGGCAACAATCATTCCGACGACGGTGAGTACCCGCATCCGCTCACCCAGTAGAAAATGCGCACCGATTGCCACCCAGAACGGCATAGTATTCATCATCAGCGTGGAGCGTCCGGCACTGGTAAAATCCAGCCCCGCAAAAATCAGAACAAACTCCAGACCGAACAAAAGCCCGATCACCAGACCGGGAATAAGCGTTTTGTCTTTTTCAAACAGGGCAATACCGCGAAAACGGCACCAGAGAAAAACGAGAAAGCCACCGACAAAAGAACGCGCAGCCGCCATATACATAGGGTTGAAGCCCTGATTGCCGATTTTGATGGCAACCTGATTCATCCCCCAGCTGACGCAGATAAACAGCATCAGCGCCACGCCCATTGTATCTATCGTCGCGCGGCGCTCATAACCTGTCACCAGCCGTCCTGTTGCCGACGCCGCGCTCCCTGCTGCCCTGCCCATTTCATCCCCGCTTCAAACACATTCCGGCCTGTTATGCGGCGGAACATACAATCAACTATCAGTCCTGTTCCGCATCTGCATCGAAACCAAGCAGGTTCCATGACTGCACCATATGCGGCGGCAAAGGCGCAGAAACATCAATCATACCCCCCCCCGGATTAGGAATGCGGATACGGCGCGCATGAAGATGCAGGCGGTTCTGTACACCACCCGGGAAATCCCAGTTGATATCGGCTTCAAAATATTTCGGATCGCCGATAATCGGATGACCAAGATACTGCGCATGTACGCGCAACTGGTGGGTACGGCCGGTATAAGGCTCCATTTCCAGCCAGGACAGGTTCTGACCGGCTGTTTCCAGCACGCGATAGAACGATACAGCGTGATCGGAATCCGGTTCACCATGCTGGCAAACGCGCATACGGTCGCCATCCGGTGTGCTGTCTTTTACCAGCCATGTGGAGATTTTGTTCTCGCGCTTGCGCGGTACGCCCTTCACCAGAGCCCAATAGGTTTTCTTGGTGTCGCGCTCACGGAAAGCCTTGGTCAGCGCCTGTGCGGCACCACGGGTTTTCGCCACGACCAGAACGCCCGATGTATCGCGGTCGAGACGGTGCACCAGACGCGGTTTTTCGCCTTTTTTATTGCGCCATGCTTCCAGCATCGAATCGACACTGCGCACCACACCGGAACCGCCCTGCACGGCCAGACCGGATGGTTTATTGAACACATAGACCTTCTCATTCTCAAAAATCAGCATTTTTTTGAGAACATCACCATCGCCCTGATTGCGGATGGTCTTGCCGGTCAGCGGCGTGTTGTCTTCTTTTTCATCAAGACCCAGCGGCGGAACACGCACGGACTGCCCTGCCTGCAAACGGCTGTCGGCTTTCACCCGCCCGCCATCCACGCGGATCTGGCCGGAGCGCAGCAGCTTTTGCAAATGCCCGAAGCCCAAGCCCGGAAAATGCACTTTGAACCAGCGATCAAGGCGCATGCCTGTTTCGTCTGCATCTACAGTTTTAAGTTCTACGCCAGCCATATTCTGTTTATTCCGCTAAAATTCGGGGCACAATCACGGCGACAAATGCAATGTCTTCCGTGCAGCCAATATACTCTGAAATATGCTCCTAGAGCATTTCGCAGCCAAATGGAAACATTAGATGACACAGGAACTGTTCAGAACATGTTTTCTGCACGGACTCATGCTTAAAGGCGACCTGCCCCCGTCTGTAACCGTAAAGCGCAAAAACACTTAAGAATAAGCTCTCTGGCACCGGATTCTCACCGAATATTTAAATCCATTAAACTTTCTGAACATTTTATAAAATCATGCATTTTCAGCAGGTTACATAAAACTATCACAGCAGGTTACAATCCGTTGTAATTTATGGTCGGTTTCGCACTTAAATTGCCACTTATGAACACCAATTTCCATTGCAGTTTCAGGCAATCAGGATCATGTTCCCGCTGCCGCTAAACATTTGTTTTTCTGACCGCAATCTGACTGGCGGATATAATTCGGTCAGACATTATACCGGAGTGGCCCGTGTCTATTGTGCGCGTTTACTGGAGATCCCTGCAATATCTCTCAGCCGAGAGAACAGCAACAGCGCTTATCGTGCTGGCGAATATTGCGCTTGGCGTGATCACCATTTTTGAACCTGTGCTGTTCGGTCGGGTCATTGATGCGATTTCGCAAAAGACCGTGATTATCCCGACTCTCGCTCTGTGGGCAGGTCTCGGTGTGTTCAACATTATCGCTGTGGTGCTGGTTGCACGCGGCGCTGACCGGCTGGCGCATAAGCGCCGTCTCGGCGTTCTGACCAAATCTTACGAAGGCATCATTACAATGCCGCTGGCATGGCATCAGCAGCGCGGCACCTCCAATGCATTGCACACGCTGATCCGTGCAACAGACACGCTGTTCACGCTGTGGCTGGAATTCATGCGCAACCACCTCACCACCATTGTGGCGCTGGCCGTGCTGATCCCGACAGCGCTCAGCATGGATGCGCGCCTGACACTGGTACTGATGGTACTCGGTGCAATTTATGTGATGATCGGCCAGCTGGTTATTCAGAAAACCAAAGATGGTCAGGCTGCGGTTGAGCGCCACCATCACAAAGTGTTTGAACATATCAGCGATACAATCAGCAATATTTCCGTATTGCAGAGCTACAACCGCATCAATGCGGAAGCCTCTGCCTTGCGCGATTACGCGGCAACTCTGGAGAAAACCCAGCGTCCGGTGCTGAACTGGTGGGCACTGGCCAGCGGTCTGAACCGTATGGCTTCCACCATTTCCATGGTGATTGTGCTGCTGATCGGTGCCTATCTGGTTTCCAAAGGCCAGCTGCGTGTCGGTGAAGTGATTACCTTTATCGGTTTTGCCCAGCTGATGATCGGCCGTCTCGACCAGATCAGTAACTTCATCAACCAGACCGCCTCCTCGCGCGCAAAACTCGAAGAATTCTTCGCCATGGAAGATGCTGTAGCCATGCATGAAGAACCGCAAGCTGCAAATGATCTGAAAAATGTGCAGGGTGAAGTCGTCTTCGACAAAGTGACCTATGAATTCCGCAATTCCGGTCAGGGTGTCTATGACATTTCTTTTACCGCCAAAGCCGGTCAGACCGTGGCGATTGTCGGCCCGACAGGTGCGGGTAAAACTACGCTGATTAATCTGCTGCAGCGTGTTTATGATCCTGTGGCCGGTCATATCAGCATTGACGGCACAGATACCCGCAATGTCAGCCGTTCATCGCTGCGCAAAGCTATGGCAACCGTGTTTCAGGATGCCGGTATGTTCAACCGCTCGATTGAGGATAATATCCGTATCGGTGCGGAAGGTGCGACCAATGAAGAAGTGCATGCCGCTGCCAAAGCTGCCGCTGCCCATGAATTCATTCTCGCAAAAAGCGAAGGCTATGACACAGTTGCCGGTGAGCGCGGCTCGCAGCTTTCCGGTGGTGAACGTCAGCGTCTGGCGATTGCCCGTGCTATCCTCAAAGATGCACCAATTCTGGTACTTGATGAGGCTACTTCTGCGCTCGACGTGGAAACCGAAGGCATGGTCAAACAGGCTATTGATGATCTCAGCTCTGACCGCACAACCTTCATCATCGCGCACCGTCTCTCGACTGTACGCAATGCCGATCTGGTGCTGTTCCTTGATAAAGGCCATATCATTGAAAGCGGCAGCTTCAATGAGCTGGCAGCCAAAGGCGGTCGTTTTGCCTCGCTGCTACGTGCAGGCGGCCTGATGGCCGAAGAAGCAGACCTGACAAATGACATTGATGAAAACAGCAATGTCACACGCTTTCCATCAAAGGCTTCCGCATAAAGCGCAACAGAATCTAATTACAAAGAAACCCGGCTAACCACCGGGTTTCTTTATGTAAAACAGAATTATTTTTGATTGCGTTCAATCCGTAGCTTCGCCCAATAATCGAGACGTTTGCGGATTTCCCGCTCAAAGCCACGCTCCGGTGGATTATAATATTGCTGTCGTCCCATTCTTTCAGGGAAATAATCCTGACCTGAAAACGCATCCGGCTCATCATGATCGTAGCGGTAGCCTTCATTATAGCCTTCATCGCGCATCAGCTTGGTTGGTGCGTTGAGAATGTGCTTCGGCGGCAGCAGAGAGCCGTTTTCTTTGGCAGCGCGTCTGGCAGCCTTATAGGCCATATAGACACCGTTGGATTTTGGAGCGGTTGCCAGATAGACACAGGCCTGTGCCAGCGCCAGCTCCCCTTCCGGCGAGCCGAGATAATCATAGGCATCCTTGGCAGCATTACAGATGACAAGCGCCTGCGGGTCGGCAAGACCGATATCCTCTACAGCCATACGTACCAAACGCCGCCCCAGATAGAGCGGATCTTCCCCTGCATCAAACATACGGCTGAGATAATAGAGTGCCGCATCAGGATCAGAACCACGTACAGATTTGTGCAGTGCCGAGATCAGATTATAATGCCCGTCCTGCCCTTTATCATAGACCGGTGCACGACGCTGAACGATGTCTTGTAATTGTTCGGCGGTAAACACTTCTTCCGGCCGCGCCGCACGCCAAACCTCTTCAGCGAGCGTTAGCGCTGCACGGCCATCACCATCCGCCATACGCACCAGACTGGCGCGGGCATCGGCATCAAGCGGCAATGGCTTCTGCTCGGCCTCTTCGGCTCTTGCGAGCAAAGTCGTGATGCTGTTCTCATCATGTGGTTTGAAGGTCAAAACCCGCGCACGCGACAGAAGAGCGGCATTGAGCTCAAATGACGGGTTTTCGGTCGTCGCGCCGATCAGCACAACCGTGCCGTCTTCCATAACCGGCAGAAAACTATCCTGCTGCGCACGGTTAAAGCGATGTATTTCATCGACAAACAACAAGGTCTGACGACCGGACATACGCCGCGCCCGTGCGGTTTCAAAAACCTTTTTAAGATCAGCCACGCCGGAGAAAATTGCAGAGATCTGCTCAAAAGCCAAATCCGTATGACCGGCCAGCAATCGCGCTACCGTGGTTTTGCCGGTTCCGGGAGGGCCCCAGAAGATCATTGAGCCGAGACTGCCGGAAGCAATCATACGCGAGAGAATGCCCTGCTCACCGGTCAGATGCTCCTGTCCTGTGACTTCGCTCAAGTCTCGCGGACGCATACGATCCGCCAGCGGACGGTTACGATCAGCTAAAGGATCAACAGCAGATGAAAATAAATCACTCATAGCAACAGGCCGGATTGCTTTCGCAAACCGGCCTCCCCGTTTCAATCATGCACAAGCGGTTTTAGAAAAGAAGGTTTCCCGTCAACCGCTTGTGATAAAAATCAGCGAACAAACTGACGGTAAATTACACCATCACGCTCAATATCCAAACGCCATAATGCACTGCGTCCGGCAGAAAGCACAGCCAGCAGATCGTCGACATTGGCAATCGCTGTACCATTCACGCCGCGCACAATGTCACCAGCCTTCAAATTCATTGCCTGTGCAGGCGTGTTGTTTTTTACACCGCTGATAACCACACCGCGTGTTGTCGGTGCGAGGCCGGATTTGCGTGCCAGTTCCGGTGTAATATTCTGCACCTGCGCACCAGCCAGCGGATTGCGGCCCGTGACTTCCCGTGCAGGCGCTTCTTTTGGCGGCTGAGCAAGCGTAACAGCAACCTCACGGGATTTACCGTCATTCAGCACAGTCATCTGCACTGTCTTGCCAATACCGGCAGTGGATACGCGATAGGCCAGAGCATCCGGATTATCGACCTTTACACCGTCAACCGCGGTAATTACATCACCGACTTTAATACCAGCTTCTGCCGCAGGGCTTTTTTCAGCCAGATCAGTAATCAGTGCACCGGAAGGCTGTCTCAGACCAAGACCGGCAGCAATATCCGGCGTAATCGCCTGAAAAGTTGCACCAACATAAGGGCGCTCAAACGTGTCACTGCCGCTTTCAGCCGATTTCACAACAGCTGAAACCATATTCGACGGAATAGCAAAGCCGATACCGACAGAACCGCCGCTGCGCGAATAAATCGCCGTGTTGATACCAATCAGATTACCGTTCATATCAATCAGCGCACCGCCGGAATTACCCGGATTAATTGCGGCATCGGTCTGAATGAAGAAGTCGAAATCCGAGACACCAACCTGTGTACGTGACTGCGCAGAAACAATACCGCTGGTCACGGTCTGCCCGACACCGAACGGATTACCGATTGCCAGCACCAGATCACCAACCTCAACCTTGTCGGAATCAGCAAGCTTAATGGTTGGCAGCTCTTCTTTGGCATCAATCTTCAGAATCGCCAGATCCGTTGTCACATCATTGAGCAACAGCTTTGATGAGAATTCACGGCCATCAGCCAGCGCGACTTTAATATCATCCGCACCATCAATAACGTGATTATTGGTAACGATCAGACCGGAACTGTCTACGATCACACCGGAACCCAGCGACTGCTCCAAACGTGGCTTATTCGGACGCATCTGCCCGCCGAAGAACTGTTCAAAGAACGGATCACCGGCAAATGGCGAGCGCTGCTGCACTTTACGGCCGGCATAAACATTCACCACCGCACCGGAAGTCGACTTCACCAGAGGCGCGTAGGAAAGCTGAATATCACTATGGGACTGCGGCACCTGTTTCTCAGCAACTGCTGGTGTGCTCACGGCAGGCGCAAACACAGAAATCGTTCCCGCTGCAATAACGCCGGTGAGTAAAACAGCCAGACCGGCCTTGTAAATTTTACCTAAGCGCCCCGATTTATTGACCGGATCATTCTGCAGATGTGAAGCCATACTTGTATCCCACTTTTCGGAAACCGACTGATTAGGATGAATATAGGCTTCAAAACCAGACGGAAAAGAGGCCGGACAACAAACATAAAATTAAATTATTGTAATAAAACAGTGCATTAGAAGCGATTCCACATAAATCCCCTGTTCTCAGAAGAATACAGGATCATCGCAAAACCGAAAACCTAGACAAAAGTGGGTAATAAGCCCTCATCTCGGAAGACAAAAATATTAAAACAAAAAATAAAAAAGGGGCCGTGAGGCCCCTTAATTTATATAATCTGCGTTAAAACAGATATTATGCAGCTTCTGCTTCAGCAGCTTCAGCTTCAACGCGTGCGCGATCAGCAGCGCCTTTAGCAGTGATGTCGCGTTCTACGAACTCAACAACAGCCATTGGAGCATTGTCACCGGTACGGAAACCGGCTTTCATGATGCGGATGTAGCCGCCGTGACGGTCAGCATAACGGGTTGCCAGAACGTCGAACAGTTTCTGAACCAGCTGTACATCGCGGATAGCCGAAATGGCCTGACGACGTGCATGCAGATCACCGCGCTTGCCGAGAGTGATGAGCTTCTCAACGATCGGACGGATTTCCTTTGCCTTAGGCAAAGTGGTTACGATCTGTTCGTGTTCAATCAGCGAAGCAGCCATATTGGCGAACATTGCCTTACGGTGGCTTGCAGTCCGGTTCAGCTTACGGAGTGTCTTTCCGTGGCGCATGAGCCTTCTCCTTTAAAATCTATCTTCCGGTCGCAACCGGTCTCAATATTGATCTTCGTAGCGCTTAGCGAGATCTTCGATATTTTCCGGCGGCCAGGTCGGGATTTCCATACCGAGATGGAGTCCCATCGACGCCAGAACTTCTTTGATTTCGTTCAGCGACTTGCGGCCGAAATTCGGAGTCCGCAGCATTTCGGCTTCTGTCTTCTGGATCAGATCGCCGATATAAACGATGTTATCGTTCTTCAGGCAGTTTGCAGAACGGACAGACAGTTCCAGTTCATCCACTTTCTTAAGCAGAGCCGGATTGAATGCGAGTTCAGCAACCTGTTCCTGCGGAGCTTCCTTCTGCGGCTCGTCAAAGTTGACGAAGATCGCAAGCTGGTCCTGAAGAATACGGGCTGCATAAGCAACTGCATCTTCACCAGTGACAGAGCCGTTGGTCTCAACATTGAGGATCAGCTTGTCATAATCGAGAACCTGTCCCTCACGGGTGTTTTCGATCTTGTAGGAAACCTTACGTACCGGTGAATAGAGGCTGTCAACCGGAATAAGACCGATCGGAGCATCTTCAGCGCGGTTACGGTCAGCAGGCACATAGCCCTTGCCCGTATTGACAGTGAATTCCATGCGGATTTCAGCGCCCTCATCGAGGGTGCAGATGACGTGATCCGGATTAAGGATTTCAACATCACCAACCGTCTGGATATCACCAGCCGTTACGACGCCTGGTCCTTCCTTGCGGACTACCATGCGCTTAGGTCCATCGCCTTCCATACGGATAGCGATTTCTTTAACATTCAGTACGATATCGGTTACGTCTTCACGCACGCCGTTGATCGACGAGAATTCATGCAGAACGCCGTCAATCTGAACAGCAGTCACCGCAGCACCGCGCAGCGAAGAAAGAAGAACGCGACGCAGCGCGTTACCCAATGTCAGACCGTAACCGCGTTCAAGCGGCTCAGCCACAACAGTGACCTTATTCTTCGAGCCCTGGGTAAGAAAATCAACCTTGTTAGGCTTGATCAGTTCCTGCCAGTTTTTCTGAATCATGTGCTTTCCTTTAATCTAGCTTTGCCACTATCCAATCGTGGCAACAGAGAGCGGAAACCACGAAAGACCTGAACATAAGTTCGGGCCCTTGCGGCGATGGACTGATTAGACGCGACGCTTCTTGCGTGGACGGCAACCATTGTGCGGGATCGGGGTCACATCACGGATCGAAGTGATGGTGAAACCGGCAGCCTGCAGAGCGCGAAGTGCGGATTCACGGCCGGAACCCGGACCGCAAACTTCAACTTCCAGCGAACGCATGCCGTGTTCCTGAGCCTTCTTGGCGCAATCTTCAGCAGCGATCTGAGCAGCAAAAGGAGTCGACTTACGCGAACCCTTGAAGCCCTGTGCACCGGCTGAAGACCAGGCAATCGCATTGCCCTGTGCGTCAGTGATAGTGATCAGTGTGTTGTTGAACGACGAATTAACGTGAGCAACACCCGAGGAAATATTTTTACGTTCGCGACGACGAACGCGACCGGCATCTTTAGCCATAGCTAGTCCTTCCAATTGATCTCGACACCGCCGTAATACCAGCGGCTCCACCGACATATCTGGCCATCAGGCAAGACATGTCTGGATCTGTTTATTGGCACCTCTCGGAGCCAAACTTTTAACATGCCCCGTAAACGGAGCATAATCTGCGCTTATCTCTGATCTGCTCCATAAAGCTGAGGCAGAGACGAGCAAATACCGGAGCCGTTTTATAAAACAGCTCCGGTACCAGCAAATTACTTCTTCTTACCGGCGATTGCCTTTGCAGGACCCTTACGGGTACGAGCATTGGTGTGGGTACGCTGACCGCGAACCGGCAGGGAGCGACGATGACGCAGACCGCGGTAGCAGCCCAGATCCATCAGACGCTTGATGTTCATCGAAACTTCACGACGCAGATCACCTTCAACGCGGTAATCGCGGTCAATGGTTTCACGGATCTGCAGAACTTCAGCATCTGTCAGCTGGTTTACACGGCGATCAAGCGCAATGCCGACCTTTTCCATGATTTCAGCAGCAAATTTAGGGCCAATACCGTGAATATACTGAAGTGCAATGATCGCACGCTTATTCGTTGGAATGTTTACGCCAGCAATACGTGCCATGCGCTTTCTCCTGTATGAACCGCAAGATAACAGCCGCATCGGCATGTTTTATAATCATACGGTAGTTTAAAATATTACAGCACCGGAAGTCGGCTCACGCTGTAATGAGCTCTACCGAACGCTATCCGCAAGTTGTTCTCGCAAAAATCTGCGAGTTAACGGCTAATAACACGTCCGAAATCCAAGAGATCCACCGGATTTTCAACAAAGCCGGATCTGTTCTCTATGCCTGCACCGAACCACCGGATACAGACAGCATAAAAATGAACGAAACCGGAAAACCGGTTGCGCCCATCTGAATTAAGCGAATTGTCGCTGTCTTTGACGGAATCGTGAGGAAAAGTCAACCTCTAAGAGAGAACAGGCGTAAATGCTTATCATTTCGTTAAAACCAAATTGCAAACACCTGCTTCTAAAAGCCAAAGCGCCGACCCGATATTATCAGATCAGCGCTTTGAATTTTCAAAAAGACCGGATCAGACGATCAGGCAGGAAGCAGAAGTTTTTCAATCTCTGCTGTAACATCAGCCATAGCGGCCATGCCGTCTACCAGCTTCAGTTCACCGGTACCTGCATAATAATCAGACAAAGGTGCGGTTTTCTCACGATACTCAACCAGACGCTTGCGGAAAGCCTCAGGATTGTCATCTGAACGGACAGTACCACCTGCAGCAATGGTTTCCGCAACGCGGTTTTCCATACGCTTGATCAGAGCGGCCTCATCGACCTTGAGTTCAATCACTGCATCCAGTTCAGCATGCTTTTCTTTCAGCATACCTGTCAGCGCCTGCGCCTGAGGCACTGTACGCGGATAACCGTCAAGGATAAATCCGCCTGCACAGTCCGGCTGATCGATGCGATCCGAAACAATCGCATTCACGATCTCGTCCGAAACCAACTGACCTGCATCCATAACTGCTTTGGCACGTTTACCGACTTCAGTCTGTGCGGCAACGGCCGCACGGAGCATGTCACCGGTTGAGAGCTGAGGAATGGCATATTTTTCTGTAAGAATTTTTGCCTGAGTTCCCTTGCCTGCACCCGGAGGTCCTAAAAGTATGAGTCTCATCTCGCCCGTCTTCCCCCACGAAGTTTGGATTTTTTAATCAGCCCCTCATATTGATGAGCAATGAGATGACCCTGAATCTGAGCAACTGTATCAAGTGTTACGTTGACAACAATAAGCAGGGACGTACCACCGAGATAGAAAGGTACACCGGCCGCTGAAATCAGGAACTCAGGTACAAGACAGACAATCACGATATAGATAGCGCCAACCACTGTAATGCGGGTCAGAACATAATCAATATATTCAGCAGTGCGTTCACCCGGACGGATACCCGGAATAAAGCCCGAATGTTTCTTCAGCTGGTCAGCAGTGTCCTTAGGATTAAAGACGATAGCTGTATAGAAGAAGCAGAAGAATGCCATCAGCGCCGCATAGAGGAACATATAGATCGGCTGACCGTGACCGAGAGCGGCCAGCAGTGTGCTTCCCCAGGCAGGCATGTTTTCTGTATTTGCAAAACCGGCAACAGTTGCAGGCAGCAAGAGCAGCGAAGATGCGAAGATCGGAGGAATAACACCGGCAGTATTCAGCTTCAGCGGCAGATGCGAAGTTTCGCCCTGCGCCATACGGTTACCCACCTGACGCTTCGGATACTGGATCAGCAGACGACGCTGTGCGCGCTCAACAAACACGATCACTGCGATCAGCGCAATTGCGAGAACAATCACACCAAGGATCAGCGCTGTTGACAAAGCACCTGTACGGCCGAGTTCGAGCGTACCGGAGATAGCCTGCGGAAGGTTTGCAACAATACCTGCGAAAATGATCAGGGAAATACCGTTACCGATACCACGCGCAGTGATCTGTTCGCCGAGCCACATCAGGAACATTGTACCGCCGACAAGCGTAATCACCGAAGTAATGCGGAAGAACAGTCCCGGCTCAGACACAATACCGCTGCCGGATTCAAGCCCCACAGAGATTGCATAGGCCTGCACAAGCGCCAGAAGCACTGTACCGTAACGCGTATACTGGTTGATAACTTTACGTCCGGCTTCGCCCTCTTTCTTCAGTGCTTCAAGAGAAGGCACCACAGAGGTCATAAGCTGTACGATAATCGATGCCGAAATATACGGCATAATCCCGAGCGCAAAAATCGCCATACGGGCAACAGCACCGCCGGCGAACATATTGAACAGCCCCAGCACACCCTGGCTGTGCTGCTGGAACGACTGGGCCAGCGCGTCAGGATTAATGCCCGGCAAAGGAATATAGGTACCAAAACGATACACAAGCAGAGCCCCGAGCGTAAACCAGATACGCTTCTTGAGCTCAGTCGCCTTCGAGAAGGCTGAAAAATTCAAATTGGATGCAAGCTGTTCAGCAGCCGATGCCATGAGATTACTCCGGTCTGTCGTACGTCAGAATCTGACGCCCCTCCCCAGATATGCCCATAGACAACAAGGCGCAAGTAGGCACATGCAATCAATAGGCATAAAGTTGAAAACGGCGGCACTAAGGCCGCCGTCTTGAAGGTATTTCTGAGGCCTTATTCGGCAGAAGCAGCTTCAGGTAATTTTACCGAACCGCCTGCTTTTTCGATCTTTTCGATCGCAACCTTAGAAGCACCGGCAGCTTCAATCACCAGCTTAGCTGTGATTTCGCCATCGGAAACAACGCGGAAACCATCCAGAGCGCGACGGATTACACCGGCAGCGATCAGGGCTTCAGAGGTAACAGATGCTTTTGCATCCAGCTTACCGGCATCCACAGCTTCCTGAATGCGACCAACCGACACAACATTGAACTTCTTAGCGAAGATGTTGGTGAAACCGCGCTTTGGCAAGCGACGGTAGATTGGCATCTGGCCGCCTTCAAAACCATTGATGGACACGCCTGAACGGGACTTCTGACCCTTCACACCGCGACCACCGGTCTTGCCGGAGCCGGAACCGATACCACGGCCAACGCGTTTGCGGGCCTTGGTTGCACCTGGGTTTTCACGCAGATCATTAAGTTTCATGATAATTCTCCTGCGCTTGATTAAGCTTCGTCCACAACGCGGACGAGGTGCGCAACCTTGGCAATCATACCACGAACGGAAGGTGTATCTTCCAGTGTGCTGCGGCGGCGCATTTTGTTAAGACCGAGACCAACGAGCGTAGCGCGCTGTTCTTTCGGACGACGAATTGGGCTACCAATCTGTTCAACGGTAACCGTTTTGCCTTTAGTCGAAGACATAACTTTGTTCCTTAAGTCCTTGCGGGGCTAACGCCCCTCACCCAATGGTTATTCTTCACCGGCAACTACGTCGTGACGACGAGCCTGCAGTGTGGAATACTTAATACCGCGCTGTGCAGCGATATCTTTCGGGTGCATCTGATGCTTCAGCGCATCAAAAGTTGCACGCACCATGTTGTATGGATTGGATGAGCCAAGCGACTTGGCTACAACGTCCTGAACGCCGAGGGTTTCGAAAACCGCACGCATTGGACCACCAGCGATGATACCTTTACCGGCAGGTGCCGAGCGAAGAAGAACCTTGCCGGCGCCATGACGACCCTGCACATCGTGGTGCAGTGTACGGCCTGAGCGCAGCGGAACAAAAATCATATCGCGCTTAGCAGCTTCAGTTGCCTTGCGGATTGCTTCAGGCACTTCGCGAGCCTTACCATGACCAAAGCCTACACGGCCCTTCTGATCACCAACAACGACCAGAGCAGCAAAACCGAAACGACGGCCGCCTTTAACAACTTTGGCAACGCGGTTGATGTGTACCAGCTTATCGACGAATTCGCTGTCACGCTCTTCGCGGGCGCGATCTTCGCGATTACGTTCTTTCTGTGCCATTTCCTAATTCCTTTTTCTTTTCCGGAAGCACAAGTGAAACATTAACAAGCTATTAAACCCGAAAATGCACAAATTGACACCCGCAGTTCAGCTCTCTGATAAATCAGAAACCAAACCGGAAGTGTCATTACATCAGACCAGAACCGTAAACGGTTATGAAAATATGATGCGTAGTCAGCTTACAGCAATAAAAAGTGAGTCACTTAAGCCTCACGGCGCTGTAATACAGAAAAAATGTCGTCAAATGCAAGCACCTGACGACATTTTTTAATTTTATTAGAAGCTGAGACCAGCTTCGCGTGCTGCGTCTGCAAGAGCTTTCACACGGCCGTGGAAAATATATGCACCACGATCGAAGACAACTTCTGCTACACCGGCTTTAGCGGCGCGTTCTGCAACCAGCTTGCCAACTGCAGCGGCAGCTGCACTGTCTGCACCAGTCTTCAGGGACTTTTTAAGGTCACCGTCAAGGGTGGAAGCAGCAGCAACAGTGTGACCACGTACATCATCGATAATCTGTGCATAGATATTCTTAGATGTACGATGTACGCTCAAGCGCAGGCGGCCATTCGAAACAGCTTTGAGCTGACGACGAACGCGTGCAGCACGGCGCTGAATAGTTTGTTTAGGCGATGCCATAACACGTGTTCCTTATTTCTTCTTACCGGCCTTGCGGACGATAACTTCACCGGCATACTTAACGCCTTTACCTTTATAAGGTTCTGGCGAACGGTATTCGCGGATCTCGGCAGCAACCTGCCCGACAACCTGCTTGTCAATACCGGAGACAACGATTTCCGTTGGCTTAGGTGTTGCAACAGTGATGCCAGCTGGAACATCGTATACAACTTCATGGCTGAAACCCAGCGAAAGCTGAAGGTTTTTGCCCTGCATAGCAGCACGATAACCAACGCCGGAGATTTCAAGTTTCTTTTCGAAACCGTCTTTAACACCGACGAAGATGTTGCTGATCATGGTACGGGCCATGCCCCACTTAGCGCGGGCGTCTTTCGACTGGGACAGAGGAGTAACGCTTACTGCGCCCTCTTCCATCTTCACGCTTACTTCATCACTTACGACGAACTTCAGTTCGCCTTTCGTGCCTTTGGCAGTAACAGTCTGACCATCAACGCTGGCGGTCACGCCTGCCGGAACCGGCACGGGTTTTTTACCGATACGAGACATTGTTAACCCTGTCCGTTTCTATGTTCACCACTCAGCCACATCAGAAGATGCGGCAGAGCAGCTCACCACCAACGTTTTGCTCACGAGCCTGATGATCAGCCATTACACCCTTAGGGGTGGAAAGAATGCTGATACCAAGGCCGTTAGCGACCTGAGGAATCGACTTTACTGAAACGTAAACGCGACGGCCCGGCTTGGAAACGCGGGTCAGTTCACGGATTACTGGCATACCCTCGTAATATTTCAGTTCGATTTCGATTTCGGATTTACCGTTGTCAAAATCAGTCTGTGTATATCCGCGGATATAGCCTTCAGCCTGCAACACGTCCAATACGCGTGCACGCAGCTTGGAAGCCGGGGTTGTAAGCTTGGTCTTTTTACGACCGATAGCATTACGGATGCGGGTCAGCATATCGCCGATAGGATCTGACATAGTCATATTATAACTCTCCTTACCAGCTCGATTTCACGATGCCTGGCACCTGGCCGAGCGAACCCAGCTGGCGCAACGCAATACGCGACATCTTAAGCTTGCGGTAGAAACCGCGTGGACGTCCGGACACTTCGCAACGGTTGCGAATGCGAACCTTGGAGGAGTTACGTGGCATCTCAGCCAGCTGAATGGTAGCGCGGAAGCGCTCATCCAGAGGCAGGGACTGATCCATAACAATTGCCTTCAAACGTGCACGCTTTTCAGCATGACGCTTAACCAACTTTTCGCGGCGCTTGTTTTTTTCGACTGCGCTAGTCTTGGCCATTTTTGATTACCTCGCTACGCTTGCCGTTACTGGCGGAACGGGAAGTTGAAGGCGCGCAGAAGAGCGCGGGCTTCATCATCCGTTGGTGCAGTCGTGCAAACGATGATGTCCATGCCCCAGATCTGATCAACTTTATCGTAGTTGATTTCTGGAAACACGATGTGTTCCTTGATACCCATGGCGAAGTTGCCACGACCGTCAAAGCTTTTAGGATTCAGACCGCGGAAGTCGCGAACGCGTGGAAGCGCGATCGTGATCAGACGATCCAAAAATTCGTACATACGCTCACCACGCAGGGTGACTTTCGTACCGATCGGCATATCTTCACGGAGTTTGAAGGTAGCGATCGAGTTGCGTGCACGGGTGACAACGGCTTTCTGACCGGCGATCTGAGACAGATCTTCGGCAGCACGCGCAGGCTTTTTGGAGTCTGCAGTGGCTTCGCCAACACCCATATTGATTACAACTTTCGAAACGCGTGGAATCTGCATTTCGTTGCTGTATTTGAACTCTTCAAGCATAGCTTTACGGATTGTATCCTTATAAAGCGTCTTGAAGCGTGGTTCACTCTTTGCTTCAGCCATCGATCGACTCTCCGGAACGTTTTGCTACGCGTACCTTCTTGCCGTCTTTTTCGACGAAACCAACGCGGGTTGGTTTACCGTCTTTAGGATCAGCAATCGCCAGGTTTGACAGATGGATTGCGGCTTCTTTCGAAATAATGCCGGCTTCCTGAGTCTGTGTCTGACGCTGATGGCGCTTAACAATATTGATACCGCTTACGAAAGCCTGATCTTCTTTCGGCAAGACCTTGATCACTTCACCGGTACGGCCCTTGTCCTTACCGGCAAGCACAACAACGCGGTCGCCTTTGCGAATCTTTTGCATCGTCGAACTTCCCTTACAGAACTTCTGGAGCCAGCGAGATGATCTTCATGTGGCTCTTAGCGCGAAGTTCACGCGGAACCGGTCCGAAGATACGAGTGCCGATAGGCTCTTTCTTGTTGTCAATCAAAACAGCAGCATTGTTATCAAAACGGATAACGCTACCATCTGGGCGACGAATGTCTTTGGCTGTGCGAACCACAACCGCTTTCATTACGTCACCTTTTTTAACGCGGCCACGAGGAATCGCTTCCTTGATGGACACCACAATGATGTCACCAACGGAAGCGTATTTCCGTTTCGAGCCGCCCAGCACCTTGATGCACATGACACGACGTGCGCCGGAGTTATCCGCCACGTCGAGGTTTGTTTGCATCTGAATCATGACTGGCCGCCTTCTTATCTCTCAGCTGGTTAAGGGCTCCTGCCCTACCTAAGCTGCGTGTTTAATGTTAGCCCGTTGCTTAGTTCGCGAGAACTACCCAACGTTTGTCTTTCGAAATTGGAGCAGATTCCTGAATGGAAACCTGATCACCAACCTTGAACTGGTTGTTTTCGTCATGCGCTTTGTACTTCTTCGATTGACGTATAATCTTCTGAAGCAGTGGATGCGCGAAACGGCGCTCCACTTTAACAACGACAGTTTTGTCGTTTTTGTCGCTGACGACAACGCCCTGCAGAATGCGTTTAGGCATTATTTAAATTCCTTATGCCTTGCTTTCGGCCGCCTTCTGGCGGGCAATAGTCTTAATACGTGCGATGTCGCGGCGAACCTGCTTCACACGTGCGGTTTTTTCTAACTGACCAGTGGCTTTCTGAAAGCGCAGGTTAAACTGCTCTTTCTTCAATCCACCCAACTGTTCAGTCAGCTGGTCGAGGCTTTTCGCCCGGATGTCTGCGGCTTTCATAGCTGTCTCTCTTATTCAGCGATGCGTTGAATAAAACGCGTCTTGATCGGCAGCTTCGCAGCTCCGAGTCGGAGAGCTTCACGTGCCACATCTTCAGGTACGCCGTCAAGCTCAAACATAACACGACCTGGTGCTACGCGGCATGCCCAGTAATCAACTGAACCCTTACCTTTACCCATACGGACTTCGGTAGGCTTGGAAGTTACTGGCAGATCCGGGAAGATCCGGATCCATACACGACCGGCACGTTTCATGTGACGGGTAATAGCGCGGCGAGCGGCTTCGATCTGACGTGCGGTAACGCGTTCAGGCTCGACTGCCTTCAGACCGAAAGCACCGAAGTTCAGATCCGTACCGCCCTTGGATTCACCGTGAATACGGCCCTTGAACTGCTTACGGAACTTTGTGCGCTTAGGCTGCAACATTGTTCTCTACTCCAATATTCTAACCGAAAACGCTTAAAATTAAGCGTTTTCGCGGCGGCGGTTCGACTGCGGACCCTGAGCGTCGGCTTCAATCGCACGACGTTCGGAAGCCATTGGGTCATGCTCAAGGATTTCGCCTTTGAATACCCAAACTTTCACGCCGCAGATACCGTAAGCGGTCTGTGCTTCAGCTGTACCGTAGTCAATATCAGCGCGCAGAGTGTGAAGAGGAACGCGACCTTCACGGTACCATTCCATACGAGCGATTTCTGCACCGCCAAGACGACCCGAACAATTAATACGGATGCCTTCTGCGCCGAGACGCATTGCGGACTGAACAGCACGCTTCATAGCGCGACGGAATGCCACACGGCGTTCCAGCTGCTGAGTGATCGACTGAGCAATCAGAGTAGCATCAACTTCTGGCTTGCGAACTTCAACAATGTTGAGAACCGCATCAGAGTTGGTCATATCGGAGAGCTTCTTACGGAGCTTTTCGATATCTGCACCCTTCTTACCGATAATGATGCCCGGACGAGCCGAGTGAATGGTCACACGGCACTTCTTGTGCGGACGTTCAATCACGATTTTGGAGATCGCAGCCTGCTTGAGTTCTTCAGTCAGGTATTTGCGGATCTTCAGATCTTCATGAAGGAGCTTACCGTATTCGCCGGTATTCGCGTACCAACGCGAATCCCAGGTACGGTTAATGCCCAGACGAAGACCGATCGGATTAATCTTCTGGCCCATTATGCGGCCTCCCCTTTTTCGGCGACTTCGCGGACAACGATGGTCAGGTGAGAGAACGGACGTTCAATCCGGCTCGCCTTACCACGGCCACGCACATGAAAGCGCTTCATGACGATCGACTTGCCAACAGAAGCTTCCGCGACGATCAAAGCATCAACATCGAGGTCGTGATTGTTTTCTGCGTTGGCGATTGCCGATTCAAGCGTCTTCTTAACTGTCTCTGCAATGCGCTTGCGCGAGAATGACAGATCAGCAAGTGCCGCGTTGACTTTCTTGCCGCGGATCAGAGCCGCGACAAGATTAAGTTTCTGCGGGCTAACGCGAATCGTGCGGGCGACGGCTTTCGCCTCGTTATCCTTAAGCTGGCGCGGAGCCTTGGCCTTGCCCATACTTACTTCCTCTTCGCTTTCTTGTCCGCACCGTGACCGTAATAGGTACGGGTTGGAGCGAATTCACCGAACTTGTGTCCGACCATTTCTTCGGAGATGGACACAGGAATGTGTTTATTACCGTTGTATACACCAAAGGTCAGGCCAACAAACTGCGGCAGGATCGTGGAGCGACGGCTCCAGATCTTGATGACCTCATTACGACCGCCGGAGCGTACCTTCTCAGCCTTCTTGAGAAGATAGCCGTCAATAAACGGTCCTTTCCAAACTGAACGAGCCACTTTAGACTACCTCTCTTATTTCTTACGCTGATGACGCGAACGCATGATGAATTTGTCCGTCGCCTTGTTCGAGCGTGTCTTCTTGCCCTTCGTAGGTTTGCCCCACGGAGTAACAGGATGACGACCACCCGAAGTACGACCTTCACCACCACCGTGTGGGTGATCAACCGGGTTCATGGCAACGCCGCGTACGTGTGGACGCTTACCGCGCCATACGGAACGACCGGCTTTACCGTCGTTGGTGTTGCCGTGATCCGGATTGGATACAGCGCCAACAGTTGCGAGACAACCGGAATGTACCAGACGCTGTTCACCGGAGTTCAGGCGAAGGATCGCCATGCCCTGGTCACGGCCAACGAGTTGTGCATAGGTACCGGCCGAGCGAGCGATCTGACCGCCCTTGCCTGGCTTCATTTCCACGTTGTGGATGATGGTACCAACCGGCATCGCACCGAGTGGCATCGCGTTACCTGGCTTAACGTCAACCTGTGCGCCGGAGATAACCTTGTCGCCAACAGCAAGACGCTGTGGTGCCAGGATGTAGCTCAGCTCACCGTCTTCGTAGCGGATCAGCGCGATGAATGCGGTACGGTTTGGATCGTATTCCAGACGCTCAACAGTAGCGGACACATCGTGTTTCGTACGCTTGAAATCAATAAAGCGATACGTACGCTTGTGACCACCGCCCTGATAGCGAACAGTGATACGACCGGTGTTGTTACGACCGCCCTTTTTAGTCAAACCTTCGGTCAATGCTTTGACCGGCTTGCCTTTGAAGAGCTCCGAACGATCCACGATGACCAGCTGACGCTGGCCAGGAGTGATCGGGTTAAAGTGCTTGAGTGCCATTGTCTTTACTCCACGGCCTCTCAGAGACCAGTCGAAACGTCGATGCTCTGGCCTTCAGCCAAAGTTACGATCGCTTTCTTGACATCGCTCTGGCGCCCAACAATACCGCGGAAACGCTTCACTTTGCCTTTACGCACAGTGGTGTTCACAGCTGTAACTTTCACGCCGAAAAGCGCTTCTACTGCAGCTTTGATCTCTGGTTTCGTGGCCTTGCGGGCTACGTTAAAGACGATCTGGTTAAATTCAGAAACCATGGTCGACTTTTCGGTAATGACCGGGCTAACGATCACATCATAGTGACGAAGATCTGTCATTTGAAACGCTCCTCGAGGGCTTCGACAGCTGCCTTGGAAAGGACGAGCTTGCCACGGCGAAGAATGTCGTAAACGTTGATGCCCTGTACCGGCAGCACATCAATATTCGGGATATTGGATGCAGCCAGCTTGAAGTTGGCGTCGATTTCCGAACCACCGATCAGCAGTGCGTTTTCCAGACCGAGATTAGCAAACTGGCTTACCAGCAGCTTGGTCTTGGCTTCTGCAGCTGCCAGATCATCAATGATGATCAGATCAGAGGCTTTAACCTTAGCCGAAAGGGCGTGACGCAGAGCCAGAGCACGAACCTTCTTAGGAAGATCATGTGCATGGCTGCGGGCTACAGGGCCATGAGCCTTACCACCGCCACGGAACTGTGGTGCACGAGCGGAATGGTGACGGGCGCGGCCGGTACCCTTCTGCTTGTACATTTTTGCACCGGTACGTGCAACTTCACCACGGGTCAGAGTCTGGTGGGTACCCTGCTGACGGCGAGCGAGCTGCCAAAGGACAACGCGCTGAAGGATGTCATCGCGCGGCTCAAGACCGAAGATTTCTTCGGACAGCTGCACTTTACCGGCATCCTTGCCTTCAAGTGTTGTAATTGTGAGATCCATTATTCGGCTCCCTCAGTCGCTGCAGGTTCTGCAACCGCAGCAGCTTCACCTTTAGCTTGGCGCAGGCCAGCTGGCTTAGGAGCATTTTCTGGCAGCGATACTTTTACAGCATCACGAACATAGATCCATGCACCCTTGGAACCAGGAACAGCACCGCGAACAAGGATCAGGCCGCGATCGAGGTCGGTAGAAACGACTTCGATATTCTGCGTGGTTACACGGGTCTGACCCATGTGACCGGCCATTTTCTTGCCTTTAAATACTTTACCTGGATCCTGACGCTGACCGGTCGAACCATGGGCACGGTGGGATACCGAGTTACCATGAGTTGCGCGGCCGCCGCCGAAGTTGTGACGCTTCATAACACCGGCAAAACCTTTACCGATTGTTGTACCTGTAACGTCAACTTTCTGACCGGCTACAAAATGCTCAGCAGTGATTTCTGCGCCTACATCCAGAAGATTGTCTTCTGAAACGCGGAATTCAGCTACTTTCGCTTTCGGTTCAACTTCAGCCTTCGCGAAGTGACCGCGCAGAGCCTTGGTCGTGTTCTTCACCTTGGCCAATCCTACGCCAAGCTGTACGGCTGTGTAGCCGTTTTTTTCTACTGTGCGCTGAGCTACAACGTGGCAGTTCTCCATGCGGAGTACTGTCACCGGTACATGCTCGCCAGCGTCTGTATAAACGCGGGTCATGCCCAGCTTTTGTGCAATAACACCTGAACGCATCGGTTCGTTCCTTCCGTCCTCAAGCCTTACAGCTTGATCTCGACATCAACACCAGCCGACAGATCCAGCTTCATCAGCGCATCTACAGTCTGTGGGGTTGGGTCAACGATATCGAGAAGACGCTTATGAGTGCGCATCTCGAACTGCTCGCGGCTCTTCTTATCGATGTGCGGCGACCGGTTAACTGTGAACTTTTCGATCCGTGTTGGCAGAGGGATCGGTCCGCGCACATTGGCACCGGTACGCTTGGCAGTCGACACGATTTCGCGGGTCGAAGCGTCAAGGATCCGATGGTCAAACGCCTTAAGGCGAATGCGGATATTTTGACCGTTCATTTGATTTGTTCCTTATTACGCGGGACGTTTGGCTTTGAAGATGATTTTAAACCACCAAACCAAACGCCCTGCACAAATCTATTATTCGATGATCGAAGCGACGATACCTGCACCAACGGTGCGGCCACCTTCACGGATCGCGAAACGGAGTTTTTCTTCCATAGCGATTGGCACGATCAGCGCAACATCAACAGTTACGTTGTCGCCCGGCATAACCATTTCCACGCCTTCTGGCAAGGTCACAATACCGGTTACGTCAGTTGTACGGAAGTAGAACTGCGGACGGTAGTTTGTGAAGAATGGTGTATGACGACCACCTTCGTCTTTGGTCAGAATATAAGCTTCTGCCTTAAACTTGGTGTGTGGCTTAACCGAACCTGGCTTGCAGAGAACCTGACCACGTTCAACGTCATCACGGCCTACACCGCGAACCAGTGCACCGATGTTGTCGCCAGCCTGGCCCTGATCGAGCAGCTTGCGGAACATTTCAACGCCGGTAACAGTTGTCTTGCCGGTAGCTTTGATACCAACGATTTCAACTTCTTCACCAACCTTGATGATACCGCGTTCTACACGACCGGTAACAACTGTACCACGGCCGGAGATCGAGAATACGTCTTCGATTGGCATCAGGAATGGCTGATCAACAGGACGTTCCGGAGTTGGGATGTAAGCATCAACAGCGGCCATCAGTTCAC